>Ga0105046_10002780_pt1 | contig 27645 bp, 20 predicted proteins | sample MAT03_FD_78385 | JGI IMG/M metagenome (GOLD analysis project Ga0105046, IMG submission 78385) | Freshwater microbial communities from Lake Fryxell liftoff mats and glacier meltwater in Antarctica - MAT-03 (megahit assembly) | ecosystem: Environmental > Aquatic > Freshwater > Ice > Liftoff... | reverse complement strand
CTCATTTACAACGCTGCTTTTTAAAGCTCTGGCTGCTTTTTACAGCTCTGGCTGATGTTTTACAAAATGTACCGTCAATTTACAAATAGGCACCGTGCTTATCACTGTTTTTTTAGCAGGATCGATGGCAACTTCGGGTGATTAAGACTTTGGATGATCAAAAAAGGGATTTTTTTTCCAGCGTATTAACAGCGCATGCCAATAAATTTTCATCAGCACGCCCAAGGTTATGAAAGGGAAACGCGTCAGCGCGGCGGCTAGATTCACTCCGGTCAATTCTTTTCGCCCTAAAACTAGGGTGGTGTCAAATTGCCGGAGCGGCTTCGCTGCCGTGCCAGTTGCCGGGCTGTCAGTGATAGGCGCAAGCACATCCATATGCACCCGCAGTTGCGCATCGGGGTTTTGAAAGCGCCAGTCATAGCCTAAGCCCATCGGCAAAAATGGCGATACATGAAACTTCTTGTCGAACTCCCAACGCCAAACATTGCCACGTTTAGCCGCAGTACGCACCGGCAAAACATAGGCGTGGCGTTCGCGCCAGGGGGTATTGGTAATCTCTGCCACGATGCTGTGCAGCGTTCTACCATCGGCTTCAAAACAATAATAGAAGCAAACCGGATTAAAACTTAAACCGAAATAGCGCAAATGCGCCAATAAGCGTACCGGCCCGTTCGGTCGCTCGCCGGTCTCGGTTTCGACGCGATCTAATACCGCCGTTCTAAGCGGTATCTCCGCCGGCCCTAAAAAATCTGCGCGCCGATATTCCACCAAATTGCGCCGATTGCTCGACCAAAACCATCGGCCACGATAGATTTGATCAAGCTCGTCCAGGTCTAAATAACTCATATAGATCGCGTAGTTAAATGCGTGCGGCACCGGAAAATAGCGACGGTGACGGATCGTTCCGACATAAATGCACGAATTTATCCCGCTACCGTCTGGTGTATTGGCGCGCGCTACATCACTATCCGCTAGCACACGCTAAGCCCAGCCGGATTCGAGCATCTCAGCAACTTCAACCGCTGAGCGTAAGCCGTCCTCATGAAAGCCGAAACCCCAATATGCGCCGCAATAAAAGCTTCGACCTAGGGCGTCGTGCTGCGTAATACCGTTAATTTCAGCGCGTCTTTTTTGTGCCTGCACTGTTTCATGCGTATAAATTGGGTGCTCGTAGCGCAGGCGCTTTAAGACCTTTGCCGGATCAATCCGGTCAATGCAGTTTAGGCTAACCAAAAATTCGACCGGCGCGTCAATGCTCTGCAACAAATTCATCCAATAAGTAACCCTACATTTCTGGCTCGATTTTTCATCATCAGCGATATGCGCATTCCAAGCGGCCCAGGCTTTGCGCCGTTTGGGCATGATGGAAATATCAGTATGCAGTAGCACATCGTTCGCCTGAAAACGGAGCGCGCCTAGCACTTCGCGTTCCGCATCAGACGGCTGCGCCAGCATTTTGAGTGCCTGGTCGCTGTGGCAGGCAAACACAACATGATCGAAACGCTCCGATTTCTGATTTGGTTCTGTACCGTGATTGAAATCGAGTCTCACGCCATTCGCATCACGATGCACCTTTTGCACTGGGCTGCTCAAGTGCACCGACTGCTTTAATTTTGCCAACAGCGCGCGCGTATAGCTTTGCGAGCCACCCTTCACCACACGCCAGGGCGGGCGGGTGCTATCGGTATTGAGCATGTGGTGGTTGGCCATAAATTGCGCCAAGTATTTCGCTGGGAATGCCTCAATACCAATGCCAGGAGAAGACCAAAGCGCGGAGGCGATTGGAATCAAATGATCTTGCGCGAATATTTCGCTGTAGCCCTCAGCTTGCAGATATTCGCCCACCGTCGGTCCAGGCTCAGCGATTGTCAGCAACGGATGCGGCGTTTGATAAAAGCGCTTCAAATCCCGAATAAGCCGCCAAAAACGCGGGCTGAGTAAATTACTGCGCTGCGCAAAAAGCTGATTGACCGTGGTGGCGTTATATTCTAGGCCGCTGCGCTCGTTTTTGACGCCAAAACCCATCAGCGTGGGCTGATCCTCCACACCCAGCTCGCGCAAAAGGCGCACGAAATTAGGGTAATGATTTGGGTTAAACACGATAAAGCCAGTGTCAATTTGATAGTGTTGATTGCCAACCGCAATATCGTGCGTATGGGTGTGACCGCCCGCGTAGTCATTGGCTTCAAATACCGAAACCTCGTGGCGACGCTGCAAAAGGTAGGCGCAACCCAGCCCAGAAATGCCACTGCCAATTACTGCTATTTTTGCCATTGAATTATGTCATTGCATCTTAAATTTACTGCTTTCGGAACTTGGCGTGGCCCTGACAGAAATCCGTTCGTGCTTAGCTCGTCCAAGCATGTAGCCGCAGTCCCCGTGATGCACAAAGTGCTTCGGCTGCGACAGTATTTGTGCGGCTCTGCCCTTCGACAAGCTCAGGGCGAACGGTTCTTTAACTATTCAGCCAACTTAGACTTTTCACGCGCGGCAACGTGCGCGTTTTTGAAGTTCGCCGGCACCGTTTTCAAGTCCCAAATCAGCCCCATCCAGCTCAGCATCTTCAGTCCATAAAAGGTTAGGTCATACTCCCACCAGAAAAAACCCTGCCGCACTGAACCTGGGTAGTGATGGTGATTATTGTGCCAGCCTTCGCCTAAAGTAATGATGGCTAAAAACCAGTTGTTTCTGGAATCATCGTTGGTTTTGTAACGGCGTGTGCCCCAAACATGCGAAAGCGAATTGATCGTCACAGTGCCATGAAACAACGCAACAGTGGACACAAAAAAACCCCAAATCAACATTTGCGGGCCACTCGTGCCAAGGCTAGGCACAAATTTCTCAAGTAAAATGCCTAGGCCCAACATGAATCCCCCGAGCACGAAAGGCATAATGAGATCAAAGCGATCTAGCAGCTTGAGCTCTGGAAACTTAACTAAGTCGGGAATCTGACTTTCATTGGTACGAAAAGCGCTTTTGCCCATGATCCAACCCATGTGGCTCCACCAGAACCCGTGCTGCACGGGCGAGTGGAAGTCCTCTGGTTGGTCAGATGTTTTATGGTGATGGCGGTGATTCGCAGCCCACCAAAGCGGGCCACGCTGCGCGCTAGATGCACCCCAAAGGCCCATAACAAACTGAAATGTACGCGAAGTCTTGAAACTCTTGTGTGAGAAATAGCGGTGATAAAACCCGGTTATGGCAAACATCCGCAGCACATAAAACAGGACTGCAACACCTAGCGCAACCCAGCTAAACCCAACAAAAAATACCCCTAGACACATTAAATGCACGCCGATAAACGGCAGCGTCCGGATCAAATCGATCTTGTCATCCATGATGGATACGGGTACTTCATCGACCGCTGTATCATACCAACGCTTGAATGCGACGCTAAAACTCCGTCGAACCGAGCGCGTTTTATCGACTGTGTTGCTAATGCCTTGCTTGGAATTTGAGGATATTTGTGACGAAAACTGGGCCATGCTGGCACCAATCTGTGATTTTGCTATTGCGGCGCGGTCACACGCGCTGTTGAACGAATCGCCGACCATTTCCTTCGCTTGCGAAACACCTTTTTCAACGGAGTGCACGGCTCCTTCAACGGCTTGTTGAACTTGCGCCTGCACATGCGCAAGCACCTGCTCAGGTGAGGGTGCGGTTGAATTTGTTGCCATAGGATTGGTTGACATCAGTTTTCGCTCTGCTCTCGCGGTTTAATTTCCACGCTCGTTTTTACCGAATTGGAGATGAAGCATGCGCGATGGGCGCGTTCATGCAGCATCGCAAGTTGCTCGCTATCCGGCACGCCCGGTTCAGTGCCAGCAAAAAATTGCACGAGCGGTCGCAATACAACGCGTGTCATACAAACTTTGCCCTCAAGATTTTTGTCCAAATAGCCAACTGCATCATCATCGTAGCTTTCGACAACAAAACCCCTGACTGAGCAAATCGCCAGGAAGGTCAACATATGACAAGACGATAGCGAGGCTGTAAATGCCGCCTCTGGATCCAAATTCGCTGGATTGCCACCGTAAGCCGCAGCTGCGGAGCCTTCGATTTTGCGGCCATTAGGAAATTCTATCAAATGATCACGGCTGTATTCTTTTTGCAAAAAATCGCCGCCGGTATTGGTCCAGCGTATAGAAGCTAAGTGCTCTGACATGGTTTCTCAGGATTGCTTTAAGGTAAGACGTTTAGCCGTTTTCCGACTCGCACAAACGCGCTAACCGCGCGTTCGAGTTGCGATGTCGAGTGAGCCGCCGAAATTTGCACGCGGATGCGAGCTTGTCCTTTGGCGACAACGGGAAAGAAAAAGCCGATGACATAAATGCCTTCTTTGAGAAGTTCGGCAGCAAATTGCTGCGCGAGTTTTGCGTCATACAGCATTACGGGCGTGATTGGATGCACGCCGGGTTTGAGATCAAAGCCTGCGGCTGACATCGCCGCACGAAAATACGCGGTATTTTCAGTGATACGCTGGCGTGCCTGTTCGCCATTGGCCAGCAGTTCAAACACCTTTAGGCTGGCTGCAACCACAGCGGGCGGCAGAGAATTTGAAAAAAGATAGGGGCGGGAGCGTTGCCGCAGCATATCAATGACATTTTTCCGACCTGTAGTAAATCCGCCCAGCGCGCCGCCCAAGGCCTTACCAAGTGTGCCCGTGAAAATATCAATTTGATCGTGTACGCCATGAAATTCAGCGCTTCCACGTCCCGTGCGCCCCAAAAACCCCGTCGCATGACACTCATCGATATGCACTAGCGCATCATATTTTTTAGCAAGACGCGTAATTTGATCCAGCGGAGCGATTGATCCGTCCATACTGAACGAACCGTCTGTGGTAATTAGCCGAGTTCGGCAACCCTTCGCCGCAATTAACTGGGCTTCTAGATCCGCCATATCGCAATTGGCGTAACGAAAGCGCTGTGCTTTGCACAATCGCACACCATCAATAATGGAGGCGTGGTTCAGTGCATCCGAGATGACTGCGTCTTGCTCGTTTAATAGCGGCTCAAAAAGGCCACCATTGGCATCAAAACACGCCGCATACAAAATTGTATCTTCAGTGCCAAAGAAGCTCGATATCGTTTTTTCGAGCTGCTTATGCAAATCCTGGGTGCCGCAGATAAACCGCACAGAAGCCATGCCGAAACCATGGCTATCAAGCGCATCTTTTGCCGCTTGAATGACCTCTGCGTTGTCGCTTAGGCCCAAATAGTTATTCGCGCAAAAATTTAATACCTGTGTGCCATCGGCAAGAATAATTTCCGTTGATTGGCTTGAAACGATGATCCGCTCAAGCTTGAACAACCCGGCTGCATCAATTTCTGCGAGCTCGGTGTCAATACGATCAGAAAAATTCATAGGCTAGACTCATTCATTTGCTTAGTTTACCACGATACGACCCTTGAAAAAAAAGCGGCGCCCGAAGACGCCGCTCTGAAGTTGTGGGGTTCGCTAAAAACTATTCGGCTGGCACATAAACGTTGGTTTCAAATTGTGCTTCAGGCGTGCCGGCCGGGCTCAAATATTCTGCATACGTTTTACGGCCACTTTCAAAAGGTGCCAAACGCACATCATGCACGGCTGCGAAGGCCAAGATTTTATCTTTGGTTTGTCCCGGCAAATGCCAGTTGTCCCGAATACCTAAATGCTTGGCGACCAAATAATTACCGCCTGCGGTCGTGATCGCTTTGACGTCGTCTGAAAGCTTTACGCCATCAGTTTTGTCGACCGGAATCGTGGTTTCAAACACGACGACGTAATTAATAGGGTCGCGTGAAATTTCCAGAAATTGGGGCGCTTGGGCAGTTAGGTTATTCGCAGCAATAATCTTTTCTATGCTTTCAATCGCCACTTGCCGATCACGTGGAACATTCAATGGCTGCCCAGAATAACCCTTTGCAGTGCTTGTCAACTGAAGTGCCGATGTAGGAGCTACCATCCTTTCCTGAACGCCCGCTTCTGCATAGTCCGCAGCGTATGGAGAATTTTCTAACGTCGCTTTCAAACTGGCCAAACCCAAATTAAGTTTGTCGCCTTGCTCGGTGTCTAAGTACAGCCCTCTGTATCGTTCGAGTAGGCCATTGAATTCAGTCTCGAAAGTCATCGACACTTTTACACCCACATCCAATGGATCGATTTTGATGCTGCTGATGCCTTTACGCTTGCCTAAATCCATTTTGAGACGAACCAGTTTTTCCAGCTCGCCGCCAGAGATGATTTCTTGCGAACCATTCCCCAAGACTGTGGACGTCCAATAGGCCTTCGAACCCTCGCCATCTTGCAGCTCGGAAAATTCAATTGCGGCATCTGGATCTTTGTAAGTCCATGGCTGCCAAGCGGAAAAGCGTCGCGTTGAATTCACCATGTCATAGACGTGAATTGCGGGACGCTCAATTTCGATGTGTCGCTCAATCATGCCTTTACTGGGCAATGCAAAACCCAGCAACACAAAAAAGAGGGCGGAGATAGCCAACGCTATGAGAAGTTCAATCAAAGAACGCATTGAGCGGAAATCCTTGTACGGTTCAATTTAGAAATATGTGTATATGTCGACGCTAATCTTACTTGGCTTGGGGGCGTGCGGCTAGCGAATTAGCAGATCAACAAAAGAAAGTTTTGAGGCTACGCTCTAACCAACGGCGGCAGCGTAGGTGGCTGCGTCCATTAACCCAGCTAATGGGTCAGCACTTTCGGGTTGAAGCTTGAACATCCAGCCATCTCCGTAGCAATCAGAATTGATTGTTTCAGGCGCATCGCCCAAAGTGGTATTCGCGGCAATTACGGTGCCCGAAATCGGCGAATAGACGTCGCTTGCAGCTTTGACGCTCTCCACTACAGCCGCCGCTGTACCCGCAGTCAACGTTTTGCCAACTGCTGGCAGTTCGACAAAAACTAACTCACCCAATGCTTCTTGTGCGTGCTCAGAAATTCCTACCGTGACAGTACCGTCAGACTCAAGCCTCGCCCACTCGTGTGATTTGAGATAGCGTAGGTTGGCGTTTACGTCGCTCATAAATTCGTCACTTCAGGGGTCGGGGGTGCGCAGTGTACCTTTGACGCACGCCAAAAAACAGCAAACCCCGCGATTACTCGCAGGGTTTGCTGGATTTTACCGAGCTAAATCAGATTACATGCCACCAGACTTTGACTCTTCATTGCGTGACTGTTCCTGCGGCGGCGCTTCATCGCTGGGCTGCTCGTAACGTTGCTCCTGCGGCGCCTCATAGCTGGGCTGCTCGTAACTTTGCTCCTGCGGCGCTTCATAGGCAGGCTGCTCGTAACTTTGCTCCTGCGGCGCTTCATAGGCAGGCTGCTCGTAACTTTGCTCTTGCGGCGCTTCATAGGCAGGCTGCTCGTAACTTTGCTCTTGCGGCGCTTCATAGGCAGGCTGCTCGTAACTTTGCTCTTGCGGCGCTTCATAAGCAGGTTGCTCGTAGCTTTGCTCCTTCTGCGCCTCATAGCTCGGTTGCTCATAACTTTGCTCTTGCGGCGCTTCGTAAGCAGGTTGTTCGTAGCTTTGCTCCTTCTGATCCTCATAGCTAGGTTGTTCGTAACTTTGCTCTTGCGGCGTTTCGTAATTAGGCTGCTCGTAACTTGGTTCTTTTTGATCCTCATAGCTAGGCTGCACATCGCGCGACTGCTCTTGATAAGCAGGTTGTTCGTAGCTTTGCTCTAGCGGTGCCGATTCCTCATAGCTTGGTTGAACTTCCTTTTGACTCTCGTATGTTGGCTCTTGCAATATTGGCTGTGTCTCTTGCTCAGCGGTTATCGGCTCTGCATAGATCGGCTGGGCTTCTTTTTGTGCTTCATTTTCAGAAACGATCGGTTCGATTGGTTGTACCGGGTCGATGCGTCCAGATTCAGACACAGGTTCCGAGAAACCCGGGTTTTTTTCCGCCGAATTGTCAACCGGCTGCTGTGCTACTGGCTCGGACGCGACTGGCGCAACTGGCTCTGGCGCAATTGGCTCTCCGGGTGTGGGCTGAGCTAGGCCTGGTACCTCAAAGACCGGTTCATTTGCGACTACGGGCAGCATTTCCTGCACCGAAACTTCTTTAACCGTTTCTATTGGCGCGGTGATGCCTGCAGCTGCAATTTGTTGCGAGCTAATTTCATTGCCTGCGAACACCGTTGGCGCAGCGACCTGTTGCGAAAGTTGCACGGCTGCTTGTTGAGCCGTTGGCAAACCACGGCCGCCAGTGTTTACAATATTGTTGTTCGTATAATAGTTGTTATTGACGACCACAGTATTGTTAACCACGGTGTAGGAATAACACGGGGCGATGTAGACCGCGGGCAATCCAGTGCGGTAGTAGTTACTGTTCCAGCCAGAGCCGTAGCGAATATATTGCGGGTCGTAATAGCGAAAATTTATCGAGCTATAGAACCGATTCGAGCCCCAGAAACCGCCAAAGTCATTCCACATCGAGTTGTAGGCGTAGCCGTAATCAAACAGCGCGGTGCGCCGACCGTAGTAGCTGGAATAGAACCAGTCGTAGTCGCGCACGGTGTAGTAACCGTCATAAGGCGAGAAAAAGTCAAAGAAATAGAACAAATCGCCGCGCCAACTATTCAAGCTAGAGAACGCATAGATTGAATTGCGACGCGGATCTGCACCGTAAACACGGCCGTAACGGTCCACCGTGTAAGCCCAACCACTGGATGGCTCCAAAAACCAAACTTCGCCATTACTAAGTACCGAATAGCTTGAGTGTGTACGTGGATCTACCATCCAACGGGTGCGTGGATCCCAGTAGCGACTGCGCAGCAAAGTCGCCCCGCGAGGCGCGGAATAAGCACGTTGATTACGCACCGGAACTGCGACGCGTCGCGTGGTTTGGCTGACGTAGCGTTGTGAGCTTGCCGTCGCGCGCGTTTGAGTTTGTACGGGCCGATATTGCGCAGCTTCAACGCCAGAAGGTGAGCCTATGCTTGCCAACGCAAGCGATACTGCCACCGCTAAAGTGCCTACACTTTGACCTAAAAAATTTACTGAAACAATCGAACCAACGGTACGCATGAAATTCCTCCTTTGTGAGGGTTGAGCGCAAGATGCAGAATCAATCTTGAGCTAGTTGCCTGAATGCAGGTTCAATTTTTGCGCCTAAAACTACCCTGATTTCGTGGGTGACAGCGCGCATTCATCGGCCCGTTATCCGTTCTTTACACCTCGCCCGAATAACTGAATCGCACCCGTTTGGTAACACCGCAGGTCAACTCATAGCTAATCGTTTCCGCTGCCCGCGCAACAATTTCAACGGGCAGTTCTTCGCCCCAAAGCACGACCTCAGCGCCCACGTCGATATGCGGCAAATTGCTTAAATCCACGGTCAACAAATCCATGGAAACTCGACCGATAATTCGAGTTGGAACACCGGCAACGTGCACCGGCGTGTCGGTTGCAACATGACGCGGGTAGCCATCACCGTAACCAATTGCCGCTATGCCGATTCGCATCGTGCACGGCGCAACAAAGCTGCCGCCATAGCCGACCGCGTCACCGGCTTGAATCGTCTTAACCGAAACGAGCCGCGTGCTAAGTCGCATTACTGGAACAAAACCTAGCTCAGAGCCGGTGTGCTGGTCATGCGTGGACAAGCCATACAGCACACCGCCAGGGCGTATCCATTGCCGATGGCTGAGCGGTGCTGACAAAATTGCCCCAGAATTCGCCAGCGATTGCGGGCCTTTCAACCCGAAAGCCGCGGTGACTGTTGTGGCAACAACCTGATCAAAACAATTTATTTGAGTTTCTGTATGCAAGTTCGCGATGCGCTCAGAGGCCGATTCCTTGAGCCCGATCGCGTCAGCTTGCGCGAAGTGGCTCATCAGCATTATTTCCTTACCAATTTGCGGGAGCGCTCGCAGGCGCTGCAACGCTAATGGAAATTGATCTGCGAAAAAACCCAATCGGCGCATACCAGAATCAAGCTTTAGCCATGTTTGAATTTGCCGAGTGTTTGTTGTGCAGGGCAAATGCTCCAACATCGAAATTTGACTCTCATGATGAATAACGCAGTCGAGCGCTAGTTGCTGGATCGCCACTAGATCAGCGATTTCATCGAAGCCACTGAGTAAAACAATACGCCGGGTGATGCCGATTGTGCGTAGCCGAACTGCGTCGTCAATACTTGCAACGCCAAAGGCGTCGACCGGGCGCGTTGCGCGTGCAAGCGTTTGCGCAATCGCTTCAAGCCCGTGGCCGTATCCATCTGCTTTTACAATGGCCAAAATTCGGCTTCCGGGTGCCTTTGCCTGCACCACTGCCAAATTGTGGCGCACCGCTGATAGGTTAATTTCTGCTAGCGCGGCGCGCATAGTTTGCTAGGTTCCTGCTAATGTTTTCCGAACCATCGATAGTAACTCGGTGCTGCGAAATGGTTTATGCAAAAACGCGGGCACAGGTGCATCTGGGCCTAAACGCGAGGCGACCGACTGCTCGTTATAGCCGCTCATCAGCATCACGGCGAGTTTGGGGTAGAAGGCCAATACTTCAGCATAGACCTCTAAGCCATCGCGCTGAGGCATGGTCAAATCGAGCAAAACCAATATTATTTCTGGCCGCGCCGCCATCAAAACGAGTGCCTCGTCGCCATTTGCGGCACTAATGGTTTCGAAGCCCTGGGTGTTAAGAGTTCTACAAATCAAGTTTCGTAAGGTGGGCTCGTCGTCAACAACTAAAATCAAACCGGAGTGCAATGGCAACTTAGTCGGCGTCTGGGCCACTGCAGACTCCAGTGGCGTGGGTAGCACCACACCGGGTGCAGCGATTTCATTACCGTTGAACAAGCCAATTGCCGTTACTCGCGCGACGGATTCGAGCGGAAGATAAACTGACAGGGTCGTACCCAATTCGGGGCTGCTCAAAACTTCGATTGCGCCCCGATGCGCTCGCACGATCCCGGCGACCACGGACATTCCAAGACCTCGACCTTGGCCTTTGGTAGAAAAAAAAGGCTCAAATAATCGCGCTTGCACGTTGTCGGGAATGCCGTCGCCAGTGTCACGAACGCTTAGCTTCGCCAAATGCACGATGTCTGCATCAATGCACAGTTGCGTGCTTGGTGCGAGCGATGCGCGGGACACTTTTTCGGTTGCTATTTCAATATCACCGCCACGACCTTCCAGCGCTTCTGAAGCGTTTAAAACCAGATTTAGCGCTACCTGTTGAAGCTGAGATTCTTCGGCATGCAATACCAGCTGCTCCGGGCTTAAGTGGGTGGTGAAATGCGCCTTCTTACTCACTGAAACCGTCATTATTGACAAAATTTTGCGCAATGATTCATTCAAATCAAGTGATTTTGAGTTCAGCGGTGTTTTGCCCGAATACGCGAACAGCTGTTCGCTCAGCTTCGCGATTTGCGTCAATGACTCTGCGACGTGTTGAAGGCTATGGTCCGCATCCGATTCCTGAATCATTAGGCGCGCTAAATCAATATGACCAAATGCCGTCGTCAACAAGTTGTTCAGATCGTGCGCAAAACCTGCCGCTAAATTGCCCAAACTTTCTTCGCGCTGAGCGCGAGCGACTTGGCTTTGCAACGCCTCCCGCTCTGCCTCTAATTTCCGTCTTGGTGTGATATCTAGCAACGTAAACACGACCCTGGCGAGCGCGCCTTTAACGTTGGCTACCGTTACAATCACGGCATATAGCCAACGCATTTCACCTGCGCTATCCACCAATCGAAAATCTAAGCGGGCGCTGGCGCACCGATCTAAAATCGACTGAATTTGCGTTTGAATCCGCGCTCGATCTTCGTGATAAATGCGCGATGTCCAGTTAAGCAGCGGCGAACTGTCGCCATCTTCGGGAATTCCAAACCACTCTCTAAAGAGTACGGTGGTGCGTAAAAAACCACTTTCAACGTCAACATCCATCCCGGCGATTTGGGCGCTTTCCATCGAAAATTCCAGCCATTCGATGCCTTTGCGCAGTTCGCGTTCCGAGCGCTCAATGTCGCTGACATCGGTCAACATTGCCAGCGTGCCTGAAAAATTACCTAACTCATCTTGCAAGGGTTTAGCGTTAACCCAGCAAAGCACCAGCGAGCCATCTTTACGTCGGAAGTGATGCGAATATGACTCGCTTAGCCCTGACGCGCGCTCCTGAGACCGCTGCTGCATTTGTTTTTCTGCGTCGCTAAGCTGCAGCAGGCTTTCGGGTTTGCCCCGGAGTTCATTGGGCGCATAGCCAAAAATTTGCTCCAATTTTGGATTATTAAAAATAATGATGTTGTTCGCATCGGCAACCAAAATCCCTTCTTCCGCAGTTTCCAGAATCTGCCCCAATTGACGCGCATTGGCTAGCGCTTCTTGCTCGGCACTTTTGAGTTGACTGACGTCGCGTAAAAAAGCTAACAAATACTTGGGCTTACCGTCCGCTCCAAGCTCAGGCACATATCGCACCAACAGCCAGGGCGCGTTCGGCAATTTTTTGAATTGCAGCTCAAACTCATCGCCCAGTCCAGTGGCAAAAAAGCGATCAATACGTGTGCGGAATTCATATGCTCGTTCGGGCGAAATCGGTAACTCTGCCGGCGTGCGTCCGATAATTTCTTCAACTGGGAAGCCAATCAGTGTCGCCACAGCCGGATTTGCCGACACAAACCGCGCCTCGGCATCAATGCGCACCACGCCGTCTGGCGAATACTCAACCAATGCGCTGAATAAATTAGTTTGCGCCTTGATTTCTTCTTCAATCAAGACCTGATCAGTTATTTCGCGCATTGCGCCGGCACTGCGCTCGACGACTCCAGTATCGTCAAAATAAAACGCAGTCATTGATTCGATCCAACGCACGCCCGCATCACTGCGTACGCGAAAGCGTACTGGGCCAATGGCAGTGCCCTGCAGGCCGCTCCGATGGTTGGGCAACCGCGCGTGATCCTGTGGGTCAATGCAATCTAATAGGATCGTGGTGCTTATGCGTTGATCTGGATTTAAGCCGAAGAGTTGGTAAAAACCATCGGAAATTTGATATGCATCGTTTTTAATATCGTGTTCAAAAAAATGCACGTTGCCAATTTGCATGGCCACGCTCAGGCGTTCCAGGGATGAGCGCAAGCTTTGTTCGACCGCACGCACCTCGGTTTGATCGCGGACAATGGAAATCACACTTTCCAGCTCACCTTGGGCATTTTTTATGTAGCGTGCGCCAGACTCAAGGTGCGCCAATCTTCCATCCGGGTGCTGGTAGCGATATCGCTGCAATTTTGCAACGCCCGTGTCAAATGAGCTCTGCGCAATTTGCAGCACCGAATCTCGATCTTGGTGGTGTACTCGTTTGACAAACTGTTCGAATTTTTCCGGATGCCCTGTCGCAGGCAACCCTAGGGTCGCGCGGTAACGATCAGAAACCCCAAACCATCCTTTGTCCCGCGACCATTCGGCAACACCGATTTCACCGATCTGAAAAGCCAATTCCAGCCGCTGCATCGCTTGCTCAAGCTGCTGTTGCGTGTTTGACCCAGTCTGTCGAGTGGCAAAATCACGGCTATTTTGTAGCTCGATCTTATCTTTTTGCTCGCCGGTAACATCGCGCGCACTAACCAATATTCGCGTCAGTGATTCATCTGCGTCGAACTCGTAGTGATCGTGAACTTTAAGATAGCGAATTTCACCGTCAGCTTGCTGTATTCGAACGATAACGGGCGGCGCGTCGCCAGACATTTTTTTTGCCAATTCGACGCGATCAGCGGCTAACGCTTGATCTGGGGTGGAAACCTTGCCTAGCCAGCCATAGATGCCAACGTAACGCGCATCGTTAGCGCCTAGCCCAAATAATTCTCCGTAGCCAGGCGATTGCCAGACTAAGCCTTCGAGAAAGTCAAACTCAAATGCTTCCACGCCGGCAAGTGCCAAAGCATTTATCGCCCCTTCGCCCATTCGACGATTTTCGCCTTCAAATACCTTGTTTTCAGTAATGTCGCGGTACAAACAAAACATGCCTGAAACACCGCCCTCGGTGCTGTAGGCGTAAATATTGCCCTCTAACCAAATTTCTCCACCGTTCTTACAGAGCATCAAAATCTCAAACGGGTGCCTACGTGCCGCCCAATCGAACAGCGTTGGGCTTTGCACGCGCAAACGCTGCGCACACTCTGGTGTGGTGAAGGCAAAGGTCGAGCGGCCCAAACATTCGCTCGCAGAATAGCCCGAACGCTCAAGCAGCGCGGGCGAAACCGCGCTGACTAGGCCGCGCTCGTCAAGCTCTACAATTAGGTCATTGCGTGCGCGCAGCAATGCCCGATAGCGTGCCGCATCTGCTTGGAGTCCGGAAACCTTTGCCTCTAGTTCCAGCAGTCTGCGGCGTATTGCAAATTCTTCCATGGACAAACTCAAACGGGATCAAATAGGATCGCTTCAAAGTAGCATCAACGTTCAGTCCAAAGATCAGCACGTCTAAAGAATTTACTAACCAAGCGCCGCCCGCATTCAGCGTCGCTCGTTACACTGCAAATCCGGCAAAACTAACCACGCCGCATTTAACAAACATGCATTTTGGTTGATGATAACGCATCTTTTTTGCTATGCCAGCCTGACTTTCCATCTTACAGCTAGCTGGCTGCAAGCTGTTGCTCGTGCCATGGTATGAGTATTATCCGCTAAGCAATGTCTCGCAATGGTAGTGGCAGGCTTTATGACGTGCCTTCGATTAAACGGATAAAATCAAGTTATCGAACCAATTAATTGGCGGCGATTTTTTTTGAGATTAGCATATTAATTTTTTAAATAACTTTTAGACAATGGAACAGTAGATGCGCAATATCGTCATTGGACTTAATGCATTCCATGCTGACTCTGCGGCCGCATTGGTCATTGATGGCAATTTAGTGGCAGCTGCGGAAGAAGAACGCTTCCGCCGAATTAAACACTGGGCTGGCTTCCCCACAGAGGCGATCAAATTTTGTTTGAAAGAGGCGGGTGTAACACTCGCTGCGGTCGATGCAATCGCGATTAACACCGATCCATCGGTGGCGCGTGGACAGCGCTTGCTTTATGCGATCAAAAAGCGCCCTAGTTTGAGTTTAATAGTTGAAAAGCTTAAAACTCGGCACGCCCGCATGGGCGCACTCGATCACCTTCAGGCAGCCTTCCCCGAGCAACGATTTAGTGGGAAGCTTTTGCCCATTGAGCACCATTTAGCGCACTTAGCCAGCGCTTTTGATTGTTCACCTTTTCAGCGGGCGGTCGCCGTTTCTATAGATGGCTTTGGTGATTTCGCTTCCGGGGCCTATGGGGTCGGTGAAGGTATTGGGCTAGATGCTAAATTGAGTATTGACGGTCACGCCTATTTTCCCCATTCGCTGGGAATTTTTTATCAAGCGATGACCCAGTATTTGGGCTTTATGAATTACGGCGATGAATATAAAGTCATGGGCTTAGCGCCCTATGGAAAACCTATTCTGATTGATCAAGTTCGTCAGTTGTTGGTATATAAAGCGGAGGGCAGCTACGAATTAAGTTTAGATTATTTTCGCCACCATACTGATAGCTTGAATTATCAATGGGAAGACGGTTCGCCGAAGTTTGACGCTTTGTTTTCTGCGAAAATTTTCGAACTTTTGGGCCCGGCACGCGACCTAAATAGTGCGTTAACGCAACGGGATAAGGATCTAGCTGCGAGCGTGCAGTTTGTTTATGAGGAAAATTTGTTTGCATTGTTAAATTCCATGCATGCCAAATATGGGATCGACGATTTGGCGCTCGCGGGCGGCTGCGCGCAAAACTCAGTCGCCAATGGAAAAATCACAAAGAACACGCCTTTCAAAAATATTTATGTCGCGGCCAGCGGCGCTGATGCCGGCGGCGCAATCGGTGCCGCACTCGTCGGTGCGCGTTCCCTCGGGCAGCCACGTACGCAAGCGCTAGAGCACGCCTATCTCGGCCCTGAATTTGATAATGCCCAATGCAAAGCGGCGATTGACGCATGTGCGGACGAAATTAAGCTAGAGGGGGTGTCGGTGCGCTTTGTTGCCGATGAAGCCGCGCTTTGCGAAGCGGTTGTGGCGCGTATTGCGATTGGCCATGTCATAGGCTGGTTCCAAGGACGGATGGAATTCGGTCCAAGAGCATTAGGAAATCGCTCTATTTTGGCTGACCCGCGTCGTAGCGACATTAAAGACATTCTCAATGCCAAAATCAAACGCCGCGAATCCTTTCGGCCGTTTGCCCCCAGTATTTTGCGTGAATATGTGAGTGATTGGTTTAACGACGATGTGTCAGTGCCGTTTATGGCGCAAGTTTTGCCTATTCGGGAGGATAAGTGTGCGCAAATTCCTGCGGTTACCCACGTTGACGGCAGCGGACGTTTGCAAACCGTCCAGCAAACCGATAATCCGCGCTATTACAAACTGATTGACACGTTTCGACGGGCCACGGGTGTGCCGATTTTGTTGAATACGTCATTCAACGAGAATGAACCGGTGGTTTGCCTTCCAGCTGAGGCATTGGCGTGTTTTTTACGCACAAAGATGGACGTTTTAGTTCTGGGCGATTGGTTGCTTGAACGATCAAGTTTGGGCTAGGCAAGGAAAGTGGCAAACGTGCAACTCAAACCACAGCCATTGCGAATTTTGCATGTCGTGCCAACTTATCTGCCTGCCACCCGCTATGGTGGGCCGATTTTCTCGGTGCATGGTTTAGCAAGCGCACAGGCAGCACTGGGCGCGGATGTATCGGTGCTCACCACGAGCGTCGATGGCGATAGTGATTCCAATGTGGTGCACGGCGAAGCGTGCATGCTCGATGGCGTCAAGGTCTGGTATTTCCGCTCCAAGTGGTTTCGGCGGCTCTATTTTTCTTGGTCCATGCGGCAGTGGTTGCAAGAAAATCTGGCGGCTTTTGATGTGGTCCATCTGCATTCAGTCTTTTTATTCCCCACTAATATGGCGGCGCGGCTGTGCATCGCTGCGGGAATTCCCTACGTCATCACGCCGCGCGGAATGTTGGTGCCAGAGCTTATAAGTGGAAAACGCTGGTTTTTAAAAACCGCTTGGATTCGACTTTTCGAGTCGCGAACGCTAGCAAATGCAGCCTGCTTTCATGCCACATCTGATTTAGAGTTGAGTGACGCAATCCGGCTCGGCGTGCCTGTGCAAAATTCTTGTGTGATAGAAAACGGCGTCGCTTTGCCTGAACGACGCGATTGGCCGACACCGATGCAGGTTCCCTATGTATTGTATTTGGGGCGTTTATCTTGGAAAAAAAATTTGGATTTGCTGATCGAAGCCTGTAGCGGTTTGTCCGATGTCCATCTGGTTTTAGCAGGTGCTGCAGATCAAGATTCAATAGTTGGCGAATTGCACAAGCTGGTCAGCGGATTTTCTTTACAGAGTCGAGTTACGTTTTTAGGCGAACTCAAAGGTGACGAGAAATGGGCATGGATTCAGCATGCCCGGGTCTTAGCACTCGTGTCGAAAAATGAAAATTTTGGTAACGCTGCGGCTGAAGCGCTTTGTTTGGGTACGCCCGTGGTGCTGTCAAAAGGCGTCGGTTTGGCGGCAGCGACGGCCGCCGCGGACGCGGGTTGGATCTGCGAAGCTACTGTTGAAAGCATTCGCACTGCCATTAACTCGGCTTTTTGCGACCCACAGGCGGCTAGAATTCGCGGTAAGCGCGGGCAGGAATGGGCGGAGCGCGCCTTAGGTTGGCATGGGGTTGCTTTTAGAACCTTGGCGCTCTATCGGTCTTTTGCCAGTTCAAAGTTTGCCAGATAAAAGTTTGCCAATTCAAAGTTGTAATTCTCAGGCTGAATCAGGAAAGTTGAGCCAAACTGCACTGCACCATTTTAATAGCTTAGGAAAATCTTTGACGCAATCTCGTTTCCGCTTCGCAATTCATACTAGCTACGCTAATGGTAAGGAGCCACAGCATATGTTTGATTGCCACTGCTTCGCCAACGTGCACTAGGTCGCCGTGAAATACGCACTGTTTACCGCGGTTTTTGGGGCCATTGCGCTGTTAGCGTTGCGCGCACTCGCGATTCGATTTGACTGGCTCGATCAGCCGGACACGCGCAAAGTTCATCGCTCTGCCGTGCCTGCCGTGGGTGGTTTGGCCTGGATGTTTGCATTTGCTGCTGGCATGGCACTTTCGGGCCTGTTGACTCAGGAGCCGTTGTTAATGTTGGGCATTGGAATTATTTGTATCTTAGGTGCCATCGATGATCGTATCCCGCTCCCTTCAGTGCTGCGCCTATTAGTGCAGGCGCTAGCGGTAATAGTCGCTTTCTGGAACAGCGCGCCGTTAGCAAATTTTGGCGAGTTATTTTGGCCTGGGTATGTTGTACACGCCGCCAGCTTAGCGTGGCCATTAACCGTCTTTGCCAGTGTGGGCGTCATCAATGCAGCTAATATGATCGATGGCATGGACGGCCTGTTGGGCCTAATTTTGTTGCTGATATTGTGCATATTGCTTGTTTTTTTCCATCATGTCGGGCAAACGAATATGGCGCTCGTGTGTGGGCTTGCCGTCGCTGCGTTAATCCCATTTTTGTTCCTCAATGTGCGCACCCCTTGGCTAAGCGAAGCAAAGGTTTTCTTTGGCGACGCAGGCAGTATGTCCGCCGGGCTTTTGATCGCATGGCTGTTGGTTACGGCTTCGCAAGCGCCACTGCATACTTTCCTGCCCGTAAGCGCGTTATTTTGGTTTGCGGTTCCGCTAGTTGATACGGTTTCCCTGATGTTGCGGCGCATGCAAAATGGTAATTCACCGTTTAAGCCTGATCAACAGCATCTGCATCACTTGCTACAGCGCGTGGGTTTTTCAGTCCCGCAAACGCTGGCTTTGATTTTATTTGTGGTGGTCTTGCTGCAGTGCATAGGCACGCTGTTTCATGCGTTTAATGTACCCGCATCGATCCAGCTTTTAGTATTTACAGTAGCTGCGATTTGCTATCACCTGTGGGTAATGCGTGCTATCAAGCGCGAGCGTTGGATGGGCCGCAAACTTATGACGTTAATGGCCGCTGGCCCTGGCCAAACATGAGTGCATTTGACAGCACGACTGATAGCAAGGCAAGGATTAGGCGACGCCGACGATCCGAGATCGCGGCGCCCGGACCTGAGCGGCAAGGCAATCGATCAAGTTTTTTTACGCGCGAACGGCGTGAGCAGCTAGCGTTTATTGGCTTGCTCATCACGCTGAGCGCTATGCCATTTTTTTATGGCGGGAATCGCGACTGGGTTTGGGGTGGATTCCTGGCATTGACTTGCTCGGTCAGCGTATTGCTCATATGGACCGTGCCGATAACCGAACGATTTGCATTAGTCGGCATACACCGACGTAGACCCTGGTTGCTCGTTGTGCTGGCGCTGTGGTTGTTGCTACATATTGCGCACTGCTGGTCATGGAATGGCAGTAATTTTAGCGGTGATCGGGGCGCTAGTATTCGTGCTTTGCTGAAAACCAGTTTGTACTTGCAGCTTATTTTGCAAACGCTCGTATTAGCGCACACGCACCGGCGCCTAAAACTATTGTTTCAGGTGCTATTCGTCGTTGCCGTATTTCATGCGGTATGTGCCAGCGTCATGAAGCTTTGGGGGGTGCGTTATGTGTCTGAATTTTTCATTTTTGGCATTGGCGGAGGCAGCGCATTTGTTAACGAAAACAGCTTTGCCGGCTATTTGGAGTTACATCTAGCGATTGGCGCTGGGTTGCTGGTCGCAGGCTTGCGCTTTCATGGCGCTGGCGCACAATCCTGGCGTCAATTTGCGCGCGATTGGGTGTCGTTATTGCTGGCGCGCAAAACGCAGGTGCGCATTTGTATGGTGCTTTTGGTCATTGCTTTGGTGTTAACCGGTTCGCGTATGGGCAATATCGCTTTTTTTGTCGCGCTATTGGGCACTGGCACACTTGCGTATTTTTTCATGGCGACGCGTCCACCTGCACTTGGGGCGTTGTTAATTTCCCTGGTTTTGATTGACTTGGTCGTGGTGGGCAGCTGGTTTGGTGCAGATCAAATTGCCGCGCGGTTGGCGGTCACAAGGATTGAGCTTGTTGAAGCCACACGGCCATCGCCGCCAGCGGTAATGGATTCTGATGTGGAAAACGTACCGGCTCTTGATCAGCGGGCGGCAGCATTTGAAATTGATCGGGAGCGACCAGGCTTAGCTCGCGCAGCACTCAAACTATTTGCCCAAGCGCCATTGCTCGGACACGGTGCTGGAAGTTTTCGCACGATTTTTCCACCAATGCGCAGCGCGGAGCTATCAAATAAATTTTATGATCACGCGCACAACGATTTCGCTCAAACGCTCGCCGAGTACGGGTTATTGGGCACAGCGATCATTTGTGGGGCGTTGGCATTCGGATTTATTAGCGCATTTACCGCGCTGCGCACGCGTTCGGATAAGCTAGCCGTTGGCGCAGCTTTCACTGGCCTGTTTGGAATGAGTGCGTTGTTGCTGCATGCTGTTGCCGACTTTAATTTTCAGATACCCGCTAATGCGGCCATTTTTAGCGTGTTGCTCGCGATTTGCTGGATTAGTCGCCATGGTCTGCGTGATATCGCAAGGGCGCGCAACAATGCGGACATCCAAAGTGCAGAGTTTCCAAGCACAGGAACGTCACGTATAAAGTAAGGTTATCTTCATCCGCCGCGCTTCGTGGATCTTCAAACCAATGATTAGAAAATGCTTCCTGTTAAATCTCATAGTCATGTTGACCATCGTCACTCATGCCAAAGCCGAACTTGTTTGCGCACTCGGTCAGCCTGATTTCACTGCCGCCGATAAATCGGTAAATGAAATAGCCGCCGCCGCTGCGGCACTCAAAACCCCAGCTAAAGGTAAGGGCAACGTTGCTGAAGACGCCCGTCAGCAACGTCTGGAATTGGCTTATGTCGTGATTGAAAACGCTTTAAAAAGTGAAGCGGTCAATGAGATGCCTAAAGCGGCCGCTTATTGGCGACTAGCCACGCAAGATTTAGGTGATACCCGTTGGCGGATGAACCAACAAGCGAAGTTAGGCAATCAGCGTGCGCGCTGGCTTGCTCAGGAAGTGATTGAGCATGGGAAAAAAGAGCCTTGGCAAGGCGGCTCGTGTGACGCCTTAGGGCCAACAATGGAGGCAGCGTCAACAACGGAGGCAGGGGCAAGTAGTATGGCAGAGTCTGCTGGCGCTCTATATCGACGTGCGCTGTGTGCTGCAAACTCTAATCCGAAAGTGGCGCTAGAATTTATGAAAAACGCAGCCGCGCGTGGCCATCCCGCAGCGTTAGAAGCCTATGGTCGACTATGCGCTGAACAAGGTGATAAGGGCCGAGAGTGTGCAATAGATATGCTTTGTCGCGCTGCGGATGCCGGACGCAAATCAGCAGCGGGCCTAGCTGCCTATCTTTTAACGAGCGAAACCCCAACGCCAGCTTTAGCAGTTAAAGCCGCTGCGCTTTATGAAATGGCCTTTGCGGCTGGCGACGCCGCAAGCGCAAATAACCTCGGGGAAGTCTATGAACGCGGCTGGATCGGTAGTGTCAACATCGCGCAGGCAAAAATTTGGTATCAACATGCAAGCGAGGCTGGCGTAATTCAAGCGAATCTCAATTTGGCGCGTTTGTTGTGGCGCTCAGATTTGACTAGACCAGAGGCACGCAGCCTAATTGAGCGTGCGCGTGTGGAGATGCCAACTGAAGCAAAGCAACTTTTGCTTCAATTAGAAGGGTCTAGGGACTAGAGTTCATCCACTAGGTTAAGTTACAGTACTATCTATCGCGCCGTTCCTGTCAAATTTGTGACGGCCACGGCACTTTTAAGCGCGTCCGAAGTCGGAAAATTGGAATCATCATGGCAAAAACAGCACTAGCACTTGCAGTTTCATTAGCCGCCGCAGGCTTCGCGATTGCCCAAGACGGTACCGGCGTGCAGGCGGGGCCGTTTCGCGTCAAACCAACCCTGGGTTTGACTTTCGGACATGACTCGAACGTTGGGCAGTCAAATACGGCTGAAGTGAGTAGTTTTTTCACGCGTGTATCACCTGGTGTTCGTCTTGATGCGGGTAACGAAGCGCGTAGCTTTTCGCTCAGTTATGAACTCGAATCAGCGCGTTATCAAGATTCTAAAATCGATAACTACACCGATCATCGAGTAAATGCTGGCGTCACCTTATCGCCCAGCGTGCGTACCAAACTTGACTTAGGTGCATCCCTTGAGCGCGGCCATGATCGACGCGGAACGAACGCACTCCAAGGTTTGCAAAATACCGTTGCCAGCGATGTGGATCGCTTTGAACGCAAAGGTCTAGATGTCGATTTTAACTACGGTGCACCTGGCGCCAGGGGCGCGCTCGGGCTAGGCGCTGGCGTCTCCAACATTAATTACGTTAATAATGAGTCCTATTCGTTTCGCAGTGATCGTGACTTACGCTATGTTGACGGACGTTTTGGCTGGCGCGTCGCGCCCAAAACGCAGGTTTACCTTTCTGCGAATAACTCAGAAATAAGCTATGACAGAAGCCGCACGCGTGCCTTGCTAACGAACTACTTCCTCGACAGTACGGTTCGTACTTATTTGTTGGGTTTAGAGTTTGACGCTACCGCGAAAACCTCCGGTCACATTGGATTTGGTCGCACGCGGCGGAGTTTTGACGACAATCGACTGGATGGATACTCGGGCGTTGCTTGGGATGTAGGCCTACAGTTTAAGCCCCGGTCGTACTCCGTTATTGATCTCAGTGCTACTCGAGGGACACAAGAATCGGTGGACTTCCTCAGTGGCGTTGCCGGAACCGCAGCTGGAACTGACTATTTAATCGCGCGTGACATAACGCTTTCTTGGACGCACGGTTGGTCTGACCGCTTCCACACAGGCATTGATGTGGGCCGCTCGACCGCAGAATATTTGGCCAATGATCGGACATTGCGCGATGACAACCTCAACTTTTGGGGCTTATCGGCTGATTATAAATTACGCGATTGGCTAAGTTTGGGCGCTGGCTATAAGTCCTATCGCCGAGACGCTGCGGTTACTAATGGAACGTCTGCAAGCAATTCACTTTACGATTTTAATCGCGATGAGTTCAGCGTTAGCTTTGAGGCGTCGCTATAGCTAGGCACTTTGGCGCCTGGGTCTTAATAGCGCCCACGTTCGGGATTAGTATGGTTTGAAGTTAGGGATTGTCCCAAAGTTAGGGATTCTTCCAAAGAATGGGATTCTTCCAAAGAATGGGATTCTTCCAAAGAATGGGTATCGCACTGCGATGCCCTTTTTTTTCCGAAGAGATTTAGGGGAGTAGGGATTTACAGCGTAAAGATAGTTCTACGCCCGGCAATACTCAGCGTCAGTTCAGTGCTTCCAACCTAGTTTGATTCGGTAGTCGTGCACAATAAAGACGGTGCCGTCGAAACGCTTTGAGTGGACTGATTTCACTATTTTCTCGCTTAATTTTCTTGGTAAACCTTATTGTTATGCACGCGCAGTTTCGAAGGTCCCCGATCGTCACTTTAATCACTACGCTCAAATCCTATTCGAGCTCCAATATTTCGCGCGCCTGGGCTACGGTAAATTTTGGGTGGCTCTCAGTGGTGATAGTGGCGACGATTTTTGCGCTTGCAAGCGCTCAAGCGGCCGCTGTCGCTGAGACATCGAGTCGCACCATTGCGGCAGAATCTAATGTCGCGACAATTCAAAAGAACGTTATTTTTGACTACGCGCTGGCACCAGGGGATCTTATTTCGGTCGAGGTTTTCGGTGAACCTGAGCTCTCTAAGGAATACACCGTCGGTGAATCGGGGAAAATTGCCTTCCCTTTGATTGGCGAGGTGACCGTACTGAGCCTGAAAACCAAGCAGGTTGAACGATTGATCAGACTAAAACTTAAGTCCGGCTTTCTGGTAAATCCGCGCGTCAATGTAACGATCAAAACGTATCGATCCGTCTATATCAATGGTCAGGTCAAAACACCCAATGGCTATCCATTTGTGCCGGGCATGACTGTACGCAAACTTATTTCAATTGCGGGCGGATTTACCGAGCGCGCGTCGAAGAGTCGAATCTATGTAATCAGTGAAGTCGCAGGCGCCAGTTCTAGTCCGCGTAAGGTCAAACTGGACGCGGAAGTGCGTCCAGGTGACATCATCAGTGTTGAAGAGAGTTTTTTCTAAAATATGACGGCCCCAATTTCGCACCCAAAAATAGCTCATGAATTGCTGGAAAGTACTAAAACTACGCAGCAGGACTCACTGCATGAATATCTACGCATAATTGGGCGGCACCGGTACAGCATTTTAGCGATTACGCTGCTTTTTGGCGTCTTAGGCGCGCTGAGCGCGGCCTTAGAAGTGCCCATTTTTAGAGCTACGTCCACGTTGCTGATCGACCGTGAAAACGTCCGCTTTACGGCAAGCCAGGAAACGTATGGTCAAGGCCAGCAAAACTACGAATATTTGCAAACCCAATATGAAATTCTTAAGACACGGCCTTTAGCGGAAAAGGTGGTTGAGAAAATCGGCGTTGATCGTGTGTTAGCCAGTCTCAATCGTAAAAGCAAACTTTCGCTATCAAGTATTATTCCCTGGGCAAACAAAGGCCAAACTGCACCTACCGAGAAGTCCGCGCGCGAACGTTTGGCTGTGGGAATAGTGCAAAGTTCGGTGCGCGTTGATCCGGTTCGTAATTCTCAGCTGGTGAAACTCAGCTTTGAAGTTGCTGACCCCGAACTTGCCGCGATACTCGCAAACCAACTTGGTGATTCGTATATCGAAAATACCTTGGATGCGCGATTACAAATGATCAACAAAGCCAATTCTTGGCTTGAAGTGAAAAGTACGGATTTAAAGAAGAATGTTGATATCGCAGAAGCGCGTGTACTTGCCTTTTTGGTTGCGAACAACATCTCCGCAGATGGCGAAGACACCATGGGCGCGCAAACCGTGCAAATGCTCATGCCACGCGTAGCTGAGGCGCGTGCCGAGCGACTAAATCGTGAAAGCATATACCAGCAAATAATCAGCGCGCGTAAATCCAATCAGCTTAAAACCGTTTTTTCGCTGGTAAACAGCGAAGGTGTGGCGCGAGCGCGCGATGCGTATGCCAAAGCGCAGCAAAACGTAGCGGATCTAGCAAGCCGTTATGGTGCTGCGCACCCAAAAATGCGCTCGGCAACAAGTGAAGAAGCGCTTGCGCTTACGAATTTCAATAACGCACTTTCTGGCGCCGCCGACGCCGAAGTTCGCGCCTATGAGAATGCGCGTAACATCGAGCAGCAAATGCAGTCGCAGTTAAGTAGCGCGCAGTCCAGTGTGCAAGGTGGCAATCGGAAATCGATCGAGTTAAGCCGACTGCAGCGCGAATTTGATGCCAACAAATTGATCTATCAGAAATTTCAAAACCAGCAGAAAGAAACGGATCAACTCACTGATTTCCGTACCACCAATGCGCGCGTTGTGGAACAGGCAACTCCCTCCGGCTTGCCGATTTCTCCTGATACTAAACGTAGTATCGCGGGTGCGGCGATATTGGGATTGCTGCTAAGTGTGCTACTGGCTTTTGTACTGGAACACCTGGACAGCACCATTAAGACTGCTGAAGATGTTGAAAAGCACCTGCAGTTGCCAGTGCTTGGCCTAGTGCCGCAGCTCAAGTTGGCGAAAGATGAAAACGCAATGCTTTATTTCTTGAACCATTCAAAAACCGCTTTTAGTGAGTCGATTCGCACCGTACGCACTGGCATTTTATTGTCTACGCTCGATAAGCAGCATCGCCGTATTTTGGTCACTTCTTCAGTACCTGGAGAGGGGAAGACGACCTTGTCACTCAATTTGGCGCAGGCGATGAGTCAGATGAGCAAGGTATTGCTGATTGACGCCGATCTGCGTCGACCGACCGTCGCGCGCGCGTTCGGAGATGGCAAACCACAGTTTGGCTTGTCCCAGTTTATTTCGGGTGAGGCGAAAATCTCAGAGTGCGTGCATCAACTGGAGGGTAGCAATACCTACATTATGACTGCAGGTATCATCCCGCCAAATCCGCTTGAATTACTTTCGTCGCAAAAGTTTTCCGAGGCGCTAGACAATTTAGGTAAGGTATTTGAGTACATTGTTATTGACTGTGCACCCGCACTGGCCGTGAGCGATGCGCTGGTATTGTCCCGACTTGTAGACGGGGTGATTTATGTTATTCGATCAGATCAAACGCCCTATCAAGCAGCGCAATCAGGTGTTAAGAGGCTGCGTAGAGTTGACGCACCGCTACTAGGCGTCGTGATCAACAGAGTTGGTGAACACTCGCATGGCTACGGCTATGGACGTTACTCATACTACGCAGACGGGTATCAGCCACATTATGGCTACTATGGTGAAAACGCTAAGAAGACGGGTAAATAAGGCAGCGGAATCTCAATAAGATGCCGCGCGCTCTAAAATACCTCCTCAGCATGGCTTTTGCCGTGCTGGCAAGTGCGGGTTTGTATATTGCTTGGCTAGCTGTCGCGACCTCGCGCCTCGAAAATGTGCTGTATGCACGGACGAACGGCGAACTTGATTCAGAGCGTTGGAACGACGCGATATCGCAGGCCGAAGCGCTTGCCAATGTGGCTGGCTGGGATGCGACAACACTCGATTTGGTCGGCCGCGTGTTTTTGTTGGACGCGGAGTTCGCAACTACGCCAAAAGCAAACGTCCAAACGTTGCGTAAGGCGCGGGGTTATCTTGAACGGGCTGCCGCACAGCGCCCAACGTGGCCCTATACCCGCCTAAATTTGGCGCGCGCAATATTTGAGTTAGATCCCTATGGGCCATGGGAAGTTGAGCTAAAGCACGCTTTAGATCTGAATTTACGTGGCACGTTTTTGCAGATTGATCTATTAAGATTTAGACGCCAGCTCGGCCTGCACCTAACCGGAGAGCTAGCCCGGGCTGTCGAGCAAAATTTTGTCCAGGCCTTGCAGGAGACGCCCGGGGAAATGGTGGGTGCCGCTGTCGAACTGAACCGCAAAGAATGGGCTTGCGCTAATCCGATCAACCGTCAGGTGAAAGCGTTTTGCGCATCAAGCCGTTGATTTGCGTAGTCCATACGGCGCGTCGCTGTGATAAACGCCGCCCATAGCTGTCATTTTGGCAACCCACCATGCCAATGTCGAATGCATCCATAGTACCAAGCACCCTCTGCGCCATCTATACTCCTAGGCTTCATTTCGTTCTCGCATGCCGCAAAATATGAGTATTCAAGATCAAATTGCCACCTCGCAGCTCTCCGGCGGCAACGCTGCATTCGTTGAGGAACTCTACGAAGCGTTTTTAGCTGACTCGAATTCCGTGAGTTTAAACTGGCGCAGCTATTTCAGTGCACTGGGTGGCGTGAACGACGTCGCACACGCGCCAGTTTTGGCCCGTATTACCGCGATTGGCAAGTTAAATGGCAATTTTGCAGCGTCTGGCAAGCTTCCGTCGCCCAACGCAACTGGCGGCATGAGTGAGGTGCAAGCGGCAAAGCAAGCCTCGGTATTGCGCGCGATCAATAGCCACCGAACGCGCGGGCATCTGCGCGCCAAGATTGATCCGCTGGGTATGATGGTGCAGCCGGAAGTGCCAGATTTGGCGATGCAGTTTCATGGGTTTACCGCTGCTGATTTGAATTCTGAGCTCGATGCACCGATCTTGGTAGGGGAAACCCGGCGTAAGCTTGGCGACACGCTTGCGATGCT
>Ga0105046_10002777_pt1 | contig 27655 bp, 28 predicted proteins | sample MAT03_FD_78385 | JGI IMG/M metagenome (GOLD analysis project Ga0105046, IMG submission 78385) | Freshwater microbial communities from Lake Fryxell liftoff mats and glacier meltwater in Antarctica - MAT-03 (megahit assembly) | ecosystem: Environmental > Aquatic > Freshwater > Ice > Liftoff... | reverse complement strand
GGAAAAACCTTGGCCCTCACGTTCGCTCACTGCGTGTAGCTCGCTGCCCCCCGAGGGGGCGCATTTTTCCTTGGGGCGGCCCGGCGGAAAAACCCTGGCCCCCACGTTCGCTCACTGCGTGTAGCTCGCTGCCCCCCGAGGAGGCGCATTTTTCCTTGGGGCGGCCCGGCGGAAAAACCCTAGCTCCCACGTTCGCTCACTGCGTGTAGCTCGCTGCCCCCCGAGGGGGCGCATTTTTCCTTGGGGCGGCCCGGCGGAAAAACCTTGGCCCTCACGTTCGCTCACTGCGTGTAGCTCTCTGCCCCCCGAGGGGCTTGCGCTTCATCGCCGCCGCGCGGAACGCACGCCGCCGACCTCTGCTACGACGGCAAGAACCTGGTTGAGCCGGCCCGATTCCGCCACCTCGACGGTGAAGGTCATCCGCGCGGTGCCGCCACGGTTGTCCTTGACCGACTGGGTCTGCACCCCGATCACATTCATTTTTTCCTTGGCAAACACTTCCGAGATGTCACGCAGCAGGCCCTGGCGGTCGGCAGCTTCGATGGCAACGTCCACCGGGTAAACCGAGCTGCCGCCGCTTTTGGGCTGGCTCCATTGCACCTCGATCACCCGGTCGGGACTACCGCTGGCCATGTTCCTGAAGTTGCTGCAGTCGCTGCGGTGAATGCTCACGCCCTTGCCCTTGGTGACAAAACCCAGGATGGCATCAGGCGGCGCAGGCTTGCAGCATCTGGCCAGCTGGGTCAGCAAGGAGTCGATACCCACCACCAGGACGCCCCCCTTGCTGCCGCGGTCACCGGCCTTTTCAGGCCTGGCTTTTTTCGCCAGCACATAGTCGTCCTGCGTCGGCGTGGGCTCCGGCGGCTTGAGCATGTTCTCGATCGTGCGCAGGGACAGTTCGTCCTTGCCAACCACTTCGAACAGGTCATCGGCGCTCTTGAAGCCAAGTTGCGTTGCCACGTCTTCCAGCTTCATCGCGGTCCTGCCTTCGCGCTGCAGCAGCTTCTCAACCGCCTCGCGGCCGCGCGCTACCGTCTGCGCCATGGCTTGCGCGTTGAACCACGCACGCACTTTCGACTTCGCACGGTGGCTGGCCAGAAACCCCAGGTCGGGGTTGAGCCAGTCGCGCGAGGGACCGCCCTCTTTCGTAGTGACGATCTCCACAGTCTGCCCATTTTGCAGGGGCGTGTTCAGCGGCACCATGGCACCGTCCAGGCGTGCGCCGCGGCAGCGGTGACCCAGGCTGGTGTGCACGCTGTAGGCGAAGTCCAGCGCCGTTGCGCCTTGCGGCAACTCCACAACGGCAGCATCGGGCGTCAGCACGTAGATGCGATCCTCAAACAATCCTTGTTTGCTGTCGTGTGCCTTGGTCACCAGCGGTTCGCACAGGTCACGCTCCCAAGCCAGCAATTGGCGCAGCACGGCGATCTTCGCGTCGTATTCGCTGCTCGCCGAAACACCACCGTAACCCTTGGCGCCCGCCTCCTTGTAGGCCCAGTGTGCGGCCACACCGTGTTCGGCATGGTCGTGCATGGCCTGCGTGCGGATCTGGATCTCGACCGCGCGCTGCTGTACATCGCGCACCACCGTGTGCAGCGACTGGTAACCATTGGACTTCGGCTTGGCGATGTAGTCGTCAAACTCCCCTTCCACGGGCGTGAAACTGGCGTGGACAAAACCAAGCGCCGCATAACAGCCTTTCACGTCCGCAGCGATCACCCGCAGCGCACGGATGTCGAAGACCTGTTCAAAGCCAAGCGACTTGCCGCGCATTTTTTTGACAATGCTGTAGATGTGCTTGGGCCGGCCCTGCACCAGCGCCGCTATCCCGCTCCTGTTCAGGTCGCGCTCCAGTTGCGCACGCAAGGCCTCCATGAAGCCCTCGCGTTCAGCGCGTTTTTGATCGAGCAGGCGCGCGATGTTTTTGTAGGTATCGGGTTCGAGAAAACGGAAGGCCAGGTCTTCCATCTCCCACTTGATCTGCCAGATGCCCAGACGGTTGGCCAAGGGCGCAAACACATGCAGCGACTCGCGCGCGACGGCCAATGGCGCCGACTGGCGAATCGATGCAAAGTGGCGCAGCGTCTGCAGGCGCGACGCCAGCCGCAGCATGACGACCCGCAAATCGCGCGAAAACGCCAGCAGCATCTTGCGCACGTTTTCGGTCTGCGCGGCGGGGTCTTCCGTCAGTTGCGCCTTGGCATCGGCGGCACGGGCCTGCTTTTGCACATTGACCAGCTTGGTGGTTTCAATGGCCAGCGCCGCGAAGTTGGCGCCAAAGGCCTTGGCAATCACCTCCTGCGGCTTGTTCAGGTGCGCACAGGCATGCACCAGGTAAGTGGCGGCCTGCATCGCCTCGGAGCCGCCTATGGTCTTGAGAATTGCCGCGACTGCATCCGCATGGGCGAGGATGTTTTCACCGGTGTCCAGCGTTTCTCCGGCAATCAAGGGCTCGGCGAAGGCGCGGGCGCGAACCAGCGCGTGCGGCTGGTCCGGCAGGCTGTCTGCAGTCGCCGTCACGATGGAGGCATTGGCATGGACGGGCAAGCCAGTCTGCCCGCCCCCGGTATGTTTCATCAAAAGTCAGTCAGCTTTGAAAAAATAATTCAGACAAGAAGAAAATCACCCACGGTGCTGACCTGATCCATTGCTACCAGGGTTGGCGCATGGCCCACCCCGTCGAACTCCACCAGGCGGGCTTTGGGGCCACGCTGCGCCATGGCCAAGGCCGTGGCGTGGCTGAGCAGATCCGATTGAGCACCGCGCAGGATCAGCGTTGATGCCTGAACATTGTCATACAGCTGCCACAACATGGCCTCGCCCTGCCGGGCCGAGTCTTCTGTCGTCGCACGAACCGGCACCGCAATGGCCGGGTCGTAGTGCAGCATCACGCTGCCATCGGCCGCACCCGGCACGGGTTTAACCATGTGGCGCGACAGCGCCAGCCACTCCTCCGGCGTATGCGGGCCAAAGCTGGTGGAGATGGCCCACATCGCATCAGCAGCCTCCTGCAGCGAGACGAAATGCCCGGCCTTGCCGAGGTAGGCTGCAATGCGCGTTATGGCCTGCCATTCGATGGCCGGGCCCACATCGTTGAGTACCAGCTTGTGCACGGGCGCAGGCAAACGGCCCCCCACGCTTGCCACGGCGTGTGCTGCGCTGCCCCCCAAGAAGGCGTTCGCGCCTTGGGACGGCCCGGCGGCGCTCAGGCCCGGCTGCCCGGCAATGGCCAGGCCAATCAGCCCGCCCATGCTGGTACCGACCCAGTCCAGTGTCGCCACGGGCGACTGCTGGTGCAGGTGGGCCAGCAGGACCAGCATGTCAGCGGCGTACTGAGGGATCTGATAACCCAGGGGGTCTTTGAGCCAGTCGCTCTGGCCACGGCCGACCACGTCAGGGCACACCACGCGGACCTCATCACACAGGTAAGCTGCCAGCACGTCAAAATCGCGCCCCTGGCGCGACAGGCCATGAACACACATCACCACATGTGGATTGGCCGGGTCCCCCCACTGCCAGTAAGCCATGCGGTGGCCGCCCGAAGCATCGGGGCAGGTTACGTAGTTCAGCGTAGGTTCGGTCATGGCCAGGGGAATCCGGGTTCGGGGCTTGATAATTGTCATCACCGCTTTTTCAGCGTTTCATTGGCATCGTAAATCATCCGGAGAAAACTTCATGCTCAAAGGTAAAACTGCACTCGTGACCGGCTCGACCAGCGGCATCGGCCTCGGGATCGCGAAAGCGCTAGCGGCACAGGGCGCGAACATCGTGCTCAATGGGTTTGGCGACGCAGAAGGCCCTCAGGCGGCAATCACCGCGCTGGGCGCCAAGGTGGCTTATCACGGTGCGGACATGAGCAAGCCCGCCGAGATCGAAGCCATGATGAAATTTGCGGCCGCGCAGTTCGGCCAGGTTGACATCCTGGTCAATAATGCCGGCATCCAGCATGTGGCCAGAATTGAAAACTTCCCCGTGGAGCGCTGGGACGCCGTCATCGCCATCAACCTGAGCAGCGCCTTTCACGCCACGCGCCTGGCCCTGCCTGCCATGCAGGCCGCTGATGGCGGCAAGGGCTGGGGCCGCATCATCAACCTGGCCTCGGTTCACGGTTTGGTGGGCTCGGCCGAAAAATCCGCCTATGTCGCCGCCAAACACGGCATCGTCGGCCTGACCAAGGTCACTGCTCTTGAAAATGCCATCACCGGCGTGACCTGCAATGCCATCTGCCCAGGCTGGGTGCTGACCCCTCTGGTGCAAAAACAGGTCGATGCCAAGGCAGCGGCCGGCAAGATCTCGAATGAAGAAGCCACGCGCCAGTTGCTCGGCGAAAAGGAGCCCTCGATGCAGTTCACCACGCCCGAGGAGCTGGGCGCACTGGCGGTATTTTTCTGTTCGCCGGCTGGCAACAATGTGCGCGGGGTGGCCTGGAACATGGACGGCGGTTGGGCGGCACAGTAAACCTGCGCGGGGCACCTGCCCGAGCGGGACAGCCGCTGAAAATGGGCTGACCATCGCCGCATCGACAAAGAAAAACCCCAAGCCAGCAATGACTTGGGGTTTGAATGCTGGTGGGCGGTCCAGGCTTCGAACCTGGGACCCCTGCAGTGTGAATGCAGTGCTCTACCCCTGAGCTAACCGCCCTGTCGGTCAGCCTCGAATTATAGCGGTTTTGTCATGCTGTAGCGAAGGGGCGCCAGACTGTTTTGCCTTTGCTGGCCTTGTCGATGTCAGCCAGCAGGGCTTCGTGGGCCGCCACTTCCTGTTCGTTGGCCAGCAACAGTGGCAAGTCAAATCCGCTCAGGTCAATGACGACGATGTTGCCACCGTCGCCGCCGGAACTGCCCACCTCCATCACCAACGCGTTTTGCCCACGTGTCAGGTTGATGTACACATCCGCGAGCAGTTCGGCATCGAGCAAGGCGCCATGCAGGGTGCGGCCAGAATTGTCGACCTCCAGGCGGTCACACAAGGCATCGAGCGAGTTGCGTTTGCCCGGAAACAACTCCTTGGCCATCATCAGGCTGTCGGTGACTTTGGCCACGCATTGCGTGATCGGGGGCATCCCCGCCAGCTCAAGCTCCTTGTTCAGAAAGCTCACATCAAACGGCGCGTTGTGAATAATGATCTCGGCACCTTGCAGGTAAGCAAGCAGCTCTTCGGCGACCCCTGCGAATTTCGGCTTGTCTTTCAGGAACTCGTTGCTGATGCCGTGGACCTTGAGTGCGTCCTCATGGCTGTCGCGCTCGGGGTTCAGGTAGAAGTGTTTGTTGTTGCCGGTGAGCTTGCGACCCAGCAACTCGACACATCCGATTTCAATGATGCGGTCGCCATTTTCAGCCGACAGGCCTGTGGTTTCGGTATCGAGGACGATTTGGCGCATGGTGCAATGGTAACGGCGTCCGCATCAAGGAATCAATGGACTTCCTTGGCGTGGTTGATCGAGTACTTGGGTATCTCGACCGTCACGTCGCTCTGGGCCAGGAAAGCCTGGCAGCTCAGGCGCGAGTTGGGCTCCAGGCCCCAGGCGCGGTCCAGCAAGTCTTCTTCACTCTCGTCGAGATCATTGAGCGACTTCATGCCTTCCCGCACGATGACGTGGCAGGTGGTGCAGGCACAACTCATGTCGCAGGCGTGTTCGATATTGATGTGATTGTCGAGCAGCGCCTCGCAGATCGAGGTGCCTGCGGGCGCCGACACCTCGGCGCCATTCGGGCAATACTCGGGATGGGGCAGTATTTTGATGATGGGCATGGGGAGTGCGGCTTTCAGACCGTGGCTATGTTTTTGCCGGCCAGCGCCTGGCGGATACCGCGGTTCATGCGTTGCGCGGCAAAATTTTCGGTCGCGTCGGCCAGCGCCTTGACGGCTGCTTCGATCTGCGCCGCATCACCCTGCTGGCGCGTACTTGAGAGCTCTGCCATCAGGCGGTCAATTTCCAGCTTCTCGTCGGCAACCAGCAAATCACCATCGGCGGCCAGGGCACTTTGTGTGGCCAACAACATCCGGTCAGCATCCACCTGCGCCTCGGCCAGAGCGCGCGCCTGCATGTCCTGTTGGGCCGTCGAAAAACTTTCCTGCAGCATGCGGGCAATGTCGTCGTCAGACAGGCCGTAGGACGGCTTCACATCAATGCGCGCCTCCACCCCGCTGCCCTGCTCTTTCGCACTGACACTGAGCAGGCCGTCGGCATCCACCGTGAACGTGACGCGGATGCGCGCCGCACCGGCAACCATGGGCGGAATGCCGCGCAGCTCAAAACGCGCCAGGCTGCGGCAGTCGGCGACCAGGTCGCGCTCGCCTTGCACCACATGCAGGGCGAGCGCGGTCTGGCCGTCCTGGTAGGTTGTGAAGTCTTGCGCCATTGCCGTGGGAATGGTCTGGTTGCGCGGCACAATGCGCTCGACCAGGCCGCCCATGGTTTCGATGCCCAGCGAGAGGGGAATCACGTCCAGCAGCAGCAAATCGTTGCCGCTGTGGTTGCCGGCCAGTTGGTTGGCTGAAACGGCCGCGCCCAGCGCCACCACTTCATCCGGGTTCAAATTGGTCAGCGGCTCACGGCCGAAAAAGCCGGCGACAGCGCGGCGTACCTGAGGCATCCGCGTGGAGCCGCCCACCAGCACCACACCCTGGACGTCGTCCTTGCCGAGCTGGGCGTCGCGCAAGGCCTTGCGCACCGCCGTCAGCGTGCGTTGCGTCAGGGAGGCGGTGGCCGCCTCAAAGTCCGCAGCCTTCATGTCAAACTGGATGTTCGCCCTTACCAGCCGGGCGGAGAATGCTACTGAATCCATAGCAGACAACGCTTCCTTGGAGGCCCGCGCCGCCTGCAACAGCGCGGCCTTGTCGCCAGCCGTCAGCGTGTCTGCCGCCAGTCCGGTCTTCACCAGCACCCAGTCAACCAGCGCGCGGTCATAGTCGTCGCCGCCCAGGGCCGAGTCGCCGCCGGTGGCCACCACTTCAAACACGCCTTGGCTCAAGCGCAGGATGGAAATGTCAAAGGTGCCGCCGCCCAGGTCATAGATGGCATAGACGCCCTGGCTGGCATTGTCCAGGCCGTAGGCAATGGCGGCCGCCGTGGGCTCGTTGATCAGGCGCAACACCTTGATGCCGGCCAAATGCGCGGCGTCCTTGGTGGCCTGGCGCTGGGCGTCGTCGAAATACGCGGGCACCGTGATCACCGCACCAAAAATGTCATCGTTGAAGGTGTCTTCCGCCCGGTAGCGCAGAGTCGCCAGAATTTCGGCGCTGACTTCGACCGGGCTTTTTTCACCCGCTACCGTTCGAACAGCAACCATGCCGGGCTTGTCGACCAGTTCATAAGGAAGTTGTGCGCGGCTGACGATGTCCTGCATGCCGCGGCCCATCAGGCGCTTGACCGAGGCGATGGTATTTTTCGGATCGTCCAGTTGCACGGACAGTGCATCGAACCCGATTTCGCGGGTCACGGCACCGGCGGGGTCAAGCGCGTAACGCACGACGCTGGGCAGCAACACACGTCCCTGCGCGTCGGGCAGGCACTCGGCTACGCCGTTTCGCACGCTGGCCACGAGCGAATGCGTGGTGCCAAGATCAATACCGACGGCAATGCGCCGCTGGTGAGGGTCGGGCGTCTGGCCGGGTTCGGATAGTTGCAGTAAAGCCATGGGGTGATCGGTCGCGCTTGAAAGTCGTAAGCTGCTTATTGTCCCAGCGAGTCGATGCGGGCATCGATCTCGCTGCCGAAGCGCTCAATAAACATAAGGCTTCTTACCTGCTGCGCCGCTGCCGGGAAGTTTTTCTCACGGTCCAGTGAATGCTCTATTTTCGATAGCTGCTCACGCTTGCTGGTAATGGCCTGGTCCGCTATCGCCTCAAGATGGGCGATGCCCTCGGCGTCTTCCAGTGCTTCGCGCCAATGCATCTGCTGGACCAGAAACTCCGGCGGCATGGCGGTGTTGCTTTCTGCCTCGATGGGCGCGCCATGCAACTCGCACAAGTACATCGCCCGCTTCAGAGGATTTTTCAGGCGCTGATAGGCCTCGTTGATGCGCACCGACCACTGCATTGCCAGTCGCTGGGCCGCCGCGCCCTGCGCAGCGAATTTGTCAGGGTGTGCTTCGCGCTGAAGCTCTTTCCAGCGCGCATCCAGCGCAGCGCTGTCTTGGCCAAATTGGACAGGCACGTCAAAGAGTTCGAAATCGTTGGATTGGAGCGACGCCACTTGGAGAATCTGGTTTCGTGATGGAAAGCGTAGCGAGCGGTCGTCAGGCTAGGCCGCACGGAGCGCAGCAACCGGAACGTACTCAGGCACGTGAGGATTGCGAGCACCGCGCAACGACGCATGGCGCCCGCGCAGTAGCTTTACACGCGAAAGCTTTCGCCGCACCCGCAGCGGTCGCGTTCGTTCGGGTTGATGAATTTAAAGCCTTCATTGAGCCCCTCGCGCACGAAGTCGAGCTGGGTACCGTCGATGTAGGCCATGCTTTTCGGATCGACCAGCACCTTCACACCGTTGTCTTCAAAGACCACGTCTTCGGGCGCGATCTCATCGGCATATTCAAGCTTGTAAGCCAGGCCGGAGCAGCCGGTGGTTCTCACGCCCAGGCGCACACCCACGCCTTTGCCGCGCTTGCCCATGTAGCGGGTGACGTGCCGCGCTGCGGCGTCGGTGAGGGTAACGGACATGGTTCGCAGGTCGATTGAAATTAATGAGCGTGCTTCAGCTTGTAGTCGCTGACAGCCGCCTTGATGGCGTCTTCAGCCAGGATGGAGCAGTGAATCTTCACGGGCGGCAGCGCCAGTTCTTCGGCAATCGCGCTGTTCTTGATGCTCGCCGCTTCGTCCAGGGTCTTGCCCTTGACCCATTCGGTCACCAGCGAGCTCGACGCAATCGCCGAGCCGCAGCCATAGGTCTTGAAGCGTGCGTCTTCAATCACGCCGGTCAGTGGGTTGACCTTGATCTGCAGCTTCATCACATCGCCGCAAGCGGGGGCGCCGACCATGCCGGTGCCTACCGTGTCGTCGCCTTTTTCAAAAGAGCCGACGTTGCGGGGGTTTTCGTAGTGGTCCACCACTTTCTCAGAATAAGCCATGATCAATTCCTTCCGTTAAATTGGTGTCTTTACCAGTGACAGCGTGGATGCGGCTTTGCCGGGCCACAGGTGTCGCCCCCTTGAGGGGGAGGCAGCGCAAGCTGCTTCGGGGGTGTTCCATTTCAATGGGCTGCCCACTGGATGGTGGACAAATCCACGCCGTCCTTGAACATTTCCCACAGCGGTGACAGATCGCGCAGCTTGGCCACGTTTTCCTTGATCGTTGCGACGGCGTAATCAATCTCTTCTTCAGTGCTCCAGCGCCCTATCGTCATGCGCAAGCTGCTGTGCGCGAGTTCGTCGCTGCGGCCCAGGGCGCGCAGCACATAGCTGGGCTCAAGGCTGGCCGAGGTACAAGCCGAGCCACTGGAGACCGCCAGGCCCTTGATGCCCATGATCAGCGACTCGCCCTCGACGTAATTAAAACTCATGTTCAGGTTGTGCGGCACGCGTTTGTCGGCGTGGCCGTTGAGGAAAACTTCTTCCACGTCTTTCAGGCCAGCCAGCATGCGCTCGTGCAAAGCGCGAATGCGCTTGTTTTCTTCGTGCATCTCGGCTTGGGCGATGCGGTAAGCCTCACCCATGCCCACGATCTGGTGCGTCGGCAGGGTGCCCGAACGCATGCCGCGCTCATGGCCACCGCCGTGCATCTGCGCTTCCAGCCGAACGCGGGGCTTGCGCCGCACGTACAGCGCGCCGATGCCTTTGGGGCCATAGGTCTTGTGCGACGTCAGGCTCATCAGGTCCACCGGCAGGCTGGAGAGGTCCACATCGACACGGCCAGTGGCCTGCGCTGCGTCCACATGGAAAATAATGCCCTTTTCGCGGCACAGCGCGCCAATCGCCGGGATGTCCTGGATGACGCCGATCTCGTTGTTGACGAACATGACGCTGACCAGAATCGTGTCGGGCCGGATGGCGGCTTTGAGCACTTCCAGATCGAGCAAGCCGTCGGCCTTCACATCCAGGTAGCTGACCTCAAAGCCTTGGCGCTCCAGCTCGCGGCAGGTATCGAGCACGGCCTTGTGCTCGGTCTTGACCGTGATGAGATGTTTGCCCTTGCTCTTGTAGAAATGAGCCGCACCCTTGATGGCCAGGTTGTTGGATTCGGTCGCGCCGCTGGTCCAGACGATCTCGCGCGGGTCGGCACCAATCAGCGCCGCCACCTGTTCGCGCGCCTTTTCGACGGCGGCCTCAGCCTCCCAGCCCCAAGCGTGGCTGCGCGAAGCGGGATTGCCGAAATGCTCGCGCAACCAGGGAATCATCGCGTCCACCACGCGCGGGTCGCACGGGTTGGTGGAACTGTAGTCCATGTAAATGGGAAAGTGAGGGGTTTCCATGTGGCTAGCTTTTTAACTTCACGGCTGGCTTGCAGCATCAAAATTGGACGGCAGTCTGCAACCGGGTTCACCGGCGAAGACCGCCCGGATCAGGACTTGGAGAACGCGTTGCCGAGGGCAAACACCGAGTTGGGTGCGTTGACACGCATGGGTTTGGCCATCGGCGAGGTGAAGATCGCTTTTTTCACCATCGGTGTGTTTTCAACCACCACGCCCTTGGCCAGTTGGTCGTCCACCAGCTTTTGCAGCGTCACAGAGTCCAGAAACTCCACCATGCGGCTGTTCAGCGACGCCCACAACTCATGCGTCATGCAGCGCCCGCCGTCGCCGAGGCAGTTTTCCTTGCCGCCACATTGGGTGGAATCAATCGGCTCGTCCACCGACACGATGATGTCCGCCACGGTGATTTCCGCCGCCTTGCGGCCCAGGGTATAACCACCACCCGGGCCGCGGGTAGACTCCACCAGCTCATGGCGACGCAGCTTGCCGAACAATTGTTCCAGGTAAGACAGCGAAATCTGCTGGCGCTGGCTGATGGCCGCAAGAGTGATGGGGCCGTTGTTTTGGCGCAGTGCCAGGTCAATCATTGCAGTGACCGCAAAGCGGCCTTTGGTCGTGAGGCGCATTTTCAAGCTCCTTAAAAGTTGGCTCGACTGTCGTTTGGCTCCCCTTGCAAGGGCTTGTGACCCGCAAGGAACTTTTCTCCACCCACCCCGGCCGATTGGCCTGTTTCAGCCCAAGGTTTTGTTGTTTCGCTTGTTGTTGACTATTTTCGTCAAGTATACCACTTCCTGCGGATGGACCTGCCCCTTCAGGACCGTCCGCGCCCCCGAAAACCAAGCCGCCAGATGCTTCAACCCGTGCCGACTGAACTTTGGAGTCATTTTGCTACCCGACGTTCCCATTTTATGTCAACTTGGGCGTTTGCACCCGGAGGCGCGATGTTGTCAGTCCCCGGAGCACCGAAAGCCTGCGCCTTGAGCACATGCAGCTGGTCGCGGACCTTGGCAGCTTTTTCAAATTCCAGGTTTTTGGCATGTTCGATCATCAGTTTTTCCAGGCGTTTGATCTCGCGGGCAATGTCTTTTTCGCTCATGTCCTCCACCAGGGCCTTTTGCAACTCCAGTTTTTCCGCTTCCTTGCCTGATTTTTCGCTGTACACACCGTCGATCAGGTCCTTGATGCGCTTGACGATGCTGCGCGGCGTGATGCCATGCTCCATATTGAAGGCGATTTGCCTGTTGCGCCGGCGTTCGGTCTCGTCCATCGCCCTTTTCATCGAATCGGTGATGCGGTCGGCATACAAAATGGCGCGGCCATTGAGGTTGCGGGCTGCCCGGCCAATGGTCTGGATCAGGCTGCGTTCGGAGCGCAAAAAACCTTCCTTGTCGGCATCGAGAATCGCCACTAGGCTGACCTCAGGAATGTCCAGGCCTTCGCGCAGCAAATTGATGCCGACCAGCACGTCAAACGCGCCAAGCCGCAGGTCGCGCAGGATTTCCACCCGCTCGACGGTGTCCACGTCGCTGTGCAGATAGCGCACCTTGACGCCGTTGTCAGTCAGGTAGTCGGTCAGTTGCTCGGCCATGCGTTTGGTCAGCGTGGTGATCAACACCCGCTCATTTTTGTCGACGCGGATGCGGATTTCCTGCAGCACGTCATCGACCTGGTGTGTCGCGGGCCGGACTTCCACCTCGGGATCGACCAGCCCGGTGGGCCGCACCACCTGCTCAACCACCTTGCCGGCATGTTGCTGCTCGTAGGCCGCAGGCGTGGCCGAGACAAAAACGGCCTGACGCATCTTTGCTTCAAACTCCTCGAACTTCAACGGGCGATTATCCAGCGCACTCGGCAGGCGAAAACCGTATTCGACCAGCGTGGTCTTGCGCGAGCGGTCGCCGTTGTACATCGCGTTGAGCTGGCCGATCATGACGTGGCTCTCGTCCAGAAACATCAACGCGTCCTTGGGCAGGTAGTCGCACAGCGTTGATGGCGCCGAGCCCGGCGGCGCACCGCTCAGGTGACGCGTGTAGTTTTCAATGCCCTTGCAATGGCCGATTTCGCTGAGCATTTCAAGGTCAAACCGGGTGCGCTGCTCGATGCGCTGCGCCTCGACCAGCTTGCCGTCGCTGACAAACTGCTTGACGCGCTCGGACAGCTCGATCTTGATGGTTTCCACCGCCGCCATGACTTTGTCGCGCGGCGTCACGTAATGGCTTTTCGGGTACACCACAAAACGCGGCACCTTCTGGCGAATGCGCCCGGTCAGCGGGTCGAACAGTTGCAGCGACTCGATCTCGTCGTCGAACAGCTCGATGCGAATCGCCAGCTCGGAATGTTCGGCCGGGAACACGTCGATGACGTCGCCACGCACCCGGAAGGTGCCGCGCGCAAAGTCCTGGTCATTGCGCGCGTACTGCATGCGGATCAGGCGAGAAATCACGTCGCGCTGGTTCGTCTTGTCGCCCGAACGCGCGATGAAACGCATCTGTGTGTAATCCTCGGGCGCACCAATGCCGTAAATCGCGCTGACGGTCGCCACAATGATGGTGTCGCGCCGCTCCAGCACGCTTTTGGTGGCCGACAGCCGCATCTGCTCGATGTGCTCGTTGATGGCCGAGTCTTTTTCGATGAACAGATCGCGCTGCGGCACATAGGCTTCAGGCTGGTAGTAGTCGTAATAACTGACGAAATACTCCACCGCGTTCTTCGGGAAGAACTCGCGAAATTCGCTGTAAAGCTGCGCCGCCAAGGTCTTGTTGGGCGCAAACACAATCGCCGGCCGGCCCATCCGGGCGATCACGTTGGCCATGGTGAAGGTCTTGCCCGAACCGGTCACGCCCAGCAGGGTCTGGAAGACCTCGCCATCGTTCAGCCCTTCGACCAGCTGCTCAATCGCCGCCGGCTGATCACCTGCTAGCGGATAGGGCATGAAGAGCTCGAAAGGCGAGTCCGGAAACCGTACAAATTCTCCCGCAGGGGCGGCTTCGCTGGACTCTGGCATGACTTCAATCAGTTGTGGCATAAAAAACTCATTCCTGGCCCGTTAAAATCCGGACAACCAAACAGAATACGATATTTGGGCGACTGGCAAAAACTCGCACCGCCATGCCAGGACTGTCTGCGTGACAGCCGGTAAACCAATCGGGGTACCGGGCCGTCAAAAAAACATAAACCACCCTTGCAGAGGATTTTCATGTCGCTTTTCACCGCCGTCGAAATGGCCCCCCGTGACCCTATATTGGGCCTGAACGAGCAATTCAATGCCGACACCAACCCGGCCAAAGTCAACCTCGGCGTCGGCGTCTATTACGACGACCAGGGCAAGTTGCCGTTGCTGCAATGTGTGCAGATCGCCGAAAAAGCCATGATGGAAACGCCCAAGCCGCGCGGTTATTTGCCCATGGACGGCGTTGCCGCCTATGACACGGCTGTCAAGGTGCTGGTGTTTGGTCTGGAGAGCGAGCCAGTCAAAAGCGGCCGCATCGCCACCGCACAAGGCATAGGCGGCACCGGTGGCCTGAAGATTGGCGCCGACTTCCTGAAAAAACTCAGCCCCAACGCCAAGGTGCTGATCAGCGACCCGAGCTGGGAAAACCACCGCGCCCTGTTCACCCAGGCCGGCTTCACGGTGGAAAGCTACCCTTACTACGACGCGGCCAAACGCGGCGTCAACTTCGAAGGCATGCTGGCCGCGCTGAACACCGCCGCTGAAGGCACCATCATCGTGCTGCACGCCTGCTGCCACAACCCGACCGGCTACGACATCACCAGCGCCCAGTGGGACCAGGTCATCGCCACCGTCAAGGCCCGCAAGCTCACGGCCTTTCTCGACATGGCCTACCAGGGCTTTGGCCATGGCATCACGGAAGACGGCGCCGTCATCGGCAAATGTGTCGCGGCCGGCCTGTCGTTTTTTGTGTCGACCTCTTTTTCCAAAAGCTTCAGCCTCTACGGCGAACGTGTCGGCGCCCTGTCGGTGCTGTGCGAAAGCAAGGGAGAGGCTGAGCGCGTGTTGTCGCAAATGAAAGTGGTGATCCGCACCAACTACAGCAACCCGCAGATCCACGGCGCCACCGTGGTCGCCAATGTGCTGAACAACCCCGAGCTGCACGCCTTGTGGGAAAAAGAGCTGGGCGAAATGCGCGTGCGCATCAAGGCCATGCGCCAGAAACTGGTCGATGGCCTGAAAGCCGCCGGCGTGAAGGAAGACATGAGTTTCATCACGACCCAGATCGGCATGTTCAGTTACTCCGGCCTCTCCAAAGACCAGATGGTGCGCCTGCGCAATGAATTTGGCGTCTACGGCACCGACACCGGCCGCATGTGTGTGGCGGCGCTGAACAGCCAGAACATTGACCACGTCTGCGCGTCCATCGCCAGAGTGATGTAAATCGGTGTGGCAGGAAGCCTGCTGCGCTCTGGCGGGCCGCTTGCGCCGACGGGGGCGGCTTCTTCTTCCGAAATTTTACGAGAAAACGCCCTTCACCCTTATTCAGCGGGCGCAAGCAGCTATTATATTAATAGCAAAACGAGCTGAAGCTATTCACCCAGCGCCGCCACCGGGTCGTAAAAGAAGCGCTCTTCCACGATCTTCTCGCCTTCCCACCGCTGGTGCGCCAGCTCATCGATGCGCATGATCTTGCCTGAATTGCGGGTGAACTCGAAAACCCAGTGGATCACGACAAAATCGCCATCGACCAAAAAGGATTCGACCGGCAGCGTGCGCATGGCGCTGCAGGCTTCGATCACCGCGCGCTCATAGGCGATCAGCGTCTCCTGGCCGCGGCGCGGCGGCTGGCTGTTTTCCTGCATGCTTGCATCCGGCGCATAAAACTGCTCCCCGGCATCCACCGCGCCCGCCGCGTACAGCAGCGGCAGGTAGTGCTCATGGGTCGGGTGCGCCATTTTGGCAAGCTGGCCCAGCTTCAGGAAGTGTTGCAGCTTGTCCAGGTTGCCCTGCTGCAGGTGGCCGCCGGTGCTCTGGTCGAACTCCAGCGCCCAGTCGTAAGCCTGGTTACCAGCCATGCCGATCATGCGTTGGCGAAACCGTTTGGCCAGTTCGACATTGTGCATGTTTACAATCACTGGAATTTTGCGCTCGCCAGCGATATCGGCCATCAGTTCCATGATCTCCACCGAGGTCTTCGGGTCGAGCGATGAAGTCGGCTCATCGGTTAGCAAAAGCTCCGGGCGCTGCATCACGACACGCGCAATACCTACGCGCTGTCGTTGCCCCGCTGACAAGGCATCGGCGCGCTGATTGGCGAAGCTGGAGAGTCCTACAGTATCGAGCAGCAGGAACGCTTCTTTGAAACCCTCTGGCAAACATTTAATGCGCAGCTGGCGCAATAATGAGTCCATGGGTATCCCTCGACTGCGTCTTGCCATTCACTCTGCCCATCAGCGACAATCCATCCAGATGCACTTGCCGTGCGTTGCTCTTTTATGATCGCAAGGAAGGACGCATGATCGACCCGGACAGCCATCTCATGCAGGAGATCGAGTTTGTCGCCTCGTTGGGCGCGCAATTCACTGAATCGATAGAACTCGATGAAACTCTACGTAATGCCACCCTGCGGGTGATGGAGCATATGGACGCCGAGGCTGCATCGCTATTTTTGCTCAATGCCGAGGAGACGCATCTGGTCTGCCGTTTTTGTGCCGGGCCGATGGACGTTACCGGGCTGTCAGTACCGTTTGGCAAAGGCATATTGAGTCGCGCCGTCATCAACAATTCGCTGGAAATGGTGCTGGATGTGCGTGGTGACAAGGATTTCGACGCCATGGTGGATGAAGAGACCAGCTTTGTGACACATTCGATTCTGTGCGCGCCGCTGGCGATGAAGGGCAAGCCCTTCGGTGCAATTGAGATCATCAACAAAGCCGGTGCAAATCCACTGTTCACGATCAAGGACGGCCGCCTGCTTTCCGCGCTTGCATCGTTGTCAGCTTTTGCCATCCACCACGCCAGAATGACCGCAGAGCGAGTGGCACAGGAGTCATTGCGCCAAGAAATACGCCTCGCGGGCGAGATTCAACGCAGTCTGTTGCCGCAGAAGCCTGAGCCGCGCTTCCCCATCTTCGGCATCAATCTGCCGGCACAGGAAATCTCGGGAGACTTTTACTCGCATGTGGTGCTGGCTGATGGACGCATCGCTTTCAGTCTGGGCGATGTATCAGGCAAAGGCATACGCGCATCGGTGTTAATGTCCAAAACCATCAGCCTTTTTCAATGCTTGTGCAAGACCATGCAGGCGCCAGGCAGATTGCTGGCGGCCATTAACGATGAGGTGGTGGAGACAAGTTCGCATGGCATGTTCGTCACCATGATCGCGGGCATCTACAACCCGCTCACGGAAGATATCGTCTTTGCCAACGCCGGGCATTTGCCGCCTATTTTGCGCAAGGCCGATGGCGAATTTCTGATGTTCGAAGCGGATATGCCGCCGCTAGGCATTTCGTCGGGCCTGGAATTTCCGGACGAAAGGATTTGTCTGGACGGGGGCAGTTTTTATCTATACAGCGACGGGGTGACCGAAGCCGGGGGTGAGCAGGAGTTGGGGGAAGCCGGCTTGAAATTGATGCTGAACGAGTTCGCCAGGCATCCGCTGGCACAACGCCTTCGCAGCATGGTCGAGCGACTTTCCTCGAGCAGCCAGCCGTTGAACGACGACATCACGTTGCTGGTCATAGAATCGACTGAGAGTTATCCTGTCGGGGTACTGAAGTTTGCTTCGGACCCGCTCACCTTGAAAGAAATGCGCGAGCGTATTCGCGAAATGTCCGCTTCTGCAGGTGCGGCGGTCGAATTGATCGAAGCGATTGTGGTGGCACTCAATGAGGCGTGCATGAATGTGATACAGCACGGTTATCAGGGCAGCGCGCAGGGGGGATACGAGTTGCGGGTCGGACATCACAAGGGCAGGCATGCGATGATTTTTGAGTTGCTCGATCACGCACCATCGATTGACAAGGCAAACGTCAAATCGCGGTCATTGGAAGATGTACGTCCCGGCGGGCTAGGGGTCCATTTTATTCAGCAACTGATGGATGAAATGGAATTTTGCGCAGCACCTGAAGGTTACGGAAACCTGCTATATATGAGCATCCGTATGGACAAAAAAAATCTCCTGGAAATATCGTGACCCACTCCGTTACCGCACACGGCAAGCTCCAGATCCTTTCACTGACCGGTGAGGTCGATATGCATTCGTCACCCATTGCGAGGAAGGTGCTGCTCGACCTGGTCAAAACAGGATCCCCTGTTGCGGTCGATCTCTCGGCGGTGACGTACATGGACAGTTCTGGCGTGGCGACACTGGTGGAGGCGCTGCAGAACGCAAAAAAACTGGGTCAGGGCTTTGTGCTCGCCGCACCGACCGGCAGTGTGCTGGGCGTCATCAAACTGGCCCGATTGGATAAGGTGTTCCGCATCGTGGCTAGTCTTGCCGAGTGTGGCGATCTTGCAGCCTAGTCTTGTGCGCACACCGCTGGCGGCGGTGGAGTGGGTAGGCCGACAGACTGCCAAGTTTGGCAACGAGGTCGGGTATGCCAGCGCGCTGCTGTTTGAAAGCCTGTATTGGCTGCTGCTGGGACATTGGCGCAATCAACCGGTACGCGTTTCTGCGATATTCACGGAGGCCGTTGAAGTTGGCGTTCGTGCCATCCCCATCGTCTGTATCGCCTGCTTTGCGACGGGCACGATGCTGGCCATGCAGGGCATACATACCCTCAGGCAATTCGGTGCGGATTCTCAGGTAGTGGTGGGGATTGCCTATTCAGTTAGCCGCGAATTTGCGCCGTTGATAACGGGTATTTTTGTTGCCGGGCGATCCGGTTCGGCGGTAGCGGCGCGCATCGGGACGATGACGGTATCGCAGGAAATTGACGCGCTTCTTGTGATTGGCGTCAATCCGGTGCGGTATCTGGTCGCCCCGTTACTCATTGCACTGATGTTCACCATGCCCTGTCTGACAGTGCTGGCGAATCTGGTGGCGATGCTGGGCGGAGCCTTGTATTGTCTGGCCGCGTTGGGTATGCCGCTGGAAGTATTCTTTGACCGAAGTTTTGCGGCACTCACGACCGGCGATGTGCTGGGCGGCATCTACAAGAGCATCGCCTTTGCCATGCTGATTGCCATCATCGGCGCTGTCAATGGCTTTCAGGTCAAAAGTGGTGCAGAAGGCGTGGGGCGGGCGACCACACGTTCCGTCGTGCTCTGCATCGTCTCCATCATCCTTGCCGATATGCTGTTTACCGGGTTTTTGAGCCGCTGATATGGTGTTACCGGAAACCCCCGCCATTGAAATCAGCAAGCTGGTCTCGCATTATGGCGACCGCAAGATCTTGCACGAGATCGATATGACCGTGGCACAGGGCGAGATCATGGTCATCATGGGGGGTAGCGGCTCGGGCAAAAGCACGCTGCTGCGTCATTTGCTTGGTTTGAATCGACCGACCTCGGGGTCGGTGAAGTTGCTTGGGCAGGACATCACGCGCATTTCTGCGCAAGAGATGTTTGCCCTGCGCAGGCAGATGGGTGTTTCGTTTCAGGGCGGTGCACTCTTCAATTCAATGAGCGTTGCCGAAAACGTTGCGTTACCACTGCGCGAGCATACCGAACTCGATGAAAATACTATCCAGATCATGGCGCGGATGAAGCTCGAAGTAGTGAATCTTAATGGCTTTGAGGACCTGATGCCTGGCGAGTTGTCCGGCGGGATGCTGAAGCGTGCTGCATTGGCGCGTGCCATCGCGCTCGATCCGCGGTTGTTGTTTTTCGATGAGCCCTCCGCAGGGCTTGACCCGGTCGCTTCGGTCGAATTGGACGAGCTCATCCTGAACTTGCAGGAAGCGATGGGCATGAGCATCGTGGTGGTGACGCACGAACTGGAAAGCGCATTCAAGATCGCGGATCGTATAACCGTACTTGATCAGGGGCACATCCTGCTTACCGGCAGCGTCGAAGAGGTGCGCGGCTCGGATCATCCCCGCATCGTCAGCCTGCTACAGCGCCAACCGCGACACGATGAGGTAGACGGGGACGCCTATTTGCAGCGCTTGACGCGCGAACTGGCATAACGCTAGACACAGGGCGAAACAATGAAGCACAGGATGACACCATGAAGCGCGACAACATCAATTACACCTTGGTCGGAACCTTCGTACTAATCACGATGGGTTTGCTCATCTACGCATTGGCACGTCTGAGCGGGCACACTGAAAAGCACGATTCGTACCACGCGATCTTTGCGAATGTCGCCGGTATCTCGGATGGATCGCCGGTGACCTACGACGGCTATCAGGTAGGGCAGGTACAAAGCGTTGAGCCCGTCAGCAAGGAGGGCCGCGTTAACTATCGGGTGCAATTGTTGATCAAGCAGGATTGGAAGATCCCCGTCGATAGCGTTGCATCCATCGGCTCCTCCGGTCTGCTCTCCGGGCAGCTGATTGATGTGCAGCAGGGAAAGAGCACGGAATTTTTGAAGCCGGGACAGACGGTTCGTGCGCTCGACAATCCCCCACTGATCGCGGCGCTGGGCGGCTTGGCGGGCGACCTGCGCAGCATCGCCCGGGATGAAGTGCGCCCGGCTTTGCAGACGCTGAATCGTCACGTTGACACGGTTGGCGGCATGCTTGAACGCAAAGGCGGCATGACACTTGACCAGGCAAATGCAGTGCTTGTGCGCCTGAATACGGCTGCGGAGAATCTGGGGCAGCTGCTCAATGCGCAGAATCGCCAACACATGACCAATATGCTCAAGAATGGCGAACAGGCAACTGAAAATCTCGGGCAACTGCTCAGCAATGAAAACCGCCAGTACGTGAGTGCGATCCTGAAAAATGGCGACCAGGCAACCGAAAAAGTTAATCAGACGCTGAATGACTTCAAACAAACCAAGGCAGAGATCAATGCTGCCATGCGGCAGACGCAAACCATTTTGTCCAACCTTGAGCGGGCCAGTCGTAATATGAACGAGTTGACACGCCAGTTACGCGAAAGCCCGTCGGCGATTTTCAGTAGCCCACCTCCCGCTGATTCCGTGGAGGCAAAAAAATGAGTGCCGCGATTAAATGCCTGATTGGTGGTGTCGCGCTTGTCATCGCCGGATGCCAATCTTCGCAGCCCGTTCCGACCGATCGATTTTTCCGCATCGAGGCAGTCACCGGTGCCGTTGCCGCGCTGCCTATTTTGAACGAAGGGCTTTACGTTGCACCGCTGCGGGCTGAAGGTCCCTATGCAGAGCGCGCCATGCTATACGCTTCAGCAAATCGTCCGCGCGAGTTGCAGCAGTACCATTATCAACACTGGAGTGAACCACCCGCCGCGCTATTGCAGGAACACATGCGCGTCAGCCTGCAGGCGATGGCCTTTGCGCCTCGCGTGACAGATGTTTCAACGGGAAGCGGGATTGGCTTTGTCCTGAACGCAAAGGTGCTACGGCTGGAAAAGCTCACAGGTGGCGTTGATGGCGGCAATGCCCGGGCGGTTGTCGCGTTGCATTTTGCGTTGCAACGCAAGCAGCCGTTCGCGCTGCTGCTGGAGCGCAGCTATTTGGTTGAAGAAGTGGTCGGCGAAAACACACAGAACGGCTATGTCCTTGCGTCCGAAGCTGCACTGAAAAAGGTCTACATACGCTTGGCTGACGATGTCAAATCGTTGCCCAGATAACCGCCGCAGGCTTTACGATTCACGAGAAACGTTCACAAGGATGTGAATGTATTTTAAGATGCCGAAGAAATACTGAATCAACCAATTGTTGGCGGTGCAGTCAAGAATATCCGAGTCGTCTATTTTATTTGAATGGAGAGTAGCATGAGTGCGAATTTGACAAGCGCAGAAGCTGGTGTAAGCAAGGAAAAGCTGATGCAGGATCTGCGGATAGTCGTCGCGGACGCGGAAGAATTGTTGCGCGCCACAGCCAGTCAGGCAGGTGAAAAGGTTTCCGCTGCGCGCGAGCGCATCCAAGGGCATCTCGAATCGGCCAAGGAGCGACTGGAAGACGCTGAAGCGATGATGATCGAAAACACCAAGGCCTCTGCATTGGCAACTGACCAGTACGTTCACGATCATCCGTGGCGAGCCGTGGGTATCGCCGCCGGTGTTGGTCTGGTGGTCGGCATGTTGATTTCGCGCGCCCGCTAGACATGACTGTGACCGGTTCGGGTTTGATGGGTTCGGTCAGGCGATTGACTGGGTCTGTGATCGCCATCCTCTCGGCGCGGCTGGAACTGCTCGCTAGCGAGTTGCAAGAGGAGCGTGTGCGTTTGACGCAGATGCTCCTGTTTTCGCTGATCGCTTTATTTTGTCTTGGCACCGGCTTGATGCTACTCAGCGCATTCATCGTCGTGCTGTTCTGGGACGAGCACCGCCTGTTGGTGCTAGGGTTGTTGACCCTAGGTTATCTGATCGCGGGTGCGGCGGTTGCGATGGTCGTGCGTGCCAAGGTACAAGCGGGGTCAAAATTGTTTGCGGCCAGTCTTGCCGAGTTGGATAAAGACCAGAACGCGTTACGGGGCGGCAGTGAATAGCCGGCTACACGACATCATGCAAAAGCGCGCCCAATTGGTGGTTCGAATAGCAGGCCAGCGCGAGCAGATCGCGGCGGTTGGCGCCCGTTTGAGGGTGCCCCTCGCGGTTGCTGACCAGGGATTCGCCGCAGGCCGCTATTTGCGTTCGCACGCAGTGTTGCTGGCCGGTGTGGCGGGCGTTGTGGCGCTGGCCACAATGAAGGGTCGTGGCATCATTGCCATGGCCAGCGGGGCCTTGCGCATATGGAATTGCTATAAGACAGCCAAAGTTTTTGCCATGCGAATGGCGTCCAATCGCTGACAATCTCCCCCCGAGTCTGTCATTGGACACACAGCGGTCAACGCTCGCGTAATTCCAAATCCGCATTTGCTGCGCGTTGGTGCAATTGCCGCGCATAGGCGTAGCGTGCCTTCAGGCGGGTATCGCGGAAGATGATCTCCAACGTCTCCCCCATCACCATCACGATGCCGAGAATCGGTATCACCAGCATCAGACCGGCGACGCCTGCAATCGCTTCTCCGACAAAAAACATCAACACGGTCAGAAGAGGGTGAATACTCATGGTTTTGCCAATCACAAACGGCATGAATATGAAGTCGTCCAATACTCTGAGTAATGCGAACAGTCCAACGACAGCATAGACTAGCGATATCTGGCCTGGAAAATCAGTCGCGGTCACCATCACGGCCAGTACGCAGCCAATGATTGGGCCGATGAAAGGTATCCAGCCCAATACTGCAGCGATTAGCCCGAGTGTCAACGGAGATGGCGCACCCAGAATCCAAAGACCAAAAACCAGGAATACAGCATCGATAACAGTCAGCTTGAACATGCCAACAAAATACTGCCGGGCTGTCTGGTCGAGCGCATGCATCAAATACAGCGTCTTCTCGAAATAGGCGTTGGGCACCGTCTCACCAATGAGCTTGCGCAGCTTGCCGCCGTCTTTTAGCAGGAAGTAGGCAATGATGGGCGCGAGTATCAATGAGGGCAGCCACGCGACCACAATAAAGATTACCCCACCGAGATGCTTATCTGAAAACTGCTCGGCATAGCCAAGGGTCTTTTCCCGAAGCTCCACGCTCAGGTTGCCTTTCCGCAGGAACGAGAAATTCTGTTGCATCTCATGCAGCACCGCCTCAATTACGCGTGCGCCGCCTTCCAGATAGCGCATCACGGTGCTTTGCCATTCGTCGGCATTGGCGATGACGCGTGGATAGATCAGCAACAACGCGCCGACCACGACAAGCAGAAATGCACCGCTGAGTAACGTCGCTGCAAGATTGGTGCTCCAGCCGGCCAGCACCAGCCTATTGCTGAGCGGCGCGAGCAGGTAATAGAGCAGCAGCGCCAACAGGAACGGCACCACCAGCCACAGTATTTTCTGGAACAGGAACAGCAACAGGCAGGTGCCGACAATGATGCCGCACCAGGTAACCGGACCGATGCGTGATGGGCTGGTGGTCATTGCCGACTACAGCACAAAGCTGTTGACGGTCTGCCGCAAGCGCTCACCCATCATGCGTGCCAACTCGAGTGACAGCTTGGAGGCAATATGCGAGTGGGTCTGGATGAGGCGCAGAAAATCGTCGCGGAACAACACATCAAGCGAGCAGGCCTCGGTGGCGCGGACTTGCGCCATGCGCGGCGCGCTATCGAGCAACGCCATTTCACCAAAACATTGCCCCACGCCCAGCTCGGCAATCATGCCCTCGACCGGCTCGCCCTGACGACAGATCAACACTTTGCCGCGCAGGATGAAGTAGATGGCCTGCCCTTCCTCACCTTCGTCAAAAATGACTTCGTCTTTCAGGTAGGTGCGATGGTGCAGCAGGCCAAGGATGGTGCGCAACTCACCACTGGCAATCTCGCTGAACAACGAGATGCTGCGCAGGGTCGCAAGCTGCGGTGATTCGAACTTGCCGATCAAAGAACGCAGCATCTTGATCCTTTTCTAGTGATCGCTTTATTCTATCAATTTTTGCTCTGAGGTAAGTCCCTTGAATCGGGGCTGCTGGGATCGGGTAGCTATGGGAACTGCGCTGTGTCATTGTTCGAATTTGATATTGCAGGGTCCGCGCATTGAGATCATTTAGCGCTGCTGTGGTGTCCGAGCCTACAGGCTGCTGGCACCACCAGCGCTGCGGCGCGTAAACCCTTGTTGTATTTATCATGAAATATTTCCCAGAAATTTTGGATGCTTGCATCAATCAAGGAGTGACGATGGCTCCGCACTTATAGTTACAAAAAGAAGGAACGTACCTTGAAATTCACCGCCTCTGCGCGCGCATCTGTTTCGGCGCTATTTTTATGCAGCTCTGCGTGTCTGATGGCTGCGCCAGCGGACGACGTCAAGGCCTTGGCCCAAGCCGGTCGCGCAGCGGACGCCTACGCACTTGGCAAGCAACATCCCGAAGCCATGGGCGACCCGGCCTTCGATTTCTTTTTCGGCATCGCCGCGATTGACTCGGGGCATGCCGGGGACGGTGTGCTGGCGCTTGAGCGCTACGTTCTTGTTTTTCCGGACAACACTTCAGCGCGGCTACAGCTCGCGCGCGGCTACTTCGCCCTTGGCGAGAATTCGCGCGCGCGTGAGGAGTTCGAAGAATTGCGCAAGCTCAATCCGCCTTCGGATGTGGCAGCAACCCTGGATCGGTTTCTGGATGCGATCCGCCTGCGTGAGACACGCTACACCCCAAGTTCGGGCGCCTATCTGGAAGTGGGCTACGGTTCCGACAGCAATGTCAACTCCGGCGTATCAAACGCCAACATTTCTCTGCCAAATCTCGGGCCGGTCATTGTCGGTCCCGCTGGCATCAAAAACGGGGCCAACTTCAGCCATCTGGGTGCAGGCGGCTACCTCAGTTACCCGGTCCTGCCGGGCGTAGCCCTGTACGCCAATGGCTCAGCTGAGCTGAAGCTCAACCGCGGCGATTCCGCCTTTGATCAGGGCAACTACTCGGGCTCAGCCGGCGTGTCGGTGCTGAAGGAAAAAGAACTTTTTCGCCTCGGCCTTAACCACAGCATGGTCTCCATTGAAAACGAGCGTTTTCGTACTTCTACCGGCATCTCCGGTGAGTGGCAGCACCAGCTTGATCAGCGCCAGTCGTTTGTGCTGGGCCTACAGACCGGGCGCCATAGCTATCCCGGTGCCAACAGTGCGCGCGATGCCAATTTTCTTGGTATGACCGGCGGTTATCGCAAGCTGTTCAACCATGCGTGGCAGCCCGTCCTCTCAGCAAGCGCCAGTCTAGGTCGTGAAGACACGATTGCCCAGGGCCGTGAAGACCTTGCGCGCCATTACGCAGGCGGACGCCTGGGAGTGAGCTTCACGCCGGCGGCAAAATGGGGAGTTGCCATCGGCTATAGCGTGCAGAGCAGCCGGTATCAGGCGCAAGATGCGTTTCTTGGCGTGGCGCGGCGGGACGACTACGACGCAGTAGATGCTGCGGTGACCTACCTGATCAACCGCAACCTGTCGCTCCGCGCTGAGGCCCTGCTGTCCCAAAACCGCGCGAATATCGAGCTCCTTAGCTTCCGGCGCGATATTTTCGCGCTCAAGCTGCGTTATGAATTCAAGTAAGGACGCATGATGCTTCGCACTTCGTTTTTTCTCCTTTCCCTTGCTCTTCTAAGTCCCCTGGCCGCATTCGCACAGGAGACGGCCGGACGCATGCTCACCGCCGTTGGCAATGTCGCGATTGTTCGCGGCACGCTGCGAATCCCCGCAGAACGCGGCACCCCGGTGTTTTCTGGCGACCAGATTGAGCTGGGCGCAGCCAGCAATGCGCAGCTCTACCTGACGGACGAAACAGTGATCGCGCTGCGGTCTGACACCACCTTCCGGCTCACCGACTACGCCTTTCAGGGGCGCGAGGATGGACAGCGCCGCGCTTTCTTCGACCTCATCAAGGGCGGTATACGCACCGTCACTGGTGTCATCGGTCGACATCCCAAGCCGCAAGAGTACCGGATCGTTACCCCCACCTCCACCGTCGGAATCCGCGGCACGCACTACAAGCTGGCCCACACATCCGAGGGCACCTACGGCGGGGTGACCGAGGGACGTATATCGGTTTCCAATCGGGCTGGAGAATCGGTATTCGGCAGCGACCAGTACTTCCGGGTTGCCGATCTGGACTCCCGGCCGCAGCAGTTGATCGGCCCGCCGGCGATACTCAATGACAGGCTGGAAGGCGGTCGGCGGCGGTCGGGCGGAACGTCAGCCAACACCTCGACGCAGCAGGCGCAGGATTCTTCTGCGGAAGGCGAGACGGTTACCACTGCGGTCGTCGCGCAGACAGGGCCCACTGGCGGCACGGGGGACACGCGTTCCTCCGGCGCGGTGACGAGCGCGCCGATTTCGTTTGTTTCAAACGCCACGGTGTTTCAGCCCAACACCGCTGCGTCGGTACAAGGGCCCGCAGCGCTGCTACAGCCCACTCTGACTGGAACGGTCTTCTATCGCCTGCAAGGACCGTTTGATATTGCACTCTCCAACGGCAAAAGGCTGACCACAGGCGATTTCACGCTCGGGGTGAACTTGAGCCTGCAGCTCGCGTCACTCGGACTAAGTGTCAGGGGCTCGACTGGAGGACTGGCAAACATAGGCACACCTTTCGGCTTCGGAGTGCCCGGCATGCCGATTACGCTGAGCGGCGGCAAGCTCAGTTTCAATTACACCTATTACCTCAGCGATTTCCCGAATAATCAGGGCGCGTTCCGATGCAGCGACTGCAGCGCCTCAAATGGCCCCGGATATTTCAGTTCCATGACATTCCAGGGCACCATCGACGGATCCGTAGCCAACATATCGGTTTCGGTCACCGATCTACAGGGCATGTCCTCCGGGAGTGCAAGCCTGACCCAGCAGACCCCGCCGAACAACGACGTGGCAGCGATGGTCACCCCTCGCTCGGGCGGCGGTGCCGATGCGCGTTCGCAGGCCCTCTGGAACGTTCAGCTCGACGCCTCGCGCAAACTCGTTGATTTCGGCCCCGCCGTCGGTCAGATCAAGGCGAACGTGGGAACCGCGACCAACACAATTGTCGGCAGCGCACCCTCGGCCGGCAATCTGGTTTGGGGGGCCTGGACAGGTGCCGGGGCGGGGGTCACCGATTTCAACTATGCGACGTTCACGACCGGCAGCGGGGCATTCCTGCCCTGGATCACCGGGGACGCGCCAAACACCTTGCCAGCCTCCCTTGGGGTTCTTACCTATTCGCCGGTAGGCTCTTCGCTGGGCGGTGGCATATTGAACTCGGGCAGCCTGACCGCCGACTTTGTCAACCGGAACATCACTTTGAGCCTGAACGCAACCAATCCGAGCGCGAGCAACACGTATCAGATGAACGGTAGCTCCGGTTTTTCCGCGATCATCGGCCGTTTCTCGGCGGGATTCACGTCCGTCACCTGCACTGGGCCCTGTGTTGGTGGCACCCCGGGCGGTAGTTTCGGCGGTTTTCTGGCGGGTCAGAATGCGGAAGGCGCGGGGGTTGCCTTTACCGCCGGCTTCGGAGTGGGTACCGGCGTGAGTGGCGTGGTCGGATTCAAGCGTTGACTTTACTGCCGCCCTATTGCGCCAGTTTAGCCACCGGGTCGTAAAAGAAGCGCTCTTCCACGATCTTCTCGCCTTCCCACCGCTGGTGCGCCAGCTCATCGATGCGCATGATCTTGCCTGAATTGCGGGTGAACTCGAAAACCCAGTGAAT
>Ga0105046_10002775_pt1 | contig 27696 bp, 19 predicted proteins | sample MAT03_FD_78385 | JGI IMG/M metagenome (GOLD analysis project Ga0105046, IMG submission 78385) | Freshwater microbial communities from Lake Fryxell liftoff mats and glacier meltwater in Antarctica - MAT-03 (megahit assembly) | ecosystem: Environmental > Aquatic > Freshwater > Ice > Liftoff... | reverse complement strand
TCATCGCTGGCGTCATCGCTGGCGTCATCGCTGGCGTCACCGCTGGCGTCACCGCTGGCGTCATCGCTGGCGTCATCGCTGGCGTCACCGCTGGCGTCACCGCTGCCAGGGCGGCGCGAGGCGAACGCGGGTGATGCGCCCTTCCTTCACAGCCACCGAGCGCACGCGCTCCTCGTTGCGGAGCTTCACTTTGAGCTCATACGGTTCGTCGCGGGCCTTGAGCGGGACGGAAACGGTGGGGCCGGAGCCCATCGCCTTGCCGTCGATGTAGATGCTGTCGCTCTTGCCGCTGACGACCTCGAGCAGACCCTGACCCTTCTTGAGCTGATCGCTCTTGCGGACGGGCAGATCCTCGACGGTGCCTTCCTCCTTCGAGACCGGCGAGGGCGCCGGGTTGCTGGGCTCGCCGTCGGCTGCCGGCTGGGCTCCGGGGGGCGTGTCGGTGGGCGTCGTCGACGGGCTTTGCGCCGCCGGGCTCTCCGCCGGCGTCGGCTCGGGGATCGGCGCCTGTCGCGACGACCGCGCCCAGACGGCGAAGACCACGCCAGCGATGGCGCAGGCGACCCAGAGGCTCGTGTGCTTCTTCGGAGCAGCCGCCGCCACCGGCGAGGCGAACATCGAAGGAAGCGGGAAGCGACGGCGATCGTAGCCCGGCGGCTCCGGGCTCTCCGCGTGGGAGCGCGAGCGCGACGAGGCGCTCGACGCCTTCGGCGTGTCGCCGACTGGTGAGGGCTTCGGGCTCTTGGTGTTCTTCGGCGGATCCTTCGGCGCCTCCCTGGCCATCTCCTTGGGCGACGAAGAGAGCACGGGCGGCGGCGTGAGCGATCCCAGCGTCATCATCGGACGCAGCCCGGGCGGGGCGGGCGGCCCGACTGGCGCCGTCGCGCGGGCCGGCAGAGGCGACTTCGGCGCGAAGGCTTCGCGCAAGGGTCGCACATCGTCCTTCGAAGTCGTCGTGTAGCTCGCAGCATGCGACGAGGCCGCGGGTGGCGCCGACGTGTGCGACGTGATCGCGGCGGCGATGGAGTCCGCCGGGGTCTCCTGACGCGACGTCGGCTTGTGAGCGTTCGGCGGAGAAACTTCGCGCGGCAGGACGCCGAGAACGCGAGGCACCGACGAAGGAGGCGGGAGCGCCGCGGCGATGCTGCCCAGCAGACTGCCCGCAACATGGCCGGCCGCGCCGCCGCTCGGCCGCGATCCGGACTGTGGCGGCGCCGACTCCGTCACGGCGGCCGGGGCGAAGTCGACGACAATCTCCACGTCGGGGCCGACGCAGCGCGCAGCACGCGAGGAGGACGATTCGGGCGGCGGCTGCGAGGCCCGCGGAATGCCCGCTGCGCCCAGTGCAGCGGCGACGTAGGCCGGGATCGGCGTGGCGGCAGGCGGCAGCGCCGACAGCTCGGCCGGATCGGGCAGGAGCGGCTCGGGGATCGGGGCGAGCGAGCGCTCGCCGCGGAGCAGCGACAGCTCGCGATCGATCGACGTCGGCAGCATGTCGTCGCCACGCTCATCGAATACCTCGACCACCGCGCCGTGCGCGGCTGCATCGACCAGGATGCTCTCGAGGAGATGCGGGGCGACGCGTCCCTCGATCAGCATCGTGCGCGGGCTCCCGCCCCGCGAGAGGCTACGCAGCAGCGCGCGCGACGGCTCCGGCGTCGCCGCCAGGTAGGCGGCGAGGCACTCTTCGTCGAGGCTCAGCTTGTCGACCTTCACCAGGCTCTCGCCCGACACGAGGCGCTGCGCTCCGCGCGCTGCGGCGATCAGCGGCAGGAGCTGCTCGGTCAGATCGCCATCGAGCTCGGCGCGCGGCGTCGCGCCCACGATCTCCACCGCCGGCGTGACGACGAAGCGGCCGTCGCCTGCGCCGAGGAGCGACGCGAGCACGGTGGCGCCGCGCTGGAAGGTGCCGCACGACGCGGTGCGCGTGGCGCGCACCGGACGACCGCGCCGGATCTCGATCTCGTAGAGAAACGTCGCGTCGCGCAGAGCCAGTGTCGAGCTGGGACGCAGCTCACAAACGAAGCGGAGCAGCGTCGCAGCAGAGAGGCCGTCGAGGCGACCGCGCACCTCGCCACCGGCGGCGATGCGCTCGCGCACCCGGCGACGGCGGCGCTGCAGCTCGCGCACCCGCTGCACGATCACGCCGGCGTTGGCCTCCTTGCGAAGGTAGCCGTCGGCATCGGCGCCCAGCTCGCGCACCCGCTGCAGGAGATCTTCCTTCCAGGAGAGGAGCACCACTGGCACGTCGCGCAGAACCACGTCGCGTTTCAGCTCGCGACACAGCGAAAAGCCATCCATGTGCGGCATGAGCACGTCGCTCACGACCAGATCGGGCGTGCGGAATTTCGCGATCTCGAGCGCCCGCGCGCCGTCGCGCGCCTCGTACACGGTCGCGCCGGCGGCCTTGAACACGCCAGCGAGGAACCAGGTGATCGACGGGTCGTCGTCGGCGACGAGGATGGAGCACTTGTCGAGCGAGCCTTCGGAGGAGCCCCGCTGGGCAATGCCGTCACGTTGGGTTCCGACCTCGCGATCGCTGTCTTGCCAGGCGGCGAAGGGCAGCGCGCCTTCCGGGCCGCCGGGGGCAAAGCGCACGTTGCCGTGCGACTTGATGGTGACCAGATCGCGGATGCGGGCCACCGCGCCCCACAGCGCGGCGAGCACCTCGGTGCCCTCGCCCATGTCGATGGCAACGCCGCGGCCCTTGCCTTGGGCCGCGTCGCACAGACCGCGACGCAGCTCCTCGGCGAGGCGCGTACCGAGCTCGTCGATGCGCAGGTCGCCGAGCGGATCGCGCTTCGATTCTCGGCGGGTGTACGCCGACAGTGCCACCTTGCACGCGGCGCGCAGCGCGGTCGGGCTGACCGGCTTGGGGAGCGTCTTGGCGACGCCATAGGCCAGGTAGGGGCCTGCGTCCTCGGGCCGGGCGAAGCGGCCAACCACGATGATCGGTACGTGCTCGGTCAGCGGGTCCTGGGTGAGGGCTTCGATGAGCTCGCGTGCGGCGGGCAGCTCGGCGTCCACCACGATCACGTCGGGAGCGAGCGCCCGCGCCAGGTCGATCGCGTTGGGCGCGTCGTAGGTCCGCTCGATCTCGTAGGTCGGCTCGCCCTCGGGCTCGTCGATGTCGGCGAGCGACAACGTCTTGGCGAGCGCGTCTGATCCGACGACCAGCGCAGTGAGCGGCGCGCTCGGCACGAGGTCGGTCACCGTCGCATCGCGGTGCGCGCGCAGATCGCTTGCCTCGGTCTTGCCGGCATGTGCGTCGAGCGACACCGTGGACTTGGGGTCCTCACCCTGCCCCCAGGCCAGGTCGGCCATGTTGGCGACGATGCCACGCAGCGCGACCAGGTCGTCGGCGAGCAGCTCGGCGCGCTTCGCTGCAGCGTCGAGCCTGTCTTCCACGTTGCGCAGCTCGGTCGCGAGCTTGCGGAAGCGCAGCAGCTTCGCACCCGCCGCGAGCGCGTGGACCCGCCGCCGGAGGTCGTCTCGTGGCCGCGCTGCGCGCGGATCGGCGTCGAGCGCCGTGAGGAGCACTCCGATCTCCGCTGCGCGTCGCCCGAGATTCGCTGCGAAGTCCGCGCGCGCTCCCCCGAGCCGCTCCGTCTTCGCATTGAGAGAGACGCTCGTCGCTTCGCCGTGTCGCCCGAGAGCGGTGCCAAGACCCATATACGCCGCGGTTAGCACGCCATCTTCGGCCATTCCCAGTTTGTGACCATTGTTCCCGGCACGGTCGGGTCGCCTCAGCGCGTCGGGCGAGACGCGAAACACACGGCGTTGAGCGGGTTCCCGCCGTCGACGCTCCGGAGCGCGTAGGATCCGGTGCGTGCGTAGCCTCTGCTTCATCGCCCTGCCGGCGCTCACGTGGAGCGCCGCGTGCTCGACCCCGGATCGCGGATTCGACCCCAGCGAGCCGGCGGCCTCGTCGACCACCGCTTCGTCGGCCACCGCTTCGTCGGCCACCGCCGCGACCAGCTCCTCGACCGCGCCGCCGGGATCCGGCGGCGACGGCGGCAGCAGCAGTGCCAGCCAAGGTGGCGGCGACCCCTCGTCCGGGGGCGGTGGCGCGAGCTCGCAGGGTGGCGGCATTCCTGCCGATTGCGGCAACGGCGTGCTCGATCCGGGCGAAGCCTGCGACGACCCGACCTCGCTTTGCGTCGACTGTCAGGTGGAGTGTCCTGCCGACGATGCGGGTTGGGCGCAGATCGGCAACCGCTGTTTCGCCGTCGCCTTGATGGACACCAATCCCTATGAGGCGCTCGCCGCAGACGCGAAGTGCGGAGCGATCTCCGCGCGCGATCATCGCGCCCACGCCGCCGTGCCGGTCAACTTCGAGGAGCTCGATGCGCTGGCGACGCGCTGCCCAGGCAACGGTTGCTGGCTCGGCTACTACGCGCTGGGCATGCCGGGTGACGCGGTGTTCACGGCTCCGTCCAACGGCGCGACGCTGCCGGAAGACTTGCCGTGGAACGAGGGCGAGCCGAGCCGGGGCGACGACGAGCTCTGCCTCAAGGTCGTGAACCTATCCGGGCAACCCGCCCTCGAGGATCATCCGTGCGACGTCAGCGCTTACTTCGCCTGCGAGGTCGAGCCGGAGTACGGCGACAACAGGGCCTGCGGCGACGGGGTCACCGACCCGGACGAAGATTGCGACGGCGGCGCCGACTGCCTGGGCTGCGATCGGCAATGCGCGGCTGGGTGGGTGGAGGATCCGCGGACGCACGCCTGCCTGACGACGCTTTCGACGCTGACCAGCTGGGGCTCGGCGCAGGAGTTGTGCGAGGGGGCGGGGGCGGCATTGGCGACACCCGACGAGATCGCCGACGTGCGCATCGCCAGCGTCGTCACGTCCGATGCGTGGATCGGCCTCGACGCCACCGACAGTCCAGCATGGCTCAGTGGCGAGCGCTTCCAGTACGCGGCCCCGGCCTACCCTATGCCCGTGGGGCCGACCGATGCGAGCTACGGCGTCCTCGGCGGCGGCGAGATCGGCTTCGATCTCCCTGGCAACGCGCACGACGCGCTCTGCGAGCAGTTCGATCCGGGCCTGTAGCGGCCGAGGCGTCGACAGTCGGTAACGCCCGGTCAGGACCAGGTCGGTCCGCGCGCGCCCACGTCCGGTCAGTCGCGCGAAAGGACCCGCTCGCGCACGAAGGCCGACGCGTCGGTCGTGCTGCGGCTGCCGCCGACATCCTTGGTGCACATCCCTTCGTTCAGGGCGGCGGTGACGGCGCGCTCGATGCGCGCCTCGTAGCCCGCGAAGCCCAGGTGCTCGAGCATCATTCCGGTCGTCAGCAGCGCTGCAAACGGATTCGCCAGATTCTTGCCGACGAGCGGCGGCGCCGAGCCGTGTACGGGCTCGAAGAGCGCTACGCGACCGGGCTCGGAGGCGTGCACGTTCGCGCTGCCCGCCATGCCGAGCCCGCCCTGCAGCGCCGCACCGAGATCGGTCACGATGTCGCCGAACAGGTTGTTGGTGACGATCACCTCGAAGCGCGAAGGGTCCTGGACGAGGTAGAGGCACAGCGCGTCCACGTAGACGTGCTCGCGCTCGATCTCCGGGTACTCGCGACCCACCTCGGCGAAGACGCGCAGCCACATTTCGTGGGCGAACTTCATAGCGTTGGACTTGTCGGCCATCGCGACGCGCTTCTTGCCGTGCTTCTTCGCGTAATCGAACGCCGCGCGCACGATGCGCTCGACGCCCTTGCGGGTGTTCAAGTCGGTGTTGATACCGACCTCGTCGTCGGTGCCGCGCTTGAACTGGCCGCCGACGTTGACGTAAATGCCCTCGGTATTTTCGCGAAAGACCACGAAATCCACGTCTTTCGCCGTGCGATCCTTGAGGGGAACGAGCCGGTCGGCGAGCGCACGCACCGGCCGGAAGTTGGCGTAGAGGTCGTAGCCGAAGCGCATCCCGAACAGGATGTCGCGCGCGTGGTCGTTGCTCGCCACGCGCGGATCACCCAGCGCCCCAAGGAGAACGGCGGCGCACTCCTTGCGGATGGCTGCCTGGATTTCCTTCGGGAAGGTCGTGCCATCACGGAGGTAGCGGTCGGCGCCGAGATCGAGCTCCCACAGCTCGACCTCCAGGCCTTCCTTCTCTTGCAACGCGACGAGGAGCGCCTTGGCTTCGCGCGCCACCTCGACCCCGATGCCGTCTCCGCCAATGATCGCGATCTTCTTCAAGGCGGGCGCTCCTGTGTCGAACGAGAACGAGCGGGCGGGCTCGATGCCAGCCACGGCCTGAGTCAGCCCAGCGCCTTTTCGATGGCGATGTGCTCGAGGCCGTGGGCCTCGGCGACCGGCCCGTAGGTGACGCCGCCGCCGAAGGTGTTCAGGCCGAGGCGCAGCGCCTTGTCCTCGCGGGCAGCCTTGACGATGCCCTTGTTGGCGATCGCGATGGCGTAGGGCATCGTCGTGTTGGTCAGCGCCCAGGTGCTGGTGTGGGGGACGGCGCCTGGCATGTTGGCGACGCAGTAGTGCACGATGCCATGCACCTCGTAGGTCGGGTTGTCGTGCGTGGTCGGCCGGCAGGTCGCGATGCAACCGCCCTGATCGACGGCCACGTCGACCACGACGCTCCCCTTCTGCATGGCCAAAAGGTGCTCCTCGGTGACGAGGTGCGGCGCCTTGGCGCCGGTCACGAGCACTGCGCCGATGACGAGATCGGCCCGCAGGACCGAGGCCTCGATGTTGTCGGGGTTCGAGTAGAGCGTCTCGACCGCGCCGCCGAAGACGTCCTCGAGGTAGGCCATCGTGTCGGCGCGCACGTCGAGCACGGTGACCTGCGCGCCCATGCCGATGGCGATCGTGGCCGCGTTGCGACCGACGATGCCACCGCCGAGGATGACGACGCGACCGCGACGCGTGCCGGGCACGCCGCCGAGGAGCACGCCTTTGCCGCCGCGCTCTTTTTCGAGCGACGTCGCGCCGACCTGCACCGCCATGCGACCAGCGACTTCGCTCATCGGGCGAAGCAGCGGCAGCGAGCGATCATCGAGCTCGATGGTCTCGTACGCGACGCCGGCGACACCCGTCTTGGCGAGCTCCTTGGTGAGCTCGGGGACGGCCGCAAGGTGCAGGTACGTGTAGACGATGAGGTCCTTGCGGAAGAACTTGAACTCCGCGTCGAGCGGCTCCTTCACCTTCACGACCATGTCGGCGCCCCAGGCGTCGGCGGCGGTCGGGACGATCTGCGCGCCCGCCTTCACGTAGAGCTCGTCGGGGATGCTCGAGCCCTCACCCGCGCTCTGCTCGACGAGAACCTTGTGGCCGTGGGCAACGAGCGCGCGCACGCCGGCGGGGGTCATCCCCACGCGGTACTCGCGCGTTTTGATCTCTTTCGGCACTCCGATGAGCATGACGAGGCGTCCTTCTCCGGTAGCGGCGCCGCTCGGGCACCGACGGGGCGGCGACCCTACCATGCGCGTCTCGAAGGACGGCAGCGGCACCGATGCTCAGCGAGCCTCGATCGTCCCCTGACGCGGCGCGCCGTGGTGCTCGGGCGGCGCCGCGATCGTGCGGACGAACCGTCCCCCGGAGGTCAGCAGCGACACGGCGTCGGGCGTGGTCACGGCCAACCGCTCGCCGTCGGGCGACGGTACGAGGCCGGCCAGGGCATCGCGCGGAATGGTGACGTCGCGCTGCCCGGTCGGGCTGAGCCGGGTGGTGTTGCCGCCGACGCGCAGGAAGAAGTACTCACCCGACCACCCCAGCACGTCGAACGATCCTTCGCGCAGGTGCAGCGTCCGCGCGGTGGCGGCACCTCCAGAAACCTTCGCCTCGAGATCCACCAAGGCGAGACCCGCCTTGCCGACCGCAGCGACGAAGCGCCCGCTCGCGGAGGTCCCGTGGAGACGATCGGCGTCCACGTCGAGATCGACGGCGTGCGACGTGCGGAGCTGCCGTCGCCATACGACGACGCTGCGACCCACGAGCCCCACGACGCCACCATCGTCGGTGGGCGTCACATCGATCAGCCAGCCTTTGGCACCGGGCAACGACGACGCATGACCATCGGCCGCGTCGATGATCTGCCAGCCCCGGTCGGTGACGGCGAGGAAGCGCTCGGTCCCGGCGACCCACCGCGGCCCCTCCATGCGCGCTTCGAACGCGCGGAGCGGCTCGCCGGTTCGGCCGTCCCAGACCTCGACTGGCGGCAAGCTCTGCGACCACGACGAGTCGCCCGACGAGACGACGAGCTTGCGCGACGACGACCAGGCGAAGGAGCGCGGCGTGGGAGAGGCGCTCGCGAATGCTCGAATCTCGCGCCCATCGAGCGTCTTCACGAGCGCGCCCGAACCTCCCTCGGTGATCCAGATGAGGTGCTCGCCGTCCGGGGCGAGGTCGAACATCCCGAACATGGCGGACGAGCCGGTGGACACGACCAGGCCAGCGTCCGCCGTGCGGTAGATGCGGAGCGTGCTCCAGTCGGCGACGACGAAGCGCGACTCGTCCGCGGTCCAGGCGACGCGCACGTAGTCCCGCGCGCAGGTGGAGCAACCGCTCTCGCAAGGCGTCGTGTGGGTCGATCGGCGTTCGCCGCTACGTGCGTCGTGGATCGCGATCTCGCAGGGAGCGTTCCCCGCGCGCGGCGGCGACCGCCACACCGCGAGCGCGGTGCCTCGCGGCGACCACGCGACGTTCAGGGGCGACGGGCCGTACACCTCGTCGACCGGAGGCTTCGAGGACGGCTGCGCATCGGAAGGCGCGACCGACGACGCGACCGAGCTCGCAACCGGCGGCGTCTCGACCGGGGCCGCGTCGCCTTCGGCGCGACAGGCGACGCACGCTCCCAGCGCAGCGACCAGCAGCGCACGGCGACGGCGGCGACCGAGCCACGGCCATCGGGTCACGGCGCGGCGATCCCATCGCAGAAGCGAAGCGGGACCGGCAGGCCGGTGACGTCGCACACCCGCGACGCGAGCCGCGCGGTCGCTCGACGCACTTCGGGCGAAGGCGCGATGCGCGTCTCGCAGCTCGGGGCGCCGAAGCTGTAGGGCACCGGCGGCGGGAGCAGGTGCGGATCGTCGTCGGCCATCGGCTCGAGCGACGGCACGTGGAAGATGTAGTGCCCGTAGTCGAAGATGCAGACCCGGGGTGGGTCGGCCTCGAGGGTCAACGGATCGCCGTTCGCCAGCGGTCCCGTCGACCACGGCGAGAGACGCGCGACGCCGGCATCGAGGTCGTAGAGGACGATCTTCGTCATGTCTCCCAGCGCGCGCGACGCCGGGTTGGACGTGGTGCGCGCGATGTAGCGCCCGTCGCGGCTCACCGCGGGCTCGGAGCTCCGAGACGACGTGGGCAACGGCGAGAACGCACCGGTGCGCAGATTCCAGCGGCCGACGCGCGTGGTGAGGTGGCCCCCGTCAGGCGTGACCGCTGCGTCCCGGTACGCCCAGGTGTTGCAAGGGTCGAGGGGTCCGGTCGTCTTTCCGGGTCGACCCACGACGCCCAGCGTTCGCACGAGCTGACCGCTGGGAAGCGCGACCTCGAGCAGGCGACATCGCTCGTCGAGGACGTACGCACGCGGCCGGGACGGATCGACCGCGAACGCATCGCCTGGCAGGTCGAGTCGCCGGCCGGCGCGCGCGTCGTAGATGCCCACCGCGCGGTCGAGCCAGAACCACGCGTGGTCCCTCCCTGCTACGGCGCGGATCACGTGAACATCGGAGAAGGCGAAGGGCTCGCCGGTCGCCCCTTCGAAGAAGGTCGTGCCGTGCATCGTCACGTGGGCGCCCACCACCGGGCCCACGATCACGCGGGCGCGCGTCGGCGCCGGATGTGTCCCGGTGCTGGTGGCGCTCGAAGCGAGACGCGCAAAGGCGATGCGTGCACCCGCGTCATCACCCCGGGCGATTCGTGCGTACGCCTCGATGCCCGTACCACGAACATCCACGGCTTCGGCCGCTGGTGCGCGAGGTGGCGACGCGACCTCGTTTGCCGTGCTCGTCCCCGGGAGCGCGTGGAGCGACGTCACCGTGACGGCGGCGGGCGCCGATGCCGCACCCGGCGCAGAGTCCAGTCCGATCCTCTGTGGAGCGCACGACATCAGCGCGATCGCGGCGGCGACCGCGACCGCGCGAAGCGTTGGCATCACGTGCTCAGCGTAGGTCAAGTCGCCGCACCGTGATGGAGTCCGCCGTCGCCTTCGGCGCGACGGGCAACGCACGCTCCCAGCGCAGCGAGCAGCAGCGCACGGCGACGGCGGCGACCCAGCCACGGCCATCGGGTCACGGCGCGGCGATCCCATCGCAGAAGCGAAGCGGGACCGGCAGGCCGGTGACGTCGCACACCCGCGCGGCCAGGAGCTCTTCGGCGCGACGCTCCGCGGGCGACCGGAATCGCTCTTCGCAGTCGCGCGCACCGAAGCTTCCCTTTCCGGGAAGGACGCGGGGATCGTCGACGGCGAAAGGCTCCAGCGACGGCAGGTGGAAGATGTAGTGCCCGTATTCTGCGAAGCAGAGGCGGGGCGGGTCGGACTCGAACCTCAACGGATCGTCGCTCACGACGTCGCCGTACGACCATGACGCCACCCGGACGCCAGCACCATCGAGGTCGTGGAGGACGATCTTTTCGTCCCTGGCGGGTGACCCCGCGATGGTGGTGATGCGGGCGATGTAGCGGCCATCGCGGCTCACGGCAGGCTGGTGATACCCAGGTGCCGCTGGCAGCGGAGAGAATGCGCCGGTGCGGAGGTTCCAACGGCCGACACGCGTGGTGAGGTGGCCCCCGTCGAGCGTGACTGCCGCGTCTCGATAGGTGTAGGCGTCGCAGGGGTCGAGTGGCCTGGTCGTGCCCTCGAGTCGGCGTCCGAGGGTGCCCAGCGTTCGCACGAGCTCACCACCCGGAAGAGCGACCTCGAGCAGGCGGCATCGCTCGTCGAGGACGTACGCACGCGGGCGGACGGGATTCACCGCGAGCGCGTCGCCCGGCAGCTCGAGGCGCTGGCCGGCGCGGGCATCAAAAATGCCGCTCCGCGGCGCCTCGAGCCAGAACCATGCGTGGTTCGTCCCGGCGACGGCCCGGTGCACGCGAGCGTCGGAGAAAGCGAAGGCCTCCCCGGTGCCCCCGTCGAAGAAGACGGTCCCGAACCCGCCGGCGTGGGCGCTCACCATCGGGCCGACCACGATCCGCCCGGACGGGAGACCCGCACGTACCGGTGACCTCACGGATCTGTCGAGCGGGGCGAAGCGAGCGAACGCGTCGCGCGCGGCTGCCTCGTCGCCCCGCGCGAGCTCCCGATACGCCTCGGAGGCGAGCGCACGAAATGCTGCTGCGTCGGCAGGCGGCGACGAGGAGACGCCAGGCGTGGCGGGCTCGCTCGTCCTGGCGGCGAGCGACGACGCGGCCGGCGGCGCGGCGGGGGCCGACGCGCCAGATCCGGGCGCGACGACCGGTCTGCTCCTCTGCGGAGCGCACGACGTCAGCGCGATCGCGGCGACGACCGCGACCGCGAGAAGCGTCGGCGTCACGGGCACAGCGTAGGTCATGTCTATCACGACCACGGCTGCCCTCCGGTCACCGACGACGCGCCTCCGGGCAAGCCGGCGCCGCAGCCGCGCGACGCCTTTGCCCTGGCACCCAGCCAGGCGAAGACCGCCGGCGAGAAGGACGATCCCGCGCCGGGCAGCCCATCGACGACGCCGCAACAACCGCTCGCCGGCGCACCGAACCAGGGGTCGGTCAAGCCGGCTTCGCCCACCGTCGTCGTCGATCTGCGCGTCGACTGGGGGTTTCGCCCGAGCGCGGGCGGCAAGGCGGCCAAGGCCTCGAAGAGCTTCTTGCTCGAGCCGACCCGTGTGCCAGTGAGCCTCGGCACAGTCGACGCCGCCACCTTCGCAGCCTTCAAGACGTCGATCTCGGTCACGCGTCCCTCGACGATGCAGGCGCTGGGTACGTTGCCGGCAGGCCCCGTCCTCGTGCGGATGGACTTCGCGCTCGAGGCGACCGTCGACAAGGAGACGCGCGTCGTCCTGGCATTCAAGCAGGTCTTCTCGCTCGACGCCGGCGGAGACTTGACGCCGGTGCGCTACGCGTTCGAGGACTACACCTACGCGAAGGGCCCCCCCAAGGACGGGCGCCAGGGCTCGCCTCCGGTGCGCGCCAAGGGCGCCGGCCCGTTCGCGAGCGGAGGCTTTCGCGAGGGGCCGGGCCTCCACCCCCTGTTGTGGACGGAGCCCGACCTCTCTCCGCCCGACAAGCCACCCGTCGGGAAACCCAAGCCCGGAACGGTCACGCGCCGGACCAAGCGCGTCTTCGTCGACGCGGAGATGGTCGACACGACCGACCTGTGGTGGGCCATCCACCCCCCGCGAGGTCCTCGAACAGTACCTGCACCCCGGGCTGGGGGGCCGCCCCGAGCTCTTGCGTGTGCTCGCCTGGACGAGCGGCGATCTGCCCTTCCTCTGGTTCGCCATCGTGCCCGACGCGGCGATGCTCGAGATCACGAAGCACCCAGGGGCGAGCATCGTGTTCCACCGCGCCACGGCCGGCGCCAACGCCTTCCACCACACGCCGAGCGCGAAGTCGTTCGCCGACCCGAGACACCTTCCGTTCACGATGCACATGCTCGCGCGCTTCCTGCTGCCGTCGCAGCCCCTCGCGGCGCTGGACAAGGCGAAGGTGACCGACGACGCGACGCTGCGCGCCTTCAGCGACCAGATTCAGCCCGAGACGCCGAGGACGCCGAAGGGCGTGATCGCGCCAGCGAAGCCGATGCCTTACGCGAGCCAGTACCCCACCCCGTTCCGGGCCTGCGGATTCGAGGCGGCGCTCGCGGGCACGGGCGCCGCGCACGTCCTGTTCTTCCCGCTGGCAGCCGGGGGCGCGGGCTATCCCGGGACGGCGCAGCCGGGGCTCGAGAGCGTCGTCGAGAGCGCGCTGCTCTGCTTGTGGAACCAATGCGCCTGGGCGCGCGACATCCCCTCGAAGGAGCAGAAGAACGGAGGCAAGTCGACGTTCGAGACGCCCCGGCCCGACCTGGCGAAGCGGCCGCTGTGGGTCGCCGGTCACAGTGGCGGCAACTTCTCGATGGGCGGCGCGCTGGCCAAGAACGCGCTGGTCATCGAACGCGCGCTCTCGTTCGCCACGAACCAGGAAAAGGACAACGTCGGCAACGTGATCGACAACTTCCGACGCGCGGCGGAGAAGCGCAAGGCCGCGAACCTCGCGTTCGATGGCTTCGTGGTCAGCGCGCCCGATCTCACGAACCGCTACGACAAGACGACGACGACGACGGGCGGCAAGACCTTCGTCACGGCGCGCGGCGTCAGCATGAGCGTCGAGTACGCGAAGCGATTCATCGACACCGGCGCGCAGATCACGTTCCTGCCGGCCTTCGCCGCGCAGCTCGATCACTTCACGATCGTCGCTCGCCAAGCGCGCGCCGGCCGACGACACCAAGCCGCCGCCCGGCAACGTCGACGCTCAGCACGTCTCCAAACCGACGAAGGCCGAGCCCGCGCCGGGCGGCCCCGGTGCGACGCCGCAGGGCTCCGTCATGACGCCGCCGCCCTTGCCCTCCTGCTCCACGGCGCTCCGTGAGCGAACGGGGCTCTTCGAGCTCGTCTCCATCAGCTCCGACTGGACCGACCCCAAGGACCCGAACACGTTCGTCTGGGGATTCTTCTGGGTCTTCGCCGACGCCTTGATGTGGGAGGTGCCGAACGACGCGCAGTGGAAATTCTGGAAGGGCACGAGCGTGGAGCAGCCGCTCCCGCGCCGACCCTTCTTCGGCAACAAGATCGGCGACCGGAAACGTCTGGTCCGTCTCCCGTGCACCGGGCACGACGCGCAGGAGGCGGCCGACAACCTGAACCTCACCCAGGCCCAGCTCATCGCCAGCGACGGGTCCGACTTCGCGACGCCGAGCCCGGACGACGCGCCCGTCCAGTCGCTGCTCCTCACCGACGAGCTCTACGACATCACCTATCTGCAGGCCGACCTCCGCATTCCCCCACGATCGCGCGCAGTCACGAAGCTGCTCACCGCCGACGCGCTGGGCTACGCCGAGGACGTCGCGGTGGCGATCGACGCGGCGAAGCCGACGACGCCTGGTGCGACGACCCGCCTCCTCGGCACGCCGGGCAAGATCTGGGCGATCGCCGACCGCATGGACACGTGGGTGTGCTGCTGCGTCTTCTCGAAGTGGGAGTTCGCGTGCATCAACCACGGCTTTCACGAGAGCATCACCCAGGTCCCGAAGAAGCGACCGCGCGCCAACGCGATCCAGGAGCGAGGCGGCTGCCACCCCATGGATCACGTCGACTACTCGCAGATCTTCTCGATCGTGGCCGGATGGTGCTGGGTCCAGGGCGTCGGCGAGGCGGGCCCGAGCTGGCGGCGGACCGCGGCGATTTATCGTGACCCCGTGCTCTGCAATCTGGTGCGCGACCCACGCGCCGGGCGCGCGACCCCGGCGCCCGCGATTCGGTACCACGGCAAGCCTCCGACGCCGCGACCGACGACGACGTGCCAGAAGCACGTGGCGCCCTGTCCGCCCCCCAAGAACACGCCGGTAGGGTGATGGCCGCCGGCGCTGCGCGGCTCCCTTCGCCAGGCATGACGCCAGCCCGTGGAGCACGGCTTCGACCAGGCCACGAGCCAGGTCGACGCGTGCCCGACCCGCTTCGGCTCCGAAACCTCGAGTAGCGGTTGACCTCGCGATGGTTGCAGGGGGAGCCTGCGACATGCGCGAGCGTTGGGCCCTGTTCGAGTCGGTCGCTCTGGGGCCCGAGCCGATCGATGTCCGCTCGTTCGAGGGCGTCGACGAGCTCAACGCGGACTTCTCGTTCGACGTGTTGCTGGTCCGCCGCGTGCCGTGGACGACGGAGGAGATCGCGCCTCTCTTCGACGAGCGGGCGCTGCTCCGCTTCGAGGACGTGGGCGCGAAGGTCCGCGAGATCCACGGCGTCGTGTCCGAAGCAGTGCTCGAGGTCGACGGCGAAGAGGGGCTCACCCGCCTGCGCGTCCGCCTGGTCCCGCGCGTCCATCTGCTGACCCAGCGGCGGGGGGATCACATCTTCCTCGGCCGCACGATCCCCGAGGTGCTGACCGAGAAGCTCGAGGCGATGGGGCTCGAGGCCGACGTCGACTTCCGCATGGCGCTGCTCGATCGTTACCCGCTGCGGGAGATCATCGCGCAGCACGACGAGACCGACCGGGCCTTTTGCCACCGTCTGTGCGAGCACGCGGGCATCGTGACGTTCTTCGATCACGAGAGCGGGCGCGACGTGCTCGTCTTCTCGGACGACGCGCGGAACCATCGCACGATCGCCGACGATCACCTGACGGTGCGCCGTCAGTGGGATCACCCCGCGGACGTACGGACGACGATGCGGCGCCGGCCCGCCGCCGTCGACGCGCACGACTACAACTATCGGGCTCCGACCAGCACCCTGCGCGATCGCAAGACGCTGGCCGCCGCCGGTGCCCAGGGCGAGTGGGTGGACTTCGGCTCGCACACGAAGACGGCGGAGGAGACACGCGTGCTCGCCCGCGTGCGCGCCCAGGAGCTCGCGGCGCAGGTCCTGATCGTCGAGGGCGCGACCACCTCGGCGACCGTCCGCGCCCGGGGGTACGTTCACGCTGTCCGGGGCCGGCCCCGACATCGCGCTCCTCCTCACCAAGGTGACGTACCGAGCCCGGCTCGACGATTCGGGCAAGGAGTCGCCCGAGAAGGAGGGCGCGAGCTGGGAGAATCGCTTCACCGCGATCCCGGTGACGACGCCCTTCGTCCCGCCCCGCCGCACCCCGTGGCCGCGCATCCCGGGGCTCGTCAACGCCGTCGTCGACGGATCCATCAAGGGCGACTACGCCGAGCTCGACGATCAGGGTCGCTATCACCTCCGCCTCGGATACGACCGCTCCGGCCGCACCGACAAGAGCGCGACCCACCCCGTTCGCATGATGCAGCCTCATGCCGGCTCCCACTACGGCATGCACTTTCCGCTCCGCCCCGGCACCGAGGTCCTGGTGGGCTTCGTCAACGGAGACCCGGACCGCCCCATCATCGTCGGGACGGCCCCGAACCCGATCACCGCCAGCCCGGTGGAGCTGCGCAACCAAACGCAGAACGTCCTCCGCACGGGGTCGGACAACGAGATCGTGATGGAGGATCTGAGGGGGATCGAGCGCATCCGCATCCATTCGCCCCACGAGGCCACCACGCTCCAGCTCGGCGCGGTCGAGGAAGCGGAGGAGGGCGCGCTCACGACGACGACCGCCAACATCAGCCATGCGTCGCGGCGCTCGCACAACGTGGCCACCGCGCGCCAGACGTCGCTGTCCGATACGGCGACCAGCGCGGTCGGGCGCAACGCCGTGCTCGCCGCGGGTCTCGACGCCGCTTCGGCCGCGGCCGAGCGAGGGCTCGAGCAACCGGGATCGCTCTCGCTGGTCGAGCTGAAGCGAGACCTGAGCTCGCTCTCGGCACCGCCCCGATCCGACTCCGAGGAGGCGGTCGAGGAAGAGGCCCCGGCGGGCGAAGGAGATGGCGCGGCGGGAGGCCTCTGGAGCGCGGTGGGCGAGACGCTGCAAGGGTTGGTCGAGGCCGCGACGCTCGAAGCCGTGCGTGCCGCGGCGCGCCGGACCGATCACTCGCTCGACCGCGCGATGGGCAAGCTGCAAGGCGAGCCGCTCAGCGAGCCGATGGGGCCGGCGGTGCTGATGGTGGGGCGGCGCACCGCGGCGCTCGTGGGGCGCGAGACGGCGCTGGTGTTCGGCGATCGGGTCGCCGCGCTGTCGTCGCACGACACCGCCTCGGTGGTGGGGACCAAGATGGCGCAGCTGAAGTCACCGGGGTCGGTCGAGATCGCCGGAGCCGAGGAGATCCGCATCAGCGGCGCCGGCGAGGTCGGGGTCGAGGCTCACCTGCTCCGCTTGGTCGGCGGCTATTATCCCGAGGCCGAGGCGCCGCCCCTCGACGAAGGCACCACCATCGGCGTGATGTCGCGCAGCGATCTCCGCCTCCTCAGCGTCGAGGACTGCATCCTCCTCTGCGCGCAGAAGAACCTCATCGGGACGGCACACGAAGGCGACGTCCGCTGGCGGGCGAAGAACACGGTCGCGCTCACCGGCGGGAGCATCGTCGGGAGCGCGGGCACGATCACCTTCAAGTCGAGCGGCAACACGACGATCGAGGCCGACGGCGACGTCACCGTCAAGGCCGCGGGCAACATCACGCTGGACGCAGGCGGCAACGTCTCGATCAAGGCCGGCGGCTCCGTGACGATTGAAGGGGCGTCGATCGATCTCGTCGGCCCGACGAAGGTCGACGGTACGTTCGACACCAACGACAAGACCCAGCTCGGTTGAGCACGATATGCGCGTAGACGAGAGTGGGGCGCCGTGGCCCTACGAAGACGTGCCGGAGGCCCGGGACGAGGCCACGCCCAGATGGGAATGCCCCGGGGGGATGTGCGATTGCCATCCGCCTGCGGGGACCGAGGAGCGGATCGCGCATCGCATCGTCTTCTTCGACCACGCGGCGGTCCGCATGGCGGGGGCGCGCTGCCGCGTTCTCGAAGGCGGCGTGCTCCTCAACCGCAAGGAGCCCTATGCCGACGACGACGGCGCGTTGACCGTACAGATTCGGCCGACCACGAGGACGCTGCGCCTCGAGTGGGCGCCGCCGGAAGTGCCTCTCGGTCCACGCTACCCCTATCGGTGCATCTACCAGTTGGTCCTGGGGCCGACGATCGATCGCGGCGTCGAGGGCGCCTCTCCAACATCGGCTTCTCTGCGTACGCGGACCTCTCGGCCAACGTGCGCGACTTCCAGCGCGAGTACATCCTCGCCAGCGATCCCTCCGCCGAGCGGAGCGGCGAGCCGGGCGACGTCGACGCGACGCTGCGCCTCTTCCACGACGACGGCGCCTTGCCTTCGCTCGGCAGCAAGGTTCCGGAAGAAGAGGTCGGCGGCTTCGCGCCCGGTGGCCAGCTCGCGAAGCGCATCGCCCGCACCGACGAAGATCCCCACCCGCCGCTCGGCGCGGGGAAGAGCCAGCCGTCGCCGAGCGGAGCGGCCGCGGCGACCACCCGGCCCGCGTTGCGCGTCCGCATCCGCCGCGCCTTCGCGCTCGAGAAGGGCACCCTCCACGCTCCGGCGAAGGCCGCACCCGAAGCGCTCGCGGACCCCGACGCGATCCTCGACGAGTATTACCCCTCGGCGGCGCAGCGCACCTATCGCTTCCCGAAGCTCGCGACGCACGTCGTCATCAAGGCGAACCTGCACGTCTTCTTCGACGGGACGTTCCAGCGCGTGGAGCAGACCGACGCCGCCGGCCTCGCCACGATCAGCCTCGTGGGCGCTCCGGCGTCCAGCACGTTGCGCATCGTGGTGATACCCCCCGACGAGAACGATCTGATCACGCCGGCACCCGCCACCAAGCCCGCGGTCCGCCGCCTGCAGCTGAACCGGACGAACGCGCCGGCTGGTCCCGACATGACGACCGCGGCGACTTCGGAGGAGTTCCTCTATCGCGTGTTCGTCTTCGAGGTCGACCTCGACGGTGACGGTCTGGTCGCCCTGGTCAAGGGCGGCGAGGTCGACGTGTCGCGGATGCGCGTCATCTCGGCGGTCGCCCCGGCGCCCGACGACAAGGGCGACATCGACCCGGCCGCGGTCACCGATGCGGCGGCCCCGGCGAGCCCACCCTACGTGAAGCGCATCGGCGCCAGCGTGTTGAAGGACTCGAGCGGCACCACACCCGAGGTCGAGATCGACTGGCGCTGCGACTGGCTACGAGGACCGACCGTCCCGCGCTACGAGCCGCACGATCGATTTGCCGTACGCCGCACCGTGCTCACCGCAGGCCGGATGCCGGCTCCTCCCGAGAAGCTCGAGAAGGATGCGCCGCGGCCCTCCATCGTCATCCACCAGACGCACAGCGTGGCGATCTACTCGGGCGTCATTCACAGCTTTCTCGTGGGCAACCGCGACACCAGCATCCACTACGTGGTCGACCTCGACGGTCACGCCGTGAAGATGACGGACGAGAGCTTCGTCACGTTCCACGCCGGGGACAGCCAGTGGGCGAACCGGAATGCCGTCAATTTTCATTCGATCGGCATCGAGACCATCCACTCCGACGCGACGCCGCCGGGCGAGGACACGTTCGAGTACACGCCGCGCGAGTTTCCTCAGGAGCAATACGACGGACTCATCCGCCTGTGCCGCGAGCTGATGACGGCGTTCGGCATCGACCGCCGCCACGTGTTCGGCCACCGCGACTGCAGCGTGACCGGACCTCGGGTCAGTGTGAGGAACGTACCCATCCCCTACCCGGGCACGCGCTACGTCGCTCGCTCGCACGGGGGCAAACCCGACTGCCCCGGGATGTTCCTGCAATGGGAAGTCCTCGAAGACGCGGGCGTCGCCAGCGCGCCCAGCGCGTCGCCGACGCCGCCCTTCGTCGGCGACGAGGACGACGAGGAATCGGCGATGGTGCTCGACGTCTACATGAGCCCGCCGGAGACGCTGAACCGGCGCGACAAGCACGAGGTGACCAGCGTGACGCCGAAGGGTTACTCCGCCGCGCGACTGGTCGACGTCTTCGCCGTCTTGCGGCGCTGCCTCTTCGACCTCGGCTATTCGCTCTCCGCCCACGACCCCTCGCCGACGCGGAACGACCTGGGTCGCAACGCCAAGACCCATGAGCTTGAGGCCAAGCTGGACGGCGCGCTGCTCCAGGCGATCTCGACCTTCCAGACGCATCATTTCTCGGGAGCGCGGCGCGCCTACCGTCACGACAGTCGTTCGGCCCAGCACCCGCGCAAGCCCACCCTCGGGCAGGCGCCCCGGGTGGGCCACATCGACGCCGCCACGATCCGCGCCGTGATCGAGTGCTGGTGGGGGTGGCGCAGCACGGGCTGACGACGGCGCCCTCAGGGCTCGAGCGGCGTCGCCAACGGCGCCGCGACCACGACGTGCTCGACGTGTCCGCAGCCCTCGAAGCCGCTGGTCCCAACGAGGCGCACGAAGAACACGCCGCTGTCGCGGTCACCCCACACGTCGCGGAGCACGCCCTCGATCTGCTCGAGGTGGTGACATCCTTCGTTCGAGAAGTCGTCGCGCCTCCACTCGGGATACGCCTGTCGGAACCAGACCGCGCCGCGTCGATCGCTCATCGTCAGGGTCGTGCCGGCGAGGCGGACGATCAGCCCTTGCCCTTCGGCGCGGTGGGGCGGAACCGCGCGGATCTCGCGCTCCGAGCGCATCGGCTCGGGGAGCGCGCGATAGCGGAGGAGCGGCGCAAACGTGAGCCAGTCCCGCGCCGCGGCGAGCGCCGCCGCGGAGGGCGTCGTGCTCACGGTGTGATGCTCCACGACCGCGCCCGAGGGCACATCGAGGAAGGTGAGCTCCACGCCTTCGCTGCACGACGCCAGGCGCGCGCGGTCCTGCGATAGCCAATAGGGCGTCACCGCGCAGCGTCCCATGAGGTGAGCCACGAACGTCGGCCCTTCGTCGGTCGAGGCGGGCGGCGCGGGCGCCTGCGCGGGCGACGCGAGTCCAACCGCGGAGACGCTCGGCCCCGGCTCAACCCGTAGGGCGGCGCGTGCGGCCGGGGCCGTCGGTCGACGCTCCTCCTGCACGGCGGGCGGAGCGAGCGGGCCGGCGCACCCGACGAGGAGGACGATCCACGCTCCTGCCACGGGCGGGCGGCGCTCGGTCATCCCCCGGCCAGCACTTTGCCCTGCGAGGGACTGTTCTGGGTGCCCGTCGCGTTCGGCGATTCGCCGTTGTGGGCGGTCGTGGCCCCGAGCAGCACGACGCGTTTGCCGCACGCGATCACCTTCCTGCTCGCCGTCTTGAACTTCACGACGCCCATGAACGTCCCCGACATGACGCCTCCGCCGGTACCGGCCTCGTCGCCGCTGCTCCTTGGGATGCTCGACGTCTCGACGATCACGGCCCGGCTCTCGATGAGGACTTCGCTCACCGCGTCGACGGCATCGATGCAGAGGCCAACGTTGGGGAGCGGGGTCGGGATGGGGTTCGGCGTCGCGGGGACGAGGCACACGTTGGGAAACGCGAAGCAGGTGCCTGAGGCCTTGGTCGAGATAGGGATCATCGTCGACTCCTCATCCGAGTAGCACGCGCGTCCCGTCGACGATGGTGTCTTCCTCGGACACGATCGTCGTCTGCCCGGCCACGATGCGGCACGTGTCTTCGACCAACGTGCGCGCGCGTCCGGCCTGGAGCTCGGCCAGCCCCTCGACGTAGCGATAGGTGTCCTGGGCGCGCTCGACGATGCGCGTCGCCTCCGTCTCGACGCGCCCCGCGCGCACGGAGATCGCGGACGCGACGATGTCGACGTCGGCGCGCACGATGAGCGAACCGCCGGGAGCCACGACCAGGTCTCCCGCGGCGCCGAGGGTCACGGTTCCGTCGTCGGCGTGCGTCACCGTCAAGCCCAGCGCCGCGCCAGCCGAGCGACGGCGCGCCTCTCCCAGAACCCCGGTGACGAAGGTCTCTTCTCCGCGAAGCACCACGACCTGATCGCCGACGCACGCCGAATAGGAGGCGACGGCGAGCTCCGCGACGACGACCTCGTCGGCGCGACGTACGCTCCCCGCGCCGTGGAGCAGGCGCACCACCACCCGATCGTCCTCGCGAACCTCGAGGACCTCGGCGCGCACGGCCGTGGCGGGAGGAGCGTACGGCGAGGAGCTCGGGGCAGGTCGACGGTTGGGCTTCATGTCGGACTCCGGAAGTCTTGGGCGCGCGCGCGCAGCGGATCAGTGGGGCGGGCGCCCCGGAGGTTCGCACCGACGAGGTCGGCGCCCTCGCGGCTCGTTCGATGCAGGTTGGCGTCGGTGAGCGTGGCGTCGGCGAGGACGCTGCCGTCGAGGCACGCTCCGGACAGGTCGGCATAGCGGAACGAAGCCCCGAGCAGCGACGACGATCGCAGGTTCGCCCCCGCGAGGCCGGCCCGGTCGAAGCAGGCGTGGCGCGCGATGACGCTCGAGAGGTCCGCGCGATCCAACGTGGCTCCGGCGAACGAGGCGCCGGAGAGATCGGACCCGGTGAAGACGGCGTCCGCCGCGTCGGCGTGCGAGGCGTCGAGCTCGGTCACCCGCATTCGCTGCAGGTTCGCTGCGCGTAGATCGGCACCCACGAGTACGAGTCGGGTCGCGGTCACGGCGAGGAGGCTGGCGCCACGCAGCGACGACCCAGAGAGATCGCAGGACGACAGGGGCGCGCCGTCGAGGTTGGCACCCATCAGCATGCACTGCCGGAATGAAGCGCCCTCGAGGCTGGTCCGTCGCAGGTCGGCGCCGGTCAAGTCGGCCGCGAAGAATCGGGCACGGCGCGCGCTCGCGGCGGTGAGGACGATGTCACGTGCGGACGTGGCGCACGAGAAGTCGACGTCGTCGAGCGTCGCCTCCGTGAGATCGAGGGTCTCGATGCGGGCGCGCTCCCACGTGGTGCGCGCGAGGTCGGCGCGCGCCATCGACGTCGACAGGACGCTCCTAGCCGTGAAGGATGCGCCGCTCAGATCGGCGCCAGAGAGGTCCACGTCGTCGAGCGTCGCGCCCGTCAGGTCCGCCCCCGCCCAGCCTGCGTCGCTTGCGTCGAGCCCGCACAGGTGGGCCCCCGTCAGGTCGACCCCCGTCAGCGCAACGAGGCATCGAAAGCCCTGCATCCGCACGCCGCGCAGATCTCCCGTTCGCGCGAGCCACGTCCGGACGGCGGGCTCGTCGCGCAGGGTCGGCCCGCGGCCCGGTTGGTCCGCCGACGTCTCCTCGACCAACGCGAGGGCTGCGCACGCCTCGAACAGTCGTGCCGCGGCGTGCCGAAGGCTCGCGTCGCCCACGACGGCGCTCCGCTCGCCCGCGAGGAGCGCTGCGCGCAGGAGTCGGGACGAGGCGACGCTGACCTGCGACGACGAAGGACGTGCCCCGCGACCGGCACGCCGCCATTCAGCCAGGTCGGCGAGCGACCGACGCGACGCGACGCGGGCCTCGATGAGATCGGAGGGCAGCGCGCGCATCGCGTCGACGACGATCGCCTGGACGTCGGCGACCGCCCTCACGGCGACGACCCGCAGTGACGAGCGAACGCGGCCATGAAGGCCTGGCGCAGCCCCGGCTCCGCCGCCATGCGCTCGGCCCAGCTGCGGTCGAGCAACGAGCGCGAGGTGGGGTCGAGGCGGAAGCGCGCGAGGATCGCCGGGACCTCCGCAGGCGGCGCGCGACGGAGCGTGGCGGCGACGAACGCGTATTGATCGACGGTCATTTCGCGCGGGGCGCCGGCAGAGGGACTGGCCGAACCGGACCGAGACGTGGGCGAGGCGGGGCGCGACGCGGCGGCGGACGACGCGGGAGGAAGCGCCGGGGACGGGCCTTTCGACTTGGCTGTGCCCGCCGCCGCGAGGTGGCGCTGGAACTCAATTCCCAGGAGCCCGCTCGCTGCGAAGCGACCGCGCCAATGGGTTTCCACGCGCTCATGGGCGGCCTCGTCGAGCGAGAAGCGCGCGAGTACGTCGCGTCGATTCGCGCCGGGGGCCTGACGTGCAACGACGAGCTCGGCGTAGCGGGCGAGGTGCATGCCCTCCGGCGCTGATTCTTCGGAGAACGGTGTGGCAGGTCCGCTCGGTGCAGAGTCGGCGAACGCCGTGCCCGTACCGACCCGCGCGCTGCTCGAGGGCGCCGCTGCTCCGAACGCGGGCGCCTTCGACGTCGGCGGAGGCGAGATGGGAGAGGCGGCGAGCGCGGCCGTTCCCGTCGCGATCCGCGGAGATGCAGGCCGGGCAGGCGGCGGCGCCGCCGTAGCCTGGGGCGCAAACGGCGTCGCGGGCTCACCCGACGCGGATGACACGGCGATCGTGCGATGGAGCGACGACGGCGCCGGAACCAGCGGCACGATGACCGGTGCGGGGAAGCTCGGCATCACCCTCGGCATCGGCGACACGGGCGTCACCGCGTGGAGGAGGGCGATGCGCCCCGGCGACAACGGGGGCTGGCCGATCGCACCGGTGGGAGGAGGCGCGGCAGGTGCAGCGGGCGATGGGGCAGGTACGCCGAGCGCGAGCGGCGCTGGGGTCGCGACGTGGGGTGTCGGTGGTGCTTCCGCTGCGGCGTGGGCGGCCGAGGCGTGCTCCGCCGGCGCGTCGAGCGCGCGCAAGTAGCGGGATGCCAGGTCTCGCTCGCCGCGCTGGACCTCCGCCGCGAGCTGCTCCTGCCAGAACCCAGCTTTCCTCGCGTCAGGCTTTTTTCCGTTTCGCGACGGCGAAGGTCGCCTGCACGTGACGCTGGTGACGCGCGCCACGTTCGAGCTGCGGCGCGACGGGGTCGCCCGTCTCGCCGCGACGGGGCCGCCGGACTCGACGGGCGCCGAGTGGGCACCCCGCAAGCTCCTGGCCGACGTCGTCGTCCAGGGCGCCGCACACCCCGAGCAGCGCGACGCCGTCTCGGCCGTCTTGGGCTTCGCGATCGGACGCGGGCCCGAGGTGTTGCTGCGCAAGCGCATCGTCGCGCTCGGCTGTCGTCGACGACCCACCGATCCGCGCGACGCGGTCACGGGCACGCCGCTGTCATGGGAGCGCACGTGGGGCGGCGCCGGGTCGGACAACCCCGTCGGGGTCGACCTCGCCACAGAGGCGTCGCGGTTGCGCGGCGCATGCTTCGTCGCGGCCGATAGTTCGCGCGTCCCCGCAGGTCTCGGCGCGATCCCTCCGACGTTTCCGACGCGGCAGCGATTCCTGCGACCCAGTGATCGCGCGTCGCTCGAGGCGCGGCCGTGGGCCTTCGCGAGCGATCTCGACCTGCGTCACTTCCAGTTCGCACCCTCCGACCAGCGACTGCCCTTTCTGCGCGGCGGAGAGCAGATCCTCCTCGTCGGCCTCGTCCCCTCGGCGCCGCGCTTCGCGACGCGGCTCCCCTCGCTCGTAGCTCACGCGCGTCTCTTCGACGGCGTGACTGGGGGCCACCCGGTCGCCCTCCACGCCGACACGCTGTCCATCGACGCCGAGCACGGCACCGCGACGGTCACCCACCGCGGGACGGTACTCGTCGCCTCCGCCGCACGCGCCGTGGACCGCCTGGCCGAGGTCGGAACATGGCGGGTCGAGGCGAGCCTCGTCCCCTGCCGAGATCTCGAGGAGACGGTCGGGTCTCCGCGGAGCTGGCGCGAGCCCTCATCGGCGCGCGAGCCACCGCCGCTCGCCGTGGAGTCACCCACCGTCGATCCCGTCGGCCTAGACGACGAGTCTGGCTTCGCTTCGGCCTCGTTCGCCCGGTCGTTCGCTCCGCGTGACACGCGACGCGTCGTGGTGGTCAAGGCGACGTTCGATCTGCTGCCCGAAGGAGGAGATCCGCCGTGCTCCGCGACGCCATCGCGACCGGGCGGCGACGAGCTCGCGCCCGATGGCGGGCCGGACGCCGAGCTGCTCACCGCTTCCGACTTCGCGGCCCACAAGTCGATGACCGACGTCCTCCTTCGCGGCACGGCTCACGCGGAGAAAGGCGCCACGGCGTGCGTGGTCTCGCTGACGCTGGGCCCGCTATCGCACCGGGTCGTCGTGGCCGGACCGCGAACCTGGGACGCGACCGGCGTCCCGACGGCGCCGAGGTCGCTGGACCCGCTGCCGCTGCGCTGGGCGCACGCCCACGGCGGCACGGGCGACGCCGCGAACCCTGCGGGACGAAGCCTCGACGACGACCTGCCTCCCCGGATCGAGGATCCCGCGCGGCTCGTCCGCTCGCGACGTGATCGACCTGCACCCGCCGGTTTCGGTCCCATCTCCCCCGCCTGGGCCGCGCCCGCGCGTCTGCTCGGCACGTACGACGCGACGTGGCGCCGCGAGCGTTGGCCGCATCCGCCGAGCAACTTCGACCCGACGTTCTTCCAGTCGGCGCCGCAGGCCCGGCGCATCCCCGAGCCGCGTGGCGGCGAGCCGTTCCGGATCACGTCGGTCCGCCCGGACGGCGCCGGCTACGAAGGCACGCTTCCCCGCCTCCGGCCGCGCGCTTTCGCCGTACGCCCGTCTGGCGCGTCGACCGAGGTTCGACTCGTCCTCGACACGGTCGTGTTCGACACGGACGCCGGCCTCCTCCACCTGACGTTCCGGGGCTCGTTCGCGGTCGAGGGACGCGAGCGCGTGCGCGTCGCGGTCTTCCGCGAGGACTCCCGCATGCCGCTCTCGTCCGACGAAGTCGCCGCGCGTTTGGCCGGGCGCTTCGAGCCAGTGCTGCTTCCCGATCGGTCCGACGAGGACGCGACGAGTCGCGTCGATGCGCACGACGAAGACGAGGACGCGCACGCGAGCTTCCATCTCGGGGCCGCGCTGACGCGGGACGGCGCGGCCCCGCTCACGGCGCTCGCGTTGGGCGCTGCCGCCAGTGGTGCTGGGCCGCAACCTCCACCCGCTGCGCCCACGCGAGCCGAGGTCGAAGCGCTCGTCGCCGACGGTCGCGATCTTCGAGGCCGCGACCTGTCGGACGCCGACCTGCGCGGGATCGATCTCTCGGGCCGCGACCTGACGGGTGTCGTGCTGGCGCGGGCGCGGCTCCAGGGGGCTCGCTTCGACGGAGCGCGTCTGCATGGCGCCGTGCTCAGCTTCGCCGACGCGCCCGGCTCGTCGTGGATCGGCGCAGAGCTGACCCGGATCGAGGCGACCGGCGCCATCCTGCGCGGGGCGCGCCTCGACCGCGCTCGACTCGAACGCGCTTCCCTCGTCGACGCCGACCTCGAGGCGGCCTGTCTGGACGCTGCGACGGCGACCGGCGCGACCTTCGCACGCGCCAACCTTCGTGGCTGCTCCGCCCGCGCGGCTACCTTCGAGAAGGCGGACTTCTCACGCGCGACGCTGGAGGGCGCCACGCTGGAGGGAGCCGTCCTCCGCGGGGCGAAGCTGATCGCGCTTCGCGGCGCCAAGGCTTCGTTCGTCGAGGCGAACCTCATGGACTCACGCTTCGAAAAGGCGGCGCTCGCGCAGGCCCGCTTCGATCGGTGCGACGCGCGCGCGGCCGTCTGGGAGTGTTGCGACCTCGAGCGCGCCTCGTTCGACCGGGCGCGGCTCGAGGGCGCCGTCTTCGCCGCGTCGCGCCTCGACAAAGCGAGCCTGGTCGCTGCGCAGGCGATGCAGGCGAGCTTCGCTGAGAGCCGGCTGGAGGGCGCTCGGCTGGACGGAGCCAACGCGATGGCCGCATCGTTCGAGGGGGCCGACCTGCGCAATGCGAGCCTCCGTGGCGCCAACCTGTTCGACGCGAACCTCTTCGGCGCACGCCTGGCGGGGGCGGACCTCGCGCACGCGCTCGGCGCGCCGCGAACCGGCGGGAGCTGACCGCAGCCCGACGGCCCTCTCGGGTCATCCCGGCGCGCGCTTGCGACGCGACTGCGACGGTGACGAGGCGGGCGCCGTCACCTCTGGCGGAATGCTGGGCAGCCTGGTCGCCGACTGCGTGCGCACGCCCGTCGGTGCCAGCGCGGCGAGGAGCACGGCAACCGCGACCTCCTTGCGGCGCGCAATGACGTCGATGCCCTTGGGCGGCGGCAACAGCGCGTCGACGAATGTCGCGTCGACCGACTGGTAGAGGATGAGCGACAGACCCGCGAGCACGATTTCTCGTTGCGACAGATCGTCGCGGATCTCCCCAGCCTCCTGGCGGGCCTTCACCACGGCGAGCGACATGTCGAGGGTCGGCCCGAGGCGCTCGCGCGCGCGATCGAGCAGCAGGCTCGCAC
>Ga0105046_10002773_pt1 | contig 27704 bp, 22 predicted proteins | sample MAT03_FD_78385 | JGI IMG/M metagenome (GOLD analysis project Ga0105046, IMG submission 78385) | Freshwater microbial communities from Lake Fryxell liftoff mats and glacier meltwater in Antarctica - MAT-03 (megahit assembly) | ecosystem: Environmental > Aquatic > Freshwater > Ice > Liftoff... | reverse complement strand
GGAGAATCGGCAAATCACGTTGGTCGAATCTTACACGAAGGGGGTGCATCCACATTCTCTGAGTCTACAAAGTAGTCCACTCGCTCCGCGAGTGGTTGCTCACTCAAGAGGGCGCGGTGGAGATCCAATGAATCAACCTCATTCTCAAGTCGAAGCCGTCATTCGCGGAGCGAGTGACCTACTTTAAGGGCCCAGAGAACTTGGCTATACCCCACAAAGGTAGAGTGAGAGTAACACCGGAGCCAGCAACGAATAACAGGTCGTTTTCTCACTACGATGGAAGTTTACGCAAGGATCGCGCAAAAGCTTTATTCGCAGGTCGGCTCCGGCACTTCGCCAGCGTGCATCGCCACGGAGAGGCATCGTGTTTTCACTACCACGCTTTCGGCGAACTGATGCCGTCTCGTGCGATGCTTTTACCGGCGCCGGTGTGGAGTCCCGCTTTGCCAGGGTCTCACGCTCGCCGCGGGATCAACGTCCGTCCAGGCCCACCTGGAAGCGGTAGAGATGCCCCGCCGTTCTCACGAAGAGGGCGTTGCCGTCGACGGCCGGCGAGGCCAGCGTGCGTTCCCCCAGCTTGTTGGTGACGACCGGAGTGTACTCCTTCTCATTCGGTTTGAAGATGATTGCGTCGCCTTCCTCGCTGAAGAGGTAGATGTGCCCGCCAGCGAAAAGCGGGGAAGCGGAGTAACTTCCGCCGATGCGCTCGTTCCATTTTTCCTGGCCCGTCTTGGCGTCCAGGCAGCTCAGAATGCCCTTGTCGGAGACCATGTAAAGGTAATCGCCAAGGATCAGGAGCGAGGGAGTGTGGGGCACATTCGCGGTGGCTTTCCAGGGGACATGCGACTCGGTGACGTTGCCGGTGCCGTCCGGCTTTACCGCGAGCAGGATCGGCTTGTTGTACCCGGTGCAGACGTAAACAAGGCCATGGACGAAAAGCGGCTTCGGAATCAGCGAGTATCCGCCGGGATAGCGAGCCCTCCAGATCTCTTTACCTGTGGCCGGTTCAAGCGCCATCACGACATCGCTGCCAGCGGAGATGATTTGATCCTTGCCGTTCACCGTAATGGGCGTGGGAGTGCTGAACGAGAAGGGGCTCTTCGGTCCCGCGTCCCGGGGCGTTTCCCACTTCACCTTGCCGGTGGCCTTGTCGAGGGCGACGACTTTCTGCGCGTCCGTGCCGTCGATCGAGAAGAGCAACAGGTCCTTGTACACCACCGTTGAGCCGCCGTTGCCGTGGACCGGGGTGTACTTCAGGCGTTGCGTCCAGATCGTCTTGCCGGTCGCGGCGTCCAGGCAGGCGGTGCCCATGTGGCCGAAGTGAACGTAAATCTTGCCGTCCTCGACGAAGGGCGTCGGGCTGGCGTGGCTGTTCTTGCGGTGGACCTTCGTTTGATCCGCGGCCGTCTGCTTGAAGACTTCCACATCCCACAGGATCTTGCCGCTGGTTTCATCGACGCAGAGCGTGCGAAGCGACTGCTCCGCCATCGGCCCTTCCCCGTTCGGCACCGCCGTGGTGACATACACTTTTCCAGCCACCACCACGGGCGAGGACCAGCCCGCTCCGGGGATGGGCGTCTTCCACACCACGTTCTTCTCGGGGCCGAACTCAATCGGCAGGTTCTTGGACTCGGCATGACCGGTGCCGGCCGGGCCACGGAACTGATTCCAGTCCGCGGCGTGCATGAGTGGTGCGAGAAGCATCGTGACGATGCAGCCAAGGAACTGTCGGCCCATGAGGTGCTCTCCGGCGGGAAAAGGTGGGAACTTGGCGGGGGAATTCATCCGGCCATCTTACGGCGTTCCTCGATCAACAACTTGATCCAGGGGCCGAGATAACGGCCATTATCGTGGAATGTGCGGCCGCTCACAAGGTTGCCATCGACCACGCAGGGTTCGTTGACGTAAATGCCGCCGCAGACTTCGAGGTCGAACTTGCACTTCGCCACGGTGGCCATGCGCCGGCCCTTCACGCAACCCGCCCGGGCTGGAATCTCCACACCATGGCAGACGCTCGCGATCGGTTTGTCATGCTCGAAGAACCAGCGCGTCGCCTGCAGCAAGTCTTCGTCCTCGCGGATGTACTCCGGGGCCCGGCCGCCGCTGAAGAAGATTCCCGCATACTCTTCCGGCTTGATCTCCTGGAAGGCGATGTCCGCCTTGATCTGGTAGCCTTCCCACTCGCGTGTGATCGTCCACCCGGGGCGAACCTCGTGCATCACCATCTGATACAGGCGTTTCTCCGGAGCCGCGACGATCGGCTCGAAGCCATCCTCCTGCAGGCGATAGTACGGATAGAGAGTGTCGAGGGTTTCGGAGGCGTCGCCGACGACGACGAGAACTTTGTTGGAAGCCGCCATGATTCGCCCCGAGAGGAGAGAACAACAAAAAGGGTTGGGGCTGTTGTACGAATCGACGTCAGCCGCCGCTTCCCTACATCAACTTCATGCAACTCGAAATCCTCACGATCGAATCCGCTCCGTTCGCGGAGAACTCGTACCTCGTCTGGCAGCGAGGCCGCACCGAAGCGTTTGTCATCGATCCCGGCTTCGAGCCCGATTTGATTCTCGAAGCTCTGGCCGAGCACGGACTCACGCTCGCGGCGATCGTGAACACCCACGGCCACGTGGATCACATGGCCGGCAACAGCGACATCAAAAAGGCCTTCCCGAACGCCCCGATCCTGATCGGCCAGGGCGATGCCGCGATGCTCGTCGACGCGGACCTGAACCTCAGCGGCGCCTATGGCATGCCCGTGCTGAGCCCGCCCGCGGATCGCACGCTGGCCGATGGCGAGAAGATCACCGTCGCCGGGATTGCGATGGACGTCCGCGAGATACCTGGCCATTCCCCGGGTCACGTCGTCTACGTCATCCACGAGACGAAACCCGTGACGGTGCTCGGCGGCGATGTGCTCTTCCGCGGCAGTGTCGGCCGCACGGACTTCCCGGGCGGCAGTTTCCCCCAGTTGAAGGCCGGCATCGAAGCCAAGCTCTGGCCGCTGCCGGACAACACAGTGGTCTATCCCGGCCACGGGCCGGTCACCACGGTGGGCCACGAGAAACAGACCAATCCCTTCGTCGGAATTGAGCGCTAGGCGCGGAGAGTCTCCGGCTTCGGAGCCAAACGCGGCTGCGGTCTTGTGCAGTTCCACGGGTCCATTCCTCCGCCGCATTCGTGATTCGGAGTCGTCGAATGTGTCGCTGTCTTCGCTACTGGCCGCTGGCGATCCCTGTCATGGCGACCGCGATCGTGCTTCTGATTCAGCCGGGCGATCATCTGGGCGTCAGCGGCGAGAATCCATTTCGCACGCGCGTCTACTACGACGATGCAGACATGGCCGCGTTCACCCTTCGCGGCCTCAATGCGAATCTCGGCCGCAAGCCCGGCCCCGTCGAACCGAACATCGATCCGGAGATCATCGGCGCCTTCGACGAGAACCTTCGCCTCGATCGCCATCCGCCGCGCCTCGATCGGTACTTCCTGGAGTATCCGCACGCGGCCCTGTTCCTCTTTCGCGGCGTGATGGCAGTGATCCCCGTGCAGGGCACCTGGCCCTCGACGGTGCTCGACTTCCACTACGCGAACATCATCTTCTACAAGCCGCAGACGGAGGACACACGGCGAATGTGGCGAACCTTCCGCCAGGCGGCACGGGTGTTCCTCCTGATGAACGTGGCCGCCCTGATGGTGATGATCTTCGTGCTCATCCGCGGCCTTGGTCCGCAGGGCGAGTGGGCCGGGCCGGCGTGGCTGCTGGTGCTGCCGGCCTCGTTGTACTTCACCATGAGCCGCTTCGACGGACTCCCCAGCCTCTTCGTGATCCTGGGCCTCGCCGCCGCGGTGAGAAAGTGGCCCATCACCTCGGGCGCCTGTCTCGGCTTCGCGACGGCCCTGAAGCTGTATCCGCTCGTCATCGCCCCGCTGATCTGGCGATACATGACGACCGACATGCGAACCGGGGTGAAATGGGCTCTCTGCTTCCTCGCTCCGCTCGCTGCGACCTTCGGCGTCGGAATCGCGATGGATGGCCTTGAGGGCGTGAAGGCTCCGTTCGTCTTTCAACTCAGCCGGCCGCTGGAACCCGCATGGGTGCTTTACGGCCGGGTGCTGCCAGTGGAGTTGGCGAAGTCGTCACTGGCCCGGCTCGGCATCCTCGCGGCGGTGTCGCTGGTGATGTTCGCGACCCGGCCGAAGACGCTCGATTCGCTCTTGCGACGCTGTGCGATCGTGCTGATTGTCTTCGCTTCGCTACAGCAGTTCTTCTCACCGCAATGGCTGCTGTGGTTCGTGCCGCTGCTCGTTCCTCTCGCGAGGAAGTCCTGGGTGCTGTTAATCCTGCTGGTGGTGTTTGACTTGCTGATCTACTCGAGCTTTCCCGTGGTGTTCGACCAGCAAGCGGAACTGCCGGAGACGAAGGAAGTGCTGATTTACTCGAGGGGAATCCTGATGTTCGCCCTGCTGCTGTGGCTCGCCTGGGGTGAAGTGCGAGTCGGGTTCGCCAGGTGGTGGGTCGAGCCACCCCGGCGCTGACGCTTTGGGTTCGCCAGGGAACATCTCGCGAAGCTTTCGGATTTCGTTACCATCCCGTTACCCACCTTCCTCGTCTGAAAGGGTAGAGCGACTCCGCACCTGTGGAGTTTCCCTGTCCGTTCCGAGTTCCCTTCGCCCATCTCAGGAGGCGTAACCATGACGAAACGCACGATCCGACCACTGGCCCTCACCGCGGCGCTCGGCCTTGTCGGCACCTTCGGCCCGGGCCTGCTTCGTGGCGATACACCGCCGCCGGCCCCGGCCCCGGCGAAAGCGGAGACGCCGGCCGCCCCGATCAAATTCACGAGCGAGGTCGTGGCCACGCGAACGGCCGTGACTCCGAAGCCACTCACCGATTCCGTGAAGCAAGGCCTCACATACCTCGTGAAGAATCAGCAAGAGGATGGCGGCTGGAACCAGGGCGGCGGCTGGAGAACCGGAATTAATCAAGGTGGTCGTGTGGAGGGCAAGCAGGTCGAAGATCCATCGGACATGGGCAACACCTGCATCGCCCTGCTGGCCCTGATTCGCGCGGGTAACACCCCGACCGATGGCGAGTATAAGGCTCTGGTCAAGAAGGGCCTTCAGTTCGTCTTCGCTCGCGTCGAGAAGTCCAAGGCGGAGGATCTTTACGTCACGGATGTTCGCAACACCCAGCTTCAAAGCAAGATTGGGCCGTTCATCGACACCTTCCTTGCCAACCTGGTGCTGGCCGAGTTGAAGGGCCGGGCGGGTGATGACGACAAGCGATTGATGGCCTGCCTCGAGAAGACGATGAACAAGATCGTGAAGAATCAGACCAAGGATGGCCAGTTCGCAGGCAATGGCGGCTGGGCTCCCGTGCTGAGCGTTTCGGTCGCGAATAAGGGCGTCGCCCGGGCTCAGCAGAATGGCGTGCAGGTGGATCGCGAGTACTTCGCACGAGCCGCGGAGCAGTCGAAGAACGCCGTCGCAGGTACACCTGCACCTTCGACGCTCACCGTGGCAGAACCTGGCAAGGCCGTGACCACGCCGGCTACCGTTGTCGATTCCATCGCAACCGGTGGACGGATCGGTGGTCCCGCTCCCGGCCGAGGAGCCTACGCCGGTGGTGCGGGAGACGCGGGAGTATCGCTATACCGCATCGCCCAGGGGGCTGGCAATTCGCAGGATGTCGTGAACTCGCTGAAGATCGACGCGGACAAGGCGAAGGAGATCCTCAGGGACGCGAAGGCGTCTCCGGAAACTCGCCAACGTGCCGAGAAGACCGTGCAGCAGTTCAAAAAGGCCTCCGACGATAACATCAAGATTCAGAGTGATCTCTCCGCCAACGTCCGCAACGAGCAATTCGTCGCGGGCTTCGGCTCCAATGGCGGCGAAGAGTTCCTCAGCTTCATGAACATCAGCGAAACGCTCGTTCTCAAGGGCGGCAAGGAATGGGACGAGTGGGATGGCAAGATGCGCAAGGGCATGGAGAAAGCCCAGGACAAGGACGGCAGCTGGTCCGGCCATCACTGCATCACCGGCAAGACGTTCTGCACGTCCGGCGCCTTGCTCGTGATGCTCTCGGACCGCACGCCGTTCCCGGTCGATATGCTTGAGAAGAAGAACGAGCCGCTGCCCAGCCCGGGGTCCGAGAAGAAGTGATTTCGCCGCCGCTTGCAGAGCGTCCAGGGAGGCGGCCCGTTGCTTTCCTACGATCTGCAAGCAGCCTGTTGGAGGCGTTCTGATGCGTCCGTGGCTCTTGCTGCTGCCAGTGCTCTTCGTCGGTTGTGCTGAACGAGCGACACCGCCGGAGTTCACGCCAGGTGAGCCTGCCGTCGCGGCCCCGCCACGAACCATTGATCAGTCTCTCAAAGCCGCGGGGGATTACCTCGTGAAGCAGCAGTCATCCGATGGCTGGTGGCGCTCAGACGTGTATGCGGCTTTCAAGGACGGCAAGGCTCTCACGCCCTTCGCGGTGGTGGCGCTTCAGTCCGCGAACCTCGCACCGGAAGCTCGCAAGAGAGGTGCCGGCCTCCTCGCGAAGATGGCAAGGCCCGACGGAACCATCGACGAGGGTGAGGATGGCATCGACTACCCTGCGTACACGGCGTCGCTCAGTGTCATCGCACTGTCACACCCGGAGAATCAGGAGCACCTGAAGGCCCGGGATGCGTGGGTGGATTACCTCCGCGCACGCCAGTTGACGGAGCCCCTGGGCTGGGATCCGGAGGATCCACAGTATGGCGGCTGGGGCTATTGCCGGGTTCTCCCGCGAAAGCCGGAGCCGAACAGGATCTCGCCGCCGTTGATCGAGTCGAACCTTTCCGCCACTCTGTTCGCACTGGAAGCGCTGCGAGCCGCCGGGTCGGTGAAAGGTGATGAAGCCGCGTTGAAGTTCGTCAGAAGCTGCCAGAACCCAGACGGGGGATTCCACTTCATTTACGATGATCCCGTCCGCAACAAGGCTGGATCGCAGGCGGGGCCTCCGATTCAATTCCACTCTTACGGCAGCACGACAGCGGACGGGCTTCGCGCCCTGACGTTGAGTGCTCACCCTCTTGATGAACTTGCCGAGATCCTGGACGCCCAGCACTGGCTCAAGGAACACTTCCGACCGGACACGCATCCTGGCATTTACGTCCCGGCTCACGAACGTCATCGCGATGCGGTCTACTTCTACTACGCCGCCTCCGTCGCCAGGGCGTTACGTGGCAGCCCTGCAATCTCGACGCCGCCACGCTGGTCGGACGACCTCGCGAAGGAGCTTCTCAAGCGACAACGCGAGGACGGGAGCTGGGCGAACCCGGTGGAACTGGTGCGTGAGAATGACCCGATCGTGGCGACCGGCCACGCGATGATCGCCCTGGCCCAGTGCCGGGCGGCGGGTGCGAAGTAAGGACCAGCACATCAACAACTGTCGGATTCTACTCAGCCGCGGAGCGGCGACCGACGGTAGTCTGGGGTGAGGCTTTGCGAACCCCAGGACTCGAACTCTCGAACCCTTGAGCCCTGGAAGGGCGATCGAACCTTGGCCATTCGGTCGCGTCAGGGATGGCGTAAGTTCGATCGTCCCTCCGGGACTCGGGAGAGGCTCACTCACCAGGGGTTCGATGACTCACCCCTGGCTACTCTCGGTCGCCGCATCCGAGGCTTCAAGAAGGCTCGTCGCCCGGGACATCTCGTCCCCTCCGGACCCGACAGTTGTTGATGCGCCAGTCCCAAGTTCGCGATCCACGATCGCGATTCGCGAGAGCAATGAGTCGTCCGGCTACGGCCAGCGCGTACACTTCCCGTCTCGTTTCGACCCACCGCGGCAGACATCTCGACTCATGGTCCGCTTCCAGGAACAAGCCCGGGAACTATAACGATCGGTTCAGGACCGGACAGCTTCGCATGGTGGATGATGACGTACGACGAAGCCCTTGAATTCTGGTATGGGCGCATCAATTACGAGGTCCGGTCCGCCCTGCCGGCCGACTTGAAACTGGAACGGATGCGGGCCCTGCTTCATTTTGTGGGCGATCCGCAAGAGCAATTCCGCATCATCCATGTCACCGGCACCAAGGGCAAGGGCTCCACGTCCGCCATGGTCGCCAGCGTGCTCCAGGCGGCGGGTTACCGCGTGGGGCTCTTCACCTCGCCGCACCTCTCGGACGTTCGCGAACGGATGCGAGTCGACGGCCGACCGATCACGCACGAGGAACTCGCAGCCCGCATGGGGGAAGTCGCCCCGCATGTGCTTCGCATGGAGGCCTCCGCAGGGAAGTGGCCGACACCGACGTTCTTCGAGATCGGCACGGCTCTCGGTTTCCTCCACTTCTGCCGGCGCCGTTGCGACGTCGCCATCGTGGAAGTGGGGCTCGGCGGCCGTTTCGATAGCACGAACGTCTGCCGGCCGATCGCGACTGTGATCACCAACGTCGGCTACGATCACATGGCTCAACTTGGCAACACGCTCGAAGCGATCGCCTATCAAAAAGCGGGCATCATCAAGCGCCGAGTCCCCGTCGTCAGCGGCGTTCTGCACGAAGGTGCACGCCTGGTGGTCGAACGAACGGCTGAGGAAATGGACGCCCCCATTTACCAGCTTGATCGAACCTTCCGCTCGGAAGCAGTCCTGGGGACGTGTGCGGCTTCCAGGGGTACGGTGGAGCCGACCCTCTTGAATTTCCAGGGATCAGGGCACCCCTGGCCGAGACTGCAACTTGGGCTGATGGGTCAGCATCAGGCCACGAACGCGAGCCTGGCGGTGGCCCTGATGGACGTTCTGCGGAATCAGGGAATGCCGATCACGGAGTACGCGGTGGCGGCGGGCCTTGCCTCCGCTCGCTGGCCGGGGCGGTTTGAGATCGTGGGCCAACGCCCGCTCGTGATTCTGGATGCGGCCCACAACGTTCCCTCGGCGGAGGCGCTCGCCCACACGCTACGCCAGTGCATCGTGGGCCTCCGCGGGCGGAAGCGACTCCTCTTCGCTGTCTCCTCGGACAAGCAGTACGTCGAGATGCTCCGCATTCTGGGCCACGAGTTCGAGCGAATTTACCTCTGCCGATACGGGAACAACCCGCGCTGCGTGCCGCCAGAGAAACTGGCGGAGGTGATGGAGACGGTGGCTCCCCATACGAAGCGGAGCCTGCACGCCACGAGCGAGGAGGCCTGGCGGATCGCCCGGGCCGAGGCCGCGCCGGAAGACCTCATCTGCGTGACAGGTTCGCTGTTCCTCGTGGGCGAATTGCGGCCCTTCCTGGTGGGGGAAGCGTGAGTCGAGGGCCGACATCGACTTGCGAAACAGACCATCACGCTTTAGGATCGACGACAACGCCATCTTGATGAGTGCAGTGAGTCTCCTCTCCGGGAAGCGATACGAAATTCGATGCGCGATCATGTTCGTTTCTACCTCAACGGCCAGCCGCAGACGGTGCGTGGTCGTCCAGTGTTTGGCACCCTCACGGAATACCTGCGGGAGCACCGCGGCCTCTCGGGAACGAAGGTCGTCTGTGCCGAGGGCGATTGTGGCACCTGCACGGTTCTCGTGGGGCGGACCGCGGCTGAAGGACCGCTACGCTATCTCACCGTCGATTCCTGCATCCATTTCCTGGCTCAGCTCGATGGCTGCCATGTGGTGACGGTGGAGGGCCTCGCGAATGGCCCAGCCTTGCATCCGGTGCAGCGGGCGATGGTCGAATGCCATGGCTCGCAGTGTGGATACTGCACTCCCGGCTTCGTGATGGCTCTGGCGGGATGGGTGGAAACCGGAGCCGCGACCGACCTGAAACTGGCACTGACGGGCAATCTCTGCCGCTGTACCGGATACCTGCCGATCCTCGAAGCGGGGCGTCGCGCAGCGAGTGAGCCTGCACCGAAGCTGAGCGAGCGGGACAGCGCTGCGATGCTCGCGGAGCTGGGCTCGCTGGCCCATCAGAGCGTTTCCGTGGAGGCGGAGGGGCGAGTGTTCTTCGCGCCGCAGTCCCTGGCGGAGGCGTTGGAATTCAAGGTGTCGCATCCCGGCGCCGTCGTGGTGAGCGGAGCAACGGAGCTTGGCGTGCTTCGCAACAAGCGTGGGATCGAGCCGGCCGCCATGCTGAGTCTGAGCCGTGTCCCGGGCCTGGACACCTTCGAGGTGTCGGAGAATTCGATCATGATCGGAGCCAACGTGACGTGGGCCCGGCTCGAGGCGGAGTTGCTGCCGGTGCTTCCGCAGTTCGGGCCGATCGTGAAGCGCTTCGGCTCGCCCCAGATCCGCCATGTCGCGACGCTCGCCGGGAACATTGTGAACGGCTCGCCCATCGCCGATTCCCTGCCGATGTTGCTCGTCCTCGATTCGGAACTGGAAATTACAGGGCCGCAAGGCACCCGACGGCGGCCGCTCCATGGCTTCTACACGGGGTACAAGACCAAGGATCTCGCCGCGAACGAACTGCTGACCCAGGTGATCGTCCCGCGGCCATCCCCGGCCGACCGACTGCGGTTGTACAAAGTGTCCCGTCGCACGGATCTGGACATCGCCACTGTGGGGGCGGCGATCCGTGTTCGCGAAGCGGACGGTGTGATCCGCGAGGCTCGTGTGGCCTTCTCCGGAGTCGCCGCGACCGTGCAGAGAATGCCAGCCACGGAGGCGGCTCTCATCGGCCGGCCCTTCGAGGAGGCGGCCTTCCGCGAAGCAGGGCGAATCGCACGAACCGAGGTCACGCCCATGACGGACGTTCGCGGCTCCAAGGATTACCGCGGCCAGCTGGTCGAGAACCTTCTGGTGAAGTTCTTCTTCGAGGAATCATGACCGCACTCGGGCAACCCCTGGCGCACGAATCCGCAGCCGAGCACGTTCGCGGTTCCGCGATCTACATTGACGACACGCCCCCCCTTCGAGGCGAGTTGATTGTCGACTTCGTCGGCAGCCCCGTGGCGCATGGGACGATTCGCAGCCTCGATCTCGAGCGAGCCCGCGCCGCTCCCGGCATCGCCATCGTGCTCACCGCGGTGGACGTGCCCGAGAACGCCACCGGCCCTTCGCTCCACGACGAAGACGTGCTGGCGGCGGCTACGGTTCATTTTGTCGGTCAGCCGGTGGTGCTGATTGCGGGCGAATCACGAGCCGCGGTCGATGCTGCGAAGAAGCTCATCCGTATCGAGATCGAACCGCTCCCGGCGGTTCTCACGATCCTGGATGCGATCACGGCGAAGCAATTCATTGGGACGACCCGACGTGTTGCGTGTGGGAACGTGGTGCAGGCGCTGGCGAACGCGGAGCACCGCCTTTCGGGCGAGTTCACCATCGGCGGGCAGGAACATTTCTACCTGGAATCGCAGGCGGCCATCGTGATCCCCGGCGAGGGCGGCACGTTCACGGTGCATTCCTCCACGCAGAACCCGACGGAGATCCAGGCTCTTGTCGCCCGGGCCCTGAACGTGTCGTTCTCCCAGGTGGTGTGCGTCTGCCGACGGATGGGAGGCGGCTTCGGCGGCAAGGAAACCCAAGCCGCCGGTCCCGCGATCCTGGCGGCGCTCGTCGCGGCCAAGACGGGACGGCCCGCACGCTGCGTTCTCGGCCACGAGCAGGACTTCGCCACCACCGGCAAGCGACACCCTTACCTTGTGCGTTACGACGTCGGCTTCACCAACAGCGGCACCATCACGGCCCTTCGCTCCGCCTGGTTCTCCAACGGCGGCTTCTCGGCGGACCTGTCCCTTCCGGTGATGGAACGAACGCTGCTCCACGGCGAGAACGCGTACTTCCTTCCCAACGTCGAGTTCACCGGCACCGTCTGCCGAACGAACCTGGCTTCGAACACCGCCTTCCGCGGCTTCGGTGGGCCGCAGGGCGTTGCCGCCATGGAGAATGTCATCGAGGAAATCGCGGCACTCCTCGGCCTGGACGCCCTCGATGTTCGGCGCAGGAATCTCTATGGCACCGAGTCGAATCACCTCACGCCTTACGGCCAGGTCGTCCGCTTCAATCGCCTGCCGGAGATCCTCGAGCGGCTGGAAGCGAGTTCGGAGTATCGCCAGCGACGCGAGGCCGTGAATCGCTTCAATTCCCAGTCCCGCACGCATCTCCGTGGGCTCGCGCTCACGCCGGTCAAGTTCGGCATCAGTTTCACTCGCCGTGCCTTCAACCAGGCCAACGCCCTGGTGAATATCTACCTCGACGGCACCGTGCAGGTCTCCACGGGCGGCACCGAGATGGGTCAGGGCCTGTACACGAAACTCCGCCAGCTCGCCGCGGAGCGATTCGGGCTGCCCGCGGGCTCGGTCCGCGTGATGGCGACCTCCACGGAGAAGAACAACAACACCTCGCCCACGGCGGCCTCGGCGGGGACAGATCTCAACGGGGCCGCAACCGTGAAGGCCTGCAATGCGATTCGGGCACGCCTCGCCGAGCATGCGGCCCGGTTCTTCACCATCGATGGACTCGAAGCCTCGCCCGATCATGTCGACTTCGCGGACGGCTTCGCCTTCGACCTTCGCAATCCCATCCGGCGGATCGAGTTCGCCAAGCTCGTGCGAGACGCCTACGAATGGCGAGTTGATCTCGGGGCTCGGGCGTTCTTCGCCACGCCGGGCGTCGACTTCAATCGCGAGACCGGCCGGGGAACGCCGTTCCGCTACTTCACCTGCGGGGCCGCGGTTGCGGAGGTCACCTTCGACCGGTTCACGGGCGAACTCGTGGTGAACCGTGCGGACTTGCTGATGGACCTGGGCCGACTGATCAACCCCGCGATCGATCACGGGCAGGTTGTGGGCGGCTTCATCCAGGGCCAAGGCTGGGTGACAACCGAGGCCCTGATCCACGGCCCCGACGGTCGGCTGTGGTCGGACTCCGCGACGACGTACAAGATTCCGCATGTGACGGATGTGCCCAACGATCTGCGACTCGAATTCCTGGGGGGGCCGATCGATCCGGAGGTGGTCTGCTGGGGGAACAAGGCGGTGGGCGAACCTCCGCTGCTTCTCGGCCTGGCCGTCTGGGCCGCCGTGAAGGACGCGATTCGGACCGCTTCGCCGAAAGCGAGGCCCACGCTGGACTTACCAGCAACGGGGGAAGAGATTCTCAAGCGTCTCCATCGTGTGGCGACAAGGATTTCAGGCGAGGCGGAGTGGTGCAATCGACTCCCCCTTCATGCAGTCGGATCGCTTTCTGGCGGCTAACCTCGAACAGCCTGAAGCTGAGGCCGTGGCACAGAATGGAATCCTTGAGCCACTCTTGACCCTGATTCGGCTCGATGTTATCTCGGCTCCTCGCGCCGCGACGCGGCGTCAACGTCTTGTCTCGGGGTTTCGGATGTTCGATACCCGCTGGATGCTTTTCTTGTTCGCCTGTCTCGCGCTCGGCGTCCAGCCGGCGTGCGTGACGGTGTCCAAGAAGCTTCCGCCGAAGGAACAGTCTCCGCCGCCGATGCCAATTCCCCAGCCCCCTGGGAAGGACGCATCTGCCGGCAACAACACCAACTTCGCCGAGCTTCCACGCCTGACTCCGGGACAGCGAATTCCGAGACATCCCGATTCGATCATCACCGGCCAACCGAAGACGGACCTGGCCGCGACTTCGACGTCCGCGTCGATCGGCCCCGAGGCCCCGCCGCCGCCCACGGGAGGGCCGGTGTCGCCCGTGAATCACACGCCAGGGCCGTTCCTGCAAGTGCCGGACGTTCGCATCGATCCGCCGTTGATCGCGGCTCTGCGGGCGTTCCTGGAAAACGAGCCGGCGAAAGCTCTCGAAGCTTTGAAGCACCTGGAAAAAGCGAACCAGGAGTTCGTTCTCGCGGCCATGCCGGCGCTCGCACGAGGCGCCCAGATGAACATGAGCCAGGCAGACCCGCAAGAGGTGGCCGTGCTGACCGAGCAGCTTCAGGCCGCGGCGGCTCGCCTGGAACCGCAAGCGGCTCTGCGCGTCGATAAGTTCACCTTCTGCCGCAAGGTGCACGGCTTCGGCCGATACGACCCCTGGCCCATGGAGCAGGCGTTCTCGGCGAGCGACCTGGCGGAGCTTTACCTGGAGATCCGCCATCTCCGCTGTGAAGCCACCACCGCAACAACGGGTGGTGAGGGGTTTGTCACAAGGCTCGTGAGCAGCCTGGAGATCCGTGACGCAGCCGGTCGGCTGGTCGATCAAACCGACCCCGCCGATTGGCGACGTCGGGTGCCGATGGCTCGTTTTGAACGCACTGACTCCAGCCGTAGCCCCGTCCGTGATTACTTCCTGAAGTATCGCTTCCCGGTGCCGTCGACGCCGGGCACGTACACCGTGACGATTGAAGTGCGTGACGTCGCCAGTTCTCGCATCGCACGCAGCCAGGCCCTCGAATTCCGCGTCCAACCGTGACGTCGCCTGCTATTCCACCTTCGCCACCTCGCCTGCGATTCTCGCCACCTCATCCGGCAGTGGCGTTCGCTTGTACTGATAAATCCCTGCCTTCGTCGAGGCGTCGTCCTCGTCCTCCGCTCGCATCTGACCAGAGACGCATAGCACGAACTTCCCGGGGATCGAACGTTGGAGCCGCTGGTGCAGAGCCTCGACGCCGCCCTTGCGCCAGAAGCCGAAGAGTTCGACGTACACTTCCTTCTTCGTCTCCTTGTGTGTCAGCTTGAAGTCCGGCACCCACACGCCATCGTCGAGCGTCAACGGGTTTGGTTCGGACGCAATCGACCACCCTTCCACCTTCGCTGCGAACGACTCCGCGAACATCGCCACCTCCGGCGGAGTGTACGTCCCGAAGTCCGGCACGTGTGATCGCAGCCCATCCGTCGCGGCGAGCGTGAAGGTCCTCTCCTTGCGGTCCGCTCCCCAGCGAATATTCGCGGAGAGTTCAAAGGCTTTGCAGTGCAGCAGCGTCGGCAGGAAGAGTGCGAGTTGCAATCCGTACTTCTGGCTGGACGTGAACAGGCTGAGCGGCCCATCGAGCTTCAAGGTGTACGAGTTCGACTTCGATTCGTGAATCGTGCAGATCAGGCGATGAAACTTGACCGCGCGGAACAACTGGCGGAATCGGGCCGGGCTCTCGCTCCAGACTCGCACCTCCATGCTCGTACTGCGAATCAGGATGCCCTGAGCGAGAGCGACGTTATACCGATGCAGGAGTTGTTCCGCCGTGCAGTCCTTGAACTGGAGGACGCGCTGCTCCGCCTTCAGATCCGCGAAGAGGCTGCGATCGAGTTCCTCGGGCGTCAGCCCCACCTCCGCGGCCGCCTCTGCGAGGATCACGTCGCGATCGAAGATAGCACCCGCCCCCCGCCGCTTCGCAGCCGCACGGAAGGCGGCCTCACGAAGTTCGTCCGGCGGCTTATCCGAGACCACCTCGAACTCGCAGCGATCCTCGAGCAGTTTCGCCAGTCCCTGTGGCAGAATGGACTGCGGTCCTTCGCCCACGAGGTCCGCGAGATCCGCCTCGATTTCGCCGCGAGACTGGCCCGCGGAGTCGCGATACACGAGCAGCAGTTGTTCCGCGAGCCCGAGCCAGTTGGGGTTCTCCGGCTCGAGATAGATCGGCACCAGACGCTGGCGAGCATGGCGAACGCGAATGAGCTTGCCGGTGAGCATGGGGAGTATCCGTAGAACAGGCTTCCAGCCTGTCCCTGAGAATAACAGGCAAGTGCAGCGTCACTCGAAGAATTGAGGGAGCGAGCCGCATTCTCTTCAGCCACGAAGCGGCAACCGGGGGTTGCTCAGGATTTGCGAACTCAGGTCAGGCTTTGCTGATCCTATGAAGCTTCGTGAACGCGACGCTGGAGAAGAGATTTAGGGAAAAGGCTTGGTCCCGCAAGCCTGCGGGACCTTCGTGAGTGACGGGGAGAGGGCCTGTCGCTTCTCTCAAGCTCAATCGCTTCCTTCAAGCTTCAATCACTTCCGCCGAGATCGGCTTCGAACAGATCCTGTGTCATTCTTCGCTTGCGTCTCACCGCGACGGCAGCGTCGACGGTTCGGGGCAAGTGGAAACTGCCACTCTCGCTCACGCTGGCGCCGAGGAGATCGTCGCCGCCGAGGGATTGCGTCGGCATGTAGTAGCCCATGAGATGGCCATCGAGGCCGGTCACAGATCGTGGGTTCCGAACATCCGCGAGGATGGACGGCAAGAGTTGCTGGACGACGAACCGTTTCTGGTCGTCGCTGAGTCGATCAATCAGGATAGCGAGGTCGCTGCTATCCAAAGCGGAGAGAGGAAGAGAGGACATGATAGGTCCCGACATGATGTGGGCCCTCCTTTCCAGTCGCTGATCGTAACAGGCTGCACCCCGGGACGCATCCTAAAATTGTCCGGAATGGACAAAAGCCCAGGGATGGACACCCTGGGCTTCGGTAGGTTCGGAGCTCAGATCGCATCAGAGGATGCCATCACCGAAGCGGTCATCGCCTGCGGCGCGAGCCTTGGCAGGAGTTCCGGAGTTGAAGTGAGTGCGGGGGGCCGCGTGAGGCGCGTGCGGCTTGAAGCCGGTCTTCGAGTTCATCTCGGCGACCATGCCGCCGTAGCTCAGCGGCGCTTCATCGAAGTCGCCCGCGTCGAGTTCGTCGTAGGTGCAGACATAGCCTGGCATCTTGGACTTCACGACTTCCTCGCCGTAGGCCCGCACGACGGCGGCTTGCACCATCTCGCGAGCGCTGCTGTGGATGGGGTGGGCGATGTCCGCGTGCAGTTTCGCCCGGCCCTCGGTCTGGCGCATGGCGCGGTTCTCGTCGAGCCGGCTGCCGCAGGAGTTGCAAAAGCGAGCCCGTAGGTGGTTCTTGCACATGCAGCGATTGCAGCGATCCGTGAGCTTTCGGCTCGGCATCGCCACGAACATTCCCTTGGTGCCCTCAATGATCTTGAGATCGCGGACCACAAAGGCGTTGTCGAAAGTGACTGAGCAGAACGCAAGAAGCCGTTCGCCGTTGTTCTCGTCACACAGCTTGATCCGTACTTCCGTGATGACCACCGCAGTTCTCCTTAGCTGGCGTCGTCGTGGGCAAGGCTTTGTACCACCAGGACACGGGTCGAAGAAAAGGCACCCTGGGAAAGGCGGACCCGGATGGCGGCGGCGACCCGTTGAGCGTCGTCGCGATCCCGGCAGAGCGCGAAGCAGGCGGAGCCGCTTCCAGACATCAAGCCGCCAGCGGGGCGAAGGTCCGTGAGTTGCCTCACGAGATCCTGCACGGGCGGGGAAAGAGCGAAGGCGGGCTCCTGCAAGCGATTATGCAGGGCCCGACCGAGAGCTTCGAGATCGCCATTGCGAAGTGCTTGGCGAACCGCTTCACCGGAGAGTGGCGAAGCCGGGACGGTGAGCCGACGGTAAACGTCGGCAGTGCCCAAACCGATCGGCGGGCAAACGATCACGAAATGCAGCCTCCGAGCCAGGGGCTCCGGCTGAACGATTTCGCCCCGGCCGGTGCACCAACCGGCGGGAAGATCGAGGAAGAACGCGACGTCCGACCCCACCGCGGCGGCCGCGAGCGCCAGGTCCGCCTTCGGGAGATTCAGTTTCCAAAGGTGATTCAGAGCCACCAGCGTGGCGGCGGCGTCGGACGATCCCCCCGCGAGCCCTGCTTGCGTGGGGATCCGCTTCGTGAGCCGAATCGACGCGCCGAGGTCCGGGCGATTCACCTGTCGGCGAAGTGCCTCCGCGGCTTTGATCACGAGATTATCGGGGCCATTCGACAGCGAGACGGGTTCGCACTCGAGGCGAAGCTGCGGTTCCGGGATCGACTTCACTTCGAGCGTGTCGAAGAGATCGATGCCAAGCATCAGGGTTTCAAGTTCGTGATAGCCGTCCGGCCGTTTGCCCAGGATTTCCAGGAAGAGATTGAGCTTCGCGGGAGCGGCGATGACCACCGCATCCGGGCCCGCGGCAATAGGTCGAAGCGAGGGCACGGCTTCCCCTTGAAGTGGGGACGTGTGCGGGAGACGAAGGGGCTGACGGTTCGCCTGGGAAAGGTGAACAGCCGAACTACGACGGCCCATCCGTGGCTGGGGCGAAGTGGCAAACATCCCGAACCGTCCGTGGCAAGGGACGGACCGCTGTGGGCGAAAGCGGCCCAGACTCCCGTGGTGTCGATCGTGACTGCGCGCGGAGATTAATGTGAGACGCCAAGGATGTCAAGCGGAATATTTGTTTTCTCAACCGAATCTACTTGCGCACCGGTTCACCACATCTGCGAAATGCAGGGCATGTTCCTCGACGAGGGACTTCTTGATCACTCCGGAGCGTAGATCGTCCGGCCGCCATCGACCGGCAGGCAGACGCCCGTGATGAAGTCGTTATCGAGAAACGAAAGCACCGCCTGCGCGACATTGTTCGGGCTGCCCTCACGTTTCACAAGAGTGGCGTTGATCGCCTGCTGCCTTTCGTTGTCGGGGAGGTCCGGGGGGAGCATCACCGGCCCCGGTTGAATCGAGTTCACGCGGACGTTCGGGTTGCGGGTGCCGAGCTCCACCGCCAGGCATCGGGTGATCGCCGTCACGGCCCCCTTGCTCGGGAAGTATGCGGCGTATCCCAGGTAAGGACGCACCTCCGCCCAGTCGCCGACGTTCACGATCAATCCGCCTTCGGGTTGCTTCACCATCGCCAACCCGGCGTGCTGCGAGCACAGGAACGTGCCCAGCGCGTTCGTGTCGAAGTGGAATCGCACATCGGCGGCGGTCACCTCTTCGAGCGACTTTCGCTGCCAGACGGCGGCGCAGTTCACGAGGACATCGATCCGCCCGAAGCGATCGAGCACGCCGCGGACCATGCCGCTCACCGCGGACTCGTCCGCCAGGTCCGCCTGGAACCCCTCGGCCTCGACCCCCAGGCGACGCAGGGCCGCAACCGTCTCCTCGGCTTCGGCCTCGGACGTCCGATAATGCACAGCAAGGCCATAACCGCGGCGAGCGAGCGACTCCGCGACGACCGACCCGACTCGCTTCTTGCCGCTCCCGGTCACCAGGGCCACTCGTTGAAGTCCACTCATGATTCGACCTCTTGAAGTAGAAACTCGGAACTTGGAATGGGGAACTCGTAATTCGGAGTGCAGGACCGTTTCCTCTCCGCATTCCGTGACTCAAATTCGAGACTGAGGTCTAGAATGCCCTGGCGGTCACGACCCGCCTCGGTTTTCGCGGTGGATTCAGGCTGAGCGAATCGCACGCTCTCGCGGAGTCGTTTCCTGCACGAATGGATCGGAGACTCAGTATGTGGCGAATTGCTCCATTTGTCGTACTCCCCGCCGTGATCCTCGCGGCGTACTTCCTCGTTCCTTTCCTCGATAGAGGCCGACCCATGCCGGAGAATTTCCCTGTTCTCGAACAGCAAGAGACGGCCGCAGCCTCTTTACCGACCGTGGGCGAGGTCGAACTCGCAACCTTCGGCTCCGGATGCTTCTGGTGTACCGAAGCGGTGTTCCAACAACTCAAAGGTGTTCGCAAAGTCGAGTCCGGCTATAGCGGCGGTTTCGTGAAGAATCCGACCTATGCCCAGGTGTGCAACGCCAATACCGGACACGCGGAGGTGGTGCAAATCACGTTCGATCCGAAGATCATCACGTATCCAGAGCTGCTCGAAGTATTCTGGCGGTCGCATGATCCCACCACGAAGGATCGGCAGGGCAACGATAGCGGCCCGCAGTATCGCTCGGCGATCTTCACCCACTCCGAGCGGCAACAGCAACTGGCCGAGAAGTACAAGCAGCAGATCGACGCGGCCGGGGTGTATCGCTCTCCAATTGTTACGGAGATTGTACCGTTCACGGAGTTCTACGCCGCGACGGCCGACCATCAGAATTACTACGTGAATAATTCGAGGCAGGGCTACTGCCGCGCGGTGATCAGCCCGAAGGTGGAGAAGCTGCGGGCCGTCTTCAAGGACAAGTTGAAGAACGATGGACACTGATCTGCAATCGAAACGGGAACGCTCACCGGGAAAATTAATCTGGTACAACTGTCCACGAATTCATTTCGTTGTTGACCAGAAACAGAGTAAGATGTGGTTGGGCAGGGATTTTCCTGCCTTGTTCGGGTACGCCTCTCTCCCTCTGCTTCGCCTGTCTTCCTTCAACACGTCTTGAAGGCGCCACGCCAGTATCGTCGAGGTAGGCGAGTCATAGGCCTTCGGGCCGCTGAGGACTTTCGATCGTGGCCAAGAATCTTTACATCGGCAACATGGCTTTCTCGACAACCGAGGAAGCGCTCCGGCAAGCTTTCGAGCAGCACGGCACCGTCACCAAGGTGCAACTCATCATGGACCGGGAAACCGGCCGACCGCGCGGCTTCGCGTTCGTCGAGATGAGCGAAGGCGGTGATGCCGCCATCCAGGCCCTGAACGGGGCGCAACTGGATGGTCGGACCCTGACCGTGAACGAAGCCAAGCCACGCGAAAGTGGCGGTGGCGGCGGAGGCAGCCGAGGCGGCTTCGGCGGCGGCGGTGGTGGCGGTGGTTACGGCGGCGGCTCCGGTGGTGGCAGCCGCGGCGGCTACGGCGGCGGTGGCGGCAGCCGACGATAACTCCCAAACAGACCATGTCGCCGGGTCTTCACCGGCGTCATGGTTGATGGGGCCCGCTTTTCTCAGCAACGCTTTTGACCAGGTGTCTCATCGCTGCACCATTCGCTCGAGCGAAGGAAGCTCATATGGCTTGGAACTATCGCGTCCGCTACAGCTTGAAGCCCTCCGGCGAGCATCACGATGGTGTCGACGTGCAGACCACCGACATCGATACGGACCTCGACGGCATTCCCGGGCGCCTCCCCGCAGGGGCCTACATCATGTACGTCGAAGACCTCAAAGTGGGACAGAATATCCACTGGACCCGCTGGCCCATGTCGTACCGACCCGGGTTCTCCGGCAGCAAGTAGATGACTTCCGCATCTCGACAAGCTCCTCGCTCTCGCGGCCGACGATAACGCCCGCGTCTGCGAGCCATGAGACCCGCGCTCCGCTTTGCGCCCTGGGTAGCGGCGGGTGTGCATGCCGAACAATTCAACGACCTGTCCCGTTGATTTTCCCGGTCGACCCGGTACTTCTCGACGTGCGGATCCTAATTCCACATCGCAGAGACACCACCATGAGCAACAAGATCAGCCGAGCAATTCTCTTCGCTATCTTCTTTGCCTCTGTCGTACTCATGGCCTGGACTTTACTTGGCGGCGATCCATTCTCTTGGCTTGGGAACAGGACGATCGACATAAGCACTGGTTCGGCAATCGGCATCGGCATTATCTTGGCCATGGCGCTCGTCTATTTTCTGCCAACGATCGTGGCGGCATCGCGGCAACACCAAAATGGACTTCCGATCTTCGTGGTGAACTTATTTCTGGGTTGGTCTCTGATCGGATGGGTAATTGCTCTTGCCTGGTCGCTGACTGCGGTCACGGTCCAGCGACAAGATTAATCTTCCGAATCTACGCTGCCTCTAGGAGAAGACTCATGTCCACGAGTTCCTTTGTCCTGGGCCCCCAGGAAGGCGAAACGTACGATGTCGGCCCATTCCACATCGTGGCTCGCGTGTTGCAGAGTCAGTCGGGCGGGCTGTTCGAGCTCTTCGATTTGAGTCTCGGTGTCGCCACCATCGATTACCACGTTCATCACAAGATGGATGAAACCCTTTGCGTGGTTGAAGGCGAGATCGAGTTCAACGTGCAGGGTCAGAAGTTCCTGCGTCCTGCCGGGTCGGTGGCGTTCGTGCCCCGGGGCCTGCATCACGGCTTCAGCAACCTCGGCCCGGCCCCGGCTCGCGTGCTGATCACCTTCACGCCGCCGACGGGGCAGCATGACTATTTCCGCCAGCTCGAGAAACTCTTTGCGAGTGGCTCGCCGGATGCCAAGGCGATTGCGGCACTTCAGAAGCAGTACGACCAGGAACTCGTTCCACTCGGGACGTGAGGTGGAGACCCGTGTCGGAGGTTCAGATGCTGACAGGCTCGCGGAGTTCCTTGGTAAGGGTGAGTACGTAACTACCACCCTTTTTGGTTCCGATCCGGGGAATCAGCACGCGAAAGGTCGTTCCTTGCTCTGGTTCGCTCTCGATGCGAATGCGACCGCCCGCTCGCTCGACGATTTGCTTCACGATCGCGAGCCCAAGGCCAGTGCCCTTGGCTTTCGTGGTGAAGAACGGCTCGAACACTCGTTGTCGCGTCGCTTCGTCCATGCCGCAGCCGCGGTCTGTCACCTCCAGCAGCACGAACGGGCCGGAATAGTTTCGGTTCTTTGAGAGCTTCACGGACGTGAGGCGGATCCCAATCACGCCGCCCTTCGGCATCGCCTCCCGGGCATTCACGACGAGATTCAGCAGCAACCGCGTGTACTGGGTTTTGTCGAACAGCACGTTTCCAATCGCGACTGCTCGAGACATCTCCAGGGTATGCCTCGCTCCCACGATCTTGCGGAGCATCGGCAGCAACTCCGCCGTCGCGTCGGCGAGGTCCATCACGGTCGGCGGCCGCTCGCCGGGTCGGGCAAACTCGGCCAGATCCGTGGCCAGGGCCATGCCTCGCTCCGCGGCGGCGACGATCGTCCTGGCATCGGCACGAACGCTGGGCGGCAGGTCGCTGCGTTGGCACAAGGATTCGCCTGTACACAGGAAGACTGTGAGCAGATTGCGGAAGTCGTGAGCGACTCCAGAGGCCAGGCGCGAGAGGGCAGCAATCTTGTCCTGGTCTGCAAGGCGTCTCTGCTGCATCAAGAATGCGGCCCGAAGTTCCCGCACCTCGGCCGACTGGATTCGTCCGGCAAGCAGGTCCGCGACTGAGCCGGCAAAGTCACGGGCCTCGGTCGTCCACTCCCGTGGCGGGCCGACGTGCTCATGGCACACCACGCCGATGAGGGCGCCGTCGCTGAAGATCCCGGCGTTGAGTATCGAGGTGATGCCCAGCGGCAGCAAGTAAGTGGCGGCCAGCTCCGCCGCCCAGGGCTCCGTGGCGGCAACCTCCGCAGGCAGGGCCTTGCGGATCTTGAGCGCGTCAAAGTACGTGGGGAAGTCCGCCGCGTGCAGCACGGCCCCTCGGGAGTGCTCGTTTCGCGAACGTTCGTAAAGATTCGAGCAGCGGAGCACGCTGTGATCGTCCAAAAACAGCCAGACACTCACTCGCTCGACATGCAGAGCTTCTGCGGATAACTCGCAGGCCCGGTGAAAGACTTTGTCGAGCGGCGCGTCCTTGGCGAACTGAACGAGTTCAAGTCGAGCGACTTCCGTGGATCGCGACGGTTCAGGAATTGAGGTACTAACCGCCATGGGCTTTCTCCATGTGGAACCTTGGTCTTCTCGATAAGCTCACCAGATACTGGCAGCAATTACATCGCCAGATTCAAGCGAGTACAAGAGATTCGTTCAAATCGCTATTGTGAATAATCAGTGAAGAAGACTTGTTCACGTTCGATCGATCCCCTGTATGACCTCAATCATGAGAATTCCAGGCGAATCAATGATTTGCATAGTTTGATCTGAGGTTTTGTATTATCATGAAGGGAAAGCCTGGCGCGTCGTTCTTCCTTCCCTCTCGCACCAGCCCGTTGAAACTCGCTCCCTCCGGATCGTGCGATGGCCTCGTCCCAAACCGTTATGTGCCCGTCCTGTCAGGCGGTGCTAAAGCTACCCGCGGTGATTCCGGCGGGCCGTCGGCCGAAGTGCCCCAAGTGCAGTCAGTCGATTCCGCTCTCAGCCCTCACGCTTTCCTCGCCGGCGGCTCAGACGCCCGTGCCGCCGGGAACAGGCTTGCATCCGCCTGTGGATTCCGCGATTTCGTCGAAAATCTCGATCTCGCTCGGTTCCGGATCCATCAGCCCGCCATCGGCATCGGCGTCGCAGTCCAAAATGAGGTCCGCAGCCGCGGGGACGGCGACCCACGACTTCCTCGCTCCGGCGGAACAGCCTGACGAAATCGGCCGGCTTGGCAAGTATCGCATCCTCGGTGTGCTCGGTGCCGGCGGGATGGGAATGGTCTTCAAGGCAGAGGACTCGATGCTGAGACGGGCCGTGGCACTCAAGGTGATGCTGCCACACGTCGCCAAGAACCCCACCGCGAGATCCCGTTTCCTACGCGAAGCTCGTGCCCAGGCGGCGGTCGAGCATGATCACGTGATCTCGATCCACCAGGTGGGCGAGGATCGCGACGTTCCCTTCCTGGCGATGCCGCTCCTGAAAGGCCTGACGCTTGGCGATTACCTGAAGGCGACACCGCGGCTGCCTCTGGCGGACTTGCTTCGCCTCACAAGGGAGACAGCCGAGGGGCTGGCCGCCGCTCACGAGAAGGGACTGGTTCACCGTGACATCAAGCCCGCAAATATCTGGCTCGAAGGGGCCAAGCAGCGTGTCAAGATCCTGGATTTCGGCCTTGCTCGAGTGACGACCGAAGGCGAAGACGGCGCCGGTGGCGAACCCATGACCAAGGCCGGGTCCGCGGTCGGAACTCCCGCCTACATGAGCCCCGAGCAGGCTCGCGGGTTGCCTGTCGATCATCGCACCGATCTCTTCAGCCTGGGTGTGCTCGCGTATCAGATGGCCACGGGGGAGATTCCCTTCCGCGGCCACGACGTCATGAGCGTGCTGAGGTCATTGGCCCTCGAACCGGCCGTGCCGCCGATGGAACGCAACCCGGAGATTCCTAAGGTCGTCAACGATTTGATCCTGCGAATGCTGGGGAAAAGTGTAGACGAACGCCCCGCCAGCGCCGACGCGATTGCGGCGGAGATCGGGGAAATCGAGCATGCTCTCTTCCGGCCTGCCATGGCCGCACCGGCGCCGCAACAATTGTATCTCGATGCGCCGGCCGTTCACTCGCTTCCGGCGGCCGCGAACCCCTGGGAAAATATCGATGCTTCCGAATCCGCCCTGATGATGCCGGCCATTCCGAGCATGGCCGCAGCCGTGAACCAACTGGCCGGCCCGGCCACCGCGCCCCACCTCGTGATGCCTGTGGTGGAGGCGACCACCGCGGTCGTAGCGCCCGCTTCACCACGCCAGGCCGCGACGACGAAAGGGAAGTCTGGCCTCGTTCTCCTTGTCGTCGGTGGAGTGCTTTCCGTCGCCTTGCTGAGTGGCCTTGCCTGGTACGCCATGCAGATGGCTGTCGGCCCGCAGGGCACCGTGAGCGTGACGCTCGAATCGGACGTGCCGGACACGGTGCAGATCATTCTCCGCCAAAACAACGAAGGACTCCTCCTGAAGCCCGGCGGTAAGAAAGTCGTGGTCGGTGATTACACAGTCGAGCTTGCCCAGGAGTTCCGCCAAAACTATCGCGTCAGCCCATCTCGCACCACGGTACTCGAGAATCAGCGAACGGAACTGCGAGTCCGCCCCGTTGCGAAGCCACGCCCGAAGACCCCATGATGCCGACTCGCGAACGCCCGGGAATGACTGAGACGGATCTCCACGCTCATCGGTTGTCCATCAACAACTTCGTGATCTCGACCACTCCCGCTTAAAGGTCCTTTCAAAACCACTCGGACTGTGGCACCGGCGTCTCGCCCAATGGCACTTCTCTAACAAAGCGTTGGCGAATAAGCGTGCTGGCAAGAAGCTCCATAACCTGACATGGGCTGTCAATACCGATCACCCGATCGAGTAGGTGAGATCCGTGGCGGAGTATTTGGAGAGTGAAGTAAAAGACGAGACAGGAGACGATAAACGCACTGCTCGATACGCTTGGATCTCATGACGGCCATCGGGCGTTCGCCAGTGCTATTGCAGCGTCAGCGAAATCGCTTCTCATCGGACTCCTTGGTCTTTCAGCCGTGGAACGGCGACCGATGGTAGCCGGGGGCGAAAGTGTTTTCGGCCCTACGGGACTCTGGTCCCGACCTCTCCACCAGGGGCTTGCGCCCCTGGCTAACAACCGCCGCCGCTCCGCGGCTGAACCAGATTCCAATACCTGGCAAGACAATGGTGGGACGCCCATGGCATTGACTTTGCACGTGAGGTTAACGTTGATTTCCTTTCATACAGCTTCCGAGATCACTTGAGAGGTACGATTTGGAGTTCAGTTCGACCTTTGAGACCATCGATTTGGCATCAACCCAATGTAACGTAAGTGCCATTGGGCGAGACGACTGTGCCAGAGTCCGGAGAGGCAAGTTGAGTATTAAAAATCCCTCCTAGCCGCGATGACGGGGCACGCGGACACGCCATGATGGGACCATGTTCGCCGGCGCGTCCGGGCAGGTCAACTGCTCGATTTCACTCGGGTAGCGGTTTCCCCTTCGTTTCCGGGGCGTACGCGATGAGCACCAATCCCACCGCATAGACTCCGGCCGTGACGGCGCAGGCGTGTTCGTATCGGCCGTCGAAGAGCAGGAGTAAGTTCGCCATCTGAAGGTTCGCCACGGCGGCGATGATCCGACCAAAGTTAAAACCGAAGCCCTGGCCCGTGGCTCGAACCGCCGTCGGGAAGAGTTCCGGCAGATAGAGCGGCAGCCACCCATAGAACGCCGCGGTGATCATGCCCATGAACCCCGCCGAGACCACGAAAATCGTCCCGAAGTGCGTGTTGAGTTGGTAAAAGCCCGTGACCGTGATCGCGGAGAGAACGCAAAGCGTCGCATAGACCGGCCGCCGTCCGAACGGAGTACAAAGGAGCGCCCCGATGATGCAACCAATCGCCGCGCCGATCGACGAACTGATCTGGATCATCGGCCTCGCGTAAGGGTCGGTGCCGCCCGGCAGCTTTCCGACCCACTGATACATCCACATCACGCCGGCCCAGGTGCAAAGCAGCGGTACACCGCTGAGCCCGGCCGCGAGCAGCATGCGTCCCAGCGTTCGGCGACGCACCTCCAACGGCAGACCCGAGCGGCCGAGATAGCTTCGGGCCGGGTGAAGATAGCCAAGGGTCACAATCACGAGCAGCACCGCGGAGGCGGCGAACTTCAACGGCATATCCGCGTTGCGAGGCCACGGGAGCTCGTAGCGAGTGAAATCGAGATACCAGATGACGATCAGCCCGACCGCCGCCATGGCGCCGATGAGCACGCCGAAGAGATCCTTGCCGGACCAGAACGACGCCTTGCCGCTCGCTTTCTCCTGTTTCCACTTCTCCGATTCCGGCACGAAGATCTGAATGAAGAGCGTGAGCACGGCCGGGAGGGCGCCGAGCAACATCATGAGACGCCAGTTCTGATTGTTTGTGAGTGTCTCAGTCCAGGAGACGGGAAGGCCGAGGCTGATGAGTGCGCCCGGGAGCGTGTCACCCAGATCGATGAGGTAATAGGCCACGATGCCGCACAGGGTGTACCCAAGGTTGCCGAAGGCTCCGATCCAGCCCGCAAGCCAGGCCCGCGAGGCATTCGGCCAAACCTCCATGACGAGGGCCACGCCGAGAGCCCACTCGCCGCCCATGCCGAGCGCGCCAAGGAAGCGAAGCAGGGCGAACTGCCAGACTTCCTGCGAGAACGCCGAGAGTCCGCTGCAAATCGAGTAGACAAAGACGCTGATCATCATGGCTCGCACCCGGCCGATCTTGTCGCCGAGCCAGCCGAAGAGCACGCCGCCGGTCGCCGCACCGACGAGGAAGCCCGCAGTGATCACGCCATAGCGACTGGCCACGAGAGTTTCGGTCACGCCTTCGCCCATGAGTTCGGGCAGGGCCGAGCGGGCCACGAGCGGGAACAGGCCCATCTCCATGCCGTCGAACATCCAACCCAGAAGGGCAGCCGTAAGGGCGAGGCCCCGGCCAAGGGGAGTAATGCGGGAAGGGGTGTTCATTTGTGGTCTCGGTGCGGGCGTGTCGACAAGCATCGCGAAAGTGAGCCGGAAGGGCAAGTCTTTTGAGGTTTTACGGT
>Ga0105046_10002772_pt1 | contig 27707 bp, 29 predicted proteins | sample MAT03_FD_78385 | JGI IMG/M metagenome (GOLD analysis project Ga0105046, IMG submission 78385) | Freshwater microbial communities from Lake Fryxell liftoff mats and glacier meltwater in Antarctica - MAT-03 (megahit assembly) | ecosystem: Environmental > Aquatic > Freshwater > Ice > Liftoff... | reverse complement strand
TTTCGACTTACTATTAAAGACATTTTAAGCCTTGCTGATTTTTATAAATTAATTAAAGTAAACATATATAAAATACTTATTAATTTCAAGCCTAAAATTGGGCATCACAAAAGCTAACAGGCTTAAGTAAACCTTAACACGCTTTATAATCCGAATTCTGAGATAACTCCGATAATGTTGTCGAAATGTAGCGTATGTGGCATCCGCATAGCGAAAAACAAGTTCGGTTCTTTGCTGGGTAGATACCGCATAGGCGCCTCTTCTTGTGGAAAGGGACGCGTTGCGGGCAAAACCATAGCAGCCCCCTTAGTTCCCTCGTACTCTCCTAGAGAAATAAAAGGTAAGGCGCTAATAATTAAATATTTATCTTAGGACCCAGTAGCGCTATCGGTCTCGAGGCTTGTCTCATTAGCCAGGTCAACACTCATGATTTCCGCATCGCAACGATCTCTAATCTCTTCATAAAGCCGTGTCGCTTGTTGTGCTGTCAGACTTCCGGTAAAGCGACAGGAAAATTCACTTTCGATTGTTTTAGAGAACGCTTCATCTGCATCGGGGATCGTCATGTCTATTATCCATTCGATGAGTTTTTGGATTGTTTCTAAATCATCTGATCGACATGTGCAGGCATGGGAGATCCAAATGGAGTCAAAATTTGCCCACACAGACTCTTTAATACGCATGAACATCGTTTCAAAATCGGTGAGTACCCGTTCTTCTTCAAAAATCTTCTTCGAAAGAGCTTTTATTTCTGGTTTATTCGTGTCACATTCAAAGTTTGTGCGAAGAAAAGCCTCCTTAAATCGGCTCCGAATTAAATCATCTAAATCTATGTGTTTCTCTCGGGCTAATTCTACCCAGAGTGATTTTTGTAAATTTTTGTAAATGGAAGGGGCGGGAGTTTCAATAAAATCCAAAATAAAATTCCAGTCTTGTTGAGACTTTCGAGTGTTCAAAAGAGTGCTTATATACGCAACCTGGTCATTTCGGGGCATAAGTTCCACAATCACAAAAGTCTTCTCAAACTGTCTGGTATTAAAAAAGTGCAAGGCCATCTCATCCCGTAAACGAGGGACATGCCGATTTACCTGGAGCGCGAGCGCTCTAACAGCGCTAAGATCGGAATGGAAAGTCCTTACCGAGATCCAAGATGAATAAGCTTTCGCAATGTACATATCCCGTGTTTGAGGCACCGCTGTCGGGTTTTCGAACATGGTGTAGGCTTGTTTTTGGAATTGACTTTTGAGCACTAAGAAGAGACCACGACGGTCGCTAAAAAATGCGCACTAAATGGCCTAATGCGGCTTCTAAATCTCGGACGATGCGATAGCATTGAAGAGCAACATGGGGAGAGCGTGTGAGGAAGCGATAGGCCAAAAAAAGAGTGTTAGCAAAAGCTGAAATTAGGGAGATAAACACGGATAAAGGAGCAACCACTTTGTTTAAGTAGGCGGATGGTGTAAATCGATATTCACTTGAAAATCGGGCAAAATCAACATCTCCATAGGTAAAAGCTGGAGTTGTCAAATTACAGGCTTGGATCGCTTCTCGATAAAAAGAAGAAGAAAAATGAGGCGATCTAAGGGTGGGTGTTGCACCTGTCATAAAGTAAATCCTTTATTTTAGCACTCACTATAATAGATACTTAATTTGAGGAGTACTTTTTTTGTATATCTCTTAAAATAGGGTCGAGTTTCTTCCGTTGCGGACCGTGTACACGGTCAAACATTAGGACTCCATTCAGATGGTCATTTTCATGGAGGACGACACGGGCTTCTAGGCCATGATAGGTCTCTTGGAGAAGGGTTCCCTCGAGGGTCATCGCTTCTAAGGTGACGCTTGCAGGGCGTTCGATAGGGAGGTAGAGCTTAGGAATCGACAGGCACCCCTCTTCATATTCCCAAAGATCGCCAAAGACATCGACGATGCGCGGATTGAGATAAACCTTAATAGGGCCATCGGTCCACTCCTCACTTTGTCGATAGGGAACATGGGTCACAAAGAGAGCGACTCCGTATTTCACTTGAGGAGCTGCTAGACCCACTCCATTTAAATGTTTGAGGGTCTCTTCCATGTCGTGAGCCAATTGCCGAATTTCGGGCGTAATTGTCTCGACACGCGCCGCTTTTTTGCGCAATATGGGGTCTCCAAGGTAAGTCAGAGGGAGAAGCATAAGAGTTGATTTTATCACAATCATGCAAATTATGTGAGGAGAAATTCTCCGGAGAGAGTGCATTTTGTTGCCGCGGTTGTGCAGCTGTTTTTACCATTTTAGAACGGCAAGAAGCGCTCCCTCATTATCAGACGCACCCTGTCTTTCAAGAAGCGTTGAAAGCAGGTCTTATTTCTAATCCTCGCCTACTCAAACGCGAAGAAAGGGGAGGTTTACGTGAAAGACAAATTTTGGAAGTGGGAGGAATGTGGTGTCCCTCATGTGCGGAAGTGATTGGATTGGTGCTCGAGCAACGTAAAGGGGTTTTAAAAGCGACGGTAGACTACTCGACCGATCTCTGTTGTCTCGAATGGGATCCGCAACAAATGGGGATTGAGACGTTATATACCCAGATTCGAAAGTTGGGCTATTGCCCTTCGAGTTTAGAAGATCCGGCCCGCAAAAAAGTGGGGAATGAGTTGTGGACGCGCTTTGCGGTCGCCGCGTTCTGCAGTTTGAATATTATGATGATTGCGTATGCGCTTTATGCGATCGAATGGAATGGCGATGTGGAAGGGATGGCCCTGACCTTAGCCTGGAGCAGCGCTCTTTTAACCCTACCCGTGGTCTTCTATGCGGGCATTCCCATTTGGCGCCGTTTTTGGAATGGATTAAGTGTAGGCATTTGGGGAATGGAGGGGCTTGTGCTCATGGGAATCAGCGCGGCTCTTCTTCTCTCCTTTTGGAATCTTTTCCACGAAGATGCCCGTGTCTATTTTGATTCAGCGACGGCGATCATTACCCTGGTACTCGGGGGAAAAATTTTAGAGACACGCGCCAAGTTCAATACGAAAGCGACCCTTTACAATCTCCTCCGCACCTCTCCCAAAAAGGGGCGTCTTCCTAATGGAGAGTTCATTTCATTACGCGATGTCAAAGTAGGGGATCATCTGGTTGTGCTTCCAGGGGAGAAAATTGGATTAGATGGAGTCGTGGAAGAAGGGGAAGGCAGTGTCGATGAGGCATGGCTTACAGGGGAGCCTCTTCCCCGTCTTAAAAAACGAGGCGACACCGTGCGTGCCGGAGGTGTCGCGTTGCAAGGACGTTTGGTTTGGAAGGTGACAGCGGCGTGGGATCAGTCCTCATATAGACAATTGATTGATGGCTTAACTGTCGATTTTGAAAGCAAAAAAGAAGACACGTCTCCCCTTGATTCGATTTTAAAAATGTTCGTGCCAGCAGTCATGGGACTTGCGGTGGGGGTATGGGCATGGGAACCGAATCAAATCGGTCTACTCAAGTCGATGTCGGTTTTGTTAATTGCATGTCCGTGTGCGATTGGCATTGCCGTCCCTCTTGTTGAAGCTGAATTGATGAATGCACTGGCCTCAAAAGGGATTGTGATCCGTCATCGGCAAGCACTTCGCTATTTAGGGCGAGAAACCGTCACTGTACTCGACAAAACCGGGACAGTGACAGAAGGGCGGTTTCACCTCAAAGCAGGGCATGCGGCTCTTACTCCTGAAATACAAGCGTTGGCGGCGTGCTCTCTTCATCCTTTATCACGGGCATTAGCGGGTCCTTTCTTACCGGTCGGGTCTTTTCGCGAGATCCCTGGAGTAGGTCTAGAAGGGATTGTGAATGGGCAAACCCTTAAATTGGGATCGGCGGCCTTTGTTGGAGTGGAGGCCGGAAAAGAAACAGAAGTGTGTGCCTCTCGTGATGGAATTTTTCAAGGACGTTTTGTTTTTACCGATCAAATTCGCTCTCTTCCTCCTTTTAAACGGCCTATTTTACTATCAGGAGATGTCGCGGAGGCGGTGCAAATGACTGCCCACGCTGCCCAGATTCCTGAATGGAAAGGGGGAGTGACTCCTTTAGAAAAGCGTGAATTTGTCCACAAGCTGCGTCAGCAAGGAGAGATTGTGACGATGATTGGCGATGGAATCAATGACGCTCCTGCGTTGAATTGTGCGCATGTGGGGATTGCTGTTGCCAATGCCACCGATCTCTCTTCACAGGTAGCCGATCTTCTTCTTTTACGTCCTGAACTCTCTTTAATCGTCGACGCACAAAATCTGGCGTGCAAAGGGCGAAAGAAAATTTCTCAAAACCTTTTTTGGGCATTCTTTTATAATGTGATGGGGATTCCCTTAGCCGCAGCTGGCATATTGACACCGCTTTACGCGGCTTTTGCCATGACGGCAAGTAGTTTGATTGTCGTGTGGAATTCCCAAATCAAAAGAGAGGATGTGCGGAGATAAAGTGCTCAATAAATGCATAAGGATCTTTATCGGAAGGAATTGTTTGAAGTGCACCGATGATTTTTGTCACATACTCTTCCACAATGGGAGCATGAGGAGAAAAAGAGGCTGTATGCATGTTTCGGAGGATAGAAATGACACGTAAGCGCACCAAGTCGTGCACACGGTGTCGGAATTCATAAAGAGCCATCCAGAGCGCTGGGTCCATATGTTGTTGAGATTGCAATACGCTAAAATGTTCACTCGACTCTCCCGACCGATTGCTTGTATGATGAATGTCATTTAAAAAGACGGGACAATACTGCCTAGTGAAACAGATGAGATTGGGTATCTGAGATGAGGGAAAAGTCTCGGATGTGAGGGTTACTATGCGTAGATAGGCTAAACGAGCATCTGGATTGAGACGTGGAATATCGGTTAAATGCAGCGGTGTGACAATTTTATAGTAGTATACGCGATGAAAACAGGCTTCTTCCATCAGATATGTCCCTAAGCGTTGATGGAAAAGACGTACAAGAGTGCCTGTAAGCCCTTCGAGATCGCGTACCACAAAGTAAAGGTGAAATAGAGGATAGGGTTTAAACAAGAGAAGCCGCAGAAATAGTTTTCCTAAATCGTAGATGAGACAAGTCATCCACGTGAAGGAAGAGGAACAAACAACGGTGGGTTGTGACCGATAATGACGGCAAAATAAGGCATAGTTGCCATATCCATACTTAAAATATTCGCCACGCTGCGGGAGAATCTGGATAGTGTGTAGATAATTAAAGGCCATTGTTTGCCAAGAAAATTAAATTTACTGTAGTGTAAAGAGTTTATAATATATTGGCAACGATGGTTTCTATTTTATGCTGGATAACAACGTCTAAAGAACTTAAGAAGTTTTGAAAAGTTACTTTATCAATTGTTACTCAATTGAAAACGTATCTATTTAGGTAAAGTCACGCGTGCTCCCAGTTCAGAATGACTTTTCCGGCTTGGCCTGAAAGCATAGCTTCAAAGCCTTTTTCATAATCATCAATCGGATAGTGATGCGTGATGATCGGAGCTAAGGTCAATCCTTCTTCGAGGAGCGCGACCATTTTATGCCACGTTCCAAAGATTTCACGTCCATAGATGCCTTTCAGGGTCAGCATGTGAAAAATCACAATATTCCAATCAATCGGTGTGCCAGCGGGAATAAGACCAAGCAAAGCCACTTTTCCTCCGTGCTGCATATTTTTCAACATGTCTTCAAATCCACGAGGAGCCCCGGACATTTCAAGTCCTACCGTATAGCCATGGGGGATTCCCAAGGATTTGGTGGCCTCTTGAAGGGAGACACGTGAAACATCGATGAGATCAGTCGCTCCCATTTGTTTCGCCAATTCCAAACGATAAGGATTGATATCGGTAATGACCACACGACGTGCTCCTTCGTGACGCGCGATCGCCGCTGCCATGGCTCCAATCGGCCCCGCACCCGTGATCAAGACATCCTCTCCTTTTAAAGGAAAGGAAAGGGCTGTGTGTACGGCATTGCCAAAGGGATCAAAAATGGCTGCAAAATCATCGGGAACTGAAGAGGGAAGTTTGAAAATATTTTCAGCGGGTACCGCAAGATATTCCGCAAAAGAACCGGGACGGTCAATGCCAATACCCTTGCTATTGGAGCAAAGATGACGAAGATTTTTTTGGCAATTGGGGCAAACACAACAGGTAATGTGTCCCTCAGCCGTGACACGTTCGCCTAAAGCAATGCCTTTGACATTTTTCCCGAAGGCCGCCACTTCTCCCATAAATTCATGTCCAAGTACCATGGGAGTGGGAATACGACTTTGCGACCAGGCATCCCATTTATAAATGTGAACATCGGTTCCACAAATGGCCGATTTTTTCACGCGGATCAGAACATCGTTGTCTCCATACGTGGGAGTGGGAACATTCTCGAGCCAAAGACCCGGTTTTCTCTCTTTTTTGACTAAAGCTTTCATCTTAATTCGTGTCCTACTTTTGCAAATGCGTCAATGGCTTGATCTAAATCGTCTTGTGTATGGGCGGCAGACATTTGGGTCCGAATACGGGCTTTTCCTTGAGGGACCACTGGATAACAAAACCCAATCACGAAGATCCCGTGATCGAGCATGCGTGCTGCAAATTTTTGTGCGAGCACGGCATCGCCAAGCATCACCGGAATAATGGGATGCTCTCCCTGGATAAGGGTAAAACCCTTTTGAGCCATTTTTTCACGGAAGTAGCGTCCATTGGCCATCACACGTTCTCGCCTTTCGGGATGTTTTTCAATCAAATCAAAGACAACCAAAGAGGCGGCCACAATGCTAGGGGCCAACGTATTAGAAAAGAGATAAGGGCGTGAGCGTTGGCGGAGCCATTGAACAATCTCTTTGCGACCGGATGTGTATCCCCCAGAAGCACCTCCAAGCGCCTTTCCTAAAGTCCCCGTGATGATGTCGACACGTCCCATGACACCACAATATTCAATCGAACCGCGGCCTCTTGGACCTAAAAAACCCGCTGCATGGCAATCATCCACCATGACCAGGGCCCCATATTTGTCCGCCAAATCACAAATGCCACGCAAATTCGCAATGGTCCCATCCATTGAAAAGACCCCATCCGTTGCAATCAGCTTATACCGCGCTCCGCTCGCTTCCTGCAGTTTCACTTCAAGATCGGCCATGTCATTATTGTGGTAGCGATAGCGAGCCGCTTTGCAAAGACGAATACCGTCGATGATACTGGCATGGTTCAAGCTATCGCTGATCACAGCATCTTCGGACCCCAACAACGTTTCGAACAATCCCCCATTGGCATCGAAACAAGAGGGATAAAGAATGGTCTCTTCGGTTTCTAAAAACTGGCTGATGCGCTTTTCGAGTTGATGATGGATCGTTTGGGTTCCACAAATAAACCGCACAGAAGAGAGCCCAAAACCCCATTCCGCATAGCTTTTCTTAGCAGCTTCAATCACCGTAGGATGGTCAGCGAGCCCGAGATAGTTATTGGAACAAAAGTTTAAAACTTTCTTGCCACCCGCTAAGGTAATATGGGCATTTTGTGAAGAGGCAATCACTCGTTCAGCCTTATACAATCCTTCCTGTTTTAAACATTCTAATTGCGTGGCTAACGATTGCAAAAAAGTCTCTTTCATTCTGTTCCTCAAGGAGATTGTGCAATTAGTTTACATATCTTGTACCTTTAACTCCACTTTACTTTTAACCAATGCTTCAATGGAATTTTTTTAAAAGATTAAATAAAAAAATTTTACCTTAATGGCTGTGTTGAAAAAGTTCAGTAAAGGACTTGAAAAAAATCATTTAAAATAAAGAAACTCCTTGTTTCACCGGCAAAAGAAAAATGAGGAGTTTCGAATGCAGAAACGCATCTGGCCCACGTATAACGGAAATGTCGTTCAACGTGGAAGCCTCTGTTTTCCGATTGATCCGAAAACTTAGTGAGTCCATCAAAATACATAAGAAGGTCTCTTCTGAAGGAAGGCCGACTAAGTATCGTGATACATGAATTCAAGTGCTAGCAGCTATCAAAGCCTACTTCAATATTCCTTACAGAATACTTGAGGGATTTGCCAAATCAATCATGGGCTTTTTCTTAAAGGGAGTAAAACTCCCTGCTCATGCCATTTATCATAAATTACCGCGATCCCTTTGGCATCTTCCGACTATCTTTTCTCGTTAATATTTAGAATATTAACTTCAAAAAGATGGTCAAAATCTCTCAAAGATTTCACGCTAATTTATGGCTTTATTTTTGACAATAAATGGTATAAAATCACTTCGTATAAATATTTAGTCTGCGTAGGGAAGCCGCTAATTGACGTTTCGCGGTTTTAATCAAAATCATCCAGAATTGCCGACGAGTGTACGGGCTTTCTCTTTTTTCTGATTTGTGATGACAACTGTGGGGTTAGAGTGAACGTGGTATTTCTTTCCCAATTCTTCAAAGTAATTTTGAATGGCCGTCACATCGGAGATGGGGAGTTCTTAGAGTTTGATTCCCAAAGGTGCCACAGCGGCTTCGATTTGAGGGTCTTGCAGTTTTTTATTGCTTTTGGCGCGCATTCGTAATGTTTTTCGGATGTCTAAATATTGCTTTTGATTAGTGGCCATAAAAGTGGGGTTGTAGGGAGCAAAGTTGAGTGTTTCGGGGTGCACGTCAAAATCCATATAGTCGGCACGTGGCTGCATAGCCAGCGATTGCAAAAAAGTCTCTTTCACCCCGATCCTTGGATGACATGCATGCCGTTTTACACGCCTTAGACTTTAACTCCACTCAGCTGTTGGGAAACAAAAAACAAAATCTTAAAACAAAGAATCAATAATAAAAGCCGCTCTTTCTAACGGTGTTCCTTTTTCGACCAAGGCTTGAATTAAACGATCGCGCTCTGCCACACGTGTATTGGCTATACTGATCTCTTGTGACAAAGGGGGAGGGGGAGAATCGGATTGCTGGGCAATATGTGTAGCAAGACTCGCTGCGCGAGGAGCGATTTGTGCCTCCGCCTTTGTATGGGAAGGAAGAAGAGAATGACTCAGAAGTCCAACACCACTTGTCATGATACGCTCCTTTTTGTCATTCTCATCATAATCCATTTCCAATTAATAGAGAGAATCAATAATAAAAGCGGCTCTTTCAGGAGTGGCCCCGTTTGATACCATTGCATCAATAAGGTCCTTACGCTCTTGCTTTAGATCTTTTTTTTCTACATGAACGTCCACGGCTAGCTTTGTTTCCGGCACGGCTGCTACAAAGGGAACGTTTTCAGCTACTCGTGTCGTTTTAACATGACTTGTCGAGTGTTTTGGTTCCCCGTGTCTTTTAGTAGGGAACTCAGGAGGAGGACCTCCAAATTGAACGGAATTGGCCATAAATACCTCTTTTAAGTGTTTTTCCTAGGTAAAAAAAATCGTTCTTGTTCAGTTACTCCTTCATCGTAAGATGGGCTGTAGGGTAGCTCCCTTATTCTTTCTTCGAGCATTTTAATACGCCTGCGATCATCTGTTTCCTTTACGAGGGGATCTTCTGGAGCATAAACCATAAAGATGATATCGGGAGTACCATCTCTTTTCGTATTCCAATCATCCGGTTGTTCTTTAGGATCAAATTTAATTTTCGCGATGGGGATAAACTAAAATTTGGAATACATAAGTGGCAACCCGCTTTCGATATAAAAGCAGTCCAGACGTCGCCCCCCTTGCAGAATCGCTAAAGGCATCAGTGCTGCCAACGCGCCTGTTTCAGCCAGAGGATGCTTAAACACAGATACGACATCGACATTCTTCAGCGCTACACCGCATGATTTTTTATCTGCAGATAAGAAAAGCTTCATTTCTGCATATTCTTCAAGTTTATAAGCGTGAACAAAAGCTCCTTTCAATTTTGATTCGACCGTACCAAAAATTCCAGACGCAATTTCTTATTCTTTCCCAAAGTTTTTGGTCTCCATAATGGCCCTATGAAATTCTTTTTCATCCTCGATAGCTATTATGTTAAAGCCTACTTTACTCGATGCTTGTTGAGCAAAGTCTTGTTGGGCTTGGGCTTGACGTTGGCTCTCTGTGGTAGGGGCTACTGTTCCAGCGAGAGAGGTGCTAGTCGTGAAAGGGGTAGAAGGAGAGTCTTCAACTCGATAAACTGGTGGCTTTTGATCTACAGGACTGCTCATAGTAAAAGTCCGGTATAAATTCGTTTCCTGCAATATACCTTTTCCTGTATTTATTTTTGATAAAGATTTTCTCTTTTGTATCATATAACTAAAGATATTTTGATTTAAATAATTTTAAGAAGAGAAGGCAAAAAGCACCATCTCATCAGAAAGTGCTGAAGAGGAGGCTACTAAAAATTGTCGATGGCCTCGAGGATATTCTCTTCAGTGATTTCAGAATTGCCGACAAGTGTGCGGGCTTTGTCTTTTTTCTGATTCGTGATGACGATGGTGGGAGTAGAATCGACGTGGTATTTCTTCCCCAGTTCTTCAAAGTAGTTTTGGCTTGCCGTCACATCGGAGAAGGGGAGTTCTTGAAGTTTAATTCCCAACGGAGCCACAGCGGCTTCAATTTGAGCGTCTTGTGGCTTCTTGTTGGTTTTAGCGAGTGCTTTTAACGCTTTTCGAATGGCTAAATATTGCTTTTGATTAGCCACCATAAAAGAGAGATTGTAGGGAGCAAAGTTGAGTGTTTCGGGGTGCACGACAAAATCCACATAGGTGACACGTGCATGCGGGAGAATTTTAGGCACAAGGGCTTCAAAAGTGGGTTCTAAGTGATCACAGGCGGGGCATGCCCAATCAGTAAAGATGTAAACATCGACAGTGCTTTGAGGATTTCCCATTTTGATTTTTTCGATAATCCCTTGTTCAACGGCTTCAAGAGGTGTCATTTTTGAAATGCCTAAGAACGTGCTGAAGAGACCTAATGCGAAAACAGTGACTAAGGTGAGTGCTTTTTGAAACATAGAAATCCCCTTATGTGAAAATTCTTGATAGAGAAGAGCCCCTGCGCCGACCATAATTGTGGCAGCAATCGAAAGGCAAACCGGACACCAATGGCCCATCTCTACCTTTTGGATATAGATCAACATGGCTTCTCCGCCCAGTGCGCCCATAAAGAGAAGGAGAGTTAGAAAAGGCCAACCGAAAGCATAGGTGAGGGCTACTAATCCAAAAAGGATAAACCCAGCGGCTTCTAAAGGCCAACCGAATAGTCGGTAATCACGTCCTTGAGCGCACGCTTCAGAACACATGTCAAGCGCTGACGCAGCCGTTAAAAAAAAACCTATTATAATGGAGAGACACACAATCCAACGCATAAGTCGTTTATACCATGCTATCTCATTTAAATCTTAGTGCGTTATTTGTTCCCAATAAGACAACATTTCAGGGCTAAGATATTTTTTGATACTTTGAAAGTTGGACTTTTGATTCGGATATTCACTATCGATAAAAGCAAATTTCCCATCGATCGAGAGAGGCACGTTCACGGCGCGATAAGAACTTCCCCCAGCCTTTTTGATAATGGTATAAAGCTGGTCAAGATGTTCGGGAGTGATGAGCGTTTTCCAAGCTGAAATATTCGTGTCGTGAGCGGCTAGCTGCATATCTTCTACCATAAGGATCACGTGGCGTTGCGGATAGAGAGAATGGTCTCTTTTGGGAAGCGGATAAATCCATTTATGAGGCGCTTTGAAAAGATGGCAATGTTTCTTTTCAAGGACCTTACGGATTTTGGCCATCCCTTTACAACGTTGCGCAAACCACCACCACTCTTCATGCCCTCGTTTATTACGTAAGTCTTTATCAGGGACAAGCTTAACAAGATATCCAGGTAGGGAGGGATGTCGAACCACCCAGATAAAACTGCGGGGCTGCCGATAAAGAATTTCAAAACCAGCCTCTTCCAAACTTTCGGCATCTTGTGTTGGGCGTCCTTGTGCAAAGAGGGCATCGAGCGTTTTTTTGACAGGATGTTGGGAGGGAATCAAATAAGGCTGAATGGTAGAAAAAACAAGCCCTAAAGGCGTTTCGGCATTCAGAGTGACACATAGAAAAACGAGAAGAAATCTAATCCAGGCCAAGATGAAGCAATCCTTGTTTGAGCGTATATTGTTTATGGCACTTACGAGCTAAGTTGAGGTCATGGGTGACAACAATCAAGCTTTTTCCTGCTTGCACACACTGAAAAAGAAGATCTTGAATGCCTTGTGCAGTAGCTCCATCGAGGTTGCCTGAAGGTTCATCGGCAAATAGAATTTGGGGGTCATTGCAAAGCGCACGCGCAATCGCCGCGCGTTGTTTTTCGCCTCCTGAAAGTTGTTTGCCATAATGATGGGCACGTTCCGTGAGCCCCACTTTTTCTAAGAGAGCGGGACCGTGTGCAGAGGGAGGTGTTTGGCGAGCAATCCAGGCTGGCATGAGCACATTTTCAAGCACGGTGTAGTCTTCTAAAAGATGATAGGATTGAAAGATGAAGCCAATGTGTTGATTGCGAATGAGGCCAGCAAGTTGGGGGCCCACTTGTTTTCCCAAAATATGCACTTCACCGGACGTGGGAGTATCTAAGGTTCCTAAAATTTGTAAAAGTGTGCTTTTCCCTTCTCCCGAGCGGCCTAAAATGGCAATCGCTTCTCCGGGATAAACATCGAGATCAACACCCTTGAGCACGTCAAGCGCTGTAGGATGCGTAAATGTTTTGCGGATGTTACGAGCTTGGAGAACAGGTGTCATTCCGACCTCAGAATCGCTGAAGGACGGACTTGGCTGGCTTTAATAGCGGGAACAATGCCTGCTATGAGGGAGAGGAGGGCTGTGGCACCCCACACAAAGAACAAAACATTCCAACTTAGCTGATTAGGGAGAGAGCCGCCTCCATAAAACATTGGATTGAAGGCCGCGTACCCTTGTACACGGCTAATAAAATCGAGAAGCGGATGCAAGTTTTCGAGGGTAATGTAAGCGAGCAGGGAGCCCATAGCACTGCCTAGCATGCCCATCACAATGCCGGCAATACCGAAAATGGAAGCAATACTAAAAGCACTCGCTCCTATTGAGCGGAGAATCCCGATCTCCAGTTTTTTATCATTCACTAGCAAAATGAGCATGGAGATGATATTGGAGCAGGCGACAATAATGATAACGGCTGAAATCAAACCAAAAATATGTTTCTCGCTTTGTAGCTGTTGAATCAAATCTTTGCTGAAGTCAAATTCTTTATACGTTTCAATTTTCCAATAAGGAGCAATTCCGGCTTCTTCAAATGCTTGTTGCAGCTGCACCTTGACGTTGTCGGCATCTCCAATGTGATGAAGAGACAGGTTAATTCCATTTAAGAGACCGCTCTCTTCCAGGGGAGCTGCCGCTCGGATTTGATTCGTCAAATCCGGGCTTGCCACCACCAATTTACCGCCCATGGGGAAAATGCCCGGATCATAAAATCCTTCTACAACAATTGGGGCCCGTTGCTCTTGTAAGGTAGAAGCTGTAGGGGAGTAGTACGCGAGATAACCCCGATCTCCCATAAGGACGCCCGCCTCTTGGTAGCCGCGTGGAAGATAGATACCGGATTCCGCGAGGGGCTGTCGCTTGGCTTCAAAGCTCCCGATGAGCAAAGGACCCAGTGCGATTTCCTCTTGTTGTCCTTTCCATTCCACTTTAAAACGGAGCTCTTGCGCTTCGTGAGCCGTTTCTAAAGAGGACGTTTCCAGTGTCGCCTTCAGCTTAATATCTCCTGGCAACTTGCTGTTATCAAAAGTTTTAGGAGGGCGCCATCCACGTAGAGGTGTTTGTAAGGCGAGAATTTTCGTGTTTTCAAAAAAGGCTTTCCACGCTTTGGAGAGGGTGGCCTGATCCGCTCTTAACAGTTGGCCAGGCGTATCTTCCTGGATCGCATCATGGTTGAGAGTCAACATTTCTAACTGATTTTTGAGGTCAGAACCCCGAATCGGTAAAAATGATTTTTGAAAGCGCTCATTTCCTTCATCGAAGTTAGTGACATAAATCGCTTGCGTAATAAAAGATTGCGTTTCATCAAAAGGATTATTGAGATGACGCAAAAGCCTTAGCTTAAGCGTCGAGATCGCTACTTCATAGGGAACGGCACGTGCAATTTCAGGGAGTGTTTGAAAAATTTTAAAGGCATCTTTGACCGGATCGCGTAGGGTCCCATCCGCTAAACGATCAGCGGCAGGAAGAAAAGTGGGAAGCTCTTCGTCAAAATCGTCTTGATAAGGATCTGAGGTAGCCGTTTCTACCTTCTCCCCAATCGACTTGGCGGTGTAATCGGAAGCGGTGCTTAAGGCATCAATTTGAAAGTAATACGAGCGGTAATACGCATCTGTTGGCTGTACGCGAATCGGCGATGTGACGGCTACAAGCTTATCCACCCACACTTTTTCAAGACCTGTGGTGACGGAGAAAAAAACCACCAACAACCATACCACAAGAGCAATCACTAAAATAGAAACGAGACTGATAATCGACACAGAAAGTTGCCTCCTGCGTGGCAGGAGGTACTTGAAAGCGATCGAAAATTCGAACAAAGCTATTTTGTCTCTTTAAAGACGACGTGCTTACGTGCAACGGGATCGTATTTTTTCCGCTCTAAACGAGCTGCTGTATTGGATTTATTTTTGCGTGTGTAGTAGCAGAAGGCCGACTCCGGACTCTTCATTTTGATGTTTTCGCGTTTTTTGCTCGCCATAGGACGTACTCCTGAAATTTGCAGTGATTATAAACCTCTTCCTATTTTGTCTCAACCCCTTGATTTGGACGGATGTATAAAAAATAATTTTAAAAGTGCTTGTCCAAAATCGTGAAAAGTTTCATGAAGAGGTTAAGGGTTCGTTCAAAGTATTTATATGTTGCTCGACAACAAAGGAGAACTAATGGACAAACTATTTAAAGTAGGTGCAGTCCTCTGTACCCTTTTAATGGCACACGGATTTGCTGCGGATGACAGCATGTCTACTACACAAGACACAACTAGTAACACTGGATCGTCATCAGGATACGGCTACTATCCTCGAGACACTAACGCTAACAACTACAGCGCTAACAACTACGCTGGTAACGGCGCTGGTGCTTGCGCCCAAGGAGCTTGCGCTCCTGCAGCGGCTCCTGCTGATCATCCTTGTGGGGATGTGAAAACAGGTGATTGCTGGTGCATGTATTGCCACTATGAGCCTTGCACATATTACACACAACGTTGCGTGGAAGAACAAATTCCTTGCAAAAAACGTTGCTGCCGTCAAGTTCCTAAGTATTATCAAGTTCAACGCTGCAAAATGGTTCCAGAGTATTACAATGAAACCCTTTGCAAATACGAAACTGAGTACTACTACGTAGATGACAGCAAATGCTGTAAAAAATGGGTTAGTGATTCCCACGTTAAATATGTTCCAAAATATTACTGGAAACATACTTGCGGAGAGGCTAACTGCACAACTGCTTGCCCACAACAGCAACCAGCTGGCAACTAACAATCACCTGAGTGGTTGTCCTCAAGACAGATGGTTCCCATCTGTCTTGAGTTTTTTTATTCCAATTCTTCTAAGTTTTTTATCTTCTTATCCTACCTTTCTATCTGAGCGTCCAAAGAGGGCTTGACCAACCAGAGCGATCCCTTTAGCTTTCTTAGATAGGAAAGGACCTTCTCTTTTATTAGCCGCTCTATTACCCGCTCCCTTTCAAGGGCAAACAATCGTGGAAGTGGAAGGGAATACACACATAGGAAAAGAGCGGATGGATGGAGAGAAAGTCCTCTCTATTTTTGCCTGGGGCAAACATCTGGTCTTTCAATTTAAAACCTTTGCTCTATGTGTCCACCTTCTGCTCTTTGGAAGTTTTGAAGCGACCGTCAAAGGGGTGAAAGTCAAAGGAGATTATCCAAAGAAAAATCGGGTTCCTCGTTTAAATTTGACGTTTAAGAAGAGGCATATTGAGATGTATAGTTGCTCCTTGTGTTATCTAGAAACTTCTCAAGAGCAGGCTGAATAGGATTATTCCATCGACATTATGTCCTCGCAGTGGGATCCGAAAAAAGCCCTTGCACGATTAAAAAACTACCCTGAAAAAAAGACGGGGGATCTATTACTGGATCAAACCATTTTTTCAAGGGTGGGGGATATCATCAAAAATGAAGTGTTATTTTTGGTGTAAAAGTCTCCTAAACAACTTGTCAAAGAGCTGTCGCTTCCCATTTTACGTAAGCTGATTCGGACAGCCGCTACCTATGTACAGCAGTTTTATAGCTGGCGTAAAGCCTTTGAATTGAATAAACATTATCAGATTTATCGAAAAAGTCTTTGTCCACGATGCTCAGAAAAAGTCACTTGGAGAAAACCGGCATGGCAAAACGGAATAGTTTCTTTTGCCCAAACTATCAAAAATGAAAAAGAGGAAGCCTGTGAGACTTCCTCTAGATGGACTTATTTGACCTCGACGGCCTTTTGATTGACCCCTTCCTTAAGGAGGGTGCCTTCAGCGATTTTAGTCAGTTTTTTGTCAGCTGCGCCCTCTTCATCAATGGTGTCTTGCATTAAGTTAGCGACCGCATCTTCTCCAATTAACCGGGCATGCGCAATCACGGTTCCATAGCCGGCTATTTCATAGTGCTCCACCTTTTGGCAGGCGCCAATCAAAGCCGCGTCTCTCAGGGCCGATTTAGGGTGCTTTTTAATCGCTTCGTCCCCTTCGGCTAGTAAACCGGCCATCGCCTTACAAGGCGTTCTCTTGGGGTCTACGTGGAGAAGTGTAAAAGCCCGTTCCAGACGGGTACATTGGTTTTTAGTTTCCCTTAAATGGTTATGTATAGCCTCTTTAAGGTTGGGGGAAGTCATTTCTTTTTCGATTTTCGGAAGCGTTACGACCAGCTGATTTTCAGCGTCGTAAAGATCCTGCATCTCTTCTATTAACAATTTACGGAATTGGTCTTTCATAAGGAAACCTCCTTCTTCTCTTCTGATTGTAGTCCTCTTTATACTTTAAAGCTAAAATGTTGGTTACAAAAGGGTTGGAAAGGCATTTAAGGAAAGAGAGTCACCGACTTGTCCCCGGATTAAAAAAGCACGTGTGCCTTCTCCGGCAATCATGGCTCCATTATCCGTTGTTAAAAGGGGCTGAGGCCAATGCGTGACTAATTGAGGTGCTTTTTCAGCAAAGAGCAGGCGCAAACGATGGCTATTGGAAACACCGCCTCCAATCACAAGATGGGAGAGGCCATACGTTTCCGCTGCGGGGAGCGTTTTATCTAAAAGAGAGGCGAAGGCAGCTTCTTGAAAGGACGCAGCCAGATCGGCTTTATCTTGCCGGGTTGGATCTGGCAATTTTTGTAACGTGTAAAGCACAGCTGTTTTCAGTCCACTATACGAAAAGGCTAAGGGGTCTGTTTTAACCCGTCCCGCTCTCATAGGAAACCGCTGCGGATTACCTTGAAGCGCTAGTTTTTCAATTTCGGGGCCCCCAGGATAGGGAAGGCCCAGAAGCCTTGCACATTTATCAAAGGCTTCTCCAATTGCATCATCGACTGTTTGACTGATCAATTGAGGATCGTGTCCTTCTTGCAATAAAAAAAGAGCGGTATGTCCTCCTGAAATGACCAATCCAAGCGCGGGAAGAGGAGGCGAATCTTTTTGCATAAATGGGGCGTAAAGATGGGCGTAGACGTGGTTCACACCAATCAAAGGTTTTTGAAGACCGAGACTCAACCCTTTAGCAAAATTGAGGCCCACCAATAAAGCACCGATCAAGCCAGGTCGATGTGATACGGCAATTAAGTCGAGGGCTTCAGGGAGAAGTTGCGCACGTGCTAACGTCTCTTCATAAATAGGAACCAAGAGATCTACGTGACGGCGAGAGGCCAATTCGGGAACAACGCCTCCATACGCTTTATGGAGATCGATTTGACTCGAGACTAAGGAAGCGAGAATTTCTTTTCTATCGCGCACAATCGCGCAAGCGGTCTCATCGCACGTGGTTTCAATTCCCAGCGTCAGCATCAACAATCCACTCCGCTTTCACACGGGCCGCAGGCAACGTACAACCCGGTGTTAACACCTCTTTCAAACGGGCTGCTTTATTTTTGCCTGTCACTGTAAAAATACACAGCGTTGAGGCAAGAGCCGGAAAGGTCAAGGTCATACGCCAAGTGTTCAGGGTAGGAACCCAGTTCGGCACAACCCAGCGCGAGGTTTCTTTTAAGGCCTCCGTATCAGGAAAAAGGGAGGCCGTATGCCCATCTTCTCCCATTCCAAGCATAATATAGTCGAGTTGATGGTTGACGATTTGGGTATATTCGTCGGCTTGCTGAGCGATATTTTGATCGGCTTTCATAGGATGGATGTGAATGCTCGGGATAAAGAGCGTGTCAAGTCCAGCTTCCATCGCCATTTTGTAATTGCTTTGCGGATCGGTGAGAGGAACGGCACGTTCATCGCCCCAAAACAACTCGACTTGATTCCAATCTAGTGCGTTCCGATAGCCTCGCTAAGAGTTGGTAAATCGCTTTTGGAGTGGAACCTCCCGATAAAGCTAGACGAAAGTGTCCTTTTTCGGCAATCGCCATCCGTCCATGCTCGATCAGATGTTGGGCGCTGTAATTTAAGGTTTCAGCCAGATCACCTGGAATGATCATATTTTCAAAGTCTCTAAGAGTGAAGGATATTCATCGCATTTAGGCGTAAAGAATACATCTTTCCAAAATCGAAAGCTACCCATTTCATCTGTTAGCGGAAATGTTTGAGGCATATCGCACGTATCCCCCCGTGTAATGTGGAGCACGACGAGCGGATCTTCTAGTTTTTGAAAAAAGAATTCAGTCCCTTTTGCAAAAAAATGAAGCTGATCGAGGGAAGGTGAATTAGTCACTTCGGTTTCGATTTTGCAATGATTAAAAATGGTCACAAGCTGACCTGGTCTTTGGTGAAATTCGCGCAATGTCCACTGCATTTCAGACGCGAGCCAACCCTGCAAATACAAGGCGGGGATGCCTTCGCGTCCACTTGAAATCTCCACACGTTCCACGGCCTCTTTTTCCACCGTTTTCACAAAAAGACTCTTCCAGTTCGCAAGCCGTACCCAATTCAGATCCACCACCGGCTTGGCAAGCTTCTTGATAAGCGCGCATAAAGGTTGAGCAAATTTGAGAGGGGAAGTTGTTGTTTCAAAAATCAGCCGGTTGGAAAGTTTCATTAAAGGTTCAAAAATCGGATTGGGACGGGTAGGATCATCCCCCCATAGTAAATAAACAGGCAGATCGGCCATCAAATGGGGCGTGACTAAATAGGGAATTCTCGCTAATAAATTTTCGGGAGATTTGAACGTGATCAAATCGCAGCCCACTGTATCGCCAGACAGTTTTCCTACATAGTAAGTGGAGACATCGACATCGATAAGAGGTAAGGTGTGTTGCTCGATCATTAAGATGCGGCAGGGAAATCGTTCCACAATCGCGTCGACAATTGTTTGTAACGCTTCTTTACGTCCTGGATCGGGGGCAAAAGCGATCAAGTTAAAAAGGGAGGCGCGCACGGTGTGCGAATCTTGCTGCTCATCCCACAAAGCATTGAGTTTTGTCTCAATATCGGCCGGATCGACACTCACAACAATCTCCACTCACGTCCTGTGCTTTCCAGTAGCGCATCTCCTTCGGCAGGTCCCCATGTTCCGGATGGATAGTTGGGAAAATCAACTTTTGCTTGGGCCCATCGTTCTAGAACAGGTGTCAGCAGCTTCCATGAGGTTAAAACCTCATCATCGCGAGCGAAAAGGGTGCTATCGCCGGCCATACAGTCACAAATTAAACGTTCATAGGCTTCTGGAGGGGTTGATCCAAAATAGGAGCCATATTTGAAATCCATTTTTACTGGCACCAGATTGTTTGTAGCGGGCACTTTGCAATTCATTTTGAGAGAAATGCCCTCGTTAGGCTGAATCCGAATGACCAAGACATTGGAGGCCACTTCTTCCCCTAACAAATTTCCGGGCGCTTTTTTAAAGAAAATGGCAATTTCGGTAGCACGTTTCGGAAGCCGTTTCCCCGCACGTAAGAAAAAAGGAACACCTGCCCAGCGCCAACTATCAATATACAATTCCAAGGCTGCGTAGGTCTCCACTTGGCTTTGCGGATTGACATCAGGTTCTTCTCGATAACCGTCAACATCTTTCCCATTGACGATACCTGCCCCATATTGCCCGCGTACCGCCTGATCTTTTTCGATAGGGCGAATGGCTTCCAATACTTTGACTTTTTCGTCATGAATCGCATGAGCGGATAAATTGACCGGCGCCTCCATACACAGTAGCGAAAGAAGCTGCATCATATGGTTTTGGACAATGTCACGAAGCATGCCCGACCCTTCCCACAAACGACCACGTGTTCCAATACCGATCTCTTCCGCCACCGTAATTTGAACATGATCGATATGGTGGTTATTCCAGAGATATTCGAAGATCGGATTGCTAAAACGGAAGTAGAGCAGATTTTGCACCGTTTCTTTTCCGAGATAGTGGTCGATCCGGTAAATTTGGTCCTCAGATAAGTACTGACGCAGCTCTTTTTGCAGTGCGACGGCCGAGTCAAAATCGTTGCCAAATGGTTTTTCCACAATCACGCGTGACCATTTAGGGTGGTCAGACGGGTAAACCAACTCGTTTTGGCTTAAACGGGGAACAATCTCCAAAATATGGCTTGGTGGAACCGAAAGGTAGAAAAGGCGATTGCCTTGTGTTCCAAAGCGGGTATCGAGATCTTTTAAAAGTGTTTTAAGCGAGGCGTAACCCTCATCCTTGTCAAAAGCGGACCGGTGATAAAACAAGTGTTGGCTGAAAGAGTCCCAAAGCGTCGGATCAACCGGTTTCACCCGTGAATATTGATTGACAGCTTCGAGCATTTCTTTGCGAAAAATTTCATTGTCTTTATCCCGGCGGGCAAAACCGACACAGGCAAAATGTGCGGGAAGAAGTCCTTCACGTGCAAGATTATAAAGAGCCGGCATGAGTTTACGAGCCGTAAGATCGCCGGTCGCTCCAAAGATCACAAAAATACACGGTTCAGGTGTCCGGCTCGCTTGTAGAGAGTTCATCGATTCCTCCGATTTGACAGACTATCAGAAAGAGCGATAGTGTGCGAGTATGAGGATAGAGACAGATTCAATGGGGCCCATCGAGGTTCCCGACGACCGGTACTACGGTGCCCAAACCGCCCGCTCGCTCCACCATTTTGCAATTGGCGAAGAGGTGATGCCACGCCCGTTACTTCGCGCCCTTGGGATCGTTAAACGGGCTGCTGCACGCGTAAATCAAGCCTTGGGCGTTTTACCTGTTGAAAAAGCATGTCTGATTATCGAAGTGGCCGATGAGGTGATTGCCGGCCGTCTGGACGTCCATTTTCCCCTCGTAATTTGGCAGACGGGGAGTGGAACACAAACCAACATGAACATGAATGAGGTGATTGCGAATCGCGCCAATGAAAAAGCGGGCGAAGCGCTTGGGTCTAAATCACCTATCCATCCGAACGATCATGTCAATATGTCTCAATCTTCTAACGATGTGTTTCCGACTGCTATGCATATAGCCTCTGTCGAAGCACTTGTCCACGATCTCCTTCCCACACTTGAGCGCATGGAAAACGAACTACGCCAAAAAGCGGAACTGTTCAAAGCAGTGATCAAGATTGGGAGAACGCATTTAATGGATGCAGTTCCTTTAACGCTGGGACAGGAATTTTCAGGGTATGCGTCACAAATCGCCGATGACCGGAAACGAATTGAGCAAACACTTCCTGATCTCTATGCCTTGGCGCTCGGTGGCTCCGCAGTGGGCACCGGTTTGAATGTTCCCGCGGGTTATGATACCCAAGTCGCAGCGGCCATTGCCAACTATACAGATCTTCCTTTTGTCTCTGCTCCCAATAAATTTGCCGCTCTCGCCTCACATGATCCGCTCGTCTTTGCCAGTGGCGCTTTGAAAACGTTAGCGTGCTCTCTCATGAAAATCAGTAATGATATCCGCTGGATGGGATCGGGCCCACGGGCCGGTCTTGGAGAGTTGTCTTTGCCGGAAAACGAACCGGGTTCCTCGATTATGCCTGGCAAAGTGAATCCCACCCAATGTGAGGCACTGACAGCCATTTCGGCTCAAGTGATTGGCAACGACGTGGCTATCACGGTAGGAGGGTCTCAAGGTAATTTCGAGTTGAATGTGTATAAACCATTGATTATCTACAACTTTCTTCAGTCTACCCGCCTTTTAGCAGAAGGGTGTGAATCTTTTACGACCTATCTTTTGAAAGGATTGAAACCCAATCTGGCACAATTGGAAGAAAATGTAGGTCGATCCTTGATGCTTGTAACAGCTCTCAGCCCCCGCATTGGATATGACAAGTCAGCCGAAGTCGCGCATAGAGCCCATCATGAGGGGAAAACACTTAAAGAGGCGTGTTTGGACTTGGGGTATTTGACGGCGGCGGAGTTTGACGCTCTCGTTGACCCTGCAAAAATGCTAGGTAATTCTGAAGAATAATGATCGCGGCTACGGTATCGACCACTTGGGACCGTTGCTTGCGGTTTAATTCAGCCTCTCTCAGAGCGCGTTCGGCTTGCATCGTGGTCAACCGTTCATCCCACAAGATAATGGGAACCGCGGTCAGTTTAGCTAACTCTCCTTGAAAAAGAGTGACGGCGTCAGCCTGTGTGCCCACTTTTCCACTTAAGAGAAGAGGAAATCCGAGGATAATGGCTTCAAGCGTGTAATCCCGTTCTTTCTGATCCCGTTCCAAAAATTGCCACACGAGCCGCGCTGTTTGATCCCGCTTTTTGTGAGCTTTTACAATACCTAACCCTGAAGCGAGCGTGCCACTGGGATCGGAAACAGCCACCCCAATACGGGCTAAACCAAAATCGAGCCCGGCTAGGCGTTTATTGGGCATCAATCATCGCCTTTGCAAAGGCCTTGAAGAGCGGATGGGGCTCATTCGGGCGACTTTTGAATTCTGGATGAAACTGTACCCCCACCATCCAAGGATGACCCGCAATTTCGGCAATTTCACAAAGCTGCCCACCTTCAAGTGTGCCTGCTACTTGAAACCCTTTTTTCATCATGGGTTCGAGGTATTTGTTGTTAAATTCGTAGCGGTGGCGGTGGCGTTCGGAAATCACCTCTTGTCCATAGGCTTGGAACGCATGGCTCCCTTTTTTCAAACGGCAATGATAGGCTCCAAGACGCATCGTTCCCCCTAAATCGGTCTCCTGTCGTTGGTCACTTAAAAGTGAAATAATCGGATCGGGGGTTTCGGGATCAATTTCAGTCGTGTTCGCTTCTTTTAATCCAAGGACATGACGTGCAAATTCACACGCCATGACTTGCATCCCTAAACAAATGCCAAAATAGGGGATTTGATTCTCGCGGCAATAACGGGCTGTCATGATTTTGCCCATCCAACCCCGTTCACCAAAGCCTCCAGGAACAAGATACCCATCACATCCTTTCATTTCAGGGATGAGTTCCCCCGCCTCAAAAACCTTATCCGCTTCAAATTTCTTGATCTGCAGTTTGTACCCATTCGCGATGGCACCGTGGTGTAGGGCCTCAAAGACCGATTTATAGGCATCTTGGTGTTGGACATATTTTCCCACCACACCCACGGTAATCGTCCCTTTGGGGTTTTTGATGGTCTCGATAATGCGATTCCAATCGCCTAATTCAACGGGTGCATCACGCAATTTCAACATGCGACAGATTAAGCTGTCAGCCCCTTGTGCATGCAATTCAAGGGGGACTTCATAGATTGAATGGGTTACATCTTTTTCTTCGATCACCGCTTCCCGTTTCACATAGCAGAAGAGGCTGATTTTTTCTTTCACCTCTTCGGAAAGATTTTCTTCACAGCGACACAAAATGATATCGGGGAAAATACCGATCCCGCGCAACATATGCACCGAGTGTTGCGTCGGCTTTGTTTTCACTTCTCCGGCAGCCCGGATAAAAGGAACATACGTGAGATGGATATTCAAGCAACGTCCATTATGTTCAATGCGGAATTGGGCAATTGCTTCTAAAAAGGGGAGTGATTCGATATCTCCCACCGTTCCCCCAATTTCCACAATCACCACATCAATGTGAGGCTCTTGTTTCGCACAATCGAGAATCCGTTTTTTGATCTCATCGGTGATATGAGGGACCACTTGCACTGTTTTGCCTAAATACTCTCCCTGCCGTTCACGACGAATCACCGTGTTGTAAATCTGACCCGATGTTGTGCTAGAGGCGCGTGAGAGGGGAGAATGGGTGTAACGGTAATAGTGGCCGAGATCCAAGTCGGTCTCTGCGCCGTCATCCGTCACATAGACTTCGCCATGTTGAAAAGGACTCATGGTACCTGGATCGACATTCAAATAGGGATCGAGCTTCAGCATCGCCACTTTCAATCCCTTCCGTTCCAAAAGCATCCCAATGGAAGAAGCGGTCAATCCTTTACCAAGCGAGGAGCAGACTCCTCCTGTTACAAAGATGTAGGATGTTTGCATAAATAATTCTCAATTTTTTGAAGGTCTTCGGGCTGATTCACTTCAAGCGTCGGCTCGTCGGTCACCACTGTTTGGATAATATAGCCATGCTCGAGGGCTTTCAGTTGTTCTAGATCTTCGGTGAGCTGGAGAGGAGTAGGGGGGAGTAAACCGTAAATCTCGAGAAAGGCGCGTCGAAAGGCGTAAATCCCCACGTGACGGTAAGAGGGGGCCATTTTGGGAGCCCCAGGTTTTGATCCGGGGATGGGAGCACGGCTGAAATAGAGCACCTCGCCTTTTAAATTGACCACACAACGGACACCTTCTTCAGAGGGGGTAATGGAGGTGGACATCACGGCATCGGGGTTATTTTCTAGCGCAAAGACCAGTTTTGAAAAAAGCGCAGGATCGACACAAGGTTCATCCCCTTGAATATTCACAATGATACGTGCCCAATCGTAAGCACGCTCTTTTTGAATCAAAGCCGCCATCCGGTCAGAACCTGTGGGACAATCCGCAGCCGTCATGACCACTTCGCCACCAAAGTCCTTTACATGTTGAAAAATCCGTTTGTCATCAGTCGCGACAATAACCTGATCTAAGCGGGAGGAGAGGAGGGCGTTTTCATACGTACGCTGCAAAAGTGATTTGCCTGCGATCATAACAAGGGGTTTCCCTGGAAACCGGGTGCTTCCATAACGTGCGGGAATGATTCCTAATATTTGTTTCATCACGACTGAAAAACTGTAACAATCTCCCTCTTTTCGAGCAAACGGGAAATCAGGTATAATTGTTGTATGCTTTACAACGTGCTCCTGTTTATAGGATTTTTTCTCTCTATCCCACGCCTTATTCTGCAAAGAAAAAAATATCAAGGGACGTGGGGAAAACGATTAGGCAAGGGATTTCCCATCATCCATAAAGGAGAGAAACGGCTTCTATGGGTGCATGCCGTTTCTGTAGGGGAGACACGCGCGATTGCCCCCCTAGCTACAATGTTTGAACAAGAGGGTTGGCTGCTTTTGGTCACGACCTGCAGCTCGACCGGTCTCGCTGAAGCCAAGCGCCTCTTGCCTTACGCTGAAGGACATGCCCTTCTTCCGCTGGATTTTTCGTGGGTGATAGGTCCGATCCTCAAACGGATACGTCCCGATCGTGTGTTGCTTGCTGAATCTGATTTTTGGAGAAATTTTTTACGCTTTTCTAAAGCCGAAGGAGCCGACATCATTTTGGCAAATGGAAAAATGTCGGATCAATCCTTTGCCCGCTTTAAACGCTTTCCTTTTTTTAGCCGCCCTCTCTTTCAGCTTTTTGATTTGATCTGTTCACAAAATGAAGTGTACACCACCCGCTTTCGCGCCTTAGGCGCCCCCCACGTTGTTACCACCGGAAACCTCAAAGTAGAAGCCCCTATAGACTCCCTCTCTTTTGCAGAAATCTCCCATCTTAAAAAGCTCTATCATATTGAGGGCCCTTCGCTCACGCTGGGTTCTACACATGCACCTGAAGAAAAGGAGCTGCTCTCCGCTTTAAAACCGCTTTGGAAAGCCTATCCCGATTTTCGCCTGCTTGTCGTTCCGCGCCATCCCGAACGTTTTGACGAAGTTGAAAAACTCCTACTTGAAGAAGGTTTTACGGTTTCTCGTTTGTCTCAAGGCTCACAACCCTCTCAAATCCTTCTTATCGATAAGATGGGCCATCTTCGTACCTGTTACCAATTGACAGATATCTCTATTGTTGCCGGCAGTTATACCACCAAAGTCGGTGGACACAATATTCTCGAGCCTCTCTTTTACGGTAAACCCACCTTTTATGGGCCCCACATGTGGTCACAAAAAGATTTTCATCTTCTTTATCCCGAAGGGGAAACACCCCTTCCCCACCTCTTCACCCGTGTGCAAGAGGCTCTTACCGACCCTTGCCGTCAACGTCATCAACTTGAACAGCTCACAAGCAATCTGGGCTACGCAAAACTCACAAGCAAGGAATTAATCGATGAACTCGACACGCCCCGCAAGTAGCATTACTCATCTTCCCAATCACCCTCCTTTTTATTCAGAAGGTTGGAGGCCAGGTCCCACACAAGTCAGTCTGCACGGCACCAGTTCCACGCAACTTTATGTGCGAAAACCCTCTTGTTGGGAAACCATCCGTTCCATGGCATGGCTGTCTTTTCACATGTAGTTCGGAACCCGTTGCAGAGCTTGTGGAGGAGACAGAACATAGAACCCCACCCCGTCCCTACCTCGCTCCCAAAGATTCCGAAAGTTTACAAACAGAATTTAACATCCTCCAACTTGCGAAAAAACCAGAGGTTGTTGCCCCTTTAGAAAATGGAGAAGCCCGAAGATCTGCATGGGAACATACCTCTTTATCAGGTAACAATATTGTGCTCGGGAACTGTCCCACTACAGATGAAATGAAATCTGGCTTTTGCGAATGTTGGGTTCAAGGGGCATCTGTTTATTTGTCAGTTTTTCACCCCCATTTTGACCTGAAAAAGAAGAGGTAATCGACGGTTATACGATCAAATGTACAGAAACTACTTCTCCACGCGTAGGTCCTCCTTTTACAACACATAGACAGTTTACGGTTAGTGATTCAAAAGGTCGTGTCCTTAGCGTGCGCCACATCCAAGTGTCTGAATTCGAATCTCTGCCTCTAACGCCTCTTTTTTTATCCGTTCTCTATACAACGTGTCTCCTCTTTTGCCAACGACGCCCATTCATCATCGTGGGAGATGGAGATAACGAAACGGGTGCATTAGCTTTACTCCATCATACGTACCAAATTTTAGCACGAAGCCCCAGCGGAAACCCACGCCTTTTCCCTTCAAGTTTGCAAAATTTACGAAAATCCCGTCCAGGCATTATCACCGATGCCATTTATTATAACTTACCCTATCAAGCCCTCTACCACCGTTTGAATTCCCTTGAAGTAAATCAATCAAGAAGTTAGGATTATTGGTACCCTATCGCGGGGTGGAGCAGGGGTTAGCTCGTTGGGCTCATAACCCAAAGGTCGGAGGTTCGAATCCTTCCCCCGCTAATTGGCAAGTCGTCATCAGACGACTTGCCCCTTTTGTCGCGGCGGTATAGCTCAGTTGGTTAGAGCGGCGGAATCATAATCCGTGTGTCGCTGGTTCAAATCCGGCTACCGCTAAAATTTCCCCTTCACGAGCATCGTTCAGTTGGTTTAAGAGCGGCAGGATTCCATCCAATGTCGTTCCACAATGTATTTGCATAGATTGTATTTCCTTCCGCACAGAATGCTTGAAGGTT
>Ga0105046_10002770_pt1 | contig 27712 bp, 29 predicted proteins | sample MAT03_FD_78385 | JGI IMG/M metagenome (GOLD analysis project Ga0105046, IMG submission 78385) | Freshwater microbial communities from Lake Fryxell liftoff mats and glacier meltwater in Antarctica - MAT-03 (megahit assembly) | ecosystem: Environmental > Aquatic > Freshwater > Ice > Liftoff... | reverse complement strand
CCGACATCCCGGACGCGCCGCGCGCCGACCAGGACGTCATCCGCGACATCGACAAGCCGATGTACGCCCAGGGCCACCTTGCCGTGCTGAAGGGCAACCTGTCACCCGAAGGCTGCGTGGCCAAGATCACCGGGCTGAAGAACCCGGTGATGACCGGGCCGGCGCGTGTCTTCGACGACGAGCAGTCGGCGCTGGCCGCGATCATGGCCGAAGCCATCAAGCCGGGTGACGTGATGGTGCTGCGCTACCTGGGGCCGAAAGGCGGGCCGGGCATGCCGGAAATGCTGGCGCCCACCAGCGCGTTGATCGGCCAGGGTCTCGGTGAAACCGTGGGCCTGATCACCGACGGCCGCTTCTCCGGCGGCACCTGGGGCATGGTGGTGGGCCACGTGGCGCCCGAGGCGGCCGAGGGCGGCAACATCGCCCTGGTGCACGAGGGCGATTCGATCACCATCGACGCCCACCGCTTGCTGCTGCAGCTCAACGTGGACAACGCCGAACTGGCAAGTCGCCGTGCTAACTGGGCGGCACCGGCGCCACGCTATACGCGCGGCGTGATGGCCAAGTTCGCGCGCAATGCGTCCAGCGCCAGCAGCGGCGCGGTGCTCGACAAATTCTAGGCCGCCGGGCGCGCAGTGACGCGCCAAGTGCCTCGGGTCGCTCAAAGACGCGGGTCGCGCCTTTGAACATCTTCGGATTCGGCGGGCGCCGTTTCCTTGCGAGCCGCCTCGCGTTCAGGTGGCGGTGCTGCCGACCGCGGCGCGGGCCGTTGCACGGCCGGCCCCTTGCCGGGACGCAGACCCAGGCCGAGTTGCTCCAGGCTGCGCTGCCGGCGCTCTTCCTTGCGCAGGTCCATCTTGCGCATGGCGCGGCGTTTGGTCAGCCCGGTGCCGTCGGCGAAAGCCCACCAGGCCACCGCCAGACCGAAGGGCAGCAGAATCCAGATCCAGCTCAAGGCAGCGGTCGGTCCGAACTCGGTCACCTTCATCAAGAGCAGCAGCACGCCGACGATCAGGAAGCCCATCGAAACCCCCGTCACGGCCGCCATGGGCGCGGCCGAAGGGCCGGCCGCAGCCGCTAAGATTCGTGATCCCACTGTAGCGGAAATCCCGATGCATCCTCTAGTTGCCTTGCTCACGACAGGCGCCGTCCTGCACGGAACTGTCGCATTCGCGAGCCCGGAATTGGCCCAAAGCAAGATCTGCATGGGCTGCCACGCGGTCGACCGCAAGCTGATCGGCCCTTCGTTCAAGGACGTGGCCGCGCGTTATACGGGGCAGCCCGATGCCGTCGCGCGGCTTGCCGAGAAGATCGTCAAGGGCAGTGCGGGCGCCTGGGGCGCGGTACCGATGCCGGCGAATCCGAAAATCAGCGTCGACGACGCCCGGCAACTCTCGGCCTGGGTGCTGACTGTGAAATGAAGTGACGCCGGCCCGCTGCAGGGCACGAAACTGTCGGCGCCCTGCAGCGAATTCACGCCGATGCACCGGCCTGGATCAGTTGGAATCTGCCAATTGGTCGAGGATCGCCGGGTTCTCCAAGGTGCTCGTGTCCTGCGTGATGGCTTCGCCCTTGGCGATCGAGCGCAGCAGGCGCCGCATGATCTTGCCCGAGCGCGTCTTCGGCAGGTTGTCACCGAAGCGGATGTCCTTCGGCTTGGCGATCGGGCCGATCTCCTTGGCCACCCAGTTGCGCAACTCGGTGGCGATCTTCCTGGCCTCTTCGCCGGTCGGCCTTGAACGCTTCAGCACCACGAAGGCGCAGATCGCCTCGCCCGTCGTGTCGTCGGGACGACCCACCACCGCCGCTTCGGCCACCAGTTCGGTGTGCGAGACCAGCGCGCTCTCGATTTCCATCGTGCCCATGCGGTGGCCCGACACGTTCAGAACGTCGTCGATGCGACCGGTGATGGTGAAGTAGCCGGTCTTGGCGTCACGGATCGCACCGTCCCCCGCCAGGTAGTACTTGCCCTGGAAATCGGCCGGGTAGTAGCTCTTGACGAAACGTTCGGGGTCGCCCCAGATCGTGCGGATCATGCTCGGCCAGGGCTTCTTGACGACCAGAATGCCGCCTTGCCCGTTCGGCACGTCCTTGCCGGTCTCGTCGACGATGGCGGCCATGATGCCAGGGAACGGCAAGGTGCAGGAACCCGGCACCAGGGTGGTGGCGCCCGGCAGCGGGGTGATCATGTGGCCGCCGGTTTCCGTCTGCCAGAAGGTGTCGACGATGGGGCAGCGGCCACCGCCCACGTGCTTGTGATACCACTCCCAGGCGGTGGGGTTGATGGGCTCGCCCACCGAGCCCAGGATGCGCAGGCTGCTCAGGTCGTAGCGCGCGGGGTGCACCGCAGCGTTGCCCTCGGCCATCTTGATGAGCGAGCGGATGGCCGTCGGGGCCGTGTAGAAGATGGTGACCTTGTGATCCTGGATCATCTTCCAGAAGCGGCCGGCGTCGGGGTAGGTCGGCACGCCTTCGAACACCACCTCGGTGCCGCCCAGCGCCAGCGGGCCATAGGTGATGTAGGTGTGGCCTGTGACCCAGCCGATGTCGGCAGTGCACCAGAACACGTCGTCGGCCTTCAGGTCGAAAGTCCACTTCGTGGTCAGCGCAGCGTGCAGCAGGTAGCCGCCGGTGCTGTGCTGCACGCCCTTGGGCTTGCCGGTGGAACCACTGGTGTAGAGCAGGAACAGCGGGTGCTCGGCGCCCACCCACTCGGGTTCGCAGGTGTCGGCATGCCCGGCCAGCAAGTCGGCCAGCCAGATGTCACGGCCGGCCTGGAAGGCGATCTCGCCGCCGGTGCGCCTGTGCACGACGACATTCTTCACGCTGCCGCAGCCGCCCAGCGCAAGCGCCTCGTCGACGATGCTCTTCAGCGCCAGGTGCTTGCCGCCGCGCACCTGCTGGTCGGCGGTGATGACGGCCACGGCGCCGGTATCTTCGATGCGGTCGCGCAGGCTCTGCGCCGAAAAGCCGCCGAACACCACCGAGTGGGTGGCGCCGATGCGCGCGCAGGCCTGCATCGCGGCCACGCCTTCGATCCCCATCGACATGTAGATGATGACGCGGTCACCCTTTTTTACGCCCAGCGAGCGCAGCCCGTTGGCCATCTTGCAGACGGAGGCCAGCAGTTGCGAGTAGCTGATGCGTGTGACCTCGCCGCCGTCGGCCTCGAAGATGATGGCGGTCTTGTCGCCGAGACCGCGCTCGACGTTGCGATCCAGGCAGTTGTAGCTGGCGTTCAGCGTGCCGTCCTCGAACCACGTGAAGAACGGCGCCTCGCTGTCGTTCAGGACCTTGGTGAACGGCGCCTTCCAGCTCAACAGTTCGCGTGCCTGGCGGGCCCAGAAACCTTCATAGTCGGTCTCCGCCTCATGGCACAACGCCTCATAGGCGGCCATGCCTGACACCGCCGCGTTCGCCACCACGCCGGCGGGCGGCGGGTAGATCTGGTATTCAGTGGGGGCGGCAGAGGCGGTGGGGGTCTCGTGGCTCGACATGCTTGTCTCCTTTGTGGGTCCCGGTTTGAAAACCCGGGGATGCGTCAACAGTAGGCCGGGGCTCTTACGAACCGCTGACACCCGACTCACGCACTTTTGCCGGCACGCCGGCGACGCAGTTGCGCCGCTGTGCCCTGCCACCCCGGAACTACAATTTACGCTATCGCGGACAGCCGCCCCGGATTGCCACAAGTGAACAAGGACAAGGCCACCTCGCCTATCGCCATGCCCCTGATGGGCCGCATGATCTTCGCAAGCCGATGGTTGCAGTTGCCGTTGTACCTGGGCCTGATCCTCGCGCAGGCGGTGTATGTCTTCCAGTTCTGGGTTGAACTGGTGCACCTGATAGAAGCGTCGTTCGGCAACGCCGACGCCCTGGCGAAACTGGTCAACAGCATTGGCTACAAGGCTGCGGTCATCAAGGACGCGGCCGGCAACATCACCGGCTACGAGCCGATCAAGTCGCTCAACGAGACCATCATCATGCTGGTGGTGCTGGCCCTGATCGACGTGGTGATGATCAGCAACCTGCTGATCATGGTGATCGTCGGCGGCTATGAGACCTTCGTGTCGCGCCTGAACCTGGAAGACCACCCCGACCAGCCCGAATGGCTGAGCCACATCAACGCCTCGGTGCTGAAGGTCAAGCTCGCCACCGCCATCATCGGCATCAGCTCCATACACCTGCTGAAAACCTTCATCAACGCCGCGAACTACGAGGAAAAGGTGCTGATCTGGCAGACGGTGATCCACATCGCCTTCCTGTTTTCGGCACTCGCCATCGCCTACACCGACCGCCTGATGTCGCCCCCGGCGAGCAAGCACGACTGACCTCTCGAAAGTATCGCCATGAGCAACACCATACGCCACGCCGACCTGGTCGACAGCGTCGCCGCCGCCCTGCAGTTCATCAGTTATTACCACCCGGCCGACTACATCACGCACCTCGCCAGGGCCCATGAACGTGAACAGAGCCCGGCCGCGAAGGACGCCATCGCGCAGATCCTGACCAACTCGCGCATGTGCGCCGAGGGCCTCCGGCCGATCTGCCAGGACACCGGCATCGTCAACGTGTTCCTGAAGATAGGCATGGACGTGCGCTTCGAGGGATTTCCGGGCTCGGTCGAAGACGCCGTCAACGAAGGCGTGCGCCGCGCCTACCTGGACCCTGACAACAAGCTGCGCGCCTCTGTGCTGGCCGACCCCATCTTCACTCGCAGGAACACCGGCGACAACACGCCGGCCGTCATCCACATGACCGTGGTGCCCGGGAACACCGTCGACGTCACGGTGGCCGCCAAGGGCGGGGGCAGCGAGAACAAGAGCAAGTTCGTCATGATGAACCCGGACGACAACCTCGTCGACTGGGTGATGAAGACGGTGCCGACGATGGGTGCGGGCTGGTGCCCGCCGGGCATGCTGGGCATCGGCGTCGGCGGCACGGCCGAGAAGGCCATGCTGCTGGCCAAGGAAGTGCTGATGGAGCCGCTCGACATGTTCGAGTTGCTGGCGCGCGGGCCGCAGAACAAGCTCGAAGAACTGCGCATCGAACTCTACGAAAAGGTCAACGCCCTGGGCATCGGCGCGCAGGGCCTGGGCGGGCTGACGACGGTACTCGACGTCAAGATCGCCGCCTTCCCGACTCATGCCGCAAGCAAGCCGGTGGCGATGATCCCCAACTGCGCGGCCACCCGCCACGCCCACGTGGTGCTCGACGGTTCGGGCCCGGCCTACATGGACCCGCCGAGCTTGAGCCTGTGGCCCGACGTGCATTGGGCGCCCGACTATCAGAAGAGCCGCAAGGTCGACCTCAACACGCTGACGAAGGCCGAGGTGGCGAGCTGGAAGCCAGGCGACACCCTGCTACTCAGCGGCAGGATGCTGACCGGCCGCGACGCCGCGCACAAGCGCATCCAGGACATGCTGGCCCGGGGCGAAGAACTGCCGGTCGACTTCACCAACCGGGTCATTTACTACGTTGGTCCGGTCGACCCGGTGAAGGGCGAGGTGGTGGGCCCGGCCGGCCCGACCACCGCCACGCGCATGGACAAGTTCACCGAGATGATGCTGGCCGAGACCGGGCTGATCGCGATGATCGGCAAGGCCGAGCGCGGGCCGGTGGCCATCGAGGCGATCAGGAAGCACAAGAGCGCCTACCTGATGGCCGTGGGCGGTGCGGCTTACCTGGTGGCCAAGGCGATCAAGGGTGCGAAGGTGCTGGGTTTCGCCGACCTCGGCATGGAAGCGATCTACGAGTTCGACGTTGCCGACATGCCGGTGACGGTGGCGGTGGACTCTGGCGGCACCAGCGTGCACAACACGGCGCCGAAAGAGTGGCAGGCCCGCATCGGCATCATTCCGGTGGTGGCCGCCTGATCAACCCGCAGCGGCTGCCCGCCCCCGGCGGCGGCCCCTGCCGAGCCTCTGGGTTCCCTTGCCTCAACTCTTCGAAGTCCACCCCCAGAACCCGCAGCCGCGTTTGCTGAAGCAGGCTGCGCAGATCCTGCGGGAAGGCGGCATCGCCGCGGTGCCGACGGACTCAAGCTACGCGCTGGTGTGCCGGCTCGACGACAAGACGGCTGCGGAAAACCTGCGCCGCTTGCGCCAGATCGACGAGCGCCACCACCTGACGCTGCTGTGCCGCGATCTGTCGGAACTGTCGCGCTTCGCGAAGGTCGACAACCGCCAGTTCCGGCTCCTCAAGCTGGGCACGCCGGGGCCCTACACCTTCATCCTGGAAGCGACGAAAGTGGTGCCGCGCCGGCTTTCGCACCCGTCGCGCCGCACCATCGGCCTGCGCGTGCCGGACCACAAGGTCACGCAGGAACTGTTGACTCTGTTCGGTGAGCCGCTGCTCGCCACCACCTGCATACCGCCCGGAGAGAGCGAGCCGCTGAACGACCCCGAACTGATCCGCGACTTTTTCGGCAAAGCGCTGCAGGCCGTCGTCGACGCCGGCGCCTGCCCGATGGAACCGACCACCGTGATCGACTACAGCGGTGACGAACCCGTGCTGGTGCGCCAGGGCCGTGGCGAGCTGAGCCGCCTGGGCCTATAGCGAACTACAGAACAACGCCCGTCGCATAGGCCTTGCGGATCAGCCGGCCGCAGAGCATCGAGCCCTGGCCGCCGTCCGCCACGCTGCGAGCCACGATGCCGTAGTTTGTGCGGCTGGCGTCCACCCACGGGTAAAAGCCGAACGCGCCGCCGCTGCTGAAGGCGCCGTCGCCCACCCGCGGATCAGTCTCGACCCAGTGGCCGAGCGAGTAACGCCAGGTCTCCTGCTCGGGCGCCGGTGAACCCAGCGCCTCGTGGGCCGCGCAGGTGGCCGGGCTGGCGCAAGCCGAGGAACTGCCGAGCAGCTTGCTCAACGCCAACTGGCCGCCGAGCAGCTTGCGCAGGAAGACGGCGTAGTTCTGCGCATTGCCGTACACGCCGCCGGCCGGCTGCGGCTGGCTGTAGGCGATGGTGATGCCGCTGCCCAGTTGCGCCTGCACGGCACCGGCCAGCGTGGTGTTGTCCATCGCGCCAAGGCCGTTCATGCTTGCGTGTTTCTGCATGTGGCCCCCGTTGTAGAAGAAGGCGCCGTCGGTGAACGCGCTGTACTGGCCGTTGCTGCCAGTGGCCAGGCAGGCGTCGACAGTCTGACCCTGCTCGCAAGTGCGGAAGCTGGTGTAGCCGCTGCGGAACGTCAGCATCTGCACGTCAGTGGCGTTCAAGACGCCCTTCCTGCGTTCAGCCACGTAAGCGCCGTAGAGCCACTTGGAGGCAGACGCATAAGGCATCGAGGTCCTTGCGGTGACCTGCACGCCGCTGGCGTCGGCGCCCACCGATGCGCCCGCGATGCGGCCGTCGCGCGTGCCCAGTTCCCAGTAGTAGGGCCGAACCTGCGCGCAAGCATTGCTGGCGCTCTCGGCCGTGGCGCGAGCTGCGGCGACGCGCAGGTTGACGGACACGGGCCGGGCTGCCGACGACCTGGCGGCCAGCGCTACCGAACGTTCACTGGTGGGGCCGGCCGTCGCGTCGGCAAGGCCCTCATCGGAACCGCCGCCGCAGGCCGAAAGCAAAGCAGCCAGGGCGGCCGGCCACAGGAAGAGCAAGGTGTCGCGTCGCATGCACTTCTTATCGGCAGCCGATGCGGCCGGAAGTAGCCCTGTTTCACCTGCACTTGTAAGCAGGCGCGTATCGCGTCAGGGTCTGAGGTGCGCTCGAGCCACGCGCTCAGGCGGGCGCCTGCAGCCGTTCCTTGACCCGGTCAGGGCTGAACCCTAGCTGCGGCTGCCCACGCACCAGCAGCAGCGGCGTGCCGGGCGCGCGGTTGGCGGCGAATTCGGCGGCGCAGGCGGCATCCCGTTCGATGAAACACTCGCTGAACGGCACCTTCTGCTCGGTGAACCAGAGGCGCGCCACGGTGCAGAAACCGCAGGTCTCGGACGACAGCATGCGGATGTCGCCCGGCTTGGCCAACGCAGCCACCTGCGCGCCCAGAAGGTCGGTATGGCGGCCGGCCCACCACTGGCTGACACCGCTGACCGCCAGCACCAGCGCGGCAAGACCGATCAGCGAGCGGCGCGACGTCTGCATGGCCGGCAACTCCGCGCTACAGCGCGGCGGTCACTACGAGTTCGACCTTCCATGCCGGCTTGGCCAGGGCCGCCTGCACGGTGGCGCGCGGCGGCGCGTTGCCGACCGGCAGCCAGGCTTCCCAGACGACATTCATGGCCGGGAAATCGGCCAGTTCGGCGATGAAGATCTGGCACATCAGCAGCTTGGACTTGTCGGTGCCGGCGCGTGCCAGCAGGCCGTCGATGGCTGCGAGCACCTGGCGGGTCTGGCCACTGATGTCCTCGGTGGCGTCGCCGGCTACCTGGCCAGCGAGATAACAGACCCCGTTGTGCACGGCCATCTCCGAAAGCCGGCTGCCGACATCGAAACGCTGAACCATCACTTGTGTCCTTTCTTATGTCCGTGGTGATGGGCACGGTGGTGCCCGTGGGGCGGCGGCGTGGCGGGCGCTGGCGCCACCTTGCCGCCGAGGCGCGACTCGGTGCCGGCGATCAGCTTGCGGATGTTGCCTTCGTGCCGCCACACCAGCAGCAGGCTCATCGCAAAGATCGCCAGCACGCCAGGCTCCATGCCCCAGATCAGCAACTGGTAGAACGGTGCAAACGCCGCCGCCACGATGGAAGCCAGCGACGAATAGCGGAGAAAGAACGCGATGAACAGCCATGAAAGCAGCGTGGCCAGCCCCAGCCAAGGGTTCAGGGCGAGCAGCACGCCGGCCGCCGTGGCCACGCCCTTGCCACCCTGGAAACGGAAGAACACCGGCCAGAGGTGGCCGACAAAAGCCGCCAGGCCGACGAAAGCCGCCGTGGTGTCGCCGAGGCCGAACCGCGGGCCATAAATCAGCGCCAGCAGCACCGGCACGTACCCCTTCAACGCATCGAGGGCCAGTGTCAAGACCGCCGCCATCCGGTTGCCCGAGCGCAGCACGTTGGTCGCTCCCGGGTTGCCCGAGCCATAACTGCGCGGGTCGCGCAGCCCCATCAGGCGGCTGATGATGACGGCGAACGAAAGCGAGCCGACGAGGTAGGCCGCCACGGTGGCCAGAACAGCGGGAAGGAGGTCCATGAACCAGGGCGGTGGGCTGTGGGTGCCGCAGTGTACGACGGGGCCTGCGGCCCGGGGACGACCGCTGCGCGATCAGGCGGCGATCAGGCGGAGATCAGGCGGAGATCGCGATGAAGCCGTCGCGCGAGGCATCGCACTGCGGGCAGCGCCAGTGTTCCGGCAGCGCGGCGAAGGCCGTGCCGCCGGGCACGCCCCACACCGGGTCACCGTGCTCGGGGTCGAAGACCCAGCCGCAGGTGCCGCATTGCAGCTGCTGGTGGACGTCGGTGCTGGCGGCGTCGCCCAGGTTGGCGCCCTCGAAATGGGTCGGTGTCGGCTGCATGACGATCTCCTCGCCCCGGGGTAAGGGCCACGCAGGCAGTCTGGCGCGCCGGCCGGGCGCCGCGGATGACCGGCCGCAACGTCAGGGCAATTGCCCGCCGGCGAAGTGTTCAGATCGCGCAGCGCACCGGGGTGGCCGCCAGCAGCCTCGTCAGCACCTCGGGTTCGATGCCGACGAGGAAACCGCGCCGCCCACCGTTGATCAGGATGCGCGGCAATTCGAGCACGCTGGCCTCGACGTACACCGGCACGCCGGCGCGCCTGAAGCCGAAGGGCGAGGTGCCGCCCACCTGGTAGCCGCTCTGGCGTTGCGCCACCTCGGGCTTGCAGGCTTCCACCGACTTGACGCCGATGGCGCGCGCCAGGTTCTTCGTGCTGACCTGGCGGTCGCCGTGCATGAGCACCAGCAGCGGCCGTGCCTTGTCGTCCTGCATGACCAGCGTCTTCACGACCGCGTGTTCCGCCACGCCGGTCTGGCGCGCCGACTCCGCCGCGCCGCCGCGCTCCACGTAGTCATAGGGATGCTCGGTGAACACCACCCCGGCGCGGCGCAGTGCCTGAGTGGCCGGGGTTTCGCTCACATGACGATCCTTCTTCATAGCCTGCCCTGATGGCCAGACGCCAGGCGCCCACCGGCCAGCCTCATTGCGCCGGGTCGCGGTGCGTCCACCGGATGGCGTCGATGGCCTTCAGAAGTTCGGGCGACAGCGTGGTGCCCCGGACGTCGAGGTTCTCGTCGAGTTGGGCGATCGAGGTCACGCCGATGATGGTGCTCGCCACGCGCCAGTTCTGGTAGCAGAAGGCCAGCGCCATCTGCGTGGGCGTCAGGCCGTGCTCGCGAGCCAGCGCGTTGTACAGGCGCGCGGCCACCAGCGTCTCGCTGCGTGCCCAGCGCTGCAGGCGCATCGACGGGAACAGCGCCAGCCGGCCCAGGCCGGGCTGGTCGGCGTCGAAACCGGGGCCGTCGTACTTGCCCGTCAAGGTGCCGAAGCCCAGCGGCGAATACGCCAGCAGCGAAACACCCGTACGGTGCAGCGTTTCGTCGAGCGCATTGTCCAGCGAGCGGTTGACAAGCGCATAAGGGTTCTGCACGCTGACGACGCGCGGCAGGCCGAACGCTTCGGCCAGGCGGACGAATTCGCACACGCCCCAGGGCGTTTCGTTCGACAGCCCGATGTGGCGCACCTTGCCCGCGCGCACCAGCCCGGCCAGCGCGTCGAGCTGCTCGTGGATCGAGGTGAAGACGCCGTCCTTGGCCGGGTCGAAGTACAGCGAGCCGAACCACGGGCCGTTGCGGTTGGGCCAGTGGATCTGGTAGAGGTCGATGACATCGGTCCGCAGGCGGACCAGGCTGTCGTCGCAGGCCTGGCGGATCTCGGCACCGGTCAGGTTGGCGCTGCCCTTGCGCACCCAGTCCATGTTGCGCGACGGTCCGGCCACCTTGGTGGCCAGCAGCACGCGCTGGCGTGAGCCGGGATTCTTCGCGAACCAGGTGCCGAGAATGGACTCGGTTGTGCCGTAGGTTTCGCGCCGCGGCGGCACCGCGTACATCTCCGCCGTGTCGATGAAGTTGACGCCGCGCGCCAGCGCGTGGTCGAGTATGGCGTGGGCGCCGGCCTCGTTGACCTGCTCGCCGAAAGTCATGGTGCCCAGACAGATCCTGCTGACTTGCAGGCTGCTCTGGCCGAGTGCGGTGGTGTCCATCGTGGCTGCTGGTGGGTTGAGGCCGGGGTTGGGGACGGAGTTGAGACGGGAAGTGTGCCGCATGCCCGGCCGCTATGCTGCGCGCCATGCGCATCGGATTCGAACCACGGCGTCCCGGTGTGGCCGTGGCTGCGGCGGTCTTGGCCCTGCACCTGGGCCTGGCGCTGGTGTTGCTGGGCGCGCGCGCCTGGCCCGATCGCCAGGCTGCGCTGGCGCCGCAAGAGATCGAAGTGCGGCTCATCCTGCTGGCGCCAATCGCCGAACGTACGCGGCCGGCGGCCGAACCGGCACTTCCTCCACGAGCGCCGCAATCGAATGTTCTGCGCCAAGCCGAGCCGCAGGCGATCACGATGCCAGCGGCGGCGGCTCAGCCCCCGCTGCCGGCGGCCGACGGCACGGCAGCGCCCGCGCCCCCGCCTGCCGCCGAATCGTCAGCCGCACCCGCCCTGCGGCTCGACCTGCCACGTGCCGGTTCGGCGCCCCAGCGATGGCGCCAGCCGGCGCTGGACGACCCGCGTGCCAACACCCCGCGCCGCACACTGGAAAGCATGATCGCCGGCACGATGGGTGGCGACGACAGGCTGATCGAAGAGCCGTTGGGCGACGGCCGCATCCGCTACCGGCGCGGCAGCGACTGCATCGTCGTGCATCCGGCCCGTGGCGCGCTGATCGACCCGTTCAACCAGAGCAGTTCGCCGACTCCACGCACGGTGGAGTCGTGCTGAGGGCGCGGCCGCCCGAGGTCAAGTTTTCCGCGCAGCCGCCGAAATTCAGCCAGGAGGGGGAACACCTGCCACCGCCAGGGATTTCCCCAAAAGCATCTCTTTCCTCTGAGTCCCCCATGCAATACACAGACCTTTCGACTGTCAGGCAGCGCATTCAGATCGGCGCACCGTTGCCGTTCAACGTGCGAAATGCCGACAAGACGCTTCTGCTGGCACGTGGCCACAAGGTGCAGTCGCAGGAGCAGCTGGAAGCGCTGTTCGAACGCGGGGCGCTGGTCGACATCGCCGAGTTGCAGACGGCGCGCGAACAGATCAGCCGGGCACCGCGCGACCAGTTGCCCAAGCTGTGGTCGCAGACCATGGGCCGCATCGGCCAGGCGCTGCTGCATGCGCCTCACCACGGATTCCGCGGTGCGCTGGAGGACGCCACCGCGCCGGCCCTTTGCCTGATCGAACGCGACCCCGACCTGGCGATCTTCCAGGTGCTGCGCCAGGAAGGTGGCGCCGCCACCGAGTACGGCGTGCGCCGCGCGACGCATGCGGCGATCACCGCTTACCTGGTCGGCCAGCGCCTGGGCTGGGAGACGCCCGACCTGGAAAAAGTCTTCAAGGTCGCGCTGACGATGAACATCTCGATGCTGGAACTGCAGGCCCAGTTGTCACGCCAGACCGTGCCGCCCACCGATGAACAGCGCGCCGCGCTGCAGTCGCACCCGCTGCGCAGCGTGCAGGCGCTGGAGAACGGCGGCGTCAGCGACTTCGACTGGCTGCGCGCCGTGGAACGTCACCACGAGGTGGAAGACGGCAGCGGTTACCCCAGCGGCAGCAGCGACGTCGGTGACCTGGCATCACTGGCGCGCCGGGCCGACATCTACACCTCCAAGCTCAGCGGACGCAACCACCGCGATTCCCTCTCGGCCGACGTGGCGGGTCGGCAGATGTTCATGCAGGATCCGGGTCACCCGATGACGGCCGCCCTGGTGAAGGAATTCGGCATCTACCCGCCGGGCTGCCACGTGCGGCTGAAGTCGGGCGTGCTCGCCATCGTCGTCAAGCGCGGGCCGACTGTGACAACGCCGATCGTCGCCTGCCTGACAAACGACCGCGGCGGCCCGTTGCCCGAGCCGGTGCGCATCGACACTTCGGCGCCCGGCTGCGCGGTGGTGGGAATCGTCGGCGAGCGCAGCGTGAACGTGTCGGTGTCGCTGGACAGGCTGGTCAAGCTCACGATCGGTTGACCGCGCTGGCGTCTGCTCAGCGGCTGAAGCGCTGCAGCGCGTCGCCGCTGATGCGGCAGATGCGCCAGTCGGGCATCACCGTCGCACCCATGCGCTGATAGAAATCGATGGCGTTCTGGTTCCAGTCGAGCACGCTCCACTCGAACCGGCCGCAGCCACGCTGCACCGCAAGCGCGCCCAGATGCTCCAGCAGCGCCTGGCCAATGCCACTGCCGCGGTACGACGGCTGCACGAACAGGTCTTCGAGGTACAGCCCCGGGCGCGCCAGGAAGGTCGAGAAGTTGGTGAAGTAGAGGGCGAAGGCGACGACGGCGCCAGCGGCTTCGGCCACCATGGCCTCGGCCGCCGGGCGCTCGCCGAACAGCTGCGGATGCAGGGTTTCCGGCGTGGTCTGCACGAGATGGGCCAGATGCTCGAACTCGGCCAGTTCGCGGATCAGGCCGACGATGGCCGGCACGTCGCGCGGTTCGGCCGGGCGCAGGGTGAAAGATGCTTCCGTGGCTGGTGCAGGTGTCGTCATGCGCGCATTCTGGCAGCCTGCCGCGACTTGTCGGCGAGGCGACAGCAAGCGTCGGGCCGCGGCCCTACAGTCGGCCCGATGCAAGCCCAGACCCCGTACACCGCCCGCCACGCCGCGCGCAGCCAGACCGTGCGCGTGCGCGGGCTCGACCATCATGTGAACGTCTGGGGCGATGGCACGGCGGTCTCGACGGCCCGCCCGCCGCTGGTGCTGCTGCACGGCTGGATGGATGTCGGCGCGTCGTTTCAGTTCGTCGTCGATGCGCTGTGCGACATCGAAGGCGGCGAGCGGCTGATCTACGCACCCGACTGGCGCGGTTTCGGCCAGACGCCACCGCCGGCCGCCGACACCTACTGGTTCCCCGACTACCTGGCCGACCTCGACGGCCTGCTGGACGCCCTGGCGCCCGCCGGCCAGGCCGACCTGCTCGGCCACAGCATGGGCGGCAACGTGGCCATGAGCTACGCCGGCCTGAGGCCCGAACGGATCCGCCGGCTGGCCAACCTGGAGGGTTTCGGCCTTCCCGAAACGAAGCCCGGGCAGGCGCCCGGACGCCTGCTTCAATGGCTGGACGAACTGAAGGCGCCGTCGCCGCTGCGCAGCTACGACAGCGTGGAAGCCGTCGCCCAGCGCCTGATGCAGAACAACCCCTTGCTCGGCGCCGACAAGGCAGCCTGGCTGGCACCACACTGGTCCCGGCAGGAAGAAGACGGCCGCTGGCACATCCTGGGCGACCCAGCGCACAAACGCGTCAACCCGGTGCTTTATCAGAAGCAGGAAGTGCTGGAGACCTGGAAACTCATCTCGGCGCCGGTACTCTGGGTCGAGGGCGATTTGACCGACGTGCAGAAATGGTGGGGCCACCGCTATCCGAGGTCGGACTTCGAGTCACGCCTCGCGGTGGTGCGAAAACTGGACCGTCAGGTGCTGTCACCTTGTGGCCACATGCTGCACCATGATCAACCCGGGGCTTTGGCGGCGGCGCTGGCGGCCTTTTTTTCCGGCGCAGACTGAGCGGCGGCATTCGCCATCACAGGGCAGCACGCCGCCACCCACTCATTCAAGGGGGTTCGGCACGCCAGAAAACGCGGCTGCAGGCATTCTCTTTACTCAAATGTCGGCACCACCACACGGGAGTTCGTCATGCGCACCTTTTCGATGATCGTTAAACCCATCGCTCTGGCAGCACCGTTGTACGCAGGCCAGGCCTCGGCGGCCTTCTACGTCGGCGACACCACCGGCGGCGACACGTTCAACCGACCGCTGGAAGACCTGAGCGCGTCGTCGGCTGTCGGCACCGACGTCGCGTACGAGTCGTTCAAGTTCAGCGGCGACACCGCCGGCTCATATTCGTTCCGCAGCTTCGCCCTGCCGCTTGCCAACCCGTGGGACAACTTCCTGATCCTGCACACCGGCGCGTTCGACCCGGCCAGTGCGCTGACCAATGCGACGATCGCCAACGACGACTTCAACAGCAACATCGGCCGCTCGTGCTTCAACCTGACCCTGTCGACGGGCGTCGCCTAAACGCTGGTGACCACCGGCTTTTACAACAATGACTCGGGCAAGTACCTGAACCCGATCCGCGGCCCGGGCGACGTGACGGCGCCGGTGCCCGAGCCAGAAACCTATTTGATGCTGTTCGCCGGACCGGCCGCCGTCGGCTTCATGGTGCGGCGCCGCACCTTCGACCGAGCAATTTCGTGCTTGGCGCTTGAAGGCCCCCGCCATGAAACACATCGGCGCCTTCGGGCGCCGTTTTACTTTTTTGACGCCGACTTCGGAAACCGATCGCAACTCCTCGCACCCCCTGACCCGGGGGGGCAGGACATGTGACCGGGCCGACAGTTTGTGGCAACATTCTTTCAGTTCATTTTTCTCGTCTTGCTCCCTGAAAGGTTCCCATGTCTGCAGTCATGTCATCCCTGAAGCCCCTGGTTGCCGCCGCCCTGCTGGCGTGCGTGGGCGTGGCCAGCGCCAACATCACGATTTACACCAGCGCCAGCGCCTTCAATGCCGCGCTCGCCACCTTGGGCGCGGTGACCGGTACAGACTCGTTCGACGACCTGACCGCCGGTGCCAACCTCGGTTCGGGCCCGCTGTCGCGCGCCGCCGGCTCACTCGGCTACAGCGCCGCTGTCGGCCCGACCAGCGACATCTTCTACGGCGCCGGCAACGGCACCGACAACTGGCTGTCGACGAACAATGCCACCGATACCGTCACTTTCAGCGGATTCGCACCCGGCGTGTTCGCTGCTGGCGCCAACGTGTTCGGCTCCGACGTCGCTGGCAACTTCCTGCGCCGCGGCGCCATCACGCTGGCCGCCGCCGACGGCAACAGCACGGCAACCCGGACCGTGCGCTTCGCAACCACAAGCACCTTCATCGGCTTCATCTCCGATTCGACGCTGACGTCGGTGTCGTTGACATCCACCCAGGGCCGGAACTCCACTGTGTGGCCGACGATGAACAATCTGACCCTTGCGACGCCGATTCCGGAACCGGAAACGTATGCGTTGATGCTGGCTGGTCTGGTCGCCGTGGGCTTGATGGCCCGTCGCCGCAAGGCTGACTGAGCAACCCCCGCGCATTGAAAGCGGCGCCTTCGGGCGCCGCTTTCGCTTTCCGGTGCCGCTTTCGTGGCATGCGAAAATCATCGTTTCACCGAACGCCAGCCCGCACCATGGACAACGAACAGATCAACTCGATCGGCACGATGCTCGCCGACCTCACCCACCGGACAGAGCAGCTCCGGGGGTATCTTTGACTACGACCGCAAAGCCCTGCGGCTGAACGAAGTCAACGCCGCGCTCGAAAACCCCAGCGTCTGGAACGAACCCAAGCGAGCGCAGGAACTCGGGCGCGAGAAGAAGACGCTGGAAACCGTCGTCGAGACCGTCGACCACCTCAGCAGCAACCTCAGCGACAACACCGAGCTCTACGACATGAGCAAGGCCGAGGGCGACCTCGACGGCCTGGCGGCGATCGACGCCGAAGCACAGGCGCTGCGCAAAATAGTCGAGCAGCTCGAATTCCGCCGCATGTTCAGCAATCCGGCCGACCCCGGCAACTGCTTCGTCGACATCCAGGCCGGCGCCGGCGGCACCGAGGCCTGCGACTGGGCCGCCATGCTGCTGCGCCAATACCTGAAGTACTGCGAACGCAAGGGCTTCACGGTCGAGGTGATGGAAGAGAGCGAAGGTGACGTGGCCGGCATCAAGAGCGCCACGCTGAAGGTCGAAGGCGACTACGCCTTCGGCCACCTGCGCAGCGAAACCGGCGTGCACCGGCTGGTGCGCAAGAGCCCCTTCGACAGCTCGGGCGGCCGCCACACCAGCTTTGCCAGCCTGTTCGTATACCCCGAAGTCGACGACTCGATCGAGATCGAGATCAACCCGGCCGACGTGCGTGTCGACACCTTCCGCGCCAGCGGTGCCGGCGGCCAGCACATCAACAAGACCGACTCGGCGGTGCGGCTGACGCACATCCCGACCAATATCGTCGTGCAGTGCCAGAACGACCGCAGCCAGCACCGCAACCGCGACGAAGCCTGGCAGATGTTGCGGTCGCGCCTGTACGAGCACGAGATGCGCATCCAGAAAGAAGCGCAGCAGAAGCTCGAAGACACCAAGACCGATGTCGGCTGGGGCCACCAGATCCGCAGCTACGTGCTCGACCAGAGCCGCATCAAGGACCTGCGCACCAACGTCGAGATCAGCAACACGCAGAAGGTGCTCGACGGCGACCTCGATCCCTTCATCGAAGCCAGCCTGAAGGCGGGGCTGTGATGGCGGTGCCGATCCAGGCGCTGCTGTTCGACCTCGACGGCACGCTGATCGATAGCATGCCGCTGCACCATGAAGCGTGGCGCGCCTGGCACGCGCGGCACGGCTTGCCGTTCGACGACGCCGGTTTCTTCGGCGCCACAGCCGGCCGCACCAACGCCGAGATCCTGCGCGACCTGCTGCCTGCATCGAGCGACGCGGAACGTGAAACGCTGGCCGAAGAAAAGGAAGCGCTCTACCGAGCCTCGGCCGCGACATCGCTGCGGATGATCGCCGGCTTCGAGCCGCTGCGCGCCGAGGCGCGTGCGCTGGGCCTCAAGCTCGCCATCTGCACCGCCGCGCCGCTGGCCAACATCGCGGTGGCGGTGCGGCGCTTCGGGCTGGACTCACAGGTCGACGCCATCACCAGCCCGGCCGACGGCCTGCGTGGCAAACCTCACCCCGACATCTTCGAGGAAGCCGCGCGCCGCCTGCGCGTGCCGCCCGCCGCCTGCCTCGTCTTCGAGGACGCGCCGCTGGGCATCGAAGCCGCGCGCCGCGCCGGCATGCCCGCCGTCGCGCTGACCACTTCCCTGTCGACCTCGGCATTCGCGGGTTACGACAACCTCAGGCTGGCCATCGCCGACTTCCAGGGCCTCGACATCACCGCCCTTCTCACCGTAAAAACAACGAGAGACACACAAAATGCGTGAAGGCACCGCCCCTTTGGTACGCCGCGACGACTATGCGGCACCGGCGTTCTGGATCCGTCAGGTCGAACTCACTTTCGACCTCGACGCCACCAAGACCATCGTCGCCAGCAAGCTGCAGATCGAGCGCAACCGCGACCAGCCGGCACAGCCATTGCGTCTGCATGGCGAAGACCTGACAGTGCTGCGCGTGCTGGCGAATGGCGAAAGCGTGTCTTTCCGCCATGAAGACGGCGTGCTGGTGATCGACAACCCGCCGGCCGCCGATGCTTTCACGCTCGAAGTGCGCAACACCTGCTCGCCTGACAGGAACACCCAGTTGTCGGGCCTGTACAGCAGCGCCAGCGGCCTCTTCACGCAGTGCGAGGCGGAGGGCTTCCGCCGCATCACCTTCTACCTCGACCGGCCCGACGTGATGGCGGTCTACAGCGTCACGCTGCGCGCCGACAAGTCCCGCTTCCCGGTGCTGCTGAGCAACGGCAACCTCGTCGAAGCAGGCGAACTGGCCGGTGGGCGTCACTTCGCCAAATGGCACGACCCTTTCCCCAAGCCGAGCTACCTGTTCGCCCTGGTGGCCGCCGACCTGGTGTGCCGCGAGCAGCGCATCCGCACCCGCGCCGGCAGGGAGCACCTGCTGCAGGTGTATGTGAAACGCGGCGACCTTGAGAAGACCGAACACGCGATGGCCTCGCTGATCGCCTCCGTGGTGTGGGACGAAGCGCGCTTCGGTCTGGCGCTCGACCTGGAGAGATTCACGATCGTCGCCGTTGAAGACTTCAACATGGGCGCGATGGAGAACAAGGGCCTGAACATCTTCAACACCGGCTACGTGCTCGCCACCGCCGCCAGCGCCACGGATGCCGATTTCGCCGATATCGAAAGCGTGGTCGGCCACGAGTACTTCCATAACTGGACGGGCAACCGCGTCACCTGCCGCGACTGGTTCCAGCTCTCGCTCAAGGAAGGGCTGACGGTCTTCCGCGACCAGGAATTCTCCATGGACATGGCCGGCGGGGCCAGCGCGCGCGCCGTCAAGCGCATCGCGGACGTGCGCTCGCTGCGCGCCAGCCAGTACCCCGAAGATGCCGGCGCGATGGCGCACCCGGTGCGCCCCGACAGCTACGCCGCCATCGACAATTTCTACACCTCCACTATCTACGAGAAGGGTGCCGAAGTCGTGCGCATGATGAACACGCTGGTCGGCCGCGAGGGCTTCGCGCGCGGCATGGCGCTGTACTTCCAGCGACATGACGGCCAGGCCGTGACCTGCGACGACTTCGCCCAGGCCATCGCCGACGCCAACCCCGACAGCGAATTGACCGCCCGGCTGGCGGGCTTCAAGAATTGGTACTCGCAGTCCGGCACACCGCGCCTGATGGCGCGTGGCCGTTACGACACCGAGGCGCGTCGCTACACGCTGACACTGTCGCAGCACAGCCTGCCCTCGCCTGGCCAGCCGGCCAAACGGCCGTTCGTGGTACCGGTTCTGGCCGCGCTGCTCGGCGACAGCGGGCAGACACTTGCCGCCGAGCGCCTGCTGGTGCTCGACAGCGCCGAGCAGAGTTGGACCTTCGACGACGTCGAGCAGGCGCCGGTGCCCTCGCTGCTGCGCGGCTTTTCGGCGCCGGTGATGCTCGACGACGCCCTCTCAGACGCCGGCCTGCTGACGCTGCTGGCTCACGACAACGACCCCTTCAACCGTTGGGAAGCCGGCCAGCGCCTGGCGCTTTCCAGGCTGCTGGCCGCCCTGCCGGCCGATGCGCCGGGTGAGCCGGGCGCCGCCTTCATCGAGGCCATGCGCGGCGTGCTGCGCCATCCCGGCCTGGACGCCGCGTTCAAGGAACTGGTGCTGACGCTGCCGTCCGAGGGCGTGCTGGCCGAGCAGTTGGACATCGTCGACCCGCAGCGCATCCATGCGGTCAGGGAGTCCTTCCTGGACCAGATGGCCAGCCATTTGCAGGCTGACTGGGTCTGGGCCTACGAGCAACACCAGGTGGCCGAGGGCTACCAGCCTACGCCGGTGCAAGCGGGCCGCCGTGCGCTGGCCAACCTGGCGCTGGCCATGCTGTGCAGGCATGCGGTGCGGCAGGGTGACGCGGCTTGGCCGGGCCGTGCCTTCCAGCGCGTCAAGGACGCCTGCAACATGACCGATCGGCTCGGCGCGCTGGCGGCGCTGGTCGGCGCGCAGGCGGGCCTGGCCGACGCCGCGCTGGCGCACTTCCACGCCATGCACCCAGGCGAGGCGCTGGTCATCGACAAATGGTTCTCGGTGCAGGCCCGCGCGCCGGAGCCCGTGGGTGACGGCGCAGGCCGCGTCTTCGCGCATGCCAAGGCGCTGCTGTCGCACCCGGAGTTCACGTTGAAGAACCCGAACCGGGCGCGCAGCCTGATCTTCTCGCTGTGCATGCACAACCCGGCCGCCTTTCACCGCCGCGACGCCGCCGGCTATGTGTTGTGGGCCGAAAAAATACTGGAACTCGATGCCATCAACCCGCAGATTGCCGCGCGGTTGGCCCGCGTGATGGACCGTTGGACGGCGCTGGCCGAGCCCTACCGCAGCGCGGCACGCGAAGCGCTCGCCCGCGTGGCCGCCAGGCCCGACCTCAGCGACGACGTGCTTGAAGTGGTCGGCCGCTCACTGGGGGCGGCATGAGCCTGCCGGGCCGCCCCAACGGCGAATTCTCGAGCGCGCAGCGCGAAAAGTCAGTCCAATGAGCAAGAGAGTGAGCCTCACCCAGTACCTCGTCGAGCAGCAGCGCGAGCACGGCCTCATCCCGGCCCAGTTGCGCATGCTGATCGAAGTGGTGGCGCGCGCCTGCAAACGCATCGCGATTGCCGTCAACAAGGGCGCACTCGGTGACGTGCTGGGCAGCGCCGGCACCGACAACGTGCAAGGCGAGGTGCAGAAAAAGCTCGACGTCATCAGCAACGAGGTGCTGATCGAGGCCAACGAATGGGGCGGCCACCTGGCCGCGATGGCCAGCGAAGAGATGGACAGCATCCACGTCGTGCCGAATCGTTACCCGCAGGGCGAATACATGCTGCTGTTCGACCCGCTCGACGGTTCCAGCAACATCGACGTCAACGTCTCGATCGGCACCATCTTCAGCGTGCTGCGCAAGGTGGGCCATTCGCGCGGCGTGAGTGAAGAGGACTTCCTGCAGCCCGGCAAGCATCAGGCGGCGGCCGGCTACTGCGTCTACGGCCCGCAGACCACGCTGGTGTTGACCGTGGGCAATGGCGTCAGCCTCTTCACGCTGGACCGCGAAACCGGCTCCTGGGTGCTGACCCATCAAGACCTGCTCATTCCCGCCGAGACGCAGGAATTCGCCATCAACATGAGCAACAAGCGGCACTGGGCGCCGCCGGCCACCCGTTACATCGACGAGTGCCTGGCCGGCAAGGACGGCCCGCGCGGCAAGGACTTCAACATGCGCTGGGTAGGCAGCATGGTGGCCGACGTGCACCGCATCCTGAGCCGCGGCGGCGTCTTCCTGTATCCCTGGGACGCGCGTGAGCCCGACAAGCCGGGCAAGCTGCGGCTGATGTACGAAGCCAACCCGATGGCATTCCTGGTCGAGCAGGCCGGCGGCACCGCCACCGACGGCCGGCAGCGTATCCTCGACATCGTGCCGACCAAGCTGCACCAGCGCGTGGCCGTGGCGCTGGGCTCGAAGGCCGAGGTGGAGCGCATCACCCGGTACCACGCCGAACCCGTCTGATTCCTTGGGTTAGAATTTCAGGCTGTTCGCGGGAGACACGTTTCGCGTGACACGCCGGTGTAGCTCAGTTGGTAGAGCAGCTCATTCGTAATGAGAAGGTCGAGGGTTCGATTCCTTTCTCCGGCACCAAAGATATCAAGCACCTGGCCCAGACTCACCCTCTGGGTTTTGTCGTTTCTGAGGGCTCTTGCAGCGGCCATGCAGCCATGCGTTACACGGAAAACGGCTGCATGGCACCTCGCCGGATTCCATGGAATGGGCGGTGCGCGGCCCACCCGATCTCTTTCGACTGAAAGTGATTCGAAATCAGCCGAAGCCGGCGGGAACTCAGCCGCGCAGGAACTGCATCAAGCCGAACATGCCGGCCGCAGCGGTGGCGAGCACGACGCCCAGTCCCAGCCACAAGGCGCCGAAGCCCCCTTGGCGGCGGGCACTGCGGCCGCCTCGCGCGCGGCCCCGGACGCCACCGGGCAGGCTGGAATCGGCGAATTCACTTGGCCGCTCCTGGGACGGCTCGCTGTCCCAGTCGAAGACGGTAACGCGCCTGAACTTGCGGATGGGGCCCTTGTTTCGAACGAGTTGTCACATGGCTGAATTTTCCCGCGCGCCGCCCCGGCGCCGCAACCAGCGAGCGCGGGGGCGCCGCTGCCGCAACCTCGGACGGCGTGGAAAACTACCGGGGCAAAAAATCGCTGCGTGGCGGACTCAGCAGATGCGCGGCAGCGGCTCGCCCGACAGCCAGTCGACGATGCGCCGGCCGCCAAAACGTGTGCGCATCCGGACGAAACACCGTGGGTCGGCGGTGACGCTGCCGATTCAGGCCGCGGTCTGGCCCAGCGGGTGGGCGCGCATCGCAGCCGGCATTGCATGACTGCCCGCCGCTACCGTCAAACGCCGACCTCCATCCCCGGCAAGCCGACGCTGAAGACACTGCCGATGCCCGGCGTGCTGCTGACGTCGATGGAGCCGCCCATCTGCTGAACCAGCTGCAACGTGATGACGAGGCCCAGGCCCGTTCCTTCGGTGCGGCTGCCCTCGGCGCCCAGGCGGTTGAAAGGTTCGAAGAGATGGGACAACTGTTCCGGGTTCATGCCGTGTCCGCCGTCTTCAACCGCCAGCACCGGCCCCATCGCGCCGACGGCCACGCGCACCGTCACCGGCCCGCCGGGCTTGTTGTACTTGATGGCGTTCGACAGCAGGTTCATCAGCACCTGGCGCAGCCGTGTGCGGTCGGCGCGCACCAGCACTGTGCCGACGCACAGGCAGTCCATGCTCACTGCGCGCTGCGCCGCGATGGGCTCGCACAGGCGGATGGCGTCTTCGACCGCCGCGCCCGCATCCACGTCCTCGATCGTCATCCGCACCAGGCCAGACTCGATGCGCGAGATCTGCAGCAGGTCGTCCATCAGCGCCAGCAGATGGGTGCCGGCACGCAGGATGTGCTGCACATGTGCACTGGCCTTGCCGTTCTCGGCCACCACGGGTTGCACTTGCAGCAACTGCGAAAAGCCCAGCACTGCGTTCAGCGGCGTGCGCAACTCGTGGCTGGCGCGTGACATGAACACGGTTTTGGCTTCATTCGCCAGGCGGGCGGCCTGAGCCTGACTGCGCAGTGCCTCGGCGTCCACCCTTTCGGTGACATCGAGCCAGTTGTAGACCATGCCGACGCGTTGGCCGTCAACGCTTTGCGGTCGCGCATCGCATTCCAGATGACGGCCGTCGACAGTTTCACAGTGCAGAGGCAGCGCGGCCTCCGGCGCCGCGTTGACCAGGGCGAGCCAGGCCAGGAAGTCGTCGGGACGCAACAGCCGCGCCCTCAGCACGTCGAAGAGGCCGGCCACGCCGTGCGCCTCGACCTGCGCCGCGCTCAGCGTCCACAGGACGTCGAAGCGGCGGTTGTGCAGCGTCACAGCGCCCGACGGCCCGGTGGCCAGCACGCCCACCGGCGTGGCGTCGAGCGTGGCGGCCAGCATCGAGTTGGCCTGCGCCAGCGCGGCGTTGCGCTGTTCGAGCACATCGCGCGCCTCGCGCAGTTCGCGCTCGGCGCGGCGCTGCGCAGCCAGGATGCTGCGCGAGGTGGCCAACAAGGCCGCGCGCAAATCGGCGTCGATCTCCATCGGCGCGGAAGCGCTGACCTGGTGCGCGTCCCGACCCTCGCCGCGCAGATCGCCGTACTCGTTCACGACCCACCCGCTTTCATCGACTTGATCGACAGCCGCTCGGCCGCCAGACGGGTGCCGATGACACGCGCTTCGATCTTCGCGAACGCCGTGTCGCGGCTGGTCGAGACGTCGTCGCTGAAAGGCGCGAATCCGCAGTCGTCGGTGCTGCCCAGTTGCGCCGGCGGCAGGTATTCGGCGGCCTCCAGCACGCGGTCACGCACTTCCTCGGGGCTCTCGACGTGCGGGTTCAGCGGGTCGATGACACCGACGAATACCTGTTGCCCGGGGCGCAGCAAGCGGCTGATCATCTTCAGTACGCGCACGCGGTCGGGCTCGCGGGCCAGCGCGATGAAGAGGCGCCCGGCCTGCAGTTCGAACAGGCTGGGCAGCAGTTCGGCGTAGTCGACGTCGGCACTGTGTGTGCTGTCGCGGTCGCCGCCCGGGCAGGTGTGCACGCCGATGCGCTGCCGCTCGACGGCGCTGAAACGCGCCAGCGCGAGGTTGTTCAGCCCGACGAAGCTGTGCAGCAGGCCGCCGGTGGTGTCGAGTTTGTAGGCCAGACGCCCTTCGGTGAAGTCGATCTGCACGGACGCGGCGCCGAGCGCCAGGCAGCCGCGCAGGTCGGCCTCGTGTTCATCGAGTAGGTCGGCAATGAAGGCGTCACGCGAGTAGTCGTCGAGCTCGCGCCCTGGGTAGAAAAGGCTGACGGCCGAGGGCGAGATGACCGCCTGCTTGAGCGGCAGCCGCGTCAGGCGCCGGGCGTCCTCCAGGAACTGCGCGCCCTTGCGCAGGAACCGGAAAGGCCCTGCCGTCAACCGGGGCCACTGCCGGTAGTGGCCGACAAACTGCAGCCGGAAACCGTCATGCGCGAAGTTCGGCAGGCCGTCGACGCAGTAGGAGGCGAAGTTGTGGCTCTTGCGCTGCTCGCCATCGGTGACGACCGGCGAGCCGCTGGCCTCGAAGCGGCGCAGGGTGTCGAGCACGGCACGCTGGTACAGCACCTCCAGTTCGTCGGGCAGCATGCGCCCGGCGTTGAACTCGGCCAGACCGGCGATCAGTTCGAGTGGCCTCGGAAGGCTGCCTATCGGCTCGGTGGGAATCATTTCCACTGGAGATATCTCCGCGGCGCGGCGATCGCGAGGCTATGGCAATCCGGACAGCCGGCTTTCACTTTGACCGCCCCGCCGACGATTCGAACACACATCAGCAGCATAGATTTCCCGGAATTTGCTGGATCTTGACGCTCATCGGCTGCTTTCGCTGAATTCTGATCGAAACGCCGCCGGTGCGCGCGCGCCGCGCTCCACCGAGAATCGAGGCATGTCAACCAATCAACAAAGCCACCCTTCAACCTCCGGCACGCACGCTCCAACGATTTCCTCGCGCCCCTTGCGAGCCTGGCGCGCCAGTCTCGTCGTTCTGCTGTGCGCCGTCAGCTGGCTGGCTTTCAGCCCGCACCCGCCGCCGCAGGCCGACACCGGCTGGGACAAGCTGAACCATCTGCTGGCTTTCAGCGTGCTGACGGTCTGCGCCTGCAGGGCGTTTGCCGGCACCGGGCGGCATTTCGTTCGTGTGACGTCGGCCATGCTGGCCTACGGCGTGTTCATCGAACTGGTGCAGACGCAGATTCCGGGCCGCAGCGGCGAGTGGCCCGACCTGCTGGCCGACAGCCTGGGCATCGGCGCCGGCCTGCTGTTCGCAGCACTGCTCGACAGGCTGCTGAGAAATCAGCGGCGGATCATTCCGCGCTGGCTCACGTTCTGAGCCACTGAGGGTCGACACTGCGTTCAGGCGTGGGGCGATGGGCCCGGCGCAGCGCAGCGAAAGACACGCCATGAATCAGTCCCTGCTCACCCTGGAACTCGACCTGCCTCAAGGTCACCGCCCGGCCAGCGTGGCCGACCGCACCGGCTTCGAGCTGGGCTGGGATCATGCCCACCACGGCCTGGTGCCACCGGCCGGTCTGCTGCTGGCGGGCACGCCGGTCAGCCAGGGCTGGCTGGCAGGCAAGGCCGTGTTCGGCCGCCGCACGCTGCTGTCGACGCGGCCGCTGCGGGTCTGGTTGCGCCTGCGCACCGAGGCTTGGCTCGCCGGCCTGGACTTCGACACGGCGGGCATCACGCCGCTCTGGCTGGCGCAGATCGAACCAACGCACTGCCCTGTCACGCGGCAGCGCCTCGGCGGCTCGACAGACGCGCCTGTGACCGTGATGCTGCCCGGCCCCGCCGGCTGCGTGGCGAGCAATCTGCTGGTGTTGGGCCAGCGTGCCGCCAGCGCGCTGGAAGCCGTGCGTCACTGCATTGCAAGCGTCCTGGCAGAGACCCGCCTGATCGAGGCCGGCACACGGCCCGCGCTGCCCGGGTTGAGCAGCGAAGAAACCCTGCGCCTAGCCGCGCTGCTGGGCCTGGCCACCGCGCTGCCCCACGCCGAAGCCGCCAGGCTGCCGCTGCGCGTGCTGCCACCGCCGCAACTGCGCCCCTGCAACCCCGCACAGCAACTGCAGGCGCTGCTCACGCTGCAGTTCATGCGGCCCGGCTGGAGCGAGCGCCTTCGCACCCTGGCCGACCTGCTGCCCGACGCCGCGCTGCGCCATGACTTCAACCTCTTCGTTGGCGCACTCGCGCCGCGACTGCTGGCCGCCGGGCCCACTGCCGACACGCGGACCACGCAGCAAACCCTGGAAGACGCCTGGGGCGACGCCCGCGTGCAGCGGCGCTGGCTGCAACTGGCGCTGCAACTGGGTGCCGAAGGCAGCACCGAACTGCTGCGGCGTGCGGCCGCAGCCGGCTTGGTCGCACCGGCCACCCCGGCATCGCGGCGCAGCAGCCGCGCTGTGATGACCGGCGGCGGCGCGGCGCTGGCCCGCGTTCATGGCGCCGCCGGCACCGCTGCTGCTGCGATGGGCGCAGGAACGGCAGGCAGGCCGCCGAAGAACAGCGCGGCCACCAGCGGCGCCAGCGCATCGTGGGTCAGCGGGCCCTCTGGCCGCAACCAGGTGAAGGTCCAGTTGATCATGCCGAACAGCAGCATTGCCAGCGGCGTCTGAAGCTGCGCATCGGTCAGCTCCGGCCGCAGGGCGGCGATGGCCGCGGCGAAGGCCGCCACCACGCGTTTCTGCGCCGCCAGCACCTCGCCGCGCTCCAGTTCGGCGAGGAACTTGACGTCTTCGGTCAGCACGCGGTGTTCATCGCGCGCGCTGGCATAGGCGTGCATGAAACGTTCGATCAGGGCGCGCAGATGGGCCTCGGGCGGCAGCCGCAGTGCCGTCACGTCCGCCACCAGCCCTTCCAGGCGCGCCACGTGGCCGCCGGCAATCTGCGCCAGCAGGTCGTGTTTGTCGCGCACGTAGTGGTAGAGCGTGGCCTTCGATACCCCGCAGGCGGCCGCCAGCCCCTGCATGGTGGCGGCCGTGAAGCCGCGCTCGGCGAACAGCGCGGCGGCTGCCGCGAGGATCTGCCCGCGCTGATCGTCCCAGCCAGCCGAGCGCGGCCGCGCCATGCTTCAGCGCTCGTCGAACGAGACGACGACGCGGGCGCTCAGCGGGTGAGCCTGGCAGGTGAGCACGAAACCGGCGTCGATCTCGGCCCGCTCCAGCGCAAAGTTGCGGTCCATCCGCACCTGGCCTTCCCGCAGCCTGGCACGGCAGGTGGCGCAGACGCCCGAGCGGCAGGAATACGGCACCTCGATGCCGGCGCGGGCGGCAGCGGCAAGGATGCTT
>Ga0105046_10002767_pt1 | contig 27721 bp, 18 predicted proteins | sample MAT03_FD_78385 | JGI IMG/M metagenome (GOLD analysis project Ga0105046, IMG submission 78385) | Freshwater microbial communities from Lake Fryxell liftoff mats and glacier meltwater in Antarctica - MAT-03 (megahit assembly) | ecosystem: Environmental > Aquatic > Freshwater > Ice > Liftoff... | reverse complement strand
GTCCTTATCCTGCGCCTGCGCCGAACGCGGCGCAGAAAGGGCGATCATGGCAGCACCAGCAAACAGCAGCGACAACTTACGCATCGAAAACTCCGAGAGATTGTAGGGAGAGACAGACCAGCAACTGCTGATCTATTCGTACAAACCACCATTCTGGATGCAAAGTTCCGAAAAGATCTCTTCCGGCGCTTTCGTTACGCGGTCCGGACTCTAGCGTCTGGGCGGCATGAGCACACGATCGACCATGTGGATGATCCCGTTGCCGGCGACGATATCCGACTTGAGGACGATCGCCGTGCCGATGCTGAGTTGTGTGCCGCTCATGGAGACGTTCGCGTCACTTCCCTCGACCGTTTTGCGTCCTTTGCCGTTGAGGTTAGCAAAGTCGGCCGCCGTTAACCGTCCGGCGATAACGTGATAGAGCAGCACGTCGCGCAGCGCCCGCTTGTCTTTCAACAGTGCGTCGAGCGTCGCCTTCGGCAGCTTGGCGAAGGCCTCGTCACTTGGCGCAAGCACCGTGAACGGGCCCGGACCTTTCAGCGTCTCGATCAGGCCAGCCTCGGCGAGCGCACGCGCGAACGTGGTGAAGCCGCCCGCCGCCGCCGCGGTTTCGACGATGTCCTTCGCTTGCGCGCCTGCGACGAGCGGTGTGGCGAGTGCAACCACCGCGCTCGCGGCGAAACCAATCAGCGGCCTACGCATGTGTGCTCCAGATCACGAGAGGGCGCCAGCGTGACGCGGGTGCCATGTATTCGACACCGGAAAGGTAGTGCCGTTCCGAGCATCAATGCGAGCCATTACCAATGCGAAATCCGGCGGGTCGCCGAAAATCATAACTTGCATGGCTGCATAGGATTCAACAGGGTATTAGTGTCCGACGCTCGCCACCTGTCCTGCGGCGACTTGCTCAATGGCAGCGCGGAGACCGTTAACGAGCGGGAGCAGGTCCTTAAGTCGGTTTGTCGGCGCAACGAGAACGATCGTTGCAAAAGACCTGTTCGACAAACGCTGCTGAAACGGAAGATTCTGATCGGTCGTGACGAAGACGTCGCATACCGCGGATAAGAGGTCGAGCAGCGCTCCGTCATCTCGACCGGCCCAGCCGTGTGCTCCAATCGTTGTAGCGCCAGGTACGGCAATGTGGCGTAGCAGAGTCCGCGGCACACAATGGTCGAGGACGATTCGGGGTGCCCTCTCCACGACGGAGGACACACGAACCTACGCTGCCGCCGTCGTAGCCGCGGCGTCCAGCGCTTGCCTTGCGAGGTCCAACACGGCAATAGCGTGTTCTCGGCTCACATCTGGAAAATCAGCAAGGAAGGCATCAAGAGGGTCGCCACCTTCCAAATACTCGATCAACGTGAGCACCGGAACCCGCGTGCCAGCGAACACCGAAGCGCCGCTGAGGCGCTCCGGTGAGCGGGTTATGAGTGGGTTTGGGACGGCCATAGTTTGCGCTCCGAAAGGTTCATTCTTGAAACTACACCAAAGCTTGGTACCTCAAAGGGCCCCCAGAATCAGCCGCTCCAACAACTGCAGTCCGAAATACGCCACGATGATCGTGATATCGAACATGCCGATCGTCGGAATCACGCGGCGGAGCGGCGCCAGGATCGGCTCCGTCAGTACGTACGACCAGCGCCACCATTTCGAGTACTGCGACCCGCCCACCCAGCTCGACACCACACGGGCAAAGAGCGCGATCTGCAGGACGCCAAAGGTCCAGCGGATGACCAAGTACAGGATCGACCCCGACTCCGCCGCATAGTCCAGGAGCGCCAGCTGATCGCGCAGAAAGCCCAGCCCGGAGATCAGCATCAGGCCACCAATGATCACGGCCGCCAGTGCCCACCATGGCGCCGCGTACGGGGTGCCGCCTGCCCGCAGGAGTCGGCGTTCCATTGGGGCGACCAGCCACGGATCGATCTTCTCGCGCACGAAGCGGGCGATCGGGGAAAAGGGCTGCAGCTTGCGCGTGCGGACACCATAGGAGGCGAGGGCAGCGATGGCGGTCAGTGCACCGGCCGCGAAGACGGCAGGGCGGAGCAGGCCAATGACGATATCAAACAGGCTGATGACGGTTCGGAACATGTTGGAAAGATACCCCAAAACAGTGCAAAGTATTTCGTCGCCTCGACACCCATCACCTCATCGGCGGCCAGATCGGGCGTGTCCCGAGGCCAACGCGCCGGCCATCGATGAAAGCACGCCAACCCCGCACAACACCCACGAGAGCGGGGCAGTCCCTGTAGCCTGCGCAGCACCCCACGCGGCAACCAGGAGAGCACTCGCCCACGCAGCGGCATGCGCAAATCCGGTCACACGCGAAAGGCTGCGCCGTGCCATCCCGGCCCAGTAGCCGACCGGCGCAAACCACAACACCAGCCACAACACCGTCAACAGCGGCGCGATTGACGCGCCGACGGGCACTACCGACTGCACCAGCGCCCAGCCGATGGCGGGGGAGAGCGAGAGTGATACCTCGCGAACGCCGATGTAAGGAGCGACGCGGTCGCGGGCGCCGATGTCACGGGCGCCGATGTCGCGGGCGCCGATGTCGCGGGCCGGAACGTCTGGCACATCGAGCACACCACCCGACGCGTGCGCACGCGACCAGCGCACATACCATGCACGCGCTGTCACGACACACGAGATGCTGAGCGGCGACGTGTCGTCGGCAAACGCATCCGGTGCGAGCAGCAGCGGTGTGTACAACCCCCATCGATACGCGGTGAGGTCAGACGTCACGGCAGCGTCGCGCCCATACTGCGCGAACAAGAGATGCGCGCGGGTGACACGAGGGTCTACACTCTGTGCTCGCGGATCATGCACGAACACGATCGGCACCACGTCGTTCCGTGCATCACGACCGCGCACCACGACCGATGCAGTCACAGAATCCGTCCGCTCGGCGGCCACCAACACGGGCCCGGTGCCACGATGCGCAATGCTCACGCCGTTCACCATCGCGCTCTCCGCTTCTGCGGCGTACCACCCGTAACCCGGCGTAAAGGGCAGCGAACTTGGCGAAACCACGGCGCGCGGTTGTGCGGAGGTTGCAGGCGCTGCCGGAGAGAGCGCGACCGCCAACGCACTCCACACCACCACGAACAGCGCGGCCCACCCGCGTGCCAGCACGCGCGCCGTCGTCTCACTCGGCGCGACACACGTTGGCAAATACATCACGAGCACCACACCCAGCCACGTGCCAGCGGTGTTGCTCAGCACGTCGGCCAGTGCTGGTATACGTCCAGCGCCCACGCCGTAGAATTGCAATGTTTCAATGGCCAGCGAGGCCGCGGCGCCGAGTACAACGGCGCGCGCAATACGCGCATTACCCATCTCTTGCCGCCACGCCAACGCCGCACCCAAAGGAACGAACAGCGCGATGTTGCTGATGATGTCGGCAAGCCACGCTGGCGAGCACGTGAGGCAGGTGGCTGCGCGCCACACAGACCGCCCGTCTCCTACCAGGCCGCTACGGCCGCCAGGCGTGAGCGTGAAAAACGCGATGCACAATGCCACGATGACGCGTGCGACCCACACGGTGGTCCGCACGGGCGCGGACTACTTCAACACCGCTTTCGCGATGGTCTGCAATTGCATGTTGCTCGTGCCCTCATAAATCGTGCCGATCTTCGCGTCACGATAATACTTCTCTACGGGATACTCGCGTGTGTAGCCATATCCGCCAAACAACTCAAGACACAGTGACGTAAGCCGTTCGCACATCTGCGACGAATACAGCTTGGCCATCGCGCCTTGTCGCGCAATGTCGTGCCCGGCGTCTTTCAAGCGTGCGGCGTTGTACACGAGCAAACGCGCCGCTTCCAGCTCCGTTGCCACCTGCGCGACCTGGAACTGAATGCCCTGAAACTCGGCCAGTGCTTTCCCGAACTGTTTGCGTTCCTTCAAATGCGCGGTGGTAGCATTGAGTGCACCCTGCGCCACGCCAATCATCTGCGCGCCAATGCCAATGCGCCCCTCGTTCAACGTTTCGATAGCGATCTTGTAGCCCGTTCCCACTTCACCAAGCACGTTGGCGTCGGAAACAAAGGTATTTTCGAAATGCAGGGAGGTGGTGCTCGAGGCACAGATGCCCAGCTTGTGTTCTTTCTTGCCAACGGTGAAGCCCGCCGTGCCACGTTCAACAATGAAGGCCGTGATGCCCTTGTAGCCGGCCTCCGGCTTCGCGTTGGCGAACACCACAAAAATGCCAGCTTCTCCGCCGTTGGTGATCCACGCTTTCGATCCATTCAGCGACCACCCGCCGTCGACTTTGTCGGCGCGCGTGGTCAGACCAAACGCATCGCTGCCCGAGCCGGGCTCAGACAGCGCGTACGCGCCTATCGTGCCGCTCGTGAGCCGAGTGAGGATGCGGGATTTCTGCTCGGCGTTGCCGTACCGATTGATGGGATAGTTCACCAGCGTATTTTGCACGTCCACCTGGATCGCTGCGGATGCGTCTACTGTACTGAGCGCTTCGACCGCCAGCGTGACCATCATCAGCGAGCCGCCAGCGCCACCATACTCCTCGGGCACTTCGATCCCCATGAGCCCCAACTCCACAAACTTCGCCGTGACCGCCGGATCGATCTGCCCGGCGTCTTCCATCGCATGGACGCGCGGTCGGACCTCGGTTTCCGCGAGGTCAAGGACGGCCGCGCGGAAGAGTTCTTCTTCTTCAGAGAGGACCGTGAGTGGGGCGGCGGAGTTGTCTATGCTACTGGTCATCGGGATACGGATGTTGAAGACAGCGGGAAGACGTGCGCCCCTGAAAGCTATCGGAGTCGAATAGACGCCGCTCAGGCGATCGTTACCTGAATATATTGGCGGTATGCATTGCATAGACTGCCTCTCGGGCCCGACGTTTCATGACAGGTAGCGGGTCGCGAGACTCGCGGCCACGCGGTGTGTGGCAGTCGAAAGCGGGCATCGCCGTGGCGGCCTACGGCATTGCCATGGCGCTATTCGCTGTCTTTCTGAAAGCGGAAGGCGACGTGTCACCTGCGGGCATGCTGGCTCTTTTCGCGCCACGCTGGGTGGCGCTGGTGCCGTGGGCACCGCTGATACTTGCGGCGATGGTCGGCCGTCGCTGGCGCGTGCTTGCCGTCGCCACGTTCGGACTGCTGTTCACGCTGCGCACCGTGGCGTTCTTCGAGATGCCGTTGCGCCGGTCCACCACCACCGACCGTCACGCCCTCCGGATCGTGACCTACAATACCGACCGCTCGGCGGTGTTGGCCAACCGCATTCGGGCTGACCTGTCGCGATGGAACGCCGATGTGGTGTTGCTGCAGGACTGCAAGACCATTGTGGCCGATACGCTCAAGAGTATTGCCGGTGTGCATGTGCATACGACCCCGGAGTTCTGCCTGGTCTCACGACTGCCGGTGGAGTCGGTCGACCTCATGCCCACCGAACAACGCCCCGGTGCGGTACTGCAAGGCAGGCCAGGGCATGGCATTCGCTATCGTGTGCGGACTGCAGACGCGGTCGTGCCAATCTATTCAGTGCACCTGGAGAGCCCGCGCACTGCGCTTTGGTCGGCGCGTAACGGCGATCTGTCGCGGTTGGCTGTGAGCATTCGCGCGCGCGGCGCCGACTCTCGGCGCACATCGGTGCTGGTCGACCGTCGCGACTCCGCGTTCGTGGTGGCTGGTGATTTCAACCTGCCTTACGGGAGCGCGATTCTGCAGCGGGATTGGGGTGATCTGGGCAATGCCTTTGGCGCTGCCGGATGGGGCATTGGCAACACCATGTTTGCGGGACGTTACGCGGTGCGCATCGACCATGTCCTGATGTCTCGAGCGTTTAGGGCGGCGAGCGTGGAGCTATTACATGGCTATCCCAGCGAGCACCAGCCGGTGATCGCGATGCTGGAGTGGAGGTAGTTAAACGGGCATCAGAACTTCCTGAGGTTTACGGCAGAGCTCGGCATGACCCTTGCAACTTGGTCGGTTCAGTGCAGGATTAAACCCACCACGTAACACCGGACTCCATGCTTCATACTGCTGCCACCTCATACAGTTACGCGACCGCTCGCCGAATCGGCCGAGCGTTGCGTGCCGTGGGTGTGACGGTGTGCAGCGTCGCAGTGTTGCACGCGTGCGACAATCCTCCTGCTCCCGTCGAGCCCGCTACCCCCCAGAACGCTACTCCGGAAAGCCGCGTCCTCGGCAATGTGACGGTTGGCACGACCTTGGACCGGCCGGTTCGCGTGACCGTGATCGGAACGGACGGCCAGCCCTTGGCGGGCGAGAAAGTCCGTTGGCAGCCCAGTGAAGACGGCAAAGTCAGCCTGGCAGAAAGCACGACCGATAACAAAGGGGTCGCAATCGTGCGATGGACGGTTGGCACGAAGGTGGGTGATCAGGCCCTCGTGGCCTACGTCGCGGGCGTTCAGCCCGTGGTGTTCAGTGCCACCGCCGTGGCCGACCGTGCCGCTTTGGTGCGCCTGTCCAGCGATCTGATCCGCGTCACGATCATCGGCGACACAGTCCGTTTCAGTACAACCGTCGAAGATCAATACGGCAATTCCGTAAACACCCCCGTATCGGTGTCGCTTGAAAGTTCTGGTGATGTCCTTCTGGTGTCGGGTTCCAGTTTCATTGCCAAGAACCGCGGAAATGCCGTAATTCGCGCCGCGGCCGACACGGCGACCTCACGTCTGTTGGTACTGGTCGACCCCTCGCCGCCGTTGGTCACACGCGTGTTACCGGACACCCTGCGCCCGGGTGGCACGGTGGTGGTGGAGGGGCTGGGATTCTCGTCGCTCCCGGAGACCATCGAGCTCACAGTGGCGGGTCTCAGGGCTAACGTGCTTTCAGCGACCAGCACGCGAATCGAAGCCCAGCTGCCCAACAGCTATCCCTGCGGCGCCACCGCAGCCCAGCCGGTTCGCGTCACGGTGGCCGGCGCGTTTGGTGAGGCGGCGGTGCCCCTGCGTACCTCGACGCGTTTGCAGCTCAATAAAGGTGAATCGGCGCAACTGCTCGATGCGCAACAGGTGCGCTGTACCGAACTCGCGGCCCCGCCTGGGAACGGCCAAGCAAGGTATGTCGTGGCGGTAATCAATACCAGTCAGTCGACGGCGTCGACGGCGGCGTTTGAACTGCGCGGCACTGGTACCGGGGGGTTGGCAGGCCGAGCGGCGGCGACGCGTTCAGAAGCATCGGCACAAGCGCGATCGACGGCGTTTGGCGATGCGGCATCGGTGCTGAGCAAGGTACGGCCCCGCCCGCGCGGTATGGTTATCGGCGTCGATGACGCAGCCGCGAGTGCCGCGCACGATCAGTATCTGCGGACACAGCGTGCGATCAGCGCGCGCTTCGGGTCACCGGCACCGGAATGGCGCCAACGTACGAAGCCACAGACTGCCGCGCTGAGCATGGCCGCAGCGCTGGGCGATACGGTCACGATGAAGGCCCTGTACGCCAGTTGCACGAGTGGTCGTGATGTGCGTGCGCGCGTTGTGTACGCGGGTACGCGTGCCGTGGTGTTGGAAGACATCGCTGCATCGCAAGCCGGTACAATGGACATCGAGTATCAGCGCATCGGCGACGAGTACGATCGTGTGCAGTACCCGCTGATGGTGGAGAACGTGGGCGATCCATTGGCGATGAACGCCACGATGGGTGGTGACGGACGTGTGGCCATTTTGTTCACGCGTTATGTCAACGATTCACTGCCGGGCATCGCTGGCTACGTGTCGGCGTGCAACTTCTATCCGAAGAGCACGTTCCCGGCGAGCAATCAGGACGAAGTGATCTACGGGCGTGTGGCGAATGCCGCCGAGGCTCCGTCAGAGTGGCGCCGGGTGATGCGCGGCACCGTGCTTCACGAAAGCAAACATCTGGCGTCGTTCTCGATTCGGTTTGTGGATGGTACGCCGTTCGAAGAGAGCTGGTTGGAGGAAAGCACTGGTCGTGTCGCGGAGGAGCTGTATGCGCGCACGTTCAGTAGGGTCAACCTGTGGAAGACCAACGCGAGCTTTGAGCAGACAGTAGGCTGTGAGCTTGCGCAGTGCGATGATCGTCCGCTCATGATGTGGAAGCACTTCTCCGTATTGCACCAGTATTTGCGCGGTGTCGACACGCTGACGCCGCTGGGATCTACGACTGGCAGTGACTTCACCTATTACGCCAGCGGGTGGTCGTTTGTACGGTGGGCGATCGATCAGTATGCCTCGAACGAAGGCGCATGGCTCAAGGCGATCGTGCGCGGCGGGCAGCTGACCGGGCTCAGTAACCTCGCGCAGCGTACCGGTCGCCCCGTGGGGGAGATGCTGGCCGACTGGGCCTTGGCGCAGGCGGTCGACGACCTTCCAGGCTTTACGCCCACTCGGCAGCAGTTAAGCCTCCCCAGCTGGAACCAGAACGAGGTGTTCAGCGGATTGGCCGCCACGTTTCCAAGCGCGTTTGACCGGCGGCCGCTGAAGCAACGCTCAATGAGTTTTGGTGCGTTTCTGATTCCGGTCGGACGCCTGCGCGCCTTCTCGACCAGCTACTTCAGCTTTGACGGAGCACAGACCGGGTCACAGCTCCTTGAGCTACGGGGAGAGGGTGGGGCTGCGGTGGCGCCGGCGAGCTTGCGTGTTGCTGTAGTGCGAGTGGAGTAGTCTGTTCTTCGTGCATCTACTTTGGGGAGTCGCAGCGGGCGCGCTGGTCGCCATCCTGCTTATTTGGCTGGGGTATCCGCTCGCTGTCTGGTGTGTTGCGGGCTTGGTCGCGCGTCCGATTCGGCCCAACGCAACAGCGGCGGCGGCGCGGCGTGTTTGCGTCGTATTGGCGACACGCGAAAGTCCGTTGGTGGTCGCCGAGCGGGTGCGCAATCTGTTCGATACCGATCACCCGGCGTCATTGCTTGAGGTCGTAGTCGCCCTCGATGCCGACGGTGCACAATCCGGTGCCACCAGCTTCGATGGACTCGACGATCGGGTGCGCGTGGTGAAGGGCGACCTGCCCGGTGGAAAGGCGTGTGCACTGAACGCAGCCGTTCGGGCCGCAACCGGCGAGATCCTTATCTTTGCTGATACGGCGCAGCGGTTCGAGCGACAGACCATTCCGGTGCTTGTCGCGGCGCTGGAAGACGAACGTTTCGGGGCGGTTTCCGGAGCACTAACGCTCGGCTCGAGCGCCGGTGCTTCTCCAATGCATTGGTATTGGTCGATGGAGAAGATGCTGCGCTACAACGAATCGCTGATTCACAGTTCTATAGGTGTGACCGGCGCGGTCTATGCCACGCGCCGTGATTTGTGGCCTGAGCCGCCGGCGGGCACCCTGCTGGACGACGTGTTTGTGCCTATGGCCCTTGTGCTGCGGGGGCACCGCGTAGGATTCGCTCCAGCGGCCAAGGCCACTGACGTGCGCACGTTCGACAACGACGCGGAAAAGGTCAGGAAGACGCGAACCCTGACCGGTGTGGTGCAGCTGCTGTCGCTGTTGCCGGGTATCGTTTCGGTGCGCAATCCAGTGGTGGTTCAGTTCGTCTTTCACAAATTGGCACGACTTGCAACACCTGTGCTGGCCATTCTGATGATCATGGCCGCCTTGCCTGCGAGCGTTGCCTTCGCGCTTCAAGAGCCGTCTGCATCGCTGGCGATCGCGGCCATCGTTGCGTTGCTCCTTCTGGTGGTTCCGTCCCTCAGGGCCCGCACACGTGACCTGTTGCGCTGGGGGTGGTCGTTGCAGGAGGCCACGCTCAGGGCCGTCGTCAACGGCGTGCTCGGTCGCTGGGGCGTATGGACTCGTCCGAAGTGAAAATGTCCAACGTGAACACGAGCAACACGGTGCCTACTGAGAACACCTCACGCATACGCGTTCTGATCGTCGGGCCGTCCCTCGACATTCTGGGTGGTCAAGCGGTACAAGCCAAGCGATTGCTCGACGGTCTCGCTACGAGTGGGGTGGTAGAGGCGTCGTTCCTGGCCGTGAATCCGAGGCTCTCCGGATTCTGGGGACGGTGTCAGCGAGTGAAATACGTGCGGACCATGGTAAACTCCATCGCATACTTCGCGACGCTGCTGCGTCGAGTGCCCCAGAGCGATGTCGTGCACGCATTTTCGGCCTCCTATTTCTCGTATTTGTTGTCTCCAATGCCGGCGCTCGTCGTCGGACGCATCTTCAAGAAGCCGACGATCCTCAACTACAGAAGTGGTGAGGCCGATGACCACCTCACGCGTTGGAAGTTGACAGCGGTGCCGACCATGCGTCGGCTTGCTACCGCAATCGTCGCCCCCTCAGGCTATCTCGTTGATGTGTTCGGCAAGCACGGCCTGACCGCCACGTCGATCTCGAATTTCGTGCCGATTGAGAAGCTTCCCTATAGGGCGCGGACCAGTTTCGCGCCAAGGTTCTTCAGTAACAGGAACCTCGAGTCCCTCTACAATGTCGGCTGTACCATTCGTGCATTCGCAGTGGTACACGAGCAGCATCCAACGGCGACCCTCGTCATCGCGGGCGACGGCGCGCAGCGACGCGAACTCGAGGCTCTCGCGGATGAGCTCTCCGTAGCGGATGCGGTGAGTTTCATCGGTCGAGTCGATCCTGGCGCCATGGGTGAGCGGTATGCGGCGTGTGACATCTATTTCAATAGTCCGAATATTGACAACATGCCGAGTTCGATCGTCGAGTCGTTCGCCTGTGGGTTGCCGGTGGTGAGTACCGATGCCGGTGGTATCCCGTACATCGTTGAACATGAAACAACCGGACTGCTCTCGCCATGTGGCGACCACAGGGCACTGGCGCACTCGGCGTTGAGAATCCTCGCCGATCACTCCCTCGGCGAGCGCCTGTCGCGGAACGCACGTCAGGAATGCGAGACCAAGTACGTATGGCCGGCGGTACAGACAAAGTGGGAATCATTGTACTCGGACCTGTCGGCGAGGGATTCGTGAGCAGGCTGGGCCGATTGGTCCGCCGTGCGCGGAAGCTTTCGGCCCACGAAGTCGCGAGTCGTCTTGCGCAAAAGACGTGGGCGCTCACCGAACGGCTGTCGATGTGGCGCGAGCCGGGAGCCGCGGCTGCGCAACTCGGCGAAGGGGACAGGCGTGCACTGGGTCCATTCTTCCCCGGGGCCGTCGCGGCAAGCGAAACCGCCAGACAGTGCACACGTCGTGACCCGGCACACGTGGCCGATATCCTCAGCCGCGCGGAACGGATGCTGACAGGCCGGCTCCCGGTCTTCGGACTTGGCTGGATTGACGTCGGTGAGCCCCCACGATGGCATAGGGAACCGTTGGCCGGCGTGACCGCGCCGCGACGACACTGGAGTACGATTCCCTACCTGGACGTCTCCGCGGTCGGCGATCACAAGATCCTCTGGGAATTCAATCGTCACCAGCACTTTGTGACGCTTGGGCAGGCGTGGGTGCTTACCGGAGACGACCGGTTTGCCACGCTATTTGCTTCTCACGTCGATTCCTGGATTCGTGAAAATCCAGTCCGCGTCGGCGTGAATTGGTCGAGCAGTCTCGAGGTCGCATACCGCGCGATTTCGTGGTGCTGGTCGCTTCACCTATTCAGCGGAAGTCCGGCGTTAACTCCGGAGCGTCGCTCAGGTATGTACGGTGTGCTCCGCGCACACGCAGTCCATCTCACGCGCTACCTCTCCACATACTTCAGCCCGAATACGCATCTCACCGGTGAGGCCCTTGGGCTATACTACCTCGGGACCGTTTTGCCGGGATTCCGCGAGGCGCCATCATGGAGGAGCTTCGGAGCCGATATCCTCAATCGTCAACTGCCGATTCAGGTGCATGCTGACGGCGTCTACTTCGAGCAGGCCACACAGTACCATCGATACACCGCCGAGATCTATCTCCACTACTGGATACTTGCTGCCGCGTCTGGGGCGACACCTGAAGTCGAGATGCGCAGCCGGATGACACGGCTGTTTGACGTTCTGGCGGCGCTTCGTCGAGCCGATGGCACCATGCCGCTGATGGGCGACGATGATGGTGGCCGACTGATTCAACTTGATGGTGAGACGCCGGAGCGCATTGACGGACTGCTCGCGACGGCCGCCAGAGTGTTCGAGAGACCGGACTGGATCATGCGCGCAGATGCTCCGCAAGCCATGTCGGTTTGGATGCTCGGAGAAGAGCGCGTGGCATCGGGCGACGCGGAGGTTGTGCCGCTGAGCCTTCATTCACAAGGGAGCGCAGCATTCACCGACGGTGGCGTGTATGTGCTTCGCAGTGCTGAACAGCGTGGCCACGCGGTGATTTCGTGCGGCCCGCATGGCTCACTCAGTTGTGGACATGCGCATGCTGATGCCCTGGCGCTGGTGCTCCATGACGGGGACGGAGACATCTTCGTGGACGCCGGCACCTTCACCTATATGGGACCGGAACGGAATGACTTCCGGGGCGAACGTGGTCACAACTCCCTGACGTTGGCGTCTTCGACGGACTTCCTACCAGCTGGTCCGTTCTCGTGGACCAAAAAGGTCGACGGTCATGCGATTTCGTGGGCGGTCGCCAACGATGCTTCGTATTTCCGCGGTGCCTGCGGAGACGGAGGGGTCGGCGTGACCCGTTATCGGTCGGCGGCGACGCCCGCACCTGGTCTCTGGATCGTTGAAGACTCCTGCGATTCGACGCTACCGATTCAAGCCGAGTTGAGATGGCGCCTCGCCTCGGATCTGACAGCGACGGTTACCGAGCAGTGGGATGGCGGTGGGCGCATCGACCTCAGCCGCCGCGGTCGACTTGTGTCCACGGTGGTCATCATCAGTGAAGGGGGAGCGCTGGACCTGGTGCCCGCTTGGGTGTCGCCGCAATACGGGCGCCGCCTGCCAACCGAGTTGATCCGGTGGCGCGGAGAGCTGGACTGCAACCGCAAGGTGCGCTCCGTCGTCATTGTTTGGGACCACACCACAGGCGTACCCGTTCGAATCGGTGCTGGCCATACGGCCAGGACGATCGCGCTGCCTGGTCAGTCGGCAAGCGCTGCGACCGTCGACATCGGTTTCTTGAATTTCCCCTTTTCCAGCTCTGACGTGCACGCTGACACGGACTATGCAGTAACTATCCCCGGATCCGGACCCGAACCGGAGGCGGTACGCCTCGTCGCATTTGGCGTGCGACACCTACAATTCGGAACGGGTGCCGCGGTGAAAGGCGCTGTGCCTATGGCCTCGGCAACGTTTGACCAAGGACGCTGGGAATTTGAAGACGTGAATAGCGCGGTGGGTCGTTAGTCATGTGTGGAATTTGTGGCGTTGTCGCCGATGCCGGCGTACTGACCATCACGGGGGACCTCGTCGAACGCATGCGCGACACGATGATCCACCGCGGACCGGACGGGGCGGGGAGTTACTTGCATACGAATGTTGGTTTGGGTCACCGTCGCTTGAGTATCGTGGACGTTGAACACGGTCAACAGCCGATGCTGAGCAGTTCTGAGCGCTACGCGCTTGTGTTCAATGGTGAGATCTTCAACCATCCGATGCTCAAACCGTCCCTTGAAGCGGAGGGGGCTCGTTACCGCACCAGATCAGATACGGAAACGATTCTGCACCTCGTTGAGCGGTATGGCGACGACGCCGTGACGCACTTACGCGGAATGTTTGCCATCGCGTTATGGGATACGCAGCGTCGGCGGCTTTGGCTCGCACGCGATCGCTTCGGCGTGAAGCCGCTGTACTATGTGCATCGCGCCGACGGCAGCCTCTGGTTCGCGAGTGAGATTAAGGCACTGGTCGCGGGTGGGGCCATCAAGCCGACGCTGAATACCAATGCGTTGCCAGACTACCTCGCCAATCATGCGCCCTCTGGAGAACAGACGCTGTTTGAGGGTGTGCGGCGGCTCCCGGCGGGACATACGTTGGTCTGGCAAGACGGAAAAATTGAGATCCGCAGATACTGGGACCTCTCCTTCCCATCGCATGTGGGGGAAGAGCCGTCCGCCACTCGTCAGCGCGCGTATGTGGACGAGTATCTGGACCGCCTGTCAGAGGCTGTTCGCCTCCGCCTCATGTCTGATGTCCCGTTGGGGATGTTCTTGTCCGGAGGGATCGACTCCGCTGCCATTACCGCCATCATGTCGAAGATGGTTGATGGACCGGTGAAAACGTTCTCCGTGGCCTTCGCCGAACGTGAAGCCAACGAGCTTCATTACGCCCGGATGGTCTCGGAACATTGTCGCACCGATCACCACGAGGTCGTCCTGTCGCCGGAGACGTTTTTTCAGCGTCTGCCGAAGTTGATTTGGCATGAAGACGAGCCTCTGGCCCATCCGTCCAGTGTCGCGTTGCACGCCGTCTCACAGCTCGCATCTGAGCATGTGAAGGTCGTGCTGAGTGGCGAGGGAAGTGACGAGACCCTCGCGGGGTACAATCGCTATCGCGTCACCATGATGAACGCGAGGTGGGGCGACGCGTACGAGCGTACTGTTCCGCGCTTCGCTCGGCAGGCTGTTCGAGCGGGTATCCGAGCACTGCCGCCCGGCCTCCGCCTGCGACAGCGGGCTGAGCGGACCTTCGTCATGCGCGATGCGGACCTGGACGCATTGTACTTTGACAACTTCGCCGTCTTCGACCGGCAAGCGCAACTCGGGATGCTCTCTCCGGGAATGCGCGAGCAGGTCGTCGGGATAGACATCTACGACGCCTACCACGCGGCGCTCAAGGCAAGTGACGCGACGTCGTTGCTTGATCGCTTGTTGTATGCGGATACGAAAACGTACCTGCAGGAATTGCTCATGAAGCAGGACCAGATGAGCATGGCGGCTTCGATTGAGAGTCGGGTGCCATTCCTTGATCATCCGCTCGTGGAATGGGTTGCGAAGCTGCCGCATTCCATGAAGTTGCGCGGCTTGACGACAAAATGGATTCTCCGTGAGGCCATGAAGCCGTTGCTTCCCGCACCTATCCTTGAACGTGGGAAGATGGGTTTCCCTGTTCCCGTGGGGGCATGGTTCCGAGGTGCATGGAAACCGCTGCTGCAGGAGCTCGTGCTCTCCAGTCGCGCGCTGGATCGCGGCATCTTCTTGAAGCCAGAGCTGCAGCGGCTGGTCCATGAACACGTGGCCGGTGTGCGCAACCATAGTGAGCGTCTGTGGTCGTTGGTGACGCTGGAGCTGTGGCACCGCATCTTCATCGACGGCGACGGTGCGAACGAGGACCTGCTGCAGATCGCGTCGCCGCGGCGGGCAGCGTAGTGCGGATCCTCTGGTTGAAGACGGAGTTCTTGCACCCCGTGGATAAAGGGGGACGGATACGCACGTACCAAATGCTGCGAGAGATTGCCAACCGCCATCACGTGACGTATCTGACGCTCGACGACGGACTCGCCGACCGGGATGCAACCGAGCGCGCTCGCGAGTATGCGGCGGAGGTTGTCAGGGTGCCGTTTTCTCCGCCGCCGAAAGGCACGTTGCCTTTTTACTCGGCGTTGCTGGGGAATCTCGGTTCACCGTTGCCGTACGCCGTCGGTCGGTATCGGTCAGCAGAGATGGAACGGGCTGTGCAGGAGCATGCACAGCACGCGGATTTGGTCATTTGCGACTTTCTTGCGCCGGCGGTCAACGTACCTCACCAGCTCGCGTGTCCGGTGCTGCTGTTTCAGCACAACGTGGAATCGATGATCTGGGAGCGGCATACTGCCGTCGCGACATCGGCGGTCAAGAAGGCCTACATGAACCTTCAGTGGCAGCGCATGGAGCGATTCGAGGGGCAGGCGTGCCGACGCTTCGATCATGTGGTTGCCGTGTCGCCAATCGATTCGCAGGTCATGCGCGAACGGTTTGGAGTGACTGCAGTGAGCGACGTACCCACAGGCGTCGACACGGAGTATTTCACCCCGGAGCATACAAACCCGCGCCGCCGGGTTGAGTTGGTATTCACGGGTTCGATGGACTGGATGCCCAATGACGATGCCATGCGGTGGTTTCTGGCCGAGATCCTTCCGCGTATTCGCGCGAGTCTTCCCGAGACGACACTGACCATTGTTGGGCGTTCACCAAGTGCGACAGTACGATCGCTGGCCGAGAAACTCCCCTCCGTCGAGGTTACCGGTCGTGTGCCGGACGTGCGACCGTACCTCGATCGTGCCTCCGTCTTCATCGTGCCGATGCGTGTCGGGGGCGGTACGCGCCTCAAGATCTTTGAAGCCATGTCGATGGGGCTGCCGGTCGTCTCAACAGCCATCGGCGCAGAAGGACTCCCGCTCGTCGATGGAGTGTCCGGATGCCTCCGGGACGACCCCGGGCGGTTTGCAGACGCCGTAGTGACCCTGCTCCGTGATGACGCCATGCGTCGAAGGATCGCCGATACGGGACAGCAGCAGGTGCGAGAGAAGTACGGATGGTCAGGAGTGGCTGATGCGTTCATGGAAACGTGCCAGCAGGTTGTTCAGTCTTTCGGTCAACGCGGCACATCGCAGCGCTAGCCACAACGAGCTCGGATTTCCTACACAGTTGAGAATATTCATGACTACTACAACGTCATCGGTGAGCGTTTTTGGATTGGGGTACGTTGGTTGTGTGTCGGCGGCATGCTTCTCAAAGCAAGGGCACAGGGTCATTGGCGTTGACGTAAGCGAATCCAAGGTCGAGATGGTGAACGCCGGCCGAAGCACCATTGTGGAGGAGGGCATCGCCGAGCTGGTCCGCGACATGCGCGCGACGGGGCGGCTCAGTGCCACGACCAGCGTCTCCGACGCCGTCCACGCGTCGGATGTCTCATTGATCTGCGTGGGGACGCCAAGTCGAAGCAACGGCAGTATCGACTTGCGTTACGTCGAGCGGGTGGCCGAGCAAATCGGTGCGGCGCTCGCGTCGAAATCGACGTGGCACACGATAGTGGTGCGCAGCACGGTGATGCCTGGCACCATCGATACCTTGGTGATCCCGGCGCTCGAGCGTACGTCCGGCAAGCGCCATGGCGAAGGCTTCGCGGTGTGCAGCAACCCCGAGTTCCTGCGCGAAGGTACGTCGATCAAGGATTTTTATGATCCGCCGTTTACCATCATCGGTGCCCACGAACTAACGCATGGCGCGCCGGTGGCGGCGTTGTACGAAGGGATCGGGGCACCCGTGCATGTGGTCGCGGTCCGGGTGGCGGAAATGGTGAAGTACTCGTGCAACTGCTTCCATGGGCTCAAGGTAGGCTTCGCCAATGAGATCGGAAACTTGTGCAAGTCGCTGAACATTGACAGCCACGAAGTGATGAGACTGTTCAGCGAAGACCGAAAGCTGAATATTTCTCCCGCCTATCTGAAGCCTGGCTTTGCGTTCGGCGGCTCCTGCCTGCCGAAAGATCTTCGCGCCGTCGTGCACCGCGGACGCCTGGAAGACGTCGAGATGCCGGTTCTCGAGGCCCTGTTAGAAAGCAACCGGAAACAAATCGAGCGCGCGTTCCGGATGGTGACGGCCGCCGGATCGCGGCGCGTTGGCATCCTCGGCATGGCCTTCAAGGCCGGAACAGACGATCTGCGAGAGTCGCCCATGGTCGACCTGATCGAAATGCTGATCGGCAAAGGGTTCCAGGTCGCTATCTACGATCGCCATGTGTCGCAGGCCAACCTCATTGGTGCCAACCGCGAGTACATTGAGCGCGAAATTCCGCACATCTGGTCGCTGGTCAAGCCCAGCGTCGCAGAGGTGCTGGCGGCGGCCGATACGGTCGTGATCGGCAACGCCGGGACGGAGTACGCAAGCCTGGACGATCTGACCTCGCAGCACATCGTAGTGGATCTGGCACGTGCCTTCGGATCGCGCCGATCAGAGGCAAGTTACGAGGGTATCTGCTGGTGAGTTGCCCGCAAGACCCGCTGTACTCACCGACGTCGCGTCACGCGACGTCGGTGATGCTGTAGTGCCTCTCCCACAGCTTGAGCACAGTCAACGAGAATAGGCGGCCGCCGACCGATCGCCCGCGAGACAGCAGGTCGAGATAGTCTCTCATGGCTTTGGTGTCCACAATGCTGCTCCCTGTATCGGCCGCGATGTCGTCAACCAGCGGCTTCCACTCGCCTCGCATCCAGCTGTCGATCGGGATCGAGAATCCCTGCTTCCGTTTCAGATCAAGCGCCGGCGGCAGTATGCGCTCGCCAAGCCGCCTGAGGATGACCTTGCGGTCTACCTCCGTGGCTCGCAGCGCATCGGGAAGGCTACCGAATGCGAACTCGATGACCGTGTGGTCAAGAAACGGGGCGCGAACCTCCAGTGACGTAAGCATGCTCGCCCGGTCGACTTTTACCAATACGTCGTCGACCATGTAGCTGGAGAAATCAAGCGCCGTAGCACGCTGAACAATGCTCCCGTAGTCACGCATGCCGTTCTCGCGAATGCGCTCAGGGGTACGCAGCGCCTCGCTGTCCATCACGTGGATGTGCTGGCTCAGTGACCGCCGTTCATCATCTCTGAACATGCGACCCGCTGCGGACAAACTCGTGTCGAGGTTGCCGGCAAGCGAGGACAGCGTGCCGCGTCCGGGCATCCCCTCCGGCACGATCTTTGAAAGCGGGTTCAAAAGCGCGCGGCGCACACCCGCAGGAAGCTTGCGTCGTAGTCGATCGTTGCGCAGATGAAGCGGGTATCGAAAGTATCCCCCGAACAGCTCGTCTCCGCCGTCTCCGCCCAACGCCACGGTGGCATGTCGGCGAATCTCCTGAGATACCAGGAATGTTGGAATCATCGATGAATCCGCGATCGGATCGTCAAACTGCGCGACCAGTCGCAGGAGAAGGTCCGCGTCGGCTGCGGCTGCCTCGAGCTCGATGTGCTCAGTGCCAAGATGGTCGGCGACCATCTTGGCGTACGGCCCTTCGTCAAAACCGTGGTGGCCAGGAAAGCGCGCGGTGAAGGTTCGAAGACGACTTGGGCTCACCTCCGCGGCAATGGCGGTGACGAGGCTGGAGTCAACGCCGCCACTCAACAGAACACCAACCGGGACATCCGCCATCAGCTGTCGCCGTACAGCAGTCCGGAGTCGCTCGTGCAGTTCGTCAAGAAGCTCACCAGGATCAGCGCTCGAGGCGCTCGCCGAGGTGTGCGGCAAACTCCAATACTGCTGGTTCTCGACTTTGCCCGTTTGCAGGTCTACCAGCAGATGATGCCCCGGTGCTACCCGATGGATATCCGCGAACATGGTATGGACGCCGGTGACATAGCCATACGCGAGATACTCGTTGATCGACTGCGCGCGAACGCGGCGCGGGCAGGTTGGATCGGCGAGGAGCGCCTTCGCCTCGCTGGCAAACGCAAACTGCTCGTCGGAATGTCGAAAAAAGAGCGGCTTCTCGCCGGCGCGATCGCGCGCGAGAAGGACACGTTGAAGGCGCTGATCATACAGTGCGAAGGCGAACATCCCACCAAGCTCGTTCACGCACGCCGCGCCCCACTCGCGGTAGGCGGCGAGAATAACTTCGGTGTCGGATTGCGTCCTGAAGGTGTGACCACGAGTCTCGAGCTTCTCGCGCAGTTCGCGAAAGTTGTAGATCTCGCCATTGAACGTGATGACGGAACCCGTGATCGGATCCACCATGGGCTGATGCCCCGCTGGTGTCAGATCCACAATGGCAAGTCGACGATGTGCCATCCCGACACGCCCATCATCAGAGAACCACACCCCGCTCGAGTCCGGGCCGCGATGCAGCATGGTGTCGCGCTGACGGACGAGGAGGTCGCGGTCGACCGTGCCTCGAAAACGCACTGTTCCGGCGATGCCGCACATCGTCAGAGACGGAGCAAGAAAATCACGACGTATATCCGTTGCCAGCCACGAGGTCAGAAAACACCTCGAGCGCCAACTCAATCCGCCCAAACGGCGCACTGACCTGCACCCCTTGCACTGCACCACGCACGCGCTCCAGGCTCTCCCGCGCGATCGCGATCCCTTCGGCCAGCGCGTGCTCCTTGCTCTTGTCGCTCGCCCTGCGCATGCGGTCCAGCACATCCTTGGGCACCGTCACACCGGGCACTTCGTTGGCCAAAAACTCTGCGTTGCGCGACGACACCAATGGCCAGATCCCGGCGACAATCGGGATGCGCGCGTCGTCAATCGAACGAAGAAACACCTCAAGCTGCGCCGGATCAAAGACGGGCTGTGTAATCGCATACTCGGCGCCTGCTTCCACCTTCCAGTGATAGCGTTTCAACTCATGCGCGGCATCGATCGCTACGGGATTCACGCCAACGCCGATGACAAACCGGGTCGGCTCACCAATCGGGTTGGCACCCGGATCCAGTCCGCGGTTGAGCTTCGCGACCAGATTGGTCAGGCCGATCGCATCGATGTCGAACACCGCTGTCGCATCAGGGTACGGGCCCATCTTCGGTGGGTCGCCAGTGACAAGCAGCATGTTGCGCAAACCGAGTGCCGATGCGCCAAGCAGATCGCTCAGCATCCCTAAGAGATTGCGATCGCGACAGCAATAATGCGTCACCGCTTCAATGCCATGACGTTCGATCACCAAGCTGGTCGCGATCGCGCCCATGCGGCTCTGCGCGCGAGGGCCATCCGGCACGTTGATCGCATCAACCCCCGCTTTGTATAGCGCGGCAGCATCCAGTTCCAGCTTCGCTGTCTCCACGCCACGCGGCGGCACAATTTCTACCGACGTCACGAACGTCCCGGCGGCCAGCTTGGCGCCAAAGCGCGACCGCTCCGCCATAGGCACCGGTGTGCGTCCCGTGGGCTCACTTGCCGACTTCTGCTCACTGCGCTCGTCGGTGACGTGTACGCGGGTGCGTGGCGACAACGGTCGCACACCTTCCACCATCGCTTTGATGTGCTCGGGTGTTGTCCCGCAGCAGCCACCAACAATCTTCGCGCCCGCCTGAATAAGATGGCGCGCGTAGGTGGCCAAGTACTCCGGGCTGGCCATGTACATCGACCGGCCGCCCACATCGCGCGGCATGCCGGCGTTCGGCTGCGCCGACAACTTCCGGGTGGTCACGGTGGCCATTCGTTCAATGGCTTCGAGGATTGTTTGCGGCCCAACCGAACAGTTCAAGCCGATCACGTCGGCCCCCCACCGATCCAACGCGCGTGCAATGTCTTCCGGGCTGGCGCCGTACGCCGATCGCAGATCTGTGCCAACCGTCGCCTGCGCAATGATCGGCATCTCCGCATCAACCTCGCGCGCCGCCACGATCGCCTGCTCCAGTTCGTCCAGGTCAGCAAAGGTTTCCAGCAGGAAACAGTCGGCTCCGCCGGCTTTAAGCGCCGTCATCTGCTCCGCGAACATGGCTTTCGCGTCGCCGCGGCTGGTCGGCCCATAGGGCTCAAGGCGCACACCCAGCGGCCCCACCGCGCCAGCCACCAAACGATGGTCGCCGGCCGCCTCTCGTGCCAACTGCGCCGCGCGCGTGTTGATCGCCGCGACCTGTGAGTCCAGACCGTACTGGGTCAGTTTGGCCCGATTCGCTCCGAAGGTGTTGGTCTCCAGCACCTCGGCGCCAGCCTTCACATAGGCAGCGTGGATGTCACGCACCATATCGGGCGCGCGCAGTGACAGCTCGTCGTAGCACTGGTTGATAAATACACCGCGGGCGTAGAGCAGGGTGCCCATGGCCCCGTCGAAAACGACCACCTGTTCAGGGTCCAACAACCTCGCGATGAGAGCCGCGCGGGGGTGTGACCGATAATTGGGTTTCTGTAGCGGGTGCTCTGTGCTGATCGTCATGTGTAACTTGTAAGAGAGTCCACTGCCAAAAGCTACCTCGCAATGACGACCAACTATACACGCACGTCCCGTCTCGCCCTGCTCCCTGAGCTCCTTGCGCGTCGCATCCTGCTGATCGACGGCGCGATGGGCACCATGCTGCAGACCTACCGCTTGGGTGAGGCGGACTATCGTGGCGCCCGATTCAGCGACTGGCCATCAGATCTCAAGGGGAACAATGACCTCTTAGCCATCACGCGCCCTGAAATCGTGGGCGCGATCCACGGGCAGTACCTCGAGGCCGGCGCAGACATCCTCGAGACCAACACCTTCAATGCGAACGCCATCTCGATGGCCGACTACGGCATGGAGGCGCTGTCCTACGAGATCAACGTAGCCTCGGCCAGCCTGGCCCGCCGGATCGCAAACGAGTTCGAAACCAAAGACCCCACCCGACCGCGTTTCGTGGCCGGCGTGCTGGGCCCAACCAACCGGACCGCCTCGCTTTCACCCGAAGTAGAAAACCCCGGTGCGCGGAATGTGACGTTCGACCAGTTGGTCGACGCCTACACGACCGCCATCGAAGGTCTCATGGACGGTGGCTCGGACATCCTGCTCGTGGAAACGATCTTCGATACGCTGAACGCCAAAGCGGCGTTGTTTGCCATCGAACAGTATTTCGACCGCCACGCGTTTCGCGTGCCGATCATGATCTCAGGTACTATTACCGACGCCAGTGGGCGTACGTTGTCGGGACAAACGGCTGAGGCGTTCTGGACCTCGGTAGCACATGTCAAGCCGTTGTCGATTGGGCTGAACTGTGCCCTCGGCGCCGCGCAGCTGCGGGCCTACGTGCAGGAGCTGTCGCGCATGGCCGACACACACGTCAGCGCGCATCCGAATGCCGGTCTTCCGAACGCGTTTGGCGAGTACGATGAGTCGCCCGAGACGATGGCGCTCCACTTGCGCGAGTGGGCCACCAGCGGACTGCTGAACATCGTGGGTGGCTGCTGTGGCACCACGCCCGAACACATCAAAGCGATCGCGGACGCCATTCACGACGTCGCGCCGCGCGCTGTGCCGGAGATTACGCCGCGCCTGCGTCTCGCTGGGCTGGAGCCGATGACTATCGGCCCCGAAACGAACTTCGTGAACGTAGGCGAGCGTACCAACGTGACGGGGTCAGCCAAGTTCTCGAAGCTGATTCTTGACGGCAACTACAACGAAGCACTGGTGGTCGCGCGTCAGCAGGTGGAGAACGGGGCGCAGCTGATCGACATCAACATGGATGAAGGGTTGCTCGACTCCGAGCATGCGATGGTGACCTTCATCAATCTCGTCGCCGCCGAGCCGGATATCGCGCGCGTACCGATCATGGTGGATTCCAGCAAGTGGAGCGTGATCGAAGCCGGGTTGAAATGCTTGCAGGGCAAGGGCGTGGTAAATTCCATCTCGATGAAGGAGGGCGAGGCGGAGTTCCTGCGCCAGGCGCGGCTGGTGCGCCGGTACGGTGCGGCGGTGATCGTGATGGCCTTCGATGAAGCAGGACAGGCCGACACCGCGGAACGCAAAGTGGAGATTTGTACGCGCGCGTACAAACTGCTTACCGAGCAGGTGGGCTTTCCGCCGCAGGATATCATCTTCGACCCCAATATTTTTGCGATTGGCACGGGCATCGAAGAGCACGCGACCTATGCTATCGCGTTCTTCGAGGCCACGCGCGCGCTCAAACGCACGTTGCCGCACGTGAAGATCTCCGGTGGCGTCAGCAACATGTCGTTCTCATTCCGTGGTAACAACCCACTGCGCGAGGCGATGCACGCCGTGTTCCTGTACCATGCCATCCGCGCGGGTATGGACATGGGCATCGTGAACGCGGGGCAGCTGATTCCTTACGAGGACATCCCTGCAGATCTGCGTGAACGCGTTGAAGACGTGGTGCTGGCGCGACGCGCAGACGCCACCGAACGGCTGCTGGAGGTGGCGGATCAAGCGAAGGGACGCGCGGTGAAGGCCGCCGAGGATCTGACGTGGCGCACGCTGCCAGTTGGCGAACGGCTTTCGCACGCCCTTGTGCACGGCATCGACAAATGGGTTGTCGAGGATGCCGAAGAGGCGCGAGTGTTGTCGTCGCATCCCATCGATGTCATCGAAGGGCCGCTGATGCGCGGCATGAACGTGGTCGGCGATCTGTTCGGCGCGGGCAAGATGTTCTTGCCGCAGGTCGTGAAAAGCGCGCGCGTGATGAAGAAGGCCGTCGCCCACCTGATCCCATTTATCGAAGCGCTCAAGACGGCGACCAGCAAAAGCGCCGGCCGCGTGTTGATGGCCACCGTGAAAGGCGATGTCCACGACATTGGCAAGAACATCGTTGGCGTGGTGCTGCAGTGTAACGGGTACGAGGTGGTGGACATGGGGGTCATGGTGTCCTGTGCCAAAATTCTCGATAAGGCCCGAGAGGTCAATGCCGACGTGATCGGATTGTCCGGGCTCATTACGCCATCGCTGGAAGAGATGACCTTCGTGGCCAGCGAGATGCAACGGCAAGGCTTCACCATTCCGCTGATGATCGGCGGTGCGACGACCAGTAAGGCGCACACGGCCCTCAAAATCGAGCCGTCGTACGCCGGTCCGGTTGTGCACGTGCTGGACGCATCCCGCGCCGTCGGTGTGACCAGCGCGCTGCTCAGCGATGCACGCAGGGCGCAGTTCGCAATTGACGTGCGCAAGGAATACGAAACAATTCGGGTGGCCCGCGCCGCGCGTGGAGCAAACGATCGTTTGATTACGGTGGAGCAGGCGCGCACCAATCGCGTACCGGTCGATTACACAGTGCCGGTACCAGTCCCGACGTTCACAGGGCCTCGTACGCTGGCCGCATATCCCCTGCCGGAGTTGGTCGACCGTATCGACTGGACACCGTTTTTTCAGACGTGGGAGTTGGCCGGTCATTACCCCGATATCCTGCAGGATCCAGTGGTGGGCGAGTCGGCGAGAAGTGTGTTCGCCGACGCGCAAAAGCTGTTGAGGCGCATCGTGCGCGAGCAGGGCCTGGAAGCGCGTGCGGCATTCGGGTTTTGGCCCGCCAACACCGTAAACGACACTGTTGAGTTTTACGCCGACGAAAGCCGTGCACAGGTGGTCGCACAGATCACCATGCCTCGGCAGTTGATGGACAAGCGCGGCACGGGCCGCCCCAACTACTGCCTGGCCGATTTTGTGGCGCCCAAGGACAGCGGGATGGTGGATTACGTCGGGGCCTTCGCGGTCACCACAGGGCACGGCCTGGAGTCGCTGGTGGCCGAGTTCGAGGCCGACCATGACGATTACGGATCAATCATGGCGAAGGCTTTGGCCGATCGGTTAGCCGAGGCTTTTGCTGAGACGTTGCACGAGCGGGTCAGGCGGGAGTTTTGGGGGTATGCCCCCAACGAGGCGTTACCCAACGCGGATCTCATTCGCGAGAAGTATCAGGGCATCCGGCCGGCGCCCGGGTATCCTGCCTGTCCGGACCACACGGCCAAGGGTCCGCTCTTTGAGATCACGGAGGCCGTTGACCGGGCCGGGATGCTTTTGACGGAGACGTATGCGATGTTTCCGGGGGCCAGCGTCAGCGGGTGGTACTTCTGGCGGCCGGAAAGTCGGTATTTTGGAGTGGGCGCGCGGGGCGAGTAGGGATAGGCGACGGCCTATGGACCTCCAGGGCGTTATTCCGGTATCGTGACAGGTCGGGCCCGCTGCTCGTCGATGTATCAACGCACTTCTTGCGCCGCGCCATGCTACGGGCGCGGCGAAATCACCTTTCGTCTTGAATCGGTCACGTGACGGCTCCAGCGTCTTCCATGCTTGCATCGCCCAAAGACAGCCTTCAGGCACTGCGCTCTGCGCCGCCGCTCGAGATGGCGTCGTACGTGCTCACGGCGATTGCGTTTATGCTGTTGTTCGCGAAGCCGGCGCAACTGCTGGCTGATGCGTGGTGGAACGATCCCAACTCCGGGCACGGCCTGCTGTTGGCGCCTCTTTCGATCTGGCTGGCATGGAAGGCGGGAAGGCACCCCGATTCTAAGTCGCAGCCGGTGCTTGGTTTGGCCATTATTTTGGCTGCGGTGCTCTTCCGCTATGCATCCGACCTGGCGGCTGAGCTGTTTGTGATGCGTGGCTCGATGATCATGGCGACGGCCGGGCTGGTGGTCTGGTACGCCGGTTTTCGTCAGCTGTTGCACTGGTGGCTGCCATTCACGCTGGTGTCGCTGTCCGTGCCGGTACCGGAAGTGATCCTGAACACGGTGGCGTTGCCCTTGCAGTTCATGGCCTCGAAGATTGGCGCGTCGCTACTCGAATGGCGCCAGATTCCCGTGCAGCTGCAGGGGAATGTGATTCGGATTCCTGGACAGGAGTTGTTCGTGGCGGAGGCCTGCAGTGGTCTCCGATCGCTCACGGCGCTCCTGAGCTTGGGCGTGTTGCTCGGTGCGCTGTTTCTTCGCACCGTTCCCCTTCGCATCGTTCTCGTTGCCCTCACAATTCCCATCGCGATCGTGGTGAACGGGGTGCGTGTTTTTCTGACCGGATTTCTTGTGCTGTTTGTGAGCCCCGAGATGGGTCAGGGTTTCATGCACACCAGCGAAGGGATGTTGATGTTCGGTGGCGCATTTGTTATCACGGGTGCGGTTACGTGGCTGTTCGATATGGTCGAACGTCGCTTTTCCGCAAGGGAGGTTTCGGCATGAAACAGTATCTGGTGTTAGCGCCGGCGATGCTGCTGGGAGTTGGAGTTCTGCTGATCTCCGGTATCCGCGAGCAGTACGCGGTTTCACCTGCACAGCCTCTTGAGAGTGTTCCGCGCAGTTTTATTGGCCGAGAGAGTAAGTCGATGGTACTCTCCGAAGACGAGAAGCGCGTGTCGGGCGTGACCGACTACATCATGAGGGCGTACGGCAACGACTCCACGTCGTTCTCTGTGTATGTCGGGTTCTACTCCAGACAAATCCAGGGCCAAAGTATCCACTCGCCCAAGAACTGTCTGCCCGGCGCAGGATGGGAGATCGTGCAAAGCAGCGCCGTTCCATTGAAGGGCGCCGGCGGAGTATCAAGCGTAAATCGCGTGCTTCTCGCGCAGGGCCGAGCGCGCGCGATGGTATATTACTGGTATCAAGGTCGTGGCCGCGTTGAACCGAGCGAATATGTCGTCAAGTGGAACCTCCTGCACGACGCCGCGCTGTACGGCCGGACAGAAGAAGCGCTCGTCCGAGTGATCGTCCCGGTAAGCGAAGCGACGAACATGACGCAGCTGAACGCAAATGTCGCGAAAGCCGATACGACGGCTTTGCTGGTGGCAGCGGAGCTGGTTGGGCATGTACAACGGGTCATGCCTGGTCTTCAGCGCTAAATGCGCCGGACGATGCCAGCACTCCGAGAAAGATCGAATGCTGTCATGGCGCAGCCAGCTCGGCTCGAATTGGCGGGGCAGGTAGTTCGCAAACCGATGCGTCGCACCAGCGCAGAGCGGCGCATTGGCCCGCTCGCCGGTCTGGTTGTCGCCGCAGCTGTGCTGTTCACTGTTGCTCGACTGCACGAATCGATACCCGCGCTATCACCGTTTCGCTTGCCGCTGGTGACGTTGGTTCTTTCACTGCTAGTCGCGATCACCAATTCCCGCCGCACCTACTTCGGCGAGATGTGGAACCAGACACCGATACGACTCGTTGTTGTCAGCTGGGTATTCTCGATCCTGTCGGTGCCGGGGTCTGCATGGCCTGGCGGGTCCGTAGCATTCCTCCAGAACGTGATGCTCCCCGCTGCAGGTTTTGGAGTAATCATCGCGGGCGTCATTGGCGACAAAGGTGTGCGTGCTCGTTGCATTTATGCGCTTCTTGTGGGAAGCATCGTTGGTGCGGTGGTTGGGATAACGGGCGGCGGTGAGTGGGAGGTTGGACGTTTTGGGATCGGATACACGCTTGATCCCAATACAACCGCTGCACTTTTCGTGATGGCTATCCCGTACGCAATGGTGCGCCTCTCGCGCAAACAGCCATTGAGACTTGTGTTGTACCTCGTCGCCATTTCGGCGCTTTTGTACGGTATCCTTCTCACGGGATCTCGCGGAGGGAT
>Ga0105046_10002766_pt1 | contig 27728 bp, 23 predicted proteins | sample MAT03_FD_78385 | JGI IMG/M metagenome (GOLD analysis project Ga0105046, IMG submission 78385) | Freshwater microbial communities from Lake Fryxell liftoff mats and glacier meltwater in Antarctica - MAT-03 (megahit assembly) | ecosystem: Environmental > Aquatic > Freshwater > Ice > Liftoff... | reverse complement strand
GGCTCGCGCATATCAGCCTGGGGCAAGAGAATCCGCGAATGCGGATGAACGCCGCCCCAGGTTGATATCCCGTCTGAACACGAACCCTGAAAGGGTTCCACAATGCTGGTCTGTGTTGCCCTTCCAGGGCAAAACGTGTTGCTGCCGTAGAAACCTGGGGCGTTGCCCCAGTCTGACTTGCCGAGGCCAGTGGCCCACAAATCTGAATTCAACTCACGCGACGTATCAGTGCCACCCCGCCGGAAAATGCCTTGGTGAATGTTGCTCGGCTGGCGTTCCGACCGCAAACGCGGTGTCGCGTATTAATGCGGTCTGATGAATTGCGACTGATTTACAAATCGATTTGACTCACGGCGTTTGTGCAACGTTCCACAGCTTCACATTTTCATCTTTTGCCATGCCACCGGATGCCAGTCGTTTCCCATCCGGACTGAACGCCACGCTCATGACCATGGCATTGTGCCCAAGTAATTCGATCGCTTCCTGACCACTCGCAAGGTCCCAAACCCTGACGGTGCAATCCTGACTGGCGGAAGCCAATCGTTTTGAATCCGGACTAAAGGCCACGTCCATAACTGCGCTTCGGTGACCCTTTAGCGTCAAGGTTTTCTCACCGGAGTTCGCATCCCACATCAAAATCATGTTATCCATACACGCCAGCGCCAGCCATTTTCCATCGGGACTGAATGCGACATCGTTGATATAAGTTGTCGACGTGCTCAACGTAAGTGCCTCATCGCCATGCAGGGCGTTCCAGACCCTCAATGTTCCATCGGATCCGGTTGAAGCGATCCGATTTCCATCTGGACTGTACGCCAGGCTCATAACCTCGGCAGTATGTCCGGTAAATGTGAATGTCTCCTTTCCGCTGCTCGCATCCCACACTTTCACCGTTCGATCGTCGCTTGCAGATGCCAAACTCTGCCCATCCGGGCTAAACGCCACATATCGAACCCATTCAGTGTGACCGTTCAAAGTGAGCAACTCTCGACCGCTGGCCACCTCCCGGATCTTCACTGTCTTGTCGTCGCTGGCCGACGCCAAACGTTCCCCATTCGGGCTGAAAGCGACACAAAAGATCGAACCGGCATGTCCGTGAAGGGACCGCATCTCATTCTGACTTGCGACATCCCATATCTTCACTGACTTACCCACCCCTGCCTGCGCCAGGAGTTCGCCATTCGGACTGAACGCCACACTGATTAACCCTTTGGTTGGCCCGGTAAACGTGAGACACTCCTGACTGCCATTCGGCTTCTGAGTAGAAAGAACTACGTCTGCCGACGGGTTCTCTCCCTCCTCACACCCAACTGAGGATATCCCAAGCGACAACGCAACGAGCACAATTCGCCAATCGACATTCGATTCCAGACACCTAATCAGAATTCGGCACCAGTGTCTTATTTCTGTGACAATCTGCAGCATTGTTGTAGCACTCATTAACCGTTGTGGAAAGTTCAGACTCTTCGATGCGGTCGTTCGACGCGCCAATGATATCACGATACCCGCCCTCGCCATCAGGCGTCAATCAAGGAACTGCCTGAAGGAGCCCAGCCCACTCTGCTGGACTCCAGCAAACCTTTCCATTTCGTGATCAGCACTACCATCGATTCCTGGATCGCCATTCCTGAATGCTGATTGTCTTGTCAGCCCCACAACGATGCGATCGATCACAGGGATGCCGACGCCTTCAGCCGTCTGCTCCAGCCGCTGGGTCACGCTGATGTTCTGATCGCTCGGAGTCGGTGAAACCACGGGGCCATTCAATCTGTTGTAGAGCAAGTGAGTAGTTCACAAGACCACCTTTGAACGTATTGCGTGATGAACGGGCTGCTTCAGGCAGCCGATTCGAAGTCACCGACTGGAGCGTCGTGTTTACTGCGGCGTTGAAGCGGGACGCAGGAGTGACGCTGTTGGCGGAACGGGGTTTGGTGAAACCTGCGATCGTTTGCAGCCACAGGTCCGGAGACAGGTTCAGGCGATCCGGAATCGGGGGCACTTTCCCGCCAGATTAACCCAGTCGCGACCGAATTCGTTCCTGCAGGTCTGCCAGTTTTGTCTGCAGTCCGTTTGACTCAAAAGGGGTCGGGACTAAAAGGAGTCGGGAGTCTTTTTCTGCGGGTCCAGGGTTGGTACAGTTCTGAGAAACAGGGTAGCGGTGGCGGTCATTGGCAGAAAAAGACTCCCGACCCCTCCGTGTTCTCTCTGTCTTTGAAGAGATTGTTTCAAGGCAACAGATTGCCCGTTGAAATGCCAGATCGGGAAACTTCAGTTCACGCGCCTTATCAGTGCCACCCCGCCGTCTGCATTCATCCTCAATCTAGTCCCGAATCCTGGCATTTGAGCCCTCCGCACGTGTACAGTGAGCTTTAAAAAAGGGGTCAGAAACCAATAGCCAGATGGCCCAGAGGGTGCTCCGCACTATTGTTTCCTGACCCCTTTTTTAAAAGCGACACGGTCGTTTCTTCCTGATTTGGAGTCGGACGATGTTGATGTTTTTGAGTATTTTTTGCACCTTGATTCAGGACGAGCCAGTGTTTTCCGGGCCGCAGCCAGGGGAAAGACTCGTTCCATTTGTGGCGACGGGAGTGCTTGGAAAAGATGCCGATCAGAAAATCGATGTTGTCACTGAATCCGACACGACACCGTGTGTGCTGATCTTTGTTCATGAGCGAAGTCGTCCGGCGTTCGGACTGTCGAACATGGTGATGCGACTGGTCCAGGATCGCGGTCCGGAGAAGTTAGCGGGGACCATGATTTTTCTGACCGATGATCCGACCGAAACCGCCGAATGGATGAATCGCGTCCCGGACTATTTTCCGAAGCAGATTCGCCTGGGTATTTCGGTCGATGGCAAGGAAGGCCCGGGGGCGTATGGATTGAATCGAAATGTCGCTCTGACCGTGCTGATCGCCAAAGACAATGTCGTGAGTGCGAGTTTCGCATTGGTCCAACCAGGCGTCGAAGTTGATGGTCCAAAGATTTTCAAAGCGATCGCGGAGGTTCTTGGCGAAAAGGATGTTCCAAAAATTGCCGACTTTCAACCGAAAAATCGTGGTGACAGTGCTCCGATGAAGCGGGAAGCAGATCCGCAGCACCCGGAAATCCGGAACATGCTCAGTCCCGTGATTCAAAAGACGGCGACGGATGAAGAAGTTGTGGCGGCGGCGAAAAACGTCGAAGATTTTGCAGGGGAGCACGCGGACTTCAGGATTCAGGTTGGTGACATCGCTCGACGCATCATCGCCGCTGAAAAACTTGAAGATTACGGAACGGCTAAATGCCAGGAGTATCTGTCCAGATGGGCCAAGGAATTCACGAAGGAAGCGGCGGAGAAATCTGAAAGAAGGAATGAGTGCGATTGAGTAGGATGGACATTCATGTCCGTCGCAGAACAAGAAACTCTGTCGCAGCGAGCGTTGCTGTCCCGCCGGAAGCTGATCGATGTAGGGTATATTCTGGCAAGACTCGGACAGGAATGTCCAAGCTACGGGAATCGCATCGCGGGACGAAAGTCATCCGATGAGTGTTCTTGTTGAGGTATCATAATGTGGCTGTGTCTATGGATCGCAATTCTTGCCGGTGATTCTCAGTCTGCTCCGGTGGACTTTGAGACTCAGGTGATGCCCATCCTGACGAAAGCTGGATGCAACACAGGTGCCTGTCACGGCGCGGCGGCAGGACGGGGTGGATTTTACCTGTCGCTTTATGGCAGTCGTCCTGCCACAGACTTTGCTCAAATCACGCTGGCGATGGAAGGCCGCCGTCTTGATCGAGTACACAGCGAGATGAGTCTGCTGCTGCTGAAGCCGACGGAGCAGTTCAACCATGAAGGCGGCACACGCCTGGAACTCGACGGTGGAGACTTCAAAACCGTCCAGCGCTGGATCGATGAAGGAGCGACCAGGAATCAGACGCGGAAGTTGCGGGAGTTTTCGTTGTTCAGCGAGGCAATGGCTGGGGACGAAGCCACAGTTTCCGGGCAGCGACGTGTGCAACTGATCGCCGCCGCTCAATTCAGCGATGACACGACTGACGATGTGCTGCCGTGGACCGTGCTGACTCCGGATGATCCCGACAGTGTGAGTATCAACGACCACGGAGTCGCGACCCTGCGGCGTCCGGGACGACATCTGATCATGGCCCGATTTCTGGATCAGGTGAGGCCGCTGGAACTTATCGTTCCCTGGGAAGATGTGCAGAGACTTCCGGCGACAGACGAAACTGGTCACGCGACGCAATCCATCGATGGCTTTATCAAACATCGACTGGACGAAGCAGGACTCGCTGCGTCACCGCCAGCCGATGATTCAACAGTGATTCGTCGGCTGACTCTGGATCTCACCGGAAGACTGCCGAGTCCGTCGGCGGTGCAAGACTATATCAATGACACTGCCCTCGATAAACGGTCGAAGCTGCTGGATCGGTTATTACAGTCGGAGGAATTCAACGACTTCTGGACGCACCGTATGGCGTTGCTGTTTCGAGTGCCTCAGACGAAAGGAAACCCATCGGCAGCGAAAACGTATTACGCATGGCTGCACGACTGTGTCAGGAACAATGTTCCGCTGAACAATATGGCGGCCCAACTTCTGCTGGCCGAGGGTGCGGTGACAGAGACGGGTCCTGCCAGTTTTTATAATGTCGCCGGCGACGCTCGCGGGCAGGCTGAGTTTGTGAGTCAGGCATTCATGGGCGTGCGGCTGCAATGTGCCAACTGCCACGACCATCCTCTGGACGCATGGACTCAGGACGACTACCACGGTCTGGCGGCCGTGTTTGCACGCATCAAGCGAGGATCCGTCATTCGTGAAAACAAGACCGGAGAAGTCATCCATCCTGCCACTTCTGAACCGGCCATCGCAAAGATTCCGGGCGGGCCATTTCTGTCGCCGGAGGCCGATTATCGAACTGAACTGGCGACGTGGATGACATCAGGCGACAATGCGTACTTCGGCAAGGCAATGGTGAATCGCGTGTGGAAACATCTGCTAGGACGAGGGCTGGTGGAACCAGTCGATGACCTGCGAGTTACCAATCCGGCGACTCATCCGGAATTACTGGATTGGCTGACGCAGGATTTTGTGGACCACGGGTTTCTGTTGCGACACGTCATTCGGCGCATTTGTCAAAGCGACGTTTATGCCCGTGGAACCGTAAAAGATTCCGCCCACAATGCGACTCTCGAGTTTTACGCCTCAGCGATTCCTAAACCGTTGTCACCGGAAGTCTTCATCGATTCTGTCGCTGATGTGACGGGCGTCGCTTCCCGGGAGCTTGGAAGCAGTCGAGCGATCTCATTCGCTGGATTGATGGATAAGTCCGAACCACTGGATTTGTTGGGACGTTGCCTGGAGGCTTGCGAATCGTCAACCGTTGAACGCACGGATCTCGACGTGCAATTGCAACTCCTGAACGGAGCCGTGCTGAATGATCGCCTGTCGGCTGACGACAGCACTGTCATGAATGCCGTGAAGTCCGGCCAATCGGCTGAAACTCTGATCAATGATTTCTATCTGCGTGCGCTGTCTCGCGCGCCACGCGAGGCAGAAATGACGTTTTGGAAAGACCAGTTTCCCGAGGACATCAGTTCGCCACGCTTTGCGGCGGTCGCGGAGGATTTTGTGTGGAGCTTGTTGAACAGTGACGAGTTTTGTACGAATCACTGAAGCTATCCGAAAAGGGGTCTGACCCTCTCCGGCACGACAGAAACACCGATAGGATCGACGTGCCTCCAAAGGGTCAGACCCCTTTTCGGATAGCCATTGAGTGAGGATGTCCCATGAATCAAACAAATCGCTCTTTGCTGAATCGATGCGATGGTCTCAGCCGTCGTGGCGTGCTGCGGCTTGGACAACTGACGGGGCTGGGGATCGGCCTGTCGCAATTGAGCGCGATCAACTCTGCCGTTGCTGAGCCCCGTCGCGTGGCTCAGTCGTGTATTTTGATCTGGCTCGATGGGGGACCCAGTCATCTGGAAACCTTTGATTTGAAGCCAGACGCGGCAAGCGAAGTTCGCGGCCCGCTGGACGCCATAGCCACCGCAGTTCCGGGGATTTTCATCAGCGAGTGCATGCCACAGATGGCGCAGCGTATGAAAGACTTCGCTGTGATTCGGTCAATGACGTCACCGCTGGGTGAACACAATCTTGGAACGCACTATCTGTTGACCGGATACCGACCAACACCCGTTCTGGAGTATCCGTCTTTTCACGCCGTGGCAAATCACCGCCTGCGACCGGCAAAATCGATTCTACCAAACAATGTCGCTATCCCCGACTACCGCGTGGGCGGTGCAAAGTTCAGCGGAGCGGGATTTCTCCCCAGCGAATTCGGGCCGTTTTCATTAGGATCCGATCCGGCTAAGCCCGACTTTCGCGTGCGTGATCTCAGCCTCACGGCGAACCTGACACTGGAACGCATTGAACGTCGGCGCACATTTGCAAGGCAACTTGCGAGCTGGAATGACGGTGGCGCATCGCTGGCTCCAGTCGTAAATGAGTCTACAGGGAGTCTGTCGAATGGACAACAGGCGCAGGCGGCGTTGGAGCAGGCATTCCGGATGGTCACGTCGCCTGAAGCCACATCCGCATTTCAACTGGAAGAAGAATCCTCGGAGACACGACAGCGTTATGGTTCCAGATCCGTTGGCCAGAGTTGTCTGCTCGCCCGGCGCCTGATTGAACGCGGAGTCCGCTTTGTCACCGTCAATCATCAGGGCTGGGACACTCACGATAACCTGTATACGCGATTGAAAGAGGGTTACACCGGAGCGAAGGTCGGGGTGGGCTTGATTCCGTCACTCGACCTTGCCGTTTCGGCGCTTGTGGACGACCTGCGGGATCGACGGTTGCTGGACGAGACGCTGATCGTGGTAATGGGCGAATTCGGTCGAACGCCGAAGATCAACATGGCGGGAGGACGTGACCATTGGCCTCGAGTCTTCAGTGTTGCTCTCGCGGGCGGCGGTGTTCGCGGCGGACAGGTGATCGGCGCGAGCGACGCGACAGGTGAATCGCCGACCGATCGTCCGTTGACCCCTTCAGACCTGGTCTGCACAATCTACACACTGCTGGGACTGGATCCTGCGACCGAATTGCAGACGGACACCGGTCGCCCCATTCGTCTTGCGGCCAACGATGCTCAGGTGATTCAGGAACTGCTCACATGAAACGTGATTGCCGTCGGATCATGGCGATATGCCGGTGGATCGTGGCATGTGCAGTGGCGAGTGTCCTGCTCGCTGTTTCTGCATCGGTCGCCAATGGTTTTCCGGTCGATAAGCCTTCGATCACATGTGCGTTGATCACATCGGACGGCCAGACGGTGATTGATGGATCGCAATCCGGCGTTCGCATTCGGCGCTGGCAGGATTTGGAGGTCGAACATACGCTGACGGTTCCGTGCCGCCACATACATGACGTTGTGCTGTCGCAGGATCAGAACGAATTGGCGGTTGTCGGCGGCAACCCGGGTGAATCGGCATGGGTGGGAATATATTCATGGCCAGCTCGAGACCTCATCTGGTCACAATCATTTTCTGAAGACGTGGCATACGCTGCCAGTTTCAATCCGTCGGAGACGACTCTGGCGGTCGCGTGCCATGACCACTCCGTGGCGTTAATGAATGCCGACACCGGCAGCACGAAGACCCTGTTGATGGGGCATTCTCGTCCGGTGACTGCGGTGGCGTTTGTGCGCGACGACACAACACTGTTGAGCTGTGGGTCAGATCAATCGCTTCGGATCTGGGACTGTGATCGAGGCGCCGCTGTGCGGTCGCTCACCAATCACACTCAGTCGATCACCTGCCTCGCCGTGCAGTCCAAAGCAGGGAATCTGACACCGATGGTTGCAACAGGCAGTGAAGACAGGACTGTACGACTCTGGCAACCGATCATCGGACGTCTCGTTCGATTCCAGCGTTTGTCATCTCCTGTGACTGCTCTTGCATGGACTCCCGATGGCAAGGCCCTGGTCGCCGGATGTCAGGACGGAACGCTCCGCGTCGTTCAGGCGGACACACTACACACCACCGAACACATCGCGACAACTGACACATGGATCACTGCCGTTGCCGTTCATCCAACAGAATCCGTCGCATTGATTGGCGACGGGAATGGGAACTTGACGAAAGTACCCCTTTTTTAACAATGCCCCGCTTCCGGGCTGAGATGAATTGTACATTGGACGTAATCGTCGGCAAAAAACGTGCGGCAAAAAGACAGCAAGTCATTTTTCTGCATCGAATGCCTTTCCTTCTAGAAAGTCCTGTCGAAGCTGTCGTAAGTGTGGATTCGTGAGCTTAGCCTTGCAGCGGGCCGTTGTTTTTTAACTGTGGATTTCGCGGATTTCACAGAGCAATTGGCGAGCGGCATGCGTCAGCTTGCCGGTAAAGGTACGACGTACCGGAGGGCTCACGCCCAATGGCACTCGATTTGCGATTAAAGTAGCCGTCACTTCTCTGAGTGACGAATGCCAAAGACCGCGTTTTGCGGCTTGCCTCACTCGGAGAGTGAGGTCTACTATGTGAAATCGAGATACCATTGGGATCACGCCGCGCCGCTCGCCGGACTCATTTCTGCCCGCGCGGAGTCTATTCATCATTTTGTTCCGAGTGTATTCACCGATGTCGATTCCATTTGATCGCAAGCGGGGTTGTTGCCAGAGGCATGATGACGAGCGAGGAAAACGCCAGGATCATCGGGTATGCCACGACCGGCAAGTCTGCTGGCCGAGTTGCGATCCCGAGGCTTGCAATTGTGATCCAGAGGACTCCCGACACGCACTGTGATTTGTAACTCAGACATCTGCGCCGATGAGCTTTTACAAACGCCAGAATTGTCGCCCCAACAATCGTAATTGATCCAAGGAACATGCTGATCTCAAACACACGGTCCTGAACCTCGGCTGAATAGACTTCCTTGATCAGGATCATTCCTATGCCGTACGAAATCAAGCCGGACACTCCGAGACACACAATTCGAGTGGCGCGGCCCGACAGGCCGATCACCGACAGGTTGGTCATTGCGATCCACGGCCCAAGCAGTGTCAGCGGGAGGTACCACGTTCGCAACTCCGGTGGCAATACGGGCACAGGAACATGGGGCATGAGTTGCGCGATCAGCAGGCATCCGAAGAAGCCTGCTGCCCACAAGGCCCAGGAAATCAGCACGCTCCTGAACGCTGTTTGCAGAATTGATTTTGCAAAATCGGAATTTGTGAACGGCAGGGTGGATTGAAAGTTCCCCATTCCTTCCACGTTGTTGCTTCCTGCCAGATCGCGAATGGTTTCACCGCGGTTTCTGGTCGTATTGCCGTTGGACGACAGAACCGTCAGCATTCCGGTGACTCCCGCCATCAAAGTCAGGAATCCGCTGCCGGCGAGGATACCTTCATGAAATTCCACAAGCGGATGGCCCGCGTTGCGTCCGGCTGCGATTCGGATCAACCACACGCCGACCATGACGACATAGATCAGTATCACAACGAGCGGTAACGCCAGGCCCTTCAGGGTCCAGTCGTACCAAAGCTGAGCTTGGGACGCAGATCGAAACGGTTGAATTCCGATCCCGGATTTTATGGTCATGGCATCCCACGTGCGCATCAGCCATTTCCAGCCACCCAGCGAAGGCATCCATTCGCCGCAACGATCCCGCGCGACGGCCGCCACGGTCACGACGTACGCGATACCAACGACAACAGACAGCGTCGCAATTTCGACAGGCGTTACTTCTGACCATTGATGCGTCGGCTGTCTGAACCATGAACCGTAACGCGAATGCATCCATCCAAACAGGACGACAGTCGGCGCACAGGCGACGCTGAAGCTCGACAGTGTCCGGTGCGAAACAGAAACTAATAACTGCATCGAAGCCCATGCGGCGATGGAGCACAATGCAGGCCCCCAGACTGGCCAATCCAGACGAAACAGGATGTTGTACGTCCAGGCTGCCACCGCGATTTCGATTGCCAGCAGGATGCCACCGGGAAACATATGCCATGCAACCAGTGAAGCCGTAGAAATCGGAGCGGTGTACAGACGTGTGAGCGCTCCCTGTGCTGGCAGGATACCGCTGCCGAAACTTATCATGAGGAATGGGTTAAAACAGATGTGGAGCACCAGCAGCGAATGATCCTGCGGGTCAACTCCCAGATGAGTGAACAATGCGAAGAACAGCATCGGCGTTAGATTCCCGAGGACGTAGAATCCGGGAATCCACCAGCGACCGTGCGAAAACATTTCCCACATGAGTGCCTGAGGAATCGAGCGCATGTGTATTCTCCTGTTCGCGTAGAGCGATTTCGCCGAAATCGCTGGAGTTGTATTTTGGTTTGAATCGTGAGACTGCTTTCAGAATTAACGCGGGCCGACTTCGGCGAAGTCGGCGTACAGAGGCCATCGATTCACGACCTCCGACAAAGTCGATCGAACTACTGAATTCGTGACACAAAAATCTCATCCAGCGACAGTGCCGAATCATCCATAACCGTCGCACCGATTGCTTCGGCGGCCCGCCGAAGCTGTTCCGATTCGCCATTGCAGACATACGTCCACTCAGCCCCGCCACCTTCACAGGCCAGTGTTCCTGCCAGCGAAGGAGGCTGAGACATGGCCTGCCCGAATCGCAAAGTCATGCGGCGATGCGATTCCTTGATTTCATCCATCGTGTCGGTCAGCATGATCCGCCCCTGATGGATAATGGCGACGCGATCTGCGACGCGTTCCACTTCGTCCAGCAGGTGCGAAGAAAAGAACACCGTGCGGCCTTCATCCGCAATTGTGCGGATAATGGCTCCCAGAATGTCGCGGCGTACCACCGGGTCCAGACCTGACGACGGCTCATCCAGAACCAGCAACTCCGGACGATGCGCCAGCGCGACCAATAATCCGGCACGCGCTCGTTGACCTCGTGAGAGAGTCTTGACCTTTGCCTTCGGGTCGAGGTCAAACGCTTCACGCAATTCTTCTGCGTATTTAGGGTCCCAGTGGGGGTAGAATGCCTGTGTATACCGAATCAGTTCATGGACTCGCATCCAGTTCGGCAGGTCGCGGTCTTCGGAAAGATACCCAATTCGTCCCAGAACTCCGACCGGATTCTCGACTGGATCAAGACCGAACACTCTGACTGACCCGGACTGCGCCTTGAGCATGCCGAGAATGTGGCGAATCAGGGTTGTCTTGCCGGCACCGTTGCCACCGATCAAGCCAAATACGCTGCCGCGCGGAACAATGAGTGACAGATCGTTCAAAGCGATCTTGTTGTCAAACTGTCGTGTCAGTCGTTGCACCTCGACAATGGGCGGCGCGGCGGAAGGAAAAGGATCAGACATCGGAAAGCTCCTTAAGACGAGAGGTATTCATGACGGTCGATCGCTGGTGGACAAGTTTGATCACATCATCCAGATTGACGTCCATCTGCAGGGCTTCGGCCAGCAACTGGTCGATCCGCTCCGTCAGTATTTTCATGCGTTCGCGTCGAGCCAGGGGCGATCCCTGGTCCGTGACAAATGTCCCCGCCGTTCTTCGCTTTTCCACAATCCCGGCCAGTTCCAGCTCGCGATACGCGCGGGCAACGGTGTTGGGGTTGACGACCAGCTTCTCAGCCAGCACGCGGATCGGAAGCAACTCTTCGCCCGCCACCAGTCGACCTGCAGCAACCAGATACTTGATCTGATTGACAATCTGAAGGTAGATCGGCACCTTGTCGTGAGTCGTGATATGAATCTGCATGTTCTGGTTCTCCCTCGCTGACACTTGTATTAATTCAATAATACAAGAACGCGAAAGTGAGTCAAGTGCTGTTTGCAAATTCTCTTACTCAATCTGAAGATCCCTGAAGCAATGCCGATGCTCAGCGTCCAAATTCAGCGAATTCGGCTCGGTTGCTCGAACGCCCATCAATGTGGATGTAGACTGGCGATTCTGTCGTCAGGCTATTTCACATGCTGGAGCGATCAATGGCCGTTCATCCCCTCAGATCGATCTTCTGGATCGTCGTTCGAATTGGCGGATTGATTGCCTTGTGTCTTTTTCTGATGACGAAGGCTCCGTCCACTGTCGAACGTCACAGACTTGACATGCACGGCGTGGTTTTGGGACTGGATGAAACCGGGCAGGTCGTGGGTATTGAACTGACGGAAGACGTGTTCTATGATGAAATCCTTGAGGACATCTCCACGTTGAATTCCATCTGGTATGTTCGCCTGAAACAAGTCTCATGTTCCGATGAGTTGTTCAGCGAGATCGCTGGCCTGCCAAATCTGCGCTCGGTGTCTTGTCGGGGATGCACAATCTCAGACAAGCAATTGACGATGCTGCAGAAATTGCAACTGCAAATGATCGACTTAGGTGATACGACGGGACCACGCGACGGTCCGGCAGCCCTCGGGCAACAAGCGAGTCTGATAATTATGGCGTTTGACGGGTGTCGGTGGTTCGCGGATGATGACCTTCGACTGTTGCCTTCGTTTCCGATGCTCAGGGAAATTGACATTTCAAAAACAGCAATCACGGACGATGGGCTTTTCACACTGGAATTCTGCCCGAAATTAGGCTGGGTACAATTGACTGGCTGCAGTCAATTGACTGGCGCATCACTGCGCCAGCTCCAACTTTGCAGAGGACTGAAGAATGTCACGATGCAGGACGTCCCGGTATCGCTGAGTGCCGCCGTTGAATTTCAGGCGGCTCGTCCTGACGTCAATTTGTCGTACGACCAGTTACAGAACCTGCCACTCACTAACCTTCACCTGGATCGCACCGCGCTCACTGACGCGGGCCTTGAAACGGTTTCCTGTCTTAAGATGCTTAGAGAGCTGGATGTGTCCGGCACGACTATTTCAGGGACAGGATTCAGGACATGCTCGGAGCTACAGATCTATTCGATCAACCTGGAAGGCGTCACGTAGAGCTCCGAAGGTCTCGATGCGATCTGTCAGCTGAAAAGTTTGCGGGGTCTGAACCTCCAGAACGCCGTACTGCCAGAGAATTCCTGGCAATCGCTGGGGAACAAACTACAGCTGCATAGCGTGTCACTCGAAGGAAAGAGCGAGATGATTCAGGCTTTTGCACAGTCGGAGAACGTTGCTCGATTGCAAGGCCTTACACTCAACCGTCCCGATAGGAACGCACTTCGTTGCATTCGACTGTTCCCAGAAGTACGGTTCGTCAGACTACTTCGCTGTGATGTCGATGAAGCGGCTGCAAAATTGATCGTCCTCGCACAAAACTGCACCGCCGTTGAACTCCATGAATGCACAATTTCTGCCGAAGCCATGCGAGTCCTGGCGTCGTCCGAAACACTCCAAAACATACAACTCCGCAATGTTAACACCACACAGATTGATACTGAATCATTGCAACTCATCAGTTCGATGAACCTTTTTTGGGAGTAGTAGGACAGGCTTCCAGCCTGTCTGTTTGCAGAAGACAGACTGGAAGCCTGTCCTACTGATTTCTCGATCGATCTTTATCAGGAAATTCGAATCCCCCGTGACGAAATGAAGACGATAGCCGCACCGGTTGCGACCGACTAGACTCCGGTCTCGTGCCGTGCCTGTCCCTGCGGCCTACAAGAATGCGGGCTTTTGCTTAAGACGGTCTGTAAAATGAAAGTGCTTGTCGCAGAGGATGATCGCTTCACTCGTGAAGGACTAGTCGAAGTTCTGGAGGCCGAAGGTTATCGCGTGATTGCGGCCGTGGATGGCACGGATGCGATTCGACTGTTCAGGGAGCAGGCTCCGGACTTTGTGTGTCTGGACATTATGATGCCGGGCCACAGCGGGTACGAAGCTTGCCGTTCCATACGAGCGATCTCGGCGGATGTCCCCATCATTTTCATCAGCGCGAAGGCAGAAGAATTTGATCGGCTGGTGGGGTTTGAAATCGGAGCCGACGATTTTATTGTCAAGCCGTTCAGCCTTCGCGAAGTTGTCGCCCGCGTGCAGGCGGTGGCGAGGCGATGTTGTGCGCGGCAACCGAACGTGCCGCCGGAATTTCAGATGGGTGATCTGCGAGTCATCCCGGTAGAACTCCGAGCGCGACGCGGTGATGATGTGCTGGAACTGAGCCCTCGCGATGTCCGCATCCTGCAACTACTACATGACAACGCCGGTCGGGCGCTGGATCGAAACGTGATTTTCAGACATGGCTGGGGCGAAGATTATTTTCCGAACAGCCGGACGCTTGATCAGCATATTTCGCAACTTCGTAAACGCATCGAGCCGGATTCAAAACATCCGACGCTCATTCAGACAGTGCATGGCGTGGGTTATCGTTACGACCCGATTGCAGACAGCGAGCGGCCTTAAAATGGCACGTCGCGGGATGCTTTTTGAAACGGAAGTAAGCTGGTTCGTGCTGGCCAGCGCGCTTGATGTGGCCTTGACGTTTCTGGTCCTGCATTACAGCAACAATGGCATGACACACGGTACGTTTGTCGAAAGCAATCCGCTGGCTCAGTGGTTTATCGACCGCTGGGGCTTCCGCGGAATGGCGGGCTACAAATTGATGATGACACTGATCGTCGTTGTGATTGCAGAATTCGTCGGACGCCAGAAACCGACAGTTGCCAGAATGCTGCTCTGGGGCGGTACAATCGTGGTTGCCTCAGTTGTGATCCATAGTGTGCGGCTGCTGCTGGCACATCGGATTTAGCGGACGGTGCCATTTTCTATGCGTCCGCCAATTGAAGCGACGTTGTCGGAGCCGGAACGGGTGGAGTCGCCGATTTCGGTAGATCCTGCTTGCCGAGCAGGACTTCGCGGCCACGCCGCGACCCAGCGACGAGTCGCGTTGGACAGAACGGCCACGTGGCGACGTGGAGCGGATGTGCGACCCATGGCGGTTCGCCTTACGGCGAAAGTCCTTTCCGGCAGAAAGGACCTACTTTAACAATCGTCCGCAACTGCTCCTGCCGGAACCACGAATGGAATTGCCAGGCATAGTCACCTGAAACGTCTGCGAGAAATCGAGAATTCTGGCCCTCTCTGACGCTTCGGGTTGGTGTCAATTTGTCGGTTGTCGGACATTCTTTCGAGATTTGACTGCCAAATAACGGTTTCTGGCGGATCGCCGTATGCGTAAGTGCTTTTGGCAAAGCAATTTACGTTCCGCAAGACAGCACTGCGCGATCTTGACCCATTTTCGCACCCCGTCGTATAGTTCGCTCCAGTGCAATATCCCATCACGGCTGCCTGAAGAACGAAACGCAGTTCGCGGGATGGATTGCACACCCATTCACAAATTCACGTCCTCGATCTCACGTCTCTTCGGGTTTCCCCTTCGTCGCACTTGAGACGCCTGTCTGAAACGTCCTCTCCAACTTTTGCATCCCGAGATGCTGGATCTGTTGATCCAGGGTCACGGTCCTCTCCGTCCGCCTTCCTGAGCCCACTGTCTTGAATGCCACACTAACGGCGACTGAATGATTCATCGCTCCGTTCTGTCTGTCATCGCCATGACTATCGCGACAACACTGTTGTACGCAATCAGTCGCGATGCACATGCGCAGAATGCGGAAACAGAAGCACCTTCGGTGGAACTTGCCACAGATGATATTCAGAACCCGATATCGATCAGGGGCGACTTCGAGGAAACGTTGGCATCGCCCGACGGTCAGGTTCATCTGATCGTCGGACATGCAGAGTTGGAGCAGGGTAAGTTCTCGATCTCCGGGTCAAAGCTGGCTGTGTTTGTGTCACGCACGGAATCGGGGTTTGAAGTGGGTGTCTACGGCGAGAATGTCTCCATCGATTCTCGTGACGGTCATCGCGATCAGGCATTCAAAGCCGTCCGCCTGGAATCACTTGCCGCTCCGCAGTTTCAGGTAGGACAGTCAACACCGGGGAGTAAGGACAATCCGTTGCTTCGCAGAGCCGTCAATCGGCTGTATCCCGGTGACGCCGGTGATGTCTCGACCGTGAGTCTGCAACTGCCGCAGGATTCATTCACGATACCGTTGCCGGCAACGCAGTCGACCGGCAGCGGATCAACACGGCGCGTGCAGGTTCGACCGCGATCAAGCGATCCACTGCGATTCGAATCCTTCGAGTCGAGCGACACTGTGCCTGCGGAGCAGGTCTATGTCATCACGGATGGCGTTAATGTGCTTGTGGAAGGTGTCGATGCCCCATTTGGCGGAGAAGACGTTTCTCTTGGTGTGATCGATCTGTCGGCAGATCGAGTGGTCGTGTGGACTCAGGCAGGCGAGGGCCCGGCCCTGGAAGCTGGTAGCCAGGTTGTGCAACCAGGCCAGTCGAAACTGCAGATCTACATGGAAGGCAACATTGTGATCCGGCAGAAGGACAATGTCATCCATGCGACTCACGCTTTCTTCGACGCAAATTCCAACCGCGCCCTCATGCTGAATGCGGAACTGCGCGCCTTCATTCCCATGACGCAGGGCGACTTGCGAGTCCGCGCGAAGCGCATGAGGATGCTGAGCCAGGATCGTTTCCATGCCCAAAATGCATGGGCGACAACAAGTCCGTATGGCGAACCTGGTTATCGCATTGAGGCGAGTGACATTTTTGTGGCACCGGGGCCGGGACTTTTCTCAGGAACTGATCCATTCACGGGTCAGCCGGTGATGAAGCAATCGACGTGGGTCACGAGTCATAACAATAAGTTCGTCGTCGGCGATGTTCCCGTCTTTTATCTGCCGAAGATCAGCGGTCCAGCGGAGGATCCAGGTATTCCGATTCGCAGTGCAGTTGTCACTAACGACAGTATTTTCGGTGTGCAGGTCAAGACGGTCTGGGACATGAATCGTCTGTTCGGGATCGAGAAAATACCGGGCATGGAATGGGATCTCCTGGCCAACTACATGTCCAAACGCGGGCCGGGTGCCGGAACTGCAATTGACTACAGCGGCAACAACGACCTTGGTTCCTATCAAGGCAATGGGCGAGGCTACTACCAATACGACAGCGGAATTGACAATCTCGGGCTGGACCGCCGCAATCTGATCCCTCCGAGTCAGAATCGCGGCGAAGCCACGTTTCGGCATCGTCAGAATCTTCCCGGCGATGCGTTGGTGTTTGGTGAAATCGGATACATTTCAGACCGCAATTATCTCGAAGAATACTATGAGTCACGTTTCGACACTGATAAGGACATTGAAACACTTCTCGGTGCGCGCCAGGACCAGGGTGCCTACTCAGCAATGCTCTGGGGGCGAGCTGATCTGAGCGGCTTCGAAGCGACAACCGACTGGCTTCCGCGGGCTGACCTGTACAGCTTTTCGAAGCCCTTGTTCAACGGTCTGTTGTATTGGAGCAGTCATTCGAGTGCGGGCTATGCCGACACTCAGCAATTGCCGCCGCCGACAGACCCCAATGATCCGTATACGCCACTGGGCATGCCGTACAATACGAATGCCTCAGGAGTTGTCGCCATGACGCGGCACGAACTGGCCGCGCCGTTCATGATGGGCCCTGTCAATGTCGAACCATTCGTGATGGGCGAAGCAGCGTACTGGCAGCAGGGATTCACGAGCGACAGCGTTGATCGCTATCTGATGAATACGGGCGTGCGTGCCAGAATGACGGCAACGCGGGTATTTCCATTCGTCCGAAACGAGATCATGAATCTCAACGGGCTGGCGCATAAGCATGACACACTGCTCGAGTACGCATTCACTCAGTCCTCGCGCGGGATGAACGAAATCGTGCAGTACAACGAGCTCGATGACAATGCTCAGGAACGCTTCCGGGCACGGTTTCCGCTGCAGATCTATCCCGGAGTCGTCCCGGCGGAATTCAACACCCGTAACTATGCTTTGAGAAACGGTGCGGGACTGTGGACAAGTGCGCCATACCATGAAGTCGCGGACGATTTTCAGGCCCTGCGAATCAGCTTTCGCGATCGGCTGCAGACGAAAGTCGGCCCTGCTGACGCACCACGAATTCGCGACTGGATGACCTGGGAATATGGAGCGACGTTCTTTCCAAACGCAGACCGAGACAACTTTAGCAAGGACTTCGGGCTGCTCTATAATCGCTATAGCTGGAATCTCAGTGACCGCACGACCGTGCTCGCTAACGCGAACTGGGATCTGTTCAATCCGGCGCAGAACCTGTGGAGCGTCGGTGTTCTCAGCCAGCGAAGTCTGCGCGGCAGTGTCTATCTGGGATATCGTCAGGTGAAGGCGACTGATTATCTGGACAGCCAGACATTAATTGGCAGCTACAGCTATCAGATGAGTCCAAAATGGATCTCGACTGCGTCGTACGCATATGATGTTGCTGAAAGTGAATTTCGTGGCACCTCGCTCACGGTTTCGCGCGTTGGCCTGGACTGGATTCTGCACTTCGGTTTCGGCTATGACGTCAGCAAAGACAACGTCGGCCTGGGCATCTCCCTGGAACCTCGCTTCGGGCCTCCTTCGCCGACGAACCTGAGCAGCCTGCTCGGAATTCAGTAACTGTCGCCTGAACAGTCTGAGTTGACAGATGCACCGCAAAACCAAACACTGCGTGCTGGTGAAACGAAACGAGCTTTTAATCTGCAAAATCATGGGATTACTGAGATGCTGATCCGGACATATCGATTGCTGATATTGACAGGTGCTCTGTTCGGCATCGTGCAGACCGGTGTTGCAGACGACAAGACCACTGCGATCGCCGGTGATGAAGCAAACACGAAAACCGACGGTAAGATATTTACCAGGCCAGCTCCGCTGGGCAAAGCGTCGCGCATGGTGCTGACACAAGGTGACGTCGAAGTTCCGCTCGTGGTCGTTCGCGGCACCCCGTACGAAATGGGGCATCAGCTGGGAGTTGCGTTGCAGGACGAAATTCGGACGTTCATCCCTGCGGCGCTGAAGGGGGTTTCGCACGAACTTGGAGTGAGCATGGAGGATCTGCAGGACGTCTGGGCCAGAACTGCGGCCTACGCGGATGATCGCGTCGAACAGGAAATGCTGGGAATGGCAGATGGTTCCGGAGTGCCTCTCTCAACGTTACAGGCTGTTCACGCCGTGCCGCTGCTGATGCCATATTCCTGCAGCAGCATCGCTGCCTGGGGCGACGCGACCGAGGACGGGCATTTGTATCAGACACGGAACCTTGACTGGAGCATGGAAATCGGCGCGCATGAATTTCCAGTGATTGTGGTCTATGTGCCGGACCACGGAATTCCGCATGTGCTGCCGACCTTTGCCGGCTTCATTGGTGCTCATACCGGAATGAATGTGAAAGGAATTGCGCTCGCGGAAATGGGCGATGCATCGCGAAAAGAATCTCCCTATTTCGTACACGCTCCGCACTTCACGGTCTTTTTTCGCACGATGTTGTATGACGCGGATTCCCTCACGAAGACGATTGATATTTTCGAAGCTCAGCCAATGACAAAACGTTACCACTTTGTGTTCGGCGATGGACTGACAGAAAAGCGAGCGGTCAAAGTTCTGGCTCATTCCCCGGAACCGGAAGGCAAACGTGTCGCAATCTGGAAGGACAACGATCCGACCGACGAATTCGCTCCAAACATCATGTCCTGCTGCGTCTACAATGATGAAGGTCGCGGAGCCTTTCCGACGCTCAAAAAAGAAGCCGGGACGCTGAACGGCGAAAAACTGGTGGCTCTGGCGAACACGATCCCGATCAAAGGCGGCAACGTGGTGAACGTCGTGTACGACGCGACAGCATTGCGGATGTGGGTGACCTATGCCAAAGGTGATCGCGAAGCTTATCAACGCCCGTCCGTGTTTCTCGATCTGAAAGCTCTGGATGCTGATGAGAACGGCACGCCGGACGTAGCAATGGCGAAGTGATGGTTACCCTCGAAAACCGGGGCTAGCGCCCTGCGGCTAATAAAATCAGCCGCCACGCGCTAGCGTCCGGTTGTTCGGCATGGTAGTTCCTAATCTGCCGCTCGCGTCAAATGACGGTCAGGGCCAAAGCTTGTTGTACCCAGGAAATCTCAGTCGGCGGAGCGACTGAGCTACATGGGTCACCATTAAAAACGCCCTTCAACGCGTGACTGCTGAAGGGCGTTTTGGCGAAAGTGAACTCTACATTCCTGAGGTGCGAAAGAACTCCGTCATCCCAGCTGCTGTGGGCGCTGTCGATTCCAGTTGCAGGTCTTCGAATTTGAACCCGTCCAGCGGTGAAGCGGGTTGGGTCGGAGACGGAATCGCCGTGTCAGCCGGTACGGTCGTTTCCGGAGCCGCCGGGACCACTGCCGGAGCAGCGACTTCCACCACTGGAGGTGGTGCAAGCGGCAACAATTCGACGCGCCGGATGATACGTACGTTGTTCAGTTCATTCGCTTCCATGAGTTCATCGAAGCTGTCGATCGCCACCACAATGGTGTCGAACGGTGCAGTCGGCTGTCCCTGGAAACCCAGAGTCATCGCAGCTGCAGGAAGTTGCAACTGAAACGGTGCAATAGCCCCGGCAGGAATCTGCGTCACAGTCCCGCGTGCTGTCGGGCAGTGTGCATGGATCTGTCCCAGCACTCCGACGATACTGATCTGAAAGTTCCCGACGGCAATGGCGCTGTTGTTCAGCACGGTGACCTGAATCACAGGGCCGCAGCCGGGATTACCGTCCGTGACAAGATGCACATCGACAAGTTCAAGATCGCCGATCTGATTCGATGAGGGTGGCCGTGACAGCAGCAGACCGGGAGCCAGTTCGGCTCCGACGGCGCCGGACTGTTGTCGCATGCGGTTCCTGATCAGCAGATCGATGACGTGCCCACAGTGCGATTCCGGGACTCCCAGAATCTGACTTGTGCGCGGATCAGCAAATGCGGTTGAATTGAAAATCGTCGGTGGCATAGAGACGGTCGATTGGACTGTCAACGTTGAGCCACTGACGACACCCTGTGTGGGTTGTGCCAACGGCTGTCCTTGCTGAAGTTGTTGCTGTTGCGGTACCGTTTGGGGTTGTTGTCCCGGCTGCTGAGGCTGAAAAGTTTGACCATTCGCCACGCCGATGCCAACGGCCAGCGCGACAGATGCGGTCAAAGTCAAACGGGCGGCGAGCGTTCGGATGTGAGCGACTCGCCGTGATCTGGATCGAAACATGTGGAATCTCCTTTTGAAAGTTCTGGATGGAAGAAAAGTTTTCCTGGAACAGTGTCTGGACATAAAAGAAGCCCGACGGATGTGAAACACATCGCGTCGGGCTCTTGAGGTGGCATCTGCGGTCTCTTCGCGATCCCGACCAGTTAGTAGCAACCCCAGTAAGAGTTGTAGACCGGCTGGCAACTGTAGCTGTAGGTCGGCTGGCAGCAGTAGCTGGTGTAGTAAACTGGGCGGGCACAGCAGTAGGTTGAGTAGCTGTAGTATGGCTGGTAGCAACCGTAGTTGCTGTAGCACGAACCGTAGTACGATCCGTAGCATGAGTTGTAACCACCGCCCCAGCCGTGACTGCGGTATCCGCAACTGCGGAAGCAGGCTTCGACAGCGTCGGTCTTGCTCTCAGTGCCGGCATTGGCAGCCAGCTGATCCACATTAATGTCCAGTCCGGCTTCCACGATGTTGACATCCGCATCCGCAATTGTTGCGGCATCGATCGTCAGAGCAGCGTCATCAGCCACAGTGGTTCCCGCCAGCATCAGAACTGGCACAACAGCAAACATAAGCTTCTTGAACATGATCATTCTCCTGGTCCGGTTAAAGTTGAGTTAAGAGAAACACGAGTCAACCGGCCACTCGCAGTTCTCAGTTCCTTTTGGATGAACTTCGTAGCGAGGACTGCGGAGGTTTGTTACAGATCAATTTCTGTTTTTTATTCGTACTCCAACCGATTGGCCTGCACGCTGGCGGCATGCGCTCCAATGACGTGGACCAAATGAGCGGAATGGTGCTAAACCGCGTGGCTGAGGATGGCACATCCGTTTAACCGCGTGGGCGACGCCCCGCGCGGGAATCCATTCAATGGGACGCTGCTTGCTCGGCCTGCCGGGCATAAGGTTAAACGAGCCAATGCCAATCGCGTGCGTCAGAGGATTAGTGGCACCCGGATTACCTCAAAAGCAGGAGGTTTAGACGTCCGACTGTTTCTCGTCCCACCACTTCGGCTGCACGAAGACATTTTCGACGGACATAGTGAAGCCGGGAAGCAGGTCGCCGACTTCCAGAGTCTGCCGCTTCCCCAGCGACAGGGTGTGGGTGGCGCGGCGAATGACCTGGACCTCTTTCTTAAACGGGTCCGGCACCCAGACGCATTCGACGCCGTACTTCATGTACGCCGTTGTTCGTAATCTCATGTCACGACGGCGATCATTCGACGAAGCCACATCAATCACGATGCGTGGAATTTCTGTCGCGATTACGTTGTCAAACTGACCGAACGGCTTGCCTTCACGGAAAATACTCATCGCCGGAACGTAGACCGTGTCCGGTTCCGAATGCACATGCAGACCCAGATCGTGACATGCATATCCCCGCGTCTGCTGCGGCTGTTTCTTAAACCACTCCGCCAAGGCGCGGGACAGGTTAAGCACAATCGTGCCATGTATGTCATCAGGAGCCGACAGCATCACGGTCTGACCATAATGCAATTCATGCCAGCGACCCGCTTCGGGCAGCGAATACTTGAGTTCCGCAAAGTCCTGCGCAGAAAGGACAGATGGGCTCAGCATCGGATGGGACTCAGCACCACGTAAGAGGGGGTCACGCCAGAATTCCGTTGACGAGTTCTCCATGCACGTCGGTCAGTCTGAAATCACGTCCCTGCGACCGGAACGTCAAACGCTTATGATCCAGCCCCAGCAGGTGCAGAATGGTGGCATGCAGATCATGGACATGGACACGATTTTCCACCGGACCGAAACCCATCTCATCCGTTGCCCCCCAAATGTGACCGTGCTTCACACCGCCGCCCGCAAGCCACATCGTGAACGCATCGACGTGATGGTCGCGACCAGTGGATTCCCGCGGTTCGCCCATCGGCGTCCGACCAAATTCACCACCCCAGATCACGAGTGTATCGTCGAGCAGTCCGCGAGCTTTCAGATCCAGCACCAAAGCGGCTGACGCCTGATCGACTTCACGGCAGACACCATCCAGGGCCACGTCCAGATCCGCTCCTTTTCCACCGTGATGATCCCAGTCCGTATGGTACAACTGCACGAAACGAACGCCGCGTTCGACAAGTCGCCGAGCGAGCAGGCAGTTGTTGGCGAACGAGGCCTTTCCCGGAACAGCGCCATACATGTCGAGTGTCGATTGGGATTCGGCTTCCAGTTGAGTCAGTTCAGGAGCCGCCATCTGCATGGAAAATGCCGTTTCGTACGCGCTGATGCGAGTTTCAATTTCCGGATCTCCGACTTCTGCCAGTCGCAGGCGATTGAGTTGTCCGAGTGTGTCAGTGAAGTCGCGCTGAGCCTCCCGCGTGATCCCTGGCGGGTTCGAAAGATTCAGAATCGGATTCCCTTTACTCCGAAAGGGAACACCCTGCAGACTGGTCGGCAGGAAGCCGCTCGACCATAAGGTGTTGCCCCCGCGAGGTCCACGAGGACCAGATTGCAACACGACAAAACCAGGTAAGCTGTTCGATTCACTGCCGAGACCGTACGTTACCCATGAGCCGAGACTCGGACGCCCTGGCGCCTGAAACCCGCAATTCATAAACAGTTTGGCTGGTCCGTGATTGAAGACATCAGTGGCCACGCTCCGAACCCAGCACACGTCATCAACGATGGCCCGATGATGAGGCAGGAGTTCGCTCAGATCCATGCCGCAGCCGCCCCAGCGTCCGAAGTGCCGGTTTGATCCCAGCAGTCTGGCATCTGCCGGAAGGAAAGCAAACCGCCGACCCTCCGTCATGCTTGCGGGCGGCGCTTGCCCATGATACTGATTCAGCACGGGCTTCGGCGTAAATAGTTCGAGCTGACTGGGGCCACCAGCCATGAACAGAAAGATGACATTTTTCGCACGCGGCGTAAAATGGGAATCACGCAACGCCATCGCTCTTTCGTCGGCAGCAGATTCCGAATTGAGCAGTGTCGAGAGCGCGACGCCCCCCAGCCCCAGCGCGGAGTTCTGCAGAAACGTCCGCCGGGCTTGTTGCGCCGGGAATAATGATTGAGTCTGTTTCATGTTGGCCAGTTTCATTGTGAGTCAGACCCGCATGGAATACAGGCCGTGGCTTGCATGTGACGATGATGGTTTGTCCAGCATACGCGATTGGACGTTCGGAGCGAAGTGAAAATCTGTCTCAGCCAATATTCGTCGCTTGTTGAAACTTGTCGCCCTGGTTCCTTTTCGAATCGTAAGTGAATTCATTAAGCTCCGCAGAGAAACGGTTGAACCTGCCCACCCAAATACATTATTACCAGAGGGAAGACATCATGCGTCACACAGTCGGCTTGATTCTTGGGGGCGGTAAGGGTACGCGACTGATGCCGCTGACCGAGTATCGATCCAAGCCCGCCGTGCCGCTCGGCGGAAAGTATCGACTCATCGACGTTCCGATTTCTAACTGCATCAACAGTAACATCAACCGGATGTACGTGCTGACGCAGTTCAATTCGGTCAGTTTGCATCGGCATATTCGCCAGACGTACAACTTTGATCTGTTTCACAATGGCTTTGTGGAAATCCTTGCGGCTCAGCAGACTCTGGACGGTGCCGACTGGTATCAGGGCACTGCCGATGCCGTCCGCAAACAGGTGAGATTTCTGAAGGAGTACGGCATCAAATATGTACTGATTCTTTCCGGCGATCAGCTCTATCGCATGAATTTCAATGAGATGCTGGCGACACACATCAATGCGAACGCCGATGTGACAATTTCCACGGTCCCGGTCCATGCCGATGCTGCACGCGGCTTCGGTATCATGCAGCTGAACGACTCCGGCAGAGTCATCGATTTCGTTGAGAAACCGAAAGATGATGCGTCACTCGCCAAAGTTCGTACACCTGCCGCATGGATTGAAAGCAAGAATATCGAAGCAAGAGGTCGCGAGTATCTGGCCAGCATGGGCATTTATCTGTGGAACCGGGATCTGCTTGTCGATCTGCTGGAATCCACCAGCCATGACGACTTCGGTCAGCACATTTTTCCGATGGCAATCAGGAATCACCATGTCCAGACGCATCTGTTCGATGGCTATTGGGAAGACATTGGAACGATCAAAGCTTTTTACGACTGCAATCTGGCATTGACTGACGAAAATCCTCCGTTCCTGTTTGCGGATCGCCGGGCACCGATTTTCACTCGTCCTCGTTTTTTGCCATCGACGCGAATGGCGTCCTGCACGGTGCGTGACAGTTTGATCGCAGACGGTTGTTTTATTGGTACCAGCACCATCATCGAAAAATCCGTCGTCGGGATGAGGACGCACATTGGCAAGGACGTCACGCTGAAGAATTCGGTCGTCATGGGTGCGGATTTTTATCCGACGACTGACGACCATCTGTACTCATTCGGTGATTCACTAGCCGTCTGGGGCATTGGTGATGGTGCTTATATTGACGGGGCAATGCTGGACAAGAACGTCTGCATCGGTCGCAATGCCAGAATTGTGGCCAGTGAATCGCCTTCGGCAGACTGCGATTTCGGCGAAGTACTCGTCCGCGACGGCATCCCCTGCGTCCGCAAGAACGCCCGTGTTCCGGACGGTTGGCGTTTTCCAGCGAAGTAAGGCGAAAGCAACATATCTGCCTCCATTCCCGTACCTTGGACATCCATATCCGAGAGATTCACCAGAAAGTTGTCAACTGTTAAAAAGATTGCTGGGTCACAACAAGCTTTGCATTGACATTACGTCTCGGTAACACGACGGACATGAATGTCCATCCTACGAAGCGATCCAATCAGTTCACGGTTGAATTCACCATTCCGCTTGCCAGCCGCGTGGTCAGCAGGTCGCCGGTTGATACCTGGTCGGCGTCGCGCAGGACCTGACCGTCGCTCGTCTGAGTCAGCGAAAAGCCTCGGGACAGCACCTGCAATGGACTCAGTGCGTGCAGTGAGGCTGCGGTTCGGGCGACGGTTTGCTGGCGGCGTTCGACGAATAATTTCATAGCCGTGACGACCCGTTGCCCCAGTTCGTCGCACGCCATTCGACGCTGATCGATGAGCGTCATGGGGCGCTGTAATACTGATCGAGCTTCAATCGCGCTCAACTGCAGGCGAACGCGTTCCACGCAGTTGCGGAGCACCTGCCGCATTCGCTGCGCGGTCTGGTGCAGCGTGTCCTTGAGTTCCTGAACGGATGGCACCACAAATTCACCAGCCTCACTGGGTGTCAATGCGCGACGGTCGGCGACCAGATCGGCGATGGAAACATCGATCTCGTGTCCGACGGCACTGATCACCGGTACGCGACACGCCACAATCGCGCGAGCCACTTTTTCTTCATTGAAGCACCACATGTCTTCCAGACTTCCACCGCCGCGTCCCGCGATCACGACATCCACGTCTGAAATGCGATGTACGTTTCGCAGAGCTTTGACAATGTCGTCGGCCGCCCCTTCGCCCTGAACGCGGACGGGCAGGATCACAATCCGCGCGGCTGGCCAACGACGTGTGATCACCTGAATCATGTCGCGAACCGCAGCGCTCGATGGGCTGGTGATCAGTGCGATGCGTTTGGGGATGCGGGGAATCGGCCGTTTTCGGGATTCTTCAAAGAGTCCTTCAGCCGCCAGTTTGTCGCGTAACTGACGAAAGGCCATTTCAAGAGCACCGACGCCCTGCGGCATCAGTTTCGTAATCACAAACTGGCAGGTTCCACGAGCGACATAGACCTGCAGTGAACCGGTCGCCAGAACTTTCATTCCGTCCTTCGGCACAAATTTAATCCGCGCCGCCGCACTCCGCCAGATGACAGCACTGATTTCGGACGTCTCATCTTTGAGCGTCAGGTACCAGTGCCCTGCGGGACTCATGCGGCAATTCGAGATTTCCCCCTCGACGCTGCACGGCGGCAATGCCGTTTCGACAACCTCCTTAAAGGCGGTCACAAGTTCGGTGACACTGATGACTGGGAATTCGTTCATCGGAGTAGCGTAGCGAATCGGGACTTTTGGAGCAAAATGCTGTGGAACCTGGAATTTGGAACTGGCGGAAATTGGGTCATCCGTCGTAGGATACGGTGGATTCTGTAGGGCTACCCCAAAATCAAATCTTGACAAGGCACTAGTTCTCAGAGGCTGTCCGAGAAGTCTCCACGCAGGCCACGCAAGGGGGGCCTTCCCGGATAGCTTGTCAGTTCGAAATATGGGCAAAACTGTCACAAATCGAATCACTTTCATCCGCACTGCCATTCTTGCAGTGTCGGTCGTGGTCGCGTTGTTGACGTCCGGTCGCTGCAATGGCTCTTGCGGTGAGTATGTCTATTCGCGGTATCGAACACCGAATCATCTCGTACCGGACGTGCGTCGGCACGATGCGTTGAATGATCACGACATCCGGAAATCCGGACTTTTGCGTTCGACCGAAGAAAATGGCGTCTCGCATGAAACATTTCCTGGGTTGCCTCTCCCTTGCAGTGGACCGGGCTGCAGTCAGACTCCGACACCGTCGCTGCCTGTTGCACCCCGGACAACGATCGGAAGCAGTCACGAGGATCGCCTGATCCCTGGCCAGCCTGGCGTTGAACTGCCGTCAAACGTGTTTCACCGTCGAGAAATCAGCGACCTCGCTCGCGCGTTGCGTGGGTTTCCGCTGCTGATCGAAATGCCGCCGGAGTTTGTTGGCTGAGAGCCAGCCGATTCTGCGTCTCCGGATTGCTGACTGCTTGTCAGTTTCAGCGCATTATG
>Ga0105046_10002765_pt1 | contig 27734 bp, 19 predicted proteins | sample MAT03_FD_78385 | JGI IMG/M metagenome (GOLD analysis project Ga0105046, IMG submission 78385) | Freshwater microbial communities from Lake Fryxell liftoff mats and glacier meltwater in Antarctica - MAT-03 (megahit assembly) | ecosystem: Environmental > Aquatic > Freshwater > Ice > Liftoff... | reverse complement strand
TCCAGGTCATGCCAAAATCGGCACTATGAAGAATAGACCCATATTCGCCAACAGACCAACCATACCTTCCTTTTGGAAAATAAATATCTTTGAGTCCCCTTGTTGTGCCGCTGCTAATAGAATTCCGGTTAGTAACTCCATTGTCCGTCCGAAGAATTACACCTTTATCTCCCACAGCACAACCAGTTTGGCTGTTGAAAAAATGTAAACCTGAAAGATTATTGCTGATGTAGTTCGTAATACTTGACCACTGATTTCCACCATCGGATGTACTAAGAACATTACCCACACTACAAGCTACCCAGCCGTTTTGATTATCGTCAAAAGCAACAGAGTTCACCACGTTCAAGGTCCCTGGGTTTTGACCCTGCCAGCTTTGACCGCCATTATTTGTCCGTACAATCCAGCCACTACTCCCAACAGCCCAGCCATTGAGAGAATCTGAAAAGTGCAAAGAGCGCCAGTGTGTAGGAAAATTCGTATCTGGTACACGATACCAGTTTTGCCCCCCGTTGGTTGTTTTGGAGATTTAACTGTTCATGCCTACTGCAAAATAGTTCTGATTATTAAGAAGTTGAACATCCTGCAACCAATTGCAACCGCCTAAAGTTGATTGTGAAGTCCAGGAGTGTCCTCCATTTGTAGTCTTCCTGACGTGGCCGTGCATTCCAACCAATAACCCTACTTGTTCATTGATAAAATGAATCGAGAAAAAGGTTATTAATGGTAAAATCGAAGATAACTGCCAACTCTGGCCACCATTTATTGTTTTTAAGACGACTCCGTTTTCACCGGCTGCCCAACCAACGAGGTTGTTGATAAAAAAAACTTTATTCAGGTAACTGACAGTACAGCTATTTTGAGGCAACCAATTTTGACCCCCATTTATGGAAAACAGAATGGTTCCATTTTCACCTACTGCCCAACCTTGAAGAGAATCAGAAAAGAAAACAGAGCGCAGATTGTTTGTGGTTCCAGATGGGATCATTTCAGGAAGAGCGACTCCAGGTGATTTTTTCAATACTATACCACCGTTTCCTACCGCTACAAATCTTCCGCCGCCCAGAGCATGAATACCGTTCAAATCATTGCCCCAGGCCTTGGATTCTGGATTTTCATTCCAAAACCTGCCCGATGGCAACACCACTTTCCAAAACCAACAAAACAACCAGGCAAGTAAAAAATCTTTGGATGGTACAATTAGTAAAATTCTTCATAATAAAAACGATAGCATGCAATGTAAAAAAAATATCAAACCATAAACTACCCTAAAAATCAATCATACTCTCCAACAAATATAAATGAAAAGAATAAAGATGTGCCTGAATAAATCCCCTACCTCTTCGATTTCATCGCCTTCACTACCATCAACGATTTATCTTGAGAAAACTTCTCGTATGCTTCCGATTCCCGGCCATAGATTGCAATTTTCCCGTCTTTATCGCTGTGTACGCCCCATACATAACTTTTTGTTAATGGTGACGCACGGAGACAGGGCTGGCCTTTAGAGAAAAATTGCTCCCGGACTGCTTTAATTTCACTTTCAGGAATGTCTTTCCGTTCAGCATAAACCTGAAACAGAACATCATCAGAAGTATATGTATACGGATGATTAGCGACCATTTCAAATTGCATTCCGGCAACCGTTTTGGAACCTCCTTTCGCCGGTAAAATTTCTCCTTTTGCAGTGGTACTATCTTCGGCAATTTCTATAAATGTGTCTTTGTAGTTGGTGGTGTGTGTCTTATTCATTTTAGTTCTCCCTTCGGCTCCGGGTTTTCATAAAGAGATCCGGATTGTGAGATTAAGCAGATTAAACTAAATTCCAAACATAAAAGGGCCAGCCAAATCTTTCTGGTTTCAAGCGATACAAAGCTACAAAGCTCACTCATCCTTAAATCTCATCTATATCTTCTCGTGCTTTGGTTCAGTCCTTTTTCGTCCCGACTGAAACTTCCTTCGTCTTTCCTTATTCTCACCGAAATTGGGCAGCGACTGCACAGACCTCATTTTTCCTCATATATCATCAATTATCACTCATCTATTAAAATTAATCACTTATTACTCATAAGTTATAATTTATTACTTATCATTCATCATTCATCACTCATCGTTCTCCAGGTGATTTCAACGTACCGATCAAGGGAAAGCATTTCGGCGTCTTGTGTGTTGAGCGATTCATTCAGGTTTCGTTTCTTCATCTGCATCGGAATAGAAAGCCCCTGTTTCCGAAAAATCGAAAGCACGGCTTTCGCTCTTCGTTCGGCCAATCTGGCATTGTGCTGTGTGTCACCTTTCCGATCGGCAAATCCGCTGATGATCACAAGGGCTGGCTTTTGTTTTTTAATTTCCAGAAGGATTTGACTAGCCTGTTTTTGCGATTTTTTTGTAAGGATGAATGCATTATTATCAAAATAAATTTTCCGGCTAAGACTTAGGGATGAAATCCCATTGATCGTTTTTTCAGTCGAAACAGTGGATTGCAAGGATGTTTGAACCGGCTTGCTGGCCATGCGTTCAATGGGAATTTCCAGGAGTTTTGTGGGCGTCGGTTCAGTGGGTATTGTATCTCGTTTTTCCTTTACCAATTGAACCAATTCAATCACAGGCTGAACCGTGTTGGATGCCGTTCCCATAGGTATACGCTCTGTGTCGGTTTTGTAAAACCGAAAAACATCTTCACAGCAATATTTCTGATCCAACAAATTGGCTCCTTTGCGATTAGACGCCATATACCCTGAACTTCCATCGGGCATTAAAACGAAAAAATGATCATCACCAATTGAGTTGATCGGTTCATTTAAAAGTTCCCGGTTGCTCAACTGGATTCCATTGGCTTTGGCCTGAAAAACATCTTTCCCGCCAAATCCTGGAAATCCATCCGAAGAATAGTAAAATTGAGAACCTTTGGCATCAAAAAAAGGACTTCCTTCATTCCCTGCTGAATTTATCTGAAAACCAGCATTCTGTGGACTTGAGAACCTTTTCTTTTTCCGATTATAGGCACTAAACCAAATATCGTCTTTTCCAAAACCTCCTTTTCGATTGCTGACAAAATAAAGGTAATCCTGAGGCTGGCCATTGGCAGTAAGGGTGATAAAATGGGGTTGTCTCGAATTATATTTTCGTTTGTTAATCCGATCGCTCAGTTTCCGGATTTTATGAAAGCTTCCATCGGAATTAACAACCGCTTCATAAATGGCACAGGATAATTTGCCCTTACTTCCATCGGTACATCGGGAAAAGAAAAATCGCTTGCCATCTGATGAAAAACAGCCATTTCCGTTGTGATATCCGGGAACATTCAAATTCTTCACCAGATTGATTTCATCAAACTGACCATCGGGCTTCACTTTATAATAATACAACTGAATGGTATTGAAATTGGCCTGCCCCTCTGTAAAATTCACGAGAGAATCATGACGAAGAGACGAAAACAGAAACGCTGTATCACCAAATGAATAAGGAGAAAAATCTGCATAGGCAGAATTTGGAAAAGCAAAGGTTGTGTCCATAGAATACTCACCCGATCGGCCATTCGCTTTCTTCGCAGTCGTTGCTGCTGCTTTTATAAGTTTAATATCGGCCCAAATACCGGCATTGAAAGGGGGCCGGGACGATTCGAATTTTGCAATTGTCACCAACGATTCTTTCATTTTACCCTGGCGATATTGGGAGAATGCTAGGTAATACAGGCCCATTGGATCCTTTTTCTTCGAAGCCAGCGAAGGTAATTTCTGAAACTGCTCTTCTGCAAGGTCAAATCTTTTCAAAGACGAATAGCATTTACCTAAAAGTAAGGCGGTTTGGTAAGATTTCGGATATTTTTTCTGGATCGAATTCAGCTCATCTATCGTTGACAGATATCCGCCTTTATCCATTAATTCCTGCAGCTCTTTAAAATGATAGATGCTGGTATCAGGCACGGAAGTACTGTGCAAAATGAAATTAGAAACCGAAGACGCAACCAAACGGGAGCAGAAAAAAAACAAGAGACTAAATAGGGAAACTGTGATTTTCATAGGATTCCGGGTTAAATGGTCTGGCATGGAATAGGAAAACTTCGTCTTGCTCTGCCTGTCAATTGCAATCCATAAATTATAGAGAACTCCACGGCACCCATCCCACCGATTCCGATGAACTTCGTATCCGAACCCGCTTTGGATGCGCCTGATTTAGTGATGTCGTAACTGAATTGTCCGGTAAAATTGCCATTACTGATGCGCACCGCAGGAATCACTGAATCATTGAGTCTTGTGAATAGTCCACCACCGGTATGCCAGGTCTGGCCTTCGATGTGGGTGGAAAAAATGAGCCAGCCACCCAGATTTACATCTCTGGCATTGCCTTGCTCACTGTAAAAAACTTGTGGTTCAAGAGCCAGGTCGTTATTTATCTTCCAATGAACCGATAAAAGTCCGGTAAATCGTCGGTTCATTTGAGATGCATTGCTGCTGAGATTAGTCAGATTCTCCTGCGGTTTGTACAACCAAAACCCCGAAACACCCGTTTTAAAATTGAAATTTTCTGAAACCAGAAACTGGTACATCAATCCGGAATTCAACTGAAAAAACCCTTGCCGGACAGCACCTGCATTTTCTCCCGATGAGATTTCCGGACTAAAGCTGAAACTGCTGGATTCAAATTGATTTTCAAACAAAAGGTTCTTCGCATTAAACTGCCTCAGCAAGAGGGCTCCACTTATTCCTAAAGTAAGACTGTGCTTATGTGCTTCGTCCAGATTTTTAGTGGCAGATCCACCCAATGAAATCCAGGTATTTCGCCATTGACCATTCCCAACTTGATCGTCGGCAAAAGTCAGATTGGCTGCGACCTGTTTTAATTTTTGCGGATAGGGATGTATACAATATTCGCTTGAAAAAAGCATGGTTTGATAGTTGTATCCGCTGGCAAACCATTGATTTCGATAGCCCACTGCCATTCGTACATCTTTTCCCGACGAACCAATGAAAGCAGGATTAAATATGGAAGAATGGGTTTCGAATTGGCTCATCGTAAAATCCTGTGATTTCGATGCCTGAGTAAAAAGAAGAATCAGGTTCAGTGCCATAAGAGCGATTCTAGTTTTCATAGCTTTTATCGGATTAAGGTTAAACTGCCTTTCAATTCCAGAAGTTCCCCAAACACGGATAGTGCTTTTGCATAATAAAGGTAATTTCCATTAGGCTGGGCTTTGCCTTCCAGACCGCCATCCCATCGGGATTCAAGATTTTTTCCGGCATCAAAAACCAATTGACCCAACCGGTTGTACACTTTAAATTCTTCCAGATTCCGGATGTACCGATGGATCAAACCAAATTGATCATTCCTGTCGTCACCATTGGGACTAAATGCATTAGGCAATGCGATGTAGGATTTCAGGTTTACTTCTTTAGTGACACTATCGGAACAAGCAAAAGAATTGGTCACCCAGAGTTTGACCTGAAATTCTTTTCCGGTTGTATAGTTGTGTGTTTGTGTCAGAATGAGAGAATCGGTTACAAAAATCTGACTTCCGTCACCAAAATCCCATTTCCACATGGTCGAGCCAATGGATTGGTTCAGAAATGAAACCCGGTCTGATGTTCTCAATTCCTCTTCATTCACAGCGAAATCAGGAACAGGTCTTGGACGAGCAACAAATGGAATTTTCAGGTAATCCTGGCAGCCATTGGTGGATCTAACCTGCAATGCCACATAAGCATTTCCCGCTTCTACAATGGAAATATCGGTGATAGTATCGCTGGAATACGGATTTTCCTCATTGGTTGCCCATATAAATGATGTTAGTTTTTGATCTGGGGTTGCCGGTTTAGAGTTTGAACCATCCACCCTAAAAACCTGACCCTGGCAAATTTCCGGAGGTGGCAAATTGAAATCCGCTTTAGGACGGGGCTTTATCACAAGAGTATTGGTATCTCGGTTGCTGCATCCTTCTACCGAATTGGCAATCAATGTTACTTCATAGGTTCCAGGGGAATTGAACTGATGAAGTCCTTGTCCGTTACCGGTAGTTTCTACCTTTCCATCGTTATACAAATACGTAAACCGATCAATATTTTCGTATTCGTCGGGCACCTTTCCGAAAAAGAAAATAAGGCTGTCGTTCTGGCAATCGCCGTTCACATCAAATTCGGGTTTACTCACTAAGACCATGGTAGAATCCAGGGTGTCTTTCCCGGCACATCCTTTCTGATCGAATACTGTAAGAAAGGATCGGAAACGACCGTTATAACCAAATTTACGAATTGGGTTCTGAACAGAATCAACCGAAAATCCTGGATTTACACTTGCAGGATAATTGTATTTCCAATTCCAGGATTGAACAGGAAATTCTGAAAAAACAATACTTCCTGCAAATCGGCTGCTGTCGTATGCACAGACATTGGAGAGATTGATTTTTGGAATGATTGCCTTTCGTACATATACCGGAGGCAATAGCCAATTCTTCCCGCATCCTTGTTTGTATGAGATTCTCACTCCAATGGAAGCATATCCTGGAATGGTCATGGGTAAAGAATCAACCAAGTGAAATGAATTCAGAATACGAAATTCATCCAGATAGGAGAACTTCCATTCGTTCACAATCGTGGTGTCAATAATCCGAAACCTTGCATTGGAAAACAAGCATGAAGTATCTGAAGAAAGAACTACGGTAGTGTCCGGGAGACGGGTATCTACCGTGAAAAAATTTGTATCCAGGCAACCCAGATTATCCTCTACAGCAAAATATCCTTTAAAGATCTGGCCCGGTGGATAGAATACCTTATGGATTGTATCGGTAGTGATTATTCCATTTCCCAGATTAAAAGAATAAGAATTGAGTACTGAACTGGCAATATTTGTATAAAATGCTACTGTATCTGTTGCAAGGCAATGAGGAGAAAAATTTATTTGCGCATTTGCTGAAGGTACATAACCAAAGGTCCAATATGCATTGCAATTATCTGCCATAATTCCCTTAATTGTGATGATATTGCAGGGCTTCGATAAATGAAGCGTATAGCGGATCGTATCCTGAACCGTTTTCGGGAGATGTATTACAGTATCACATAATGTTATCTTACCCCAGATGCTGTCGGTAATATATCGGTAATCTTTAAAGATTTTTATCAGAACGGTTGTATCAGGTCTATTGCAATTATAAACAATGTTTGAACTTGTCATTTTAACTTTGACCTGAGCTACAGGTTTTACTTTGAACTTAAAAAGTCTCGAATTACGGCAATGGTTCAATGAATAGGTAATTATCTCAAATGTGTTAGAATCCGGCCTTAATGAATCCGGCGGCAGAGCCAACTCACCTGTAAGAGGGAAATTTACCCAATTACGGTCTTTCAAAATGACGCAAATTGTACTAGCCCCACATATCCCTCCCCTTCCAGGAATCCCGCAACCAATCCGATAAATCTGACCCTGACAAACATTGGGTGCATAAACAGAAAGAACCGGTGGAGGTGGGCAAACGTATGTATTTCCGGGTATCACAATTGAACAATTATCGGAGCCGGTAATTTTGAGGCTCACATTTTTTATGCCAGGCTCAGTAAATTTCTTTCGAACAACCTCTCCTGTGTAAGATTGTGTTTCAGGTGGAAAAGTCCATTTGTAGGTATAGGTCAGATTCGGATTGATGGAAAATGGAATTGCTTTAAGTTGAACTCCTTCTACAAGACAGGAAGTATCAATTTGAATGTCTCCGGAAATGGAAGAACCTTTCACCCAAATGCTATCCTGAGCAAAACAACCCGAGGCATCTTTCACACGGACGATATACTTTCCGTGTCCAGCCGTAATGGTAGAGGTCTGAGAGTTAGTTCCTGGCCAGGAAAACTGGAATGGAGCAATTCCCTTTACCACCGAAACAGAAATGGGAATGGTTTCCCCACATGGAATCAAAGTATCCGAAGTACCAATTATCTCCGGCTTTTGCCGGATGTTCAGCACATAAGTTTTGGTAGTACTGGCTTTGGCAGGACAGGCATCATCAGTTACTGTGATCGAAAAAGTTTTTGATCCGGTATCCAAAATGGTAGGAATCCATTGTATTTGGGCTTTTGATATTCCGGCGGTTGAATCTGCAGTAAACAAGGAATCCGGTAGATTGCTGTTCCAGGTAAAACGGAGGCTATCGCCTTCATTTTCATCAAGTGCAACAAATCCCGTCCTCAGTGTATCTCCTATACAAACCAGTTTTTGATAAATTGGCTCGTTGTCAAAACCGGACAAGGCAGGAATTCTGTTTTCACAATTCCGGGCAAAAAGTGGAAAATCGAACATCATACTTCCAATCAGTTTTCCGTTCCTGTATTCCGAAATTTTCACTGCTGTTGCACCTGAAATCACTTGAGCGGGAGTAAAACTGAACTGCCCGTTTGTCGTATCGAAACCAAATCCATCCACACAAGGCATGGGGTAATTTGTAGAAAATCCAGGTTTAAAATTCACTACGTTCAGATCCTGCACATTGGGAATTAGGGAATTCGTTCTGGGCGTCACTAATTTAAATTTGAGTTGGTCTCCATTTGCATCACTAATCCCGGGATTGTAATTCACTGCCTGACCAACACATAAAAAGGAAATTGGATCGTTTCCTATTTTGGCGCTGCTATTGTTTTGTGCCCATACATTATTAAGAGTTGCTTCAATGTAAAGGCAATTGTTTTGTGGATTTACCAAGGTACCGATAACTGCAGAACGATTGCATTGACGAAAATAGAAAACCCAATCTGAACATCGCAATGGAAGGTTTACGGTTCCCTGGTACCGATATCGCTGAATACCGGGATTGTTACCACCAGAGCAATTACTTGGTTCGCGGTTACAAAGAGGAGTAACATCAATTGGATTACCTGTCAGCAGCATACTTATTGAATCCTGTGTAGGGCGACAGGAAAAAGAAGAGAAGTATACTTTTTGTCGGTTTGGAAGTGGGTTCTCTGAACTGCAATCCCGGTACACAGATAGATTTACCTGGAATGTATTGCCGGAAATCCACTGGTAAGAAATGTCTGCACCCATGATCCGGGAGGCATGCACTGGAATTTTGACAATGATCAGGAAAAAGACAAGCAGGAAAAATATTCGGGCAATAACTTGCATAGGGAAATAGGGGATAAAGGTTTTATGGAAGATTTATCGTTAAATAAATCCATTGACAAGAGTTAATCGTTGAAATTAAAATTTGGTTTCAGTTTTGAAGAAAAAAAAACTTAATTCATGAAAAAAGCATTTTCTGGTAAGACACCTTTTTAATTCAATTCGTGACATGACCAGAAGTAAAAACATATCAATTTTAAAAGAAACCGATTTTTTGAGTCTTAACCGGATTTGCAAACCTTAGTTTCTGCGGGAGTTAACGAAATCCACTATTGAAACAATGCATAATGGGAAGGTGGAATTCTATCGCCTGAATTTTGCTATCCTGTGCGTTCGACTGCTCTGACAGTCTGACTCCCCGATGAACTAATTTTTATCACTCTAACAGTTCTTGCTTTTCGAATTTTCTTTTGACTACTTTAAGGCTGGCAAACCCTGCTTATTTATGCATAAAATCAAACCATTTCTGGCCCTCTTCCTTCTACCTGTAAGCCTTGCTTTTTGTCAATCTTCCGGTAAAAAATTTGTTGCCATTGCAAAGTCAACGAACTACGAAGACCTGCGAAAGCCCAATGTGATAAAGATTTCACCACTTCATCTTTTCGACAACCAATTCCAGCTCACTGGAGAGTTCTTTAAAAAGAGTGATTACAAATCAAGTTTTGTTGTGAGCGGGAACTTTATTTATGCAGACAACGACCGTGTTTCTGATCAGGGTTTTGCGCTGGATCTTCAACGCCGCATTTACCCAAGGTCCTTCAGTTCAGACTCCACTCCGTTTTACCGAAACTCAGCAGGCGGTTTTTATCTCGGCCTTGGAATGCAATTGGGATACAATGAGTACAGGGACAAATCAATTAGCCGAATAGTAAATAAGCAAGGATATCCGTACGACTACTTCTCTGAGAAATTGAATGTCCATACCCAAAACAAATGGGCTCAACCCTACGTGGTTTTGGGTTATCAGGTGATTGTTTGGGATGCCTTGTACATAGATTTCTTTGTTGGTGGTGGCTTGAAAATGAATTTTGTTTCAAAATCCGCCCCCGATGCAAGTCTGAATATGGATGATTACTACACCGATCCGGATATAGCAAGTCGCTATTATAAAGGAATTATCCCAAAAGCTGGAATAACCATGGGCGTTGGCTTTTAATCAAAGATCAAAACCGGTAGCTCTCATGCAACACAGGTTTGACCATTGACTTAAAAGTAATTTCCTTACAATTCTTCCTGTAAATAAAGTCCCGTTTTTGATTTCCTGGAAGCATCAGACCTTGCATCTATTTTAAGAAAAAACTTCTTTCGGAGTTTACCGATCTGAATTTCAAAAAACCCTTCTTCCAAAATCCATTGACCTGCAGCAGATGGAAAGCCTAGATCACGCTCTGGCACAATCTCAAAACTGATTTCTTTCTCCTCCCCTGCCTTTAAGTCCGTTTTGGTAAAGTTTTTCAGTTCTTTCATTGGTGGAGTAATGGTTCGCACTTCGTCTTTCAAAAATAAGAGTACTGCTTCCTTTGAATCTCTTTTCCCCTTATTCTTAACTGTAAGTTTAACCTGAATGGTTTGATTTCGATTAACGACTGTATCACTAACTTTCAAATCTTTATATTCAATTTCCGAATAATTGAGACCAGCCCCAAACGGAAACCAGTTTTTATAACTTTCATGTTGCTTGGCATTATGAGGCAACAAATGGCCAACCGTAGATGGATAAGTGAAAGCAATTTTCCCGCTAGGGTTTGTCTTTCCGGAGATGATCTCTGCCAATGCAATGCCTCCCTGCTCACAGGCCAATCCATAATGAATAAAACCTTTGATTTTTTCTGTGACTGCTCCTAAAACCCGGGGACGACCGGCTGCCATAATCACAATCACTGGCTTCCCGGTTTCCACTGCTTTTTCAATCAATTTCAATTGCTCTCCATCTAAACGTAAATCATCAATATTTCCTCTGCCTTCTGCATAAGGCTCTTCACCCACAGCACACAGGATCACATCGGAGGTGGCAGCTTCCTGTGCAAACTTTTGTTCTTCTGTGCTGTTTCTTAGTGTGCTGTCAAAAAGAACGATCTTCGAACCTGCCATTTCTTTCTGAAGTGCTGAATAAATGGTTTCCATTCCTGCAGGAAATTTCGCTTCGGGTGCACCTCCCCATTCTATTGTCCAGCCACCAGTAATGTTGCGCTTCGATTTGGCTGCCGGCCCAATCAAAAGAATTTTCTTTGTAGATGCCGACAAAGGCAAAAGCTGATTTTCATTTTTCAGGAGCACAATTGATTCGCGTGCGGCTTGCAATGCAATGGCCTTATTCTCAGCAGAACCAATACGGCTGTACCTGTCTTTTCGTGGAAATGGGTTTTCAAAAAGGCCTAGATCAAATTTCAATCTTAAAATCCGGGCACAAGAAGAATCTATCAAAGAAAGTGGCAAATCACCACTCAGCACCAGATCTTTGGTAACTGTACAAAATGTGGTGGTACTTGCCGTCATACTCATATCAATGCCCGCCACAAGAGCCATTTTAGTTGCCTCTCTTTCATCATGAGCCACATGATGCTGGCCAATCAGCTGCATAATATCTGCCCAATCTGTAAGAATTACTCCTTTGAAACCGAGTTCATTTCGAAGAAGATCCGTTAACAATGCTTTGGATGCATGAACTGGCACCCCATTTACTTCACCACTATTGATCATAAAAGTTTTAACACCTGCTTTAATTGCTTCCCTGAAGGGAGGAAGAAAAACCTCTCTTAATTCCTGATCCGGTATAATGGAAGGAACCCTGTCCCACCCTGTTTTTGGATCGGAATAACCAAGAAAGTGTTTTGCAGTTGCTGCGAGTTTATAGGGTGCAATTCCGGGTTCTTCCTGAATCGCTTTAATATACGCAGTTCCCATTTTACCACAGAGGTAGGTTGATTCTCCAAACGTTTCATATTGACGAGGCCAATAAGGATTTCGTCCGATATCTAAAATAGGAGCAAAGTTCCAGGTCTGTCCCAAATCGGCTGATTCAAGGGCGGTTATTCTGCCCATTTGCCGTGCAAACTCCGGATTAAAAGTATTCGCAAGATTAATGGGTTGGGGGAAAATGGTGGCATCCGTTATGTAATTTGCCCCATGCACATGGTCGTTACCATAAATAATAGGAATTCCTAATCTTGATTCTGAAATGGCTATTTTTTGAAGTTCATTATAAAAATCAAACCATTGTTCCGGCTTCACAGCAAAGGCAGCCAGAAAGGAACCGATTTTAAACTCACGAATGATTTTTCTTGCCTTTTCAGGATCCAGAAAGGGCTGAAACTTTTCAGCTTTATCTTTAGAATTCGAAAACCGGTTTATCTCCGGAGTAGCTATCTGGGTCATCTGACCAATTTTTTCCTCCAGCGTCATTCGCTTCAATAAATCCTGGGTTCTACTATCAACCGATAGTGTCGGATTCTGATATGGGTATTCCGGTGCTTTTTTGGATAATTTCTGACCGAAAACCGAGGTAGAGATCAGAAACATTAAACTGATCTTTATGGAAATACACATGAATATGAAGGTTTGTTTTGGTGTTCCAAATAAAGAACTTCCTTTTGGTTGTTGGAAATTCCAATCCAAACAAAATTCTCAATATAAATTGATGAACCAGAATGAATAGTGAATTCGAATCTGTAACCAATAAACCAGCAACCAGTTTAGCTACGTTACTGAATGCTGGCTCAAATGGGAAATAGCAAAAAATGGATTTAATTTCTATTTTCATTGGGTATGGAAAAAAGGAACTTAAACGCAACTTGCAGAAATTTTATTGTTATTGTCTTTAGCTAAAGTGATGCATTTCCGAAGCTTTTTTTTGCCGCTATTTCTTCTTTTCAGCCCACTGATTTATTCGCAGAATGCCGATCTGAAGCTGTTAAAAAAAATAAATATAAATCGCAATGAATCACTTGATCCATTCTTCAAACAGGTTTCATTGTCAGGATATTGGATTAGTATTTCGTATCCAATCAGCACGTTGGGTCGTGGATATTTTATGAAAGACAGCCTAATCTGGCAAAGAGGGCTTACAGAATGCGCCGGTTCTGCACTTACCCTGGGTCTGACTCTTGGATTAAAACATACAATCCAGCGAAAGCGGCCTTACGTCACTTCCACAGAAATTCAACCAGTTTATCCTTTGCCGGATCCGAACAGTTTTCCATCGGGTCACACGTCTGCCGCATTTTCAACGGCAACCCACATCACAATGGCCTGGCCAAAATGGTATATCGCATTGCCTGCTTACAGTTGGGCTTCATTGGTTGGATATTCCCGCATGCATTCAGGCTATCATTACCCTACCGATGTGCTTGCAGGCGCAGCATTAGGAGCAGGTTCGGCCTGGTTAAGCCACAAGGCCAGTAATTGGCTGTTGAAAAAGAAGGGTAAAAAAGTCTTTCATCCATTTTAATTTTATCAAAAACAGACTTGAGGATAATGGACTTCTGCTTTATCTTGCAGCCATCTGAACTATGACTGAATTAGAAAAACTTCCCTACTATTTAAAGCAATATTGGGGCTACGACCAATTCCGACCCAACCAAAGAGACATTATGTACTCTATGGTTGCTGGAGAAGACAGTCTGGCCGTTCTCCCAACCGGTGGAGGAAAATCTCTTTGCTTTCAAATCCCAGCTCTCGTTTTGGAAGGAACCTGCCTGGTGATTTCACCGCTCATTGCTTTGATGCGGGATCAGGTTGATCAATTGAAAAAACGTGGAATTCCAGCCGCCGGATTGTATTCAGGAATTACCAAAGATGAATCAGAAACCATTCTGGAGAATTTTGTAAATGATGTATATAAACTTCTATATATCAGCCCGGAAAGACTTCAATCGGAACGATTTCAGTCATACCTCAGAAATGCAAAAGTTTCTTTCCTTGCCGTAGATGAAGCACATTGTATTTCTCAATGGGGATACGATTTTCGTCCCTCCTATCTCAAACTCCATCTGATTCGGGAAATCTTCCCAAATCTTCCTATAATGGCACTTACCGCTTCCGCAACTCCTAAAGTGCAGAAGGATATTCAGGACAAGCTGGAATTGAGGAGTAAGAATATATTTAAGGCAAGTTTTATACGGAGTAATCTTTCATTTTCTGTTTTCGAACTTGAAAATAAAGGCAATAAAATCCTGGATATTTTAAAAGCCGTAGACGGAAGTTCGGTGGTATACGTACAGAGCCGAAAGAGTGCATCTAATTGGTCTTCCTGGCTCATCCGCAATGGATTAAATGCGGATTACTACCATGCTGGACTCAGCCATAAAGACCGGGAAAGAAAGCAGAAAAACTGGATAGAAAGCAAAACCCGTATCCTGGTTTCCACCAATGCTTTTGGTATGGGAATTGATAAGGGAGATGTCCGGACCGTAATCCATGCCGAAATTCCAGTTCAACCTGAAGCTTATTATCAGGAAGCTGGAAGAGCAGGGAGAGATGGCAAAAAAGCCTATGCCGTAGCCATATTTACACGGCAAGAAATAAAAGAAGCCCGTTTTAGGATCGAAACTCACTTTCCAACTCCGGAATCTATTCGGGACATTTACGAGAAACTATGCATCTATCTTAAACTTGCCTTTGGCTCCGGCGAACTGGCCAGTTTTGATTTTGATATCGAACAATTCTGTAAAACTTTTTCCATTCATCCCGGTCCAACCTACCAGGCACTGAAAAAACTTGAGACAGGTGGTTATCTGATGTTTAACGAAGGTTTTTACCAACCTTCCCGTTTTCGATTTACTGTTTCTTCTGCCTATCTCTATGATGCACAGGTACGCAATCCGAAAATCGAAGAAATGACCAAAGCATTGCTCAGGCTTTATGGCGGTGAATTATTCACTGACTTCGTTCACATTCAGGAATCGGATGTTGCCAGAGTGACCAATACGACGGTTGAGGCCACAGTCATTCGACTTACTGAAATCCAGACCGCCCAACTGGCCAGTTATCTTCAGCAAAAATCCACTCCTCAGGTCACTTTTCTTATCCCACGTCTGGAAGCACGGAGTCTGGAACTGGACATTAAGCTACTGAAGCAATTGAAACAAAACGAACTGGAGAGATTGGAAACGATGGAAAAATACCTGATCATGGATAAGGGTTGCAGGTCCGTTTTTCTGGCCAGCTATTTTGGAGAGAAGTTTTCGGTTGATTGTGGTGTTTGCGATCACTGTCTGGAACAGCGAAAAAAAGAAAAACCAATGGGATTTGATTTTTATAAACCCATCCTTCTTTACGAATTAAAGCAACCAAAAAGCCAGAAAGATTTGGAAAACCATTTTAAACCAGCACAAAAAGAGGATGTTAAAAAGACAATCCGATTCCTACTGGACGAAGAGATTCTGTATGTGCGGGAAGATGGAAAACTGGAAAAAACGGAAGACAGACCAAAAGGCGGTTTTAGTCTTTAGAATTTATTTCTGAACAGACCCAAAGTTGATCAGTAAATTCATTCTGAGATTTATGAAGGAAGGAAATGGCTTCATCTTTAGAATCAAATCCGCCAATTGCCAAACGGATCAAGCCTTTTTCAACGTTGGAGTGGCTTGAAGTTCGATATCCTTTTTGCATTAATTTCTTTGAGAATCGGGTAAGTCTGATTTTCTCTTTAAAACTTCCTGCAATCACGTAAAAAGTCATTTCCGGCGATTTGGATTCAATTTTTTCTTCAATGGGGATTGGTTCTGAAGGTAGCACGATTTCAGCTACTTTTGGTTGTGATGCCAATTCCTGCTCTTTCACGAGGGCCGTTTTTTCAGAGGATGGGGTGGGAACAAGTCCGGCTTCCTGCCTTGAAACGGGTTCTTCCGATTTTACAGCCAAATCACTTGAAACATCGGATAAGAAATAGACTCCAGACAATGCCATGATAAAAGCCACAAGAACCGTTGCGTATGCACCCCATTGAAAGGCTCGTTTAGGACTTTCAGAATTCCCCTCTTCCTCTTTATCTGTATCAAAAGGATGAAGTGGAATTATAGGAACTTCCCGTTCTATGAGCTTTCGGGTTTTTGAAAATACGGTCTCTGCTGAAAGTGGCTTCAATCCAAAAGAATCACGATAGTATACCTGATTGTTTTCCGGAAAGAAATGGATGTTGCCTTCTACATCCAATGCCAAAATTCCGAAAGCTGGAATCAGAAACTTTTTTGTTTCCCGAATACTGTCTTTTGCTGAAAGAACAAAATCACTTATTTGTTTTGACGCTTCTTCATGACTACTATTTTCCAGTTCGGAAATGTAGTTTACCAAACTAGTATCCTGATCAATTTTTGCCCGTTGATTAAATTCAAAGATCCGATCGGGCGGGAGAATGTTCTTGCCGGCAAACTGAAGTTCGGCTGGTTTGTAGCTGGCATAAAATACACCGAGGCCGGGAACCGCAACTTTGGGTTGACGATCCAGCAATACACAAAGAGATCTTCCTAAAATGTCCATAGCTTCAAACTGTAGTTCCGAAATGGCCCGAAAACGGGTCTAAGACGGATTTAAAAGCTGCGTAAGCAGATGTACAAATTAAGTCCATAACATTGCCCGAACCAAATAAGGTTTTTAAAATGTTGCACTGGCCCCGATCATAAGGCGTAAACCTTGTGTGGGATAGTACAAAAAGCGTTCATTCTTGTTATTCAAGAGGTTATGAACAGAAAGGAAGCCAGAAAAGCGCTTTTTGAAGAAATATTCACCTTTCAGATTTAAGTCAGCCAATCCCTTAAGCTTTTCGGTCTCAGCGGTTTTCCAATTATAACCTCTCAATCCACCCATGTAATAAAATTCTCCGGAAAGCATGATTTTCTCTGAAATTTGCTGCCGGCCAAAAAGAGTAAGAATCGAATTGGGGGCGTGCCATGGTTCATCCAATTTATCTAAACCATACTTAATAAAGGAATAGCGAAAACCTGCCCTTGTCTTTATACTTAAGTCATAAGTCAATTCCGTTTCCCAGGTAAATCTTCGGGTGCTTGAAGAATCATAAACAACAGCAAATTGCTCCTGTCTTGCGAAGCTGTTGATATAAAAAGCCTGTTGATTCAGCTTCTCAAAAACAAGTTTCGAACTGTACTGAAACTGGCCCTTCATCTGGCCTTTCAAACCAATTGTAAAAACTAACATTTGGTTCTCGTGTCTGAGATAGGAATTCGGCCCGAGAAAAGGGTTGGCTTCTAAAGTAGATCGGAGAGTGCGTTTATTCATTCCCCCCCGGATGCCGGCAAAAGCGATCAGTTTTGTTTCGAAAAGGTTTTGTTGAAGTCCGATCACAGGATAAAAATGAAATCCGGTTTTAGATGCTGAATACCCATTTATCAGAAGCTCAGGCTCTGTACTTAGTGCGATCTGAAAGCCCGCATTGACCTGAAATCCTTTAAATCCGAACCGGTAAGTAGGTTCAATTTTCCATAAAGATCGGTTTGTGGAAGAACTGTCGGTTCTTTTCAAAAGGGATAAATCCGAAGCCAGGTTCACAGAACTGGAATCACCCAATTTATATTTTCCTATGAAATCCATGGTAATTTCTGACTCAGAAGCTTTGAAACGGTCGGAAATATTTCCTATACCAAGACCTGCTTTGTAGGAAATGTGTTTATTCTTTTTGTTGTTTTCCAGACCCAGGTTAAACCAAACACTTTGTAAAACCTGTTTGGTTGTATCGGTTTTTCTTTCTTTGAATGCTTCCCGATCGTATCCATAAAAATTGTATCGCCCCCGGTTGTAAATCAAACCTCCACCCAGTGTAAAATTTGGAGTGAAATATTTTCCGTATGCACCCGCTTCATTTGTACTGAAACCGGAATGAGAAACCGGGCCGTTGGCTGACGCAAGATGTTTGAGGTAAACTCCGTACGCATAATCTTTCTGCCGACCGCTGTTGTAAAAGGCATCCAATAAAGTAGATCCGTAATTGCCCGCTCCAAGGCGAACATATCCTTCTTTGGCTGGTTCTTCTTTATCGTTTTTTGAAATGGGAGGATTTAATTTCGGATCCAGCAACGGAAGGATCAGACTAAATTCACGGTATGAATATTTCTGCTTCACCTTGGGAAGGGCTTTCAGACTGATGGTCACCTTTTCCTGCGGCTTGCCAACTTCGGGCAACACAATCTTTTTATCCTTTTGTATAATAATTGGTTCCTCTGTCAATTCACCTTCCTGTGCATAGGCGTGAAATGAGAAAATGAGACAAAAAAGTATGCAGATATTTTTCACTAATAGCTTGGATTTTAGTCGTTAGAGGTTCTTTGTGTATACACCGCCAGATTCTTACCTATGTTTTCACAGTTTTCGGTCTGGCAATTGGCGTAAAACGTGAGAGAATGATGAATCACTTTAAATTTCTGTGTTTCTTCCACCATTCTCTGAATATTGTAAAGCCTTGGATCGCAAAATTCAATCACCTTGTTGCAATCGATGCAAATGAGATGATCGTGCTGGCGACTTGGGTAAGACTTTTCGAACTGGCTGATATTCTGGCCAAACTGGTGTTTTGTAACCAGGAAACAATCAACCAACAAATCAAGTGTATTATAAACTGTGGCCCGACTTACCCGATAGTTTTTCTCTTTCATTGAAACATACAGAGACTCAACGTCAAAATGACCTGTACGGGAATAAATCTCTTCCATGATTGCAAATCGCTCCGGCGTTTTTCGCAATTCTTTGGTTTCAAGATAGGATTTGAAAATTTTGGTAACTTCTTCGTAAACAGCAGGATTTATAGCCATAGACCTGTTAAATACAGTATTTATCAGTTTGTTGGTTGTGATGCAAATGTAGGGAAAGGATTTGGTTTGGCTCGTACAGAAACTTCATGAAAAAACAAATCAGAAAATGTTTACCTGCTACGAACTCCAAACGATTAATGGAGAAATAAATTAAAAGGGCAAGATGAATTAGGATAGACTTCCACCGATCATCCGGCAAAATTTGAAAAGAGAAAATAGAATGTTGATACCCCTAACTATCTGAAAAACAAATTACATAGAATCTAATTTGAAAATAAATTAAAAATAAAACGGGTTACCACACAGAGCCAAAACGAATAAAGAGTTACCAACACATCGTCCCGGTCTTCCCGGCCAGAAGAGAGGAATCGCTGTGTAAAGTTCTCTTATTTCCCACCATCAAATCCTACTTATTGTATGAAAGCTTCCTATGTATTTTACATGGTATTGGGCATGTTTTGTCTAAGCCATCCATTTGACGGACAAGCCCAGTTTGGGAGATCTCCAAAATATCGTCAAAGTCAATCTCAAAAACTAAAAGGGAAAATTGTTGAATGGCGTACAAATCAAGGCATCCCCAATGCTCTCATCGAACTTAGAAAGGATAGTTTTGTAGCTAACATCAGCACGAACAGTCTCGGAGAATTCTCCATCAATTCCATTAATCCAGGTAAATATTCAATAAAGGTAAATGCCTTGCATTTCAAAACCGTGGAGCTTAAGAAAGTAAAGATAAAAAAGAGCAAAGGGCTTGATCTCTCTATTTGTATGCAGGCAGATACGGTTGGAATTCCGCAGAAAAATGTGACGGAAAATGAATTCCAAAAACCTGGTTTGATAGCCAAGAAGTACAACAATCTGACACAAACTTCCGCTCCCGGTTATGGGAAACATGCAAAACGAGCAGCTCTTAAAACCAGAAACAGGCAAGTATCGAGATTTACAGTAAGGTCGTCGTCACCTAGTTTCAATGGCGGCCCAGCTCCTAAATACAGAAATGGATCGTACCTGGTTCCTTCTACGGAAGAATACAAACACCAGCAAGACAATTCGTACAAAGTGGCCAAACGTGATCCATTGTCTACCTTTAGTATTGATGTAGACCGGAGTTCCTATTCCAATGTGAGGCGCATGCTGAAAGACGGAATGATCCCTGATCCGGATGCAATAAGAGTGGAAGAAATGATCAATTATTTCGAATATAAATATCCCCAACCTCAAAATAATGACCCGTTTAGCCTGAACACCGAATTCACTGTTTGTCCATGGAACGGAAACCGGCAATTGGTCAGCATCGGACTACAGGGTAAAACAATTTCTCCGGGAAAAATGTCTGCCAATAATCTTGTTTTTCTCATTGATGTTTCCGGTTCAATGGATGAGGAAAATAAATTACCTCTCGTAAAATCCAGTCTGCGGCTTTTGGTTAAAGAGATGCGACTTGAGGACAAAATTTCGATTGTTGTGTATGCAGGTGCCGCGGGTTTGGTTCTGCCGTCCACTTCCGGAGAGTTTAAAAGTAAAATTCTGGAAGCCCTGGAAAATTTACAGGCAGGAGGTTCTACCGCAGGAGGCGCAGGCATTCAACTCGCTTACGAAACTGCTCTCAGTAATTTCATCAAAGATGGGAATAACCGGGTTATTCTGGCAACCGATGGCGATTTCAATGTTGGATTAACGAGCGAAAGAGAACTCGAAAATCTGATTACCGAAAAAAGAAAAAGCAATATTTCTCTCAGTGTGCTTGGTTTTGGCACAGGCAACCTCAAAGATTCCCGAATGGAAGCATTGGCAGATAAAGGTAATGGCAACTATTCCTATATAGATAATCTGCTGGAAGGCCACAAAGTACTCGTAAAAGAAATGGGCGGAACGCTGGTGACCATAGCCAAGGATGTTAAAATTCAGGTAGAGTTCAATCCATCCCGGGTAAAATCGTACCGACTGGTGGGTTATGAAAATAGAATCCTGGAAGCCAAAGATTTTAACGACGACAAAAAAGATGCAGGTGATATGGGCTCAGGACACTCTGTGACTGCTCTTTATGAAATTATCCCCACACAGTCTAACGATCGAACTGATTCCATTGATCCATTAAAATACCAGGTGAGCAATTTTGTGACTCAATACCATCCGGAAATATTGACGGTTAAAGTCCGGTACAAAAAGCCGGGTACGGATAGCTCGCTTCTGGTGAAATCCATTTTAGAAGGACAACCCAAGCCATTTGATCGTGCTTCTGAAAATGTCCGGTTTTCGTGTGCGGTGGCAGAATTCGGAATGGTGCTTCGTGATTCGGAATACAAAGGCAAGGCGGACTTTTCGCAGATTCTGGATTTAGCCCGTTCTTCTAAAGGAACTGATGAAGAAGGATATCGTTCAGAATTTATCCGGCTTGCAGATCTTGCCAAATCGTTGAAGAAATAAATTGAATCGGTCGTTACTAAGTATCTGACAATCTGATCTTTGAAAGGAGATTTCTAAATTGAATATCAGGTAACAAAACCATCATATTTTCTTCAGGCAAATACGATGGTCTTATTTCCTGCTACAAAAACACGGTCTTCAAGCACCAGGTTTAGTGCCTCAAAAAGAACGGCCCGTTCAACTTCATGTCCGGCCTGCACCATATTTTTAACGGAAAATGTGTGGTCGGCATGAATTACTTTTTGCGAAATAATGGGTCCTTGATCAAGGATTTCATTTACAAAATGAGCCGTTGCTCCAATGAGTTTCACTCCCCTATCAAATGCCTGTTTATAAGGATTGGCACCCACAAAAGCAGGAAGAAAAGAATGGTGAATATTAACAATCCGATTCTGGTATTCCGAAATAAAAGAGGCTGACAAAATCCGCATAAACTTCGCAAGAACAAGCCAGTCTGGTTTATATGAATTCGCTAATCCGAGAATTTGCTTTTCAAATTCTTCCTTACTGATGTTTTCATGACTCACCAAATGAAATGGCAATTGAAACTTCTGAACAAAAGGTTCCAGATAATCGTGGTTACTGATTACTGCCAGAATATTTGCATTGATTTCATCAAAGTGATGGCGGGTAAGCAAATCGCTGAGGCAATGGTACTCTTTGGTGGCAAGCACTATAATGTCCTTTTTGCGCTTTGGATTGATCACTATTTGGGCATTCGCAGGCAGTTTAGTCCGAAGTTCATTATACAAGGATTGAATTTCCAATTCACCGGAAAGTTCACACCGCATAAAAAATCCATTGGTTACCGGATCCACGAATTCTCTCATTACGATGATGTTTAATCCCTGTTCAAAAACAGTGGTTGAGATTTTTGAAATGAGACCGGTTTCATCGGTGCAGGTTATGAGTAGAATGTGTGAATACATTTATATTTCTATGAATTAAAGGGGATGCAAAGAAATCTGTAAAAAACGAAAGTCACAGAATTGGGTTCTACAAAGGTTTCCTAAGAGTCATGAATTGAACCGGAAACAGAAATAAAAAGGAATTTCGAAATTACTGTTTTGGACTGATAAACAGCGAATTGTCTACAGTTGCTTGAGGAATTTGAGAATTTCAATTTGATTCTTTTTTTGTTTCAAATCCTCCGAATGAAGTTTCATTGCATATGAAGTGAGAACGGATTCCAGGTCCGGAAATCGTCCATCATGCATGTAAGGCGCTGTTTGAGAAATCCCTGCCAATCCAGGCGTTTTAAAAACAAAAACATCTTCCATTTTATGGGTTAACCGATAGTATCCTGAATCTTTTCCAGAGGCAGCCAATACCGACTTTCGCAATTCAAAATCGGAAAACGTTTTTCCCGAATGACAGCCACTGCAATTGGTATTGAATAGTTTTTTTCCTTCCGATGGTGCTGAATCGGGTAACTTAACCAATGTCCGGATGTATTGAGAAAGCGCCCTTGCTACATGCACGGTTCCAATGGAATCTACTCCAAAAGCATTACTGCACAGTTGTTTCAGCTGTACATCCTGATTAATTGATTGAATCATTGAATCCAGATTCAGATTCATTTCATGCTTGTTCTGAACCGGTTTCAACACCAGGGATTCCAGATTTTCTTCCCTCCCATCCCAGAATAATCGTTTACTCCAGGCAAGATTCAATAAGGATGGAATTTGCCTTGAAAAATCCGGATCCGAATCTTTTTGAAGGATTGTACCCGAAAAAGCCGTATCCGGATGATGGCAGGATTGACAGGAACTTTTTCCATCCGAAGAGAGTAGGTTTGATTGAAATAAGGCTTTTCCAAACTCTACTCCCTGTATCGAAATCGGATTTTGAGGAGGAGAAGGAATGTCGGTGTACGTACCGGAATTTACTTCCGAAGATTGGTTGCAGCAAGGTAAAATGAGCAACAGAAAACCAACGATTCCCCGGAAAAATCTATTGTGCACCCACCAATTTAAAGAATCCCCGGGCATAATTACCGGCAATTTTATCACCTCCGGCAGAGGCAGACATCACATTATTAAAAATATCCAGTCGCACCGGATTTGGTTGGCCAAAGACCGCAGCAATGTCTGCATCCAGAATGATTTGCCCGTCTTTTACTACATCCAGATTATTGCTTAGCAGCTGCTTAAAACTGAATGCAATCGTTTTGTAGCTCACATCTTCTCCGACGTGAAATAAAAACTGCCCGGTTTTTACTCCTGAAGTATAGTTTCCTTCGAATTCAAAAAATTTATATCCGGTAGTCCAATCCCATGCCATACCGTTTCCTGGATTAAGATCGCCAATCTGATCGGTGCTGTGGTTGGCCGAATTATCTACTCCAATGGATATCTCCATCTCTGAAAACTTTTTACGTGGAATGTTTTTGAGGATAATTTCTGTATTGGCAGGGCTCTTTAATGCATTTACCAAATGATAACTATTGACTTCATGGTAATATTCACCGGTTTCCCTATTCCTCAATTTCACATTGGAAATAAAGTAGTTTAAACGATTTACCGAATATTTCTGTCCTGAAGAATCCGTATACTCCTTATTGGCTTCCAATGGAATTCCGGATGCTTTGTGGGTGATCCTGAGCAAAAAAGTTACAAAATCGGGTTCATCGTCCTTCGGACTGCAATCTGAGAAAAGACCTATTAACAAAAAGACCACTACAGCCTTTTGAATTATTGAAACAGGAAGTGGGTTTTTCATGAACAAAACTAAAAAAAACTTCCTTGAATAAGGAAATACTACATGGAAAGAAATCATTTTCGCTGTGCACTTATATTTGCAGAATGAGAAACTCAGTACTCCACTTTGTGCTTCAGTGCTTTGTCACACTAATTTTATCTGGATTCGTTTCCTGTTCAACGTCAGAACTTAGTCCAGAGGCACTTGAAACCGGAAGAGATTATTTCCCGGTTTCCAAGGGAAATTACTGGATCTACAAAGTTGATACAATTGACTACCGCTTTTCCGGAGACACAACTTTCGGTTCTTATTTTGTGAAAGAATGGATTGCAGACACCTTATATAGGCAAGAAGGTAATCTGGTGTATAAACTTGAAATCTACCGGCGCACCGACACCAGTCAAATCTGGAAAATTGATTCAGTTTGGAGTCTTCGCGTTGATCCGGACAAAATTCTAAAAATCGAAAACAATATCCCTTATGTAAAACTCCGGTTTCCATTACGAGAAGGAAGTCGATGGGATGGTAATCAATATAATACGCAACAAGACATCTACTCGGTTTTCTGGTATACAGTCCGGAATTTGAATAAGCCCTATATTTTTAACAATGAAAATTATCCAAGTGTAGAAATTGTTCAAAAAATAGATTCAAATTGCATTAACAAAAGTGAGTTCAGGGAAATTTATTATAAAGGAATTGGATTAGGTTTCAAACGACTTTCTTCCATTCAATATACACAGGTTGGAGAAGATCCTTGCGGTCAAATACCAAAAATTGAAATGGGCTACACAAAAACATTTACGTTACTACAAGTTGGAAAAGAATAGCATCCTATATATTCTGTTTTTTAGTGTTTTACTTCACTCCTCTCCGTCCAATTCACAGAATAAAAAATTTGTCGTTTACTTTAAAGACAAAGCGGGTTCAAACCCCTTTTCTTTATCTAATCCCACACAGTTTTTATCCTCAAAATCAATTCAGCGAAGGGCACAACAGAATCTGCTCCTTGATAGCACCGACTTACCCGTTAGCCCTGCTTATCTGGATGGCATAAAACAAGTTGGAGCCACTGTTTTAAACCCTCTGAAATGGCTGAATGCTGCAATAATTGATTGCAGTCCGCAAATCCTGCCAACTATAAATACACTTCCGTTTGTGTTAAGTTCCAGCCCACTTAATACAAAAATTAAAACGGCCGGTGTAAAAAAAGAAAGAAAAGATGGGACGCAAAGTCTTGACTATGGTACTTCCTCTAATCAAAATTTAATGATTGGCATTGATTCGATGCATGCCTGGGGATACCATGGAGAAGGAATGACCATAGCTGTATTGGATGGTGGATTTCTGAATGTAAATACCCATACAGCCTTTGCACACCTCTTTCAAAACAACAAAATTATTGGAGTGCGGGATCTTGTTGCAAGAGATGGCACCGTATATGAAGATCATTGGCATGGCGGCGCAGTTTTAAGCAATATTGCGGCTTACCAACCAGGAAGCATCATTGGCGGGGCATATGCTGCTTCTTATTTTCTAATCCGAACAGAAGACGTTGACTCGGAATATGAAGTGGAATGTGCTTATTGGGCTGCGGGTTTAGAGTTGGCCGATAGTATTGGAGCCGATCTGGTTAATTCTTCTCTGGGTTATACCACCTTCGATTCTCCAGGGATTAGCTACAATTATTCAAATCTGGACGGGTCTTTCTCTCTTGCAACAAAAACCGCTTCCATGGCTGCATCGAAAGGAGTTCTGGTACTCACCAGCGCTGGAAATGAAGGTAATAACGGCAGTTGGGGTGGTTGGATTTCAGTACCCGGAGACGCTCAAAATATTCTTACAGTTGGATCGGTTGAACCAAATGAAAGTTTTTCAAACTTTAGTGGAAAAGGCCCGACAGCGGATGGAAGAATTAAACCGGATCTGGTGGCACAAGGAGGTGGGGCAACCATTGCCAATCTTTTTTCTGCTTCTGGAATTACAACCAATGGAGGAACGTCATTTTCCTGCCCGATTTTATGCGGTATGGTTGCTGGTTTTTGGCAGGCGCATCCGGAATTAAATGCTTCTCAAGTAATTACTCTCCTCAAAAACAGTGCATCCAACCGAGATAATCCGAACAACACCATCGGCTGGGGAATTCCTGGATTTATTAAAGCCCACATTTTGGCCGGAGCAAAGCCGGTTCTTTCATTCCCGTTTGATGTTCATGTTTTTCCTAATCCAAACAAAGGAAAGGTTTTGAATATCAGTCTACTTGAGTCCAGTACCGTAGGAAAAGCGGATTACAGAATAACAGATTCGAAAGGTTCTTTGGTGTTGGAAGACAGTGTTTACTTCGACCTGGTGAATACTTCCAGAAGTATAAATCTGCCCAACGTTCGATCCGGTATTTATTTTATTCAGATTGAAATGGGCGGAAAGTCTTTTAGCAGAAAAATCATTTTGGATTAAATCCAGAAGCAATTTCAATTTTCTTTTCAAGCAGTACTATCCTGGTATTGCAGCTTTCCTTCTATCAAACCATGTCCCGCCAAAAAAGCAAACGATTCTCCGAAAGCAAAGAAATGGATCACATCCTGGAACTCGGCAAATCCAATTATCTCAGTTTGCCGGGGAATTGGCATTCCAGCTTTTTTCAAAACGAAAAACCTCTGGTCCTGGAGCTTGCCTGTGGCAGAGGAGAATACAGCTACGGTTTGGGAAAAGAATTTCCGGAAAAGAACTTTGTTGGAATGGATATTAAAGGTGCCCGGATTTATGTTGGGGCAAAAGCTGCATTGGATGATAATCTAACGAATGTGGCATTTTTACGAGCAAAAATTGAAAATCTGCGAAGCTTTTTCGGCTGGCAGGAAGTGAGTGAAATCTGGATTACTTTTCCGGATCCCCGTCCAAAAGATAGAGACGAAAAGCGAAGGCTGACTTTTTCACGATTTTTACACCTGTATCAACACATTCTACGGCCTGATGGTATCCTTCATTTGAAAACCGACAACAGGCCCTTAATGGATTTCTCTGTAGAATCTGTAAAGGCTTTTGGTGGAGAGGTAGTTTGCCTGACGCACGATTTATATGAATCGGAATGGAAAGATGACCACCATGGTATCCAAACCTATTTTGAAGATAAGTTCACTCAAAAAGGGTTCAAAATAAACTACATGAAATTTCGCCTTCCTGTTTTAGAAAAACCGGATGGACCCATCCCTCCTATCTATTTTAAAGGAGAGCCTGTGCTGAATTGAGTTATTGATGCTGTTTATGATTCCACTGGCGTGGATAAAATTAAATTGTTCGTCCGATGATTTTTCCACTTTTCCGGGATCGATTTTTTGGTCAGCAGAAAAACCAGGAGCATAATAAAAAAGTTGTGCAAGCAGTAGTAATGGATTTAAATTTGTCGAAGAAGATTTGGCCGTTAAATTTTGCAGCATCAAATCAATTTTTCTACAATTCTGCTACAACATAGCAGCATAAAAATAATTTTATTGAAATTCGGCCACAGCATTGCAGCCAAAAAAAATATTTTTCAAAATAAGCTGCAAAGATTTTGGAATTAAAAAGGGTCAGCGGAAAAAGTTGGGGACCATTGTTGATTTTTAATCCAAGCCCACATGCGAATCTTCCATTTGCCAACATGCACACTCTGGAATCCAAGAGGATAAAAGGAAAAAAATTAAATCAATTATTGGGTGCTCCTTGACTCACCCATTTTTTTAAAGTAGCCATATCTTTGTCAGTCAAGGT
>Ga0105046_10002762_pt1 | contig 27743 bp, 25 predicted proteins | sample MAT03_FD_78385 | JGI IMG/M metagenome (GOLD analysis project Ga0105046, IMG submission 78385) | Freshwater microbial communities from Lake Fryxell liftoff mats and glacier meltwater in Antarctica - MAT-03 (megahit assembly) | ecosystem: Environmental > Aquatic > Freshwater > Ice > Liftoff... | reverse complement strand
GCCGCCGGCATCCAGATGAAAGTCGCCCAGTGTTCATGCGTGGAAGACGTGATTGCCGAGTCGGCCGATTGCCAGGCCCTCTTGATCACCTTCGCGCCGGCGGATGCAAGGGTATTCGCGGCGCACCCGCAGATCGGCATCTGCAGCCGGATCGGCGCCGGTTTCGACACCATCAATACTGCGGATGCGGCGCAGCACGGTGTGTGGGTGGCCAACTCGCCGGACTACGGATCTTCGGAGGTGGCCCTGCATGCTTTGGCAATGGCGCTTTCCCTGCTGCGCCACTTGCCGCAATACGACGCCGACATTCGCGCCGGCGTGTGGGATGCGCATGCAAGCGGGGGCACCCGCCGGTTGGCCGACATGAGCGTCGGTGTGTTGGGCTACGGGCGCATAGGCAGCCGCTTTGCCTATTTTGCGCACACCATGTTCGGGCGCGTTCTGGCCAGCGACCCAAACCGGATTGACGGCGATTTCGCCCCCTATGTGGAGCCGGCGACGCTGGAAAACCTGTTTCGCGAAGCCGACCTGATTTCCCTGCATACGCCGCTCAACGACCAAACGCGTGGCATGGTCGGTGCACGCCTGCTCGACCTGATGAAGCCCGGCTCGTACCTGGTCAATACCTCGCGTGGCGCGGTGATCGATATCGAGGCGCTTGCCGCCCGACTGCAGCGCTTCGACGGCGTCGGACTGGACGTCCTGCCGCAAGAGCCGGTGCCGCGCGATTCGCCGCTACTGGCGGCGAAGAACGTCATCCTCTCCCCACACGCGGCCTACTACACGGTTGCGGCCGAGCGTGAGCTGCGGCGCAAGGCGGTGCAAAACATCGTTTCGTGGTACCAGAAAGGTCGCCCCGATTACCCGGTGGTCAAGGGCAGCCGCAAGCCGCCCGCAGCCTGATCCCGGCGTGGCAAGCGGATTGGCCGGGCTGCGTCGAATTTGCGTCCGCGTGCGGGTAATCCCGTAACGGCAGCGCCATTGTTGCTTTGCGGCATTGAAAAATTGGCCTTACCAATTGACAGCTTTCAGGGTGCACGCTAGCCTTGCGCGTCCTGTTCAACATGCCGCCTACGACGGGTCCCTGGATCACCAACGCGTACTGCGTAGACGATCACCTGGCGGCTACAAATTTGGAGACACACATGGTCGGATTCAAACGTCGCGCCATTGCGACAGCGCTTGTAGGCGCGCTACTTTCGGTGGCCGGCACGGTCGCACAGGCACAGGAACGCCTCACCGTCTGGTTCAACAAGGGCTTTTACCCGGCCGAAGACAAGGCGCTGGAAACCATGATTTACCGGTTCGAGCAAAAAACCGGGGTCAAGGTCGATTTGTCGCTGTTTGCAGTGCAGGACATCATGCCCAAGACCGTGGCGGCGCTCGATGCGGGCACGGTACCCGACGTATCGTTCGGCCTCACCTACGATTTCCAGGCGGCCGGCAAGTGGGCCTTCGAGGGCAAGCTGGTCGACCTCTCGGACATCTTCAATCCGATCAAGGACAAGTTCCTGACCAATACGCTTTCCACTGCCTATCTGTACAACGACAAGACCAAGAAAAAGGCGTATTACGCAGCCCCGGTTTACCAGCAGACCATCCATGTGAACTACTGGAAAGACATGCTGGCCGAGGCCGGCTTCAAGGACACTGACATCCCGCAGGACTGGAAGGGCTACTGGAACTTCTGGTGCGACAAGGTGCAACCGGCGCACCGCCAGAAGACGGGCAAGCGCAGCTTCGGCATAGGCAATCCGATGGGCGTCGATTCGACCGACAGTTTTTTCAGCTTCTATCAGTTCCTGATCGCGCACAGCGCCAAGCTGGTCGATGACAGCGGCAAACTGGTCATCGAACAGGCGAAAAACAAGGCCGGCGCCGTGGCGGCCTTGAAGGACTACACCGACCTCCTGACCAAGGGCTGCACGCCGCCGTCGTCGAATAACTGGAAGGACCCGGACAACAACGTGGCCTTCCACAACAAGACCACCGTCATGACCCACAACGCGACCATTTCGATTGCCGCCAAGTGGCTCGATGACTCGAACAATGCCGCCCTCACCGGCGAGCAACGTGCGACGGCCAAGAAGAACTACGAAGAGCTGATCGCCACCACCGGCTGGCCGAAGAAGGTCGACGGCACGCCAATGGCCTATCTGGCGGCAATAAAGCTGGCAGTGGTGTTCGAAGGGTCGAAGAACGTCAAGCGGGCCAAGGAATTCGTCGCTTTCATGATGGAGGATTCGAACCTGATTCCCTATACCGAAGGCGCGTTGGGGCGTTGGTTTCCGACCACCAAGGTTGGCGCGCAACGTGATTTCTGGAAGGGCGACCCGCATCGCCGTACGGTGTTGAAGCAGTTTTCCGATGGCACCAGCCCGTTCCCCTTCGTCTACAACTACCGCTTCACCATTCTCAACAACGAGAATGTGTGGGCCAAGGCCATGAGCCGCGTGACCAACGACAAGTGGACCCCGGAGAAAGCGGTCGACGAGATGATCGCGCGCATCAAGGCGGTGGCCGGCTGAAGGCGGCCGGGCGCGCGCCGACCTGAAGCCTGATTCGGCCAGCGCCCGGCAATTCATGTCTGCTGTTCTCGCATCTTCCGGCGCCACCGGTTCCACGGCCGCGCGGCGCGGCGTTTCGTCCGTGCCGTTCCGGCCGGCCGCCTGGAATATCGTCGGCTGGATGCTGGTGACGCCCTACGTCCTGGTGTTCCTGATCTTCGTGCTGTACCCGGTAGGCTACGGCTTGTACCTGGCACGCGATCCGCAAAGTTACGTCAAGCTCTGGCACGACCCGGCGTTTTTCAACGCCGTTTTCAACACCTTCCTGTTCCTGGTGGTGGTGGTCAATCTCAAGTTCGCGCTTGCGCTGTTCCTCTCCGGATTTTTCGTCCATGAGCGCACGTGGATCCGTATCCTTTCGGTGATCTTCATCCTGCCGTATGCAGTGCCGTCGATTCCCACCATCCTTTCGTTCCGCTTCATGTTGAATCCGGAGTGGGGCATCATCAACAGCATCATATTCAAGCTCACCGCCGCGGACGGTCCCAACTGGCTCAATGACCGCTGGATCGCGTTTTCGATGGCCGGCGTGGTGCACATCTGGAAGTCACTGCCGTTCTGGACCCTGATCCTCATCACCGGGCGCCTGGCGATATCGAAAGACCTGTATGAAGCCGCCTCGGTCGATGGCGCGACCGGCTGGCAGAAGTTCAAGTTCATCACCTGGCCGTCCTTGCGCACGCTCTACCTCACCAGCGTGATTCTGTCGATGATCTTTACTCTCGGTGACTTCAACAGCGTCTACCTGCTGACCGGCGGCGGCCCGGCCGATCTCACCCACGTGATGGCGACCCTCGGCATCCGCTACCTGCGCTTGGACCAGCTCGACATGGCCATGGCCACCATCGTGGTCGCGCTGCCATTCGTGCTGCCGATGGCGTATTTCATGGTGCGCCGCCTGTCCGGCGACCCGGACGAGAAATAGCCGTGGGCTCGCGCAAGTGGTTCAACGAAGCCACCCTGATCCTGATCGGCATCCCGGTGTTCCTCTGGACCATTCTGCCGATCTATCACATGTTCCTGTTCGCGATTTCGCCCAAGGACACCGCATTCGCCGGCAAGCTCTGGCCGGATCATCCGACGTTGGAGAACTTCGCGTTCGTGTTCCAGCAAAAGCATCATTTCCTCAACCATTTCTGGGGCCAGTTGTGGTCGTCGGTGCTGATCGCCTTCATGACCGGGTTCTTCACCCTGGTGATCGCCACCTCCGCGGCCTTTGCCATCAGCCGCCTGAAGGTCCGCGGCGGGCGCACCATCATGAACTTCGCGCTCGCCACTTATTTCATTCCCGCCGCCTTTCTCGCCGTGCCGATGTACAAGGCGATGGGCGTGTATGGCCTGCTCAATACCAAGACGGCGATGATCATCGCGATGGTGACGCTCGCCAGCCCTTACGCGATCTGGGTGTTGAAGCAGGCCTCCGACAAGCTGCCCGTGGAACTGGACGAGGCCGCAATCATGGACGGCGCCAGCGCCATGCAGTTGTTCCGCCTGGTCTACCTGCCGCTGATGATCCCGTCCCTGGTGGCCATCGGCACCTACGCGGTGCTGCTGGCGTGGAACGAGTATCTCTATGCGTTCCTGCTCATGTCGAACGAAAAGGAAGTGCCCTTGTCGGTCGCGCTGGGACTCTTCCTCTCCGCCGACGATTCGCCGTGGGAACTGCTCATGACCACGGGTTTCATCTACGCACTGCCGCCGGCGGCCATCTACTACGCATTCCGCAAGTACATGGTGTCGGGTTTGACTGCCGGCGCGGTCAAGAGTTGAGCGGCGCGCCCGCCGCAGAGCGCGCCTCGTGACTTGCGACGCCAAGCCTGCCATTTTGATGAAGATGCCGCCATGACCGACCTCGAATTGACTGCGCGCCTGGGCCGTTTGTATACAGGCGCTGTCCACGATGTCCTGCGCGGCATGGGCCACGACAACTGCGTGCTGCCGACCAACATCCGCCCGCTCGATCCGACCCTCAAGGTGGCCGGGCCGGTGTGGACCGTAGCCGGGCGCATCGACCGCACCAAGTCGCGCCACGAGACACTGCTGGGCTGGACCACGGTGCTGTCGAAGGCGCCGGCGGGTCATGTGGTGGTGTGCCAGCCGAATCACCACGAGGTGGCGATGATGGGGGAGCTTTCCTCCGAAACCCTGAAGAACAAGGGCGTGCTGGGTTACGTGGTCGATGGCGGCTGCCGCGACAGCGACTTCATCCTCGAGCAGAAATTTCCGGTGTTCCACGCGTTCTTCACACCCTCCGACATCGTGGCGCGCTGGATCCCGGACCACTACGCGGAGCCGGTGACCATCGGCAGCGTGACCATCCGCACCGGCGACTTCATTCTCGGCGACCGCGACGGGCTAGTGTTGATTCCGCGCGAAATGATCGAAACAGTGATCAGCCAGACCGAAGAGGTGGCCCTTACCGAGAACAAGGTGCGCGACGCGATCCGTGGCGGCATGGACCCGGTCGATGCGTATCTCAAGTATGGAAAGTTCTGATTCCAGCCGGTTTCACCGGGGTGCCCACTGTGGTCGCTACGCATTCGCACCATGCTGGTCCTGAAGCTGGTCGCGGCGCCGTTGGTCGTTTGGCTGGCCAGTCAGGCAGGGCGCCGCTGGGGCCATCAAGTCGCCGGGCTGATCGGCGGCTTTCCGTTGATCGCCGCCCCGATCATGCTGTTTCTGGCGCAGGACGCGCCGCGCGATCTGGTGGTGGAAACCGCCTGGCTGATCATGGCAGGCTCGCCCGCGGTGGCTGCGCATTGCGTGATCTATGCATGGCTGGCGCGTTTCTGCGAGGGGCCGTGGCAATGGATCGCCTGCCTGCTGTGCGCCTGGGCCGGCTGTGTCGCGCTCGCCTGGGTGTTGACCGGGTGGGCCGTCATCGGCCCCATCGGCTATGTGCTTGCCCTCGGTGTGGGCCTGTTGCTGGCCAGCCTGATGCCAAGGCCGCGCACGCCCGCCACCCTGGCGCCGATTCCGGCAATCGAGATCGCGGTGCGCATGGGCGCGGCGCTGGCACTGGCAGCGGCCGCGATGTTCGGCGCCGAAACCTTCGGCCCGCGCGTGAGCGCGGTGCTGCTGGTGTTTCCGATTACCGCTTCGGTGCTACCGGTGTTCACATTGGCCCTGCACGGAGCGGACGCCACGGCCCGCCTGCTGTCCGGTTTCGCACTCGGGTTGCTGGGATTCACCACCTACTTCTTTGTATTCGCTTCTCTCCTGGCTCCCTTCGGGCCGGGGTCGGCTTTTGCGGCGGGAGCGTTGGTCAGTGTGGCGGCGGTAAGTCTGGCGCTGGGATTGCAACGCCTGCGCCCGGCGCTGCGTGGCAAGTCGAAATGATGCGTGGACGCGCAAGCAATCCGGCCAGGCACTACAGGCGCTGATCGTATGCACTCTCTGAAGCTTGATCTCGTGCGCGCCGGCTTGCTGCCACCTGGCGCCACCTGCACCATCGAAGCGCTGACCGGCGGGGTGTCCTCCGACATCTCCCTGGTGACCACAGGGAGCCAAAGGTTCTGCGTCAAGCGCGCCCTGGAGAAGTTGAAGGTTGCCGCCGATTGGCGCGCACCAGTCGCGCGCAACCGCAGTGAAGTCGACTGGATGAAGACGGTCGCGCGCATTGCGCCTGAGGCAGTGCCGGAGATTCTCGCTGACCGGTCCGATGAGGGCTGGTTCGCGATGGCCTATCTGGATCCGTTGCTGCACCCGCTGTGGAAGAGCGAGTTGCGCGATGGCCGTATCGTTCCGGCGTTTGCCGCTGCCGTGGGCGCGGTACTGGCGCGCATTCATTCGAGCAGCGCGGCTGATCCTGCGCTGGCGCAGCGCTTCGCGACGGATCACATTTTTTACCCGATCCGCCTCGAGCCCTACCTGGCGGCCAGCGCTGACCGTCATGCGGACTGCGCGCCTCGCCTGATGGCCCTGATCGCGCAAACCCAGGCCAACAAGAAGGCGCTGGTGCATGGCGACGTGAGCCCGAAAAACATCCTGGGCGGCCAGGATGGGCCGGTGTTTCTCGATGCGGAGTGCGCCTGGTGGGGCGATCCGGCTTTTGATCTGGCGTTTTGCCTGAATCATCTGCTGCTCAAGTGCGTATGGCGTCCGCACTGGTCGGCGCGCTACCTTGAGTCGTTCGACGCACTCGCACGGACTTATCTTGCCGCTGTCGACTGGGAAAAATTGGCCGCCATCGAGGCGCGCGTTGCCGGCCTGCTGCCAGGGCTGTTGCTGGCGCGCATCGACGGCAAGTCGCCGGTCGAATACATCACCGATGAAAACGATCGTATGCGGGTTCGTCGCGTCGCGCGGCGTTTTCTGCTTCAACCGGTAGACGAACTGGCGGCGATTCGCGCTGCCTGGGCCGAGGAAATCAGCGTATGAGCGAAATTGTCAAGATCAGGGGACGGCGTGTCTGGGACTCTCGCGGGCGACCGACCGTGGAAGTTGACGTCACGCTGGCCGATGGCAGTTGCGGGCGCGGCATCGCACCGGCCGGCGCCTCGCGCGGGACGCGCGAGGCGATCGATCTGCGCGACGCAGGGACGAAACTGGGCGGATTCGGTGTCGACCGCGCGGTGGCCAATGTGAATGGCGAGATCGCGGCAGCGCTGCGCGGCCGCGACGCCCTGGATCAGGCCGGCGCCGACCGCGCGCTCATCGAGCTCGACGGCACACCCAACAAATCCCGCCTTGGCGGCAATGCGACGGTCGCCGCCAGCATTGCGGTGCTGCACGCGGCGGCAGCGGCTGAGAAAATGCCGCTTTGGCAATATGTCGCGGGCGGGCAACCGGTCACCATGCCCCTGCCGGAAATCCAGATTTTCGGCGGTGGCGCGCACGCCGGTCGGCGCGTCGACCTGCAGGACTTCATGGTCATGCCTCTTGGCGCGACCAGTTTTGCGCAGGCCCTTGAGATGACCGCCGAGGTCTACATCGCCGCCGGCAGTCTCATGAAGGCGGCCGGCAAGCTGTCGGGTGTCGCCGACGAGGGGGGCTGGTGGCCGCTGTTCGATGCGAATGAAGAGGCCCTGGAGATGCTCACCCGCGCCATCGAGCACGCGGGCTTTCGGCCGCTCGACGATGTGGCGATTTCGCTCGACATCGCCGCTTCGGAGTTCGGTAGCGGTGGGCAATACACGCTGGGACTGGAACAGCGCCGGCTCGATACGGCAGGCATGATCGAGCTGCTGGGCGCGTGGCTCGACGCCTATCCGATCGTCTCCATCGAGGATCCGCTGGCTGAAGACGACGAGGCGGGACTGATCGAATTCACCCGCCGCTACGGCGCGCGCTGCCAGGTGATCGGCGACGACTACCTGGTCACCAGCGCGCCCAGGGTCAGCCATGCGGCCGCCATCAAGGCGGTCAACAGCGCGCTGATCAAGCTCAACCAGGCCGGTACCGTCACCGAAACCCGCGCCGCACTCGACGCCGCTCGCGCCGCCGGCATGAGCACGCTGGTGTCCGCCCGTTCGGGGGAGACCGAGGATGTGACGATCACCCATCTGGCGGTCGGCTGGAATGCGGGTCAACTGAAGGTGGGTTCGTTTGCGCGCTCCGAGCGGATGGCGAAATGGAACGAGGGCCTGCGCATCGAGGAGGCCACTGGCGTGCAATATGTCGGGCGCCGTGCCTTGCCGCACCTGGCCTGAATGGTGCGCTGCAGCTTGTTCACATTCCGCGTCGCAGCGAAAATGCACTTTGTATAACAACAACTGGCGACAGCCGTGCCATGCGGCTGTAGCGTCATCTGAAAGGAAATCTCTTGGCATCAGTCACCATCGGCCAGGTACAGAAGTACTTTGGCCAGACCCATATCATCAAGGGCGTGTCGGTCGATATCGCCGACGGCGAATTCTGCGTTCTGGTCGGGCCCTCGGGCTGCGGCAAATCCACTCTTCTGCGCATGATCGCAGGTCTTGAGGAAATCTCGGGCGGGCAGGTCAGCATTGGCGGCAGAGTGGTCAACGACATGCCGCCCAAGGAGCGCGACATCGCGATGGTGTTCCAGAACTACGCGCTCTATCCGCACATGACAGTGCGTGACAACATGGCCTTTTCGCTGATGCTGGCCAAGCAAAGCCGTGCCGTGATCGACCAGCGCGTGGGCAAGGCCGCCGGCATTCTGGGCCTTAATTCCCTGCTTGACCGTTATCCGCGCCAGCTCTCCGGCGGGCAACGCCAGCGGGTGGCGATGGGGCGTGCCATCGTGCGCGACCCGCAGGTATTTCTGTTCGACGAGCCGCTGTCGAACCTCGATGCCAAGCTGCGGGTGGCCATGCGCACCGAGATCAAGGAGCTGCACCAGCGCCTCAAGACCACCTCGATCTACGTGACCCACGACCAGATCGAGGCCATGACCATGGCCGACAAGATCGTCGTCATGCGCGACGGCATCGTCGAGCAGACCGGGTCGCCGCTTAAGCTCTACGATCATCCGGCCAACCTGTTTGTCGCCGGCTTCATCGGCTCGCCCTCGATGAATTTCCTGCCTGGCGTACTCAAGCGCAATGGCGGCGCGGCGCGCGTGGAGTTCGAAGGCGGCGTGTGGTTGCCGGCGCCGACCAATGCCAGCGGCAGCGACGGCCAGAAGGTGGTGTACGGCACCCGGCCCGAGCATGTCGATCTGGTCGAAGGCGATGAAGGCGTGGCCGCCGAGGTGGTGGTGGTCGAACCCACCGGTGCCGATACCCAGGTGTTTTCCAAGATCGCCGGTGTCGAGGTGACTTGCGTGTTTCGCGAGCGCCACGAATTTCGTCCCGGCCTCACCATTCGCCTGAGGCCTGACGCGTCGCGCGCACATCTGTTCGATGCGGCAAGCGGCGCACGACTTGTCGCCTGATCGTGGGCCAGGTCTCGCTCTGCCCGGCAAGCGTGCAAAGCTGCGCTGCATGGCTTGAGTTCAATTTAGCGCGCTTGTCTTGATCAACACGTCAACATAACAAGTTATCGGAGAGTCAACATGGTGCATTTCACGCGTCGCAAGTTTCTGCAGTCTTCCACCACCGCAGCAGCGGTGAGCGCCGGTACCGGCCCGCTGATCTGGGTCAAGGATGCCCAGGCGCAATGGAACAACACCGTCGAGAAGGGTGCCAGGCTGAGGGTGCTGCGATGGAAGCGTTTCGTCCAGGGCGACGAGGACGCCTACATGGCGAACGTCAGGAAGTTCTCCGAGCAGTTCAAGATAGAAGTGCGGGTCGACCATGAGGGCTGGGAAGACGTGCGTCCCAAGGCAGCCGTGGCGGCCAATGTCGGCAGCGGACCGGACATCATCCTGGGCACCAACGACGACGCCAACCTGTATCCGGACAAGCTGGTCGACGTGACCGACCTGGCTAACTACCTCGGCAAGAAATACGGTGGCTGGTATCCGATTTGCGAGCAGTATCTGCGGCCGGACGGCAAGAAATGGATAGGCATTCCCTTCGGCGCCGCCGGCAATGCGCTGGTGTATCGCGACAGCCAGGTCAAGGCGGCCGGGTTCAACAGCTTCCCCAAGGATACCGACGGCTTCCTCAAGCTGATGCAGGCACTCAAGGCCAAGAACACCCCGGGCGGCTTTGCGCTGGGCAACGCCACCGGCGACGGCAATTCCTGGACCCACTGGCTGGTGTGGTCGCACGGCGGCAAGCTGGTCGACAACAACAACAAGGTGGTGATCGACAGCCCCGAGACCATCAAGGCGCTCGAATACGGCAAGGAACTGTATGCCACCTTCGTGCCGGGCACCCTGTCCTGGCTGGATCCGAGCAACAACAAGGCTTTCATCGATGGGCAGCTCTCGCTCACCGCCAACGGCATTTCGGTGTACTACGCCGCCAAGAACTCCACCGACGCCAAAGTCAAGGAATTGGCGGCCGACATCCAGCATGCCAACATGCCGATCGGGCCGGCCGGCGTGCCCACCGAGTTCAACCTGTTTTTCAACCAGATGGTGTTCAAGTACACCAAGTACCCGAAGGCCGCCAAGGAATTCATCCGCTTCATGATGGAGCAGGAGCAGTATGGTCCGTGGATGCAGGCGGCGATCGGCTATGTGGCGCATCCGCTCAAGGCCTACGAATCCAACCCGATCTGGACCGTCGATCCCAAGCACACGCCATATCGCGACGCGATGAAGATCATGCGGCCGGCCGGGTTCTCGGGCAAGCTGGGTTATGCCTCCGCCGGCGCGACAGCGGACTTCATCGTTGTCAACATGGTGGCTGAGGCGGTTTCCGGGCAGAAGACGCCCAAAGAGGCCGCAGCGCGGGCGCAGCAGCGGGCTGAGCGCTATTACAAGGTCTGATATTCCGCGCGTGTTGCGGTGCAATATCTCGTCGCGTTGGAGCGCTCGCCTGGCGGCGTCGGTCAACGCGGCGGGGCCGCTTGGCTTGCTTCCCTCGCCTTTGCCTCTCGGTAGTTGGGCTCTGCTGGCGGGTTTGGTTTTTATTCAAGGAGTTCTGGTTGTCTCGAACCACTAGCCTGACCCTGCTGGATCGCATCAACAATAGTGCCAATGCGCTGGGTTTCATTTTCATGTTGCCGGCGGCGGCGATCCTGTTGGTGTTTCTGACCTATCCGCTTGGTCTGGGCATTTGGCTGGGCCTGACCGATACCAAGATTGGTCGCGACGGCGTATTCATCGGCCTGGATAACTACAAGTCCCTCGCCGGCGACAGCGTGTTCTGGCTCTCGGTGTTCAACACCGTGTTCTATACCGCGATCGCCAGTTTTTTCAAGTTTTTCCTCGGTCTGTGGCTGGCACTGCTGCTCAACGAGAACATCCGTTTCAAGTCGTTCATGCGCGCCATCCTGCTGCTGCCATGGATTGTGCCGACCACACTCTCGGCAATCGCCTTCTGGTGGATGTACGACAGCCAGTTTTCGATCATTTCGTGGGTGCTGGTCAAGTTCGGCGTGATCGACAAGTACATCAATTTCCTGGGGGATGGCTGGAACGCGCGGTTCTCGGTGATCGCGGCGAACATCTGGCGCGGCATCCCGTTTGTCGCCATCTCGCTCCTGGCCGGCCTGCAGACAATTTCCCCTTCGCTTCACGAGGCGGCCACCATCGACGGTGCCTCGCCGTGGCAGCGCTTTCGCCACATCACCTATCCGTTGTTGACGCCGATCATCGCGATCGTGATGACCTTTTCGGTGTTGTTCACCTTCACCGATTTTCAGCTGATTTACGTGATCACCCGCGGCGGGCCGATCAATGCCACGCATTTGATGGCCACGCTGTCTTTCCAGCGTGCGATTCCCGGCGGTCAATTGGCTGAAGGTGCGGCAATCGCGATGGCGATGGTGCCATTCCTGATCGGCGCGATCCTGATCAGTTTCTTCGGCCTGCAACGGCGCGCCTGGCAGCAGGGCAGCAAGGATTGAGATGAGTGAAACCACGCAAAGCACCGGCACGGCGTCCGGCCAGATCCATTCCGAAGGCGGGATGGATTATCTGGTCACCCGCAAGCGCCGCCTGGTCACCGTGTATGCGCCGCTGGCGGTGTTTACCTTCGTGCTCCTGTTTCCGTTTTACTGGATGACGATCACCACCTTCAAGGCCAACGACGATCTCTACAACTACGAGAAGTCGAGCCCGTTCTGGGTCTCGAATCCGACCCTGGCGAACGTGAAGAAGCTGTTGTTCGATACCGCCTACCCGGAATGGCTGTTCAACACCATGCTGGTGGCGGTGTCGGCCACGTTCATTGCGCTTTTCGCCAGCGTGCTGGCGGCCTATGCGATCGAACGTCTGCGTTTCAAGGGCAGCAAATGGGTTGGGCTGGGCATCTATGCGGCTTACCTGGTGCCGCCCTCGATCCTTTTCATACCGTTGGCCACGATGGTATTCAAGCTGCAATTGTTCGATACCCGCTGGGCCTTGATCCTCACGTACCCTACTTTCCTGATCCCCTTTTGCACCTGGCTCCTGATGGGCTATTTCAAGTCGATCCCGTATGAGCTGGAGGAATGCGCGCTGATCGACGGCGCCACGCGCATGGAGATCCTGATCAAGATCGTGCTTCCACTGAGCGTGCCGGGGCTGATCTCGGCCGGTATCTTTGCGTTCACCTTGTCATGGAACGAGTTCATTTACGCGCTGACTTTCATTTCCTCGTCGGAGGTGAAAACCGTGCCGGTGGGGGTGATCACCGAGCTTGTCGATGGTGACGTCTACCACTGGGGTTCGCTGATGGCCGGTGCCCTGTTCGGCTCGATCCCGGTGGCGATCCTGTACTCGTTTTTTGTCGAATACTACGTCGCCGGCATGACGGGGGCAGTGAAGGAGTAGGGCGTGCGACAATTCCCGGACGCCGCACGGCTCGGGAGTAGGTGATGGGTGAACGCACACTTGACGGTGTGGCTGATGTGGCTACGCGGGACAGCATGATCGCAGCCTGGGAAAGGCTGTGCGCCGATCCGCAACTTGCCGGTCTGCCGTTCAAGGTCGAGACCACCATTGAGGGGAAGATCATCATGAGCCCCGCGAACCTGCGGCGTTCATCGTTGCAAGGCGAAATTGTGGGCTTGTTGCACTCTCTGGTGCGCGAATCCGGCTGCGGTGGAAGGGTAATGTCCGAGTGTCCGGTGGTTACGGGTGACGGTGTGAAGGTGCCCGATGTGGCGTGGCTGTCGCGAGCCCAGGCCGTTGCCTTCGCAGGCAAGGTGGCCGCACCCGTAGCGCCTGAGTTATGCGTCGAGATCAAATCACCATCCAACTCGAAGAACGAGATGGACATCAAGCGAACGCTGTACTTCGCCGCCGGCGCGCGGGAGGTCTGGATTTGCGACGAACCGGGCACGCTGACGGTCTGGAACATTGGTGGCCGAGTCAAGCGTTCAAAATTGTTCCCCCTGTTCCCGGTGCTTGTGAATCCTTCGTAGCCAAACGCTCAGGCGCTTTCCCGCGCCATGATCAGGAAACTCAAGTCAAGTACCGGCGTCTCCACGGCTAGCCCGGCCAGCCGTGTCAGCAGCAGCCGCGCGGACTCTTCCCCGATGCGCCGTGCCCCGACATGCACGCTGGTTAGGGTCGGTGTCACCTCGGCTGCGATATCGAGATCGGCGAAGCCGGCGATGGCCAGGTCGCGCGGGACTTCGATGCCGCGCCGCCGGCATTCCATCAAGGCTCCGACAGCGATGGCGTCGTTGCTGCAAAAAACCGCCTGCAAGCCGGGGTCCTGCGCCAGCAGGTCGCCCAGAGCCTCACGGCCGCCGCGAAACGAGGTACCGGCCGGCAGCATGGCACGCATAAGGCTTGCGCCCTTGACACGCCTGATGGCAGCTTCGAATCCGGCCAGGCGCGAGCGTGTGCGGTCGTCGTTACCGCCGGCGAAGCCCAGACGCAGGTAGCCCCGGTCGAGCAGGTATCGAGCGATCGCCCGCCCGGCATCGTGATTTGAAAAGCCGACGACCATGTCGATCGGGTCGGCAGTCAGGTCCCAGGTCTCGACCACAGGAATGCCCGCCTTGATCAGCCGCTGGCGCGTCAGGGCAGAATGTTTGACACCGGTGACAAGCATGCCGTCGACCCGTCGCCCGAGGAAGGCCGCGACCAGCGCCTCCTCGGCGTTCTCGTCATAAGCGGTCTGGCCCAGCAGGACCTGGTAGCCCGCAACGGTCAGGGTTGCGGTCAGGCCGCGCATGGTTTCGGCGAATATCGAGTTGTCGATGGTGGGGACAATGGCGGCGATGATGCCGCTGCGCTGCGATGCCAGGCTGCCCGCGGTCAGGTTCGGCACATAGCCGAGATCGGCGATCGCTGCGCTCACGCGCGCGCGGGTGGCTGGCGCAACCTTGGCGGGTTCGCGAATGGCGCGTGAAACGGTCATCATCGATACGCCTGCCAGGCGCGCCACATCCTCCATCTGTACCGCGGTTGTCGCAGCCGACGGGCGTCTTGCGGCACTCGGCGCAGGCTTGTGGTTTGACAATTCCGGCTCAGTTGGATACGATGCGATGCTTGCTATGTTAGCGCTAACAGTTTGATCGAGGACGAAACGAATGTCCAGTACTTCCAGCCATACAGGCAGCTTGCGCGCGATTGCGGAAATGCTTGGCCTCGCATTGCGCTTTTCCGTGCTGGCGGCGGCTTGCCTGGGCGCGGCTGTGGCAGCCGCGCAGTCATACCCGACCAAGCCGATCAAGCTGATCGTGCCGATGCCGCCGGCCGGCACCACCGACAACATGGGGCGCCTGGCCGGGCAGAAGCTGGCCGAGATTCTGGGGCAGCCGGTGATTGTCGAGAACCGCGCCGGGGCGAACGGCAATATCGGCTCCGATTTCGTCTCGAAGTCGCCAGCCGACGGCTATACCTTGCTGGTCTCGGGTGTGGGCAGTCAGGGCATCAACGCCAGCCTGTACGCCAACATGCCATACGACATTGTCGAAGGCCTCACGCACATCGCGATGATCGCCAAGGGGCCGAATGCGCTGGTGGTCAACCCGGCGTTTCCGCCGACCACCTTGCGCGAGCTGCTGGCTCTGGCCAAGTCGCAGCCCGGGCGCCTCAACTATGCTTCCACCGGCAGTGGTGCGTCCAATCATCTGTCGATGGAAATGCTGAAGTCGGCCGCCGCGGTCTACATCACGCACATTCCGTATCGCGGCGGTGCGCCGGCGATGCTCGACCTGATGTCGGGCCAGGTGCCGATGATGTTCGTCAATTTCGATTCGGCGCTGCCGCATGTGAAGGCGGGCAAGATGCGCGCCCTGGCAGTCACCAGCCTGACGCGTCGCGCCGCATTGCCGGAGGTGCCGACGGTGGCGGAGTCCGGATTCCCCGGGTTTGAAGCCGAATCATGGACCGGTATCAGCGGCCCGCCCAACATGCCCGCCGAGGTGGTGGCGAAGATCAATGCGGCGATGCTGCGCGCGGTGCAAATGGCGGATGTGCGCGAGCGTTTCGCCGGCCTTGGGCTGGACGCGGCGCCCGGCACGCCGGAGCAGATGAAGGCCTTTGTGCGCAACGAGGTCACCAAGTGGGGCAAGGCGGTGCGCAGTTCCGGTGCCAAGGTGGATTGAATCCGCCTGGACTGCCACAGTCTGAACTTACGATTATTCGAGGAGAACGCAAATGCCACATGTTCTGACGCAGAAGCAGATCGATCGTTACCATGCCGACGGCTTTCTGATCGTTGAAGGGGTGCTCGATGATGTGATGCGCCAGCGCATGAAGAACTCGCTGGCCGGTCTGGTGGAGAAATCGCGTGCTGTGGCACAGCATGACGATGTCTACGATCTCGAGCCGGGGCACAGCCCGGCAGAGCCACGGGTGCGGCGAATCAAGAAACCACATGAGGTCGACCCGGTGTTCAACGAGTTCATGTATACCCCCAAGCTGGTCGGCATCCTGAAAGACCTGCTGGGCGAGAGCGTGCGCCTGCACGGCTCCAAGCTCAATCTGAAGGCACCGCATTTCGGCTCGCCGGTGGAATGGCACCAGGACTGGGCCTTTTACCCGCACACCAACGACGACATACTTGCCGTGGGGGTGATGCTGGACGACACCACGGTTGAAAACGGCGCGATGTATGTCATTCCGGGTACTCACAAGGGCCCGACATACGATCACCACGGCCCTGACGGCCATTTTTGCGGCGCGATGGATCCAGACACCTGCGGCGTCGATTTTTCCAGGGCCGTGCCATGCGAAGGGCCGGCCGGATCGGTATCGTTCCACCATGTGCGCACCGTGCATGGTTCGGCACAGAACACCTCGAATCGCTCGCGTGGCCTCCTGCTCTATGAAATGACGGCCGCGGACGCCTATCCCCTGATGGCGGTCGGCAAGACCGATTGGCAGGCTTTCGGCAAGCGCCTGATTTGTGGTGAGGAGACCATCGAACCGCGTGTCACAGTCACGCCGATTCGCATGCCGCTGCCGCCGGCCAGGAACCAGGGGTCGATCTACGAGAACCAGACCGCCGGCAAGCGCTATTTCGGCTTCGTCGAGGAAGACGGCAAGAAGACCGCCAGCACCTGAAGGCGACGGCGCTATCATTGCGTCTTCCCCCTAAACGCCTGGAGAACTGCAAATGGATGTACGTGCCGCCGTGTCCTATGAGCCCGGCAAGCCGCTGGTGATCGAAACGGTGCAACTGGACGGGCCGCGCTCAGGCGAGGTATTAGTCGAGATCAAGGCCACCGGCATCTGCCATACCGACGAATTCACCCGCTCAGGCGCCGATCCGGAAGGCCTGTTTCCGGCGATCTTCGGGCATGAAGGGGCAGGCATCGTGGTCGACGTCGGCCCGGGTGTGAGCTCGCTCAGGAAGGGCGACCATGTGATTCCGCTCTACACACCCGAATGTCGGCAGTGCAAGTCCTGCCTGTCGCAAAAGACCAATCTTTGCACCGCCATTCGCGGCACCCAGGGCAAAGGCGTGATGCCCGACGGCAGCAGCCGCTTTTCGATCGGCGGCAAGAAGATTCATCACTACATGGGCTGCTCGACGTTCGCCAACTTCACGGTGCTGCCGGAAATCGCACTGGCGAAGGTGCGTGAAGACGCGCCGTTCGAGAAGATCTGCTACATCGGCTGTGGTGTCACCACAGGCATCGGTGCGGTGATCAACACCGCCAGGGTCGAGGCCGGCGCCAATGTGGTGATCTTCGGCCTCGGCGGCATCGGACTCAACGTGGTGCAGGGTGCCAGGCTGGTGGGCGCCAACATGATCGTAGGCGTCGACCTGAATCCGGCGCGCGAGGCGCTGGCACGCAAGTTCGGCATGACCCATTTCGTCAACCCCGGGGATCTCAAGGGCGACGTGGTAGCGCATCTTGTCGAAATGACCGGCGGCGGCGCCGACTACAGTTTCGAGTGCATCGGCAATGTGGATGTGATGCGCCAGGCGCTCGAATGCTGCCACCGCGGCTGGGGCGTATCGGTGATCATCGGCGTGGCGGGGGCCGGCCAGGAGATCAAGACCCGGCCTTTCCAGCTGGTCACCGGTCGCACCTGGAAAGGCACGGCCTTCGGCGGTGCGCGCGGCCGCACCGACGTGCCGAAGATCGTCGACTGGTACATGGATGGCAAGATCAACATCGATGACCTGATCACCCATACCATGCCCTTGGCCGACATCAACCGTGGTTTCGACCTGATGCACTCGGGTGAATCGATTCGCAGCGTCGTGGTGTTCTAGTGAAACGCTGAGCAGGGCCGCAGGTCGGAATAGTCACTTATGCCACATGTCGAAGCGAAACGACGTTGCGTTTGCAAGTCAGCATTCCAGCGACTTGTTCGGCGTTTTCCAAGCGGCCTTTCGTGACCCAGCGCCTGCTGGTCTATCAATCCCTGTGGGCGATGGAGCGGCGTCGCCCCGACGGGCTGGAATGGACGCTGGATGAGAAGCTTGCGATGATCCGTGATGCCGGCTTCGATGGCGCCGGCGTACGGTTCTTCGACTACAAGTATGCGAAGCGCGTGACCGATTTCCTGCGCGCGCACGGCATGAGCTGGCAGGCGCAGTGCTATCCGCAGACGGTGGACGATCTCAAGCCGATCATCGAGCATGTCAGGGAACTCGGCGCCGACCATATCAACCTGCAGCCCGATGTGCGGCCCTACCGGCTGGAGCAATGCATCCCCTATATCTTAGGCTGGCGCCGGCTGGCGATGGACGCCGGCATCAAGCTGCAGATCGAGACGCATCGCGATCGCATGACCACCGATTTGTTCTTCACCCTGCATCTGCTTGACTGTTTTCCCGATCTGCGTCTCACCGGTGACCTGTCGCACTATGTGGTGGGGCGCGAGTTCGCCTGGCCCTTGAGTGAAGAGAATCACGCGCTGATGCGCCGCATCCTCGACCATTGCTGGGGCTTTCATGGCCGGGTCGCGAGCCGCGAGCAGATCCAGGTGCAGATCAGCTTTCCGCACCAGAAGGACTGGGTCGACCTGTTCATGGGCTGGTGGGAATATGGATTCAGGCAGTGGATGCGGCGGGCCGGCCCGGACGAGACGCTGACGTTCCTGTGCGAGATGGGGCCGAAGGAATACGCGATGACAGGGGCCGACGGCTACGAGTTGTCGGATCGCTGGCAGGAAGCCAACCTGATGAAGGACATGGTGCGCGCGCTGTGGGCGCGCGTACGCGATGAGGCAAAGGCAGCCACGCCTGCAAGGGTGGCGGCATAGCGGTGGCATGGGAGTGAGAGCGGTACAACCAATAAAGGGAGACAGGGAAATGACGAATCAGAAACGACGTACGGTGATAGGCGCGCTCGGCGCCGGTGCTGTCGGGCCGATGATCTGGGTCAAGAATGCCCAGGCGCAAATGAGCTTCAAGCCGGAGAAGGGTGCCAAGCTGCGGGTGCTGCGCTGGAAGCGCTTCGTGCAGGCCGATGAGGACATGTGGCTGGCCAACACCAGGAAGTTCAGCGAGAAGACCGGCATCGAAGTCCGCACCGATCACGAAAACTGGGAAGACGTGCGGCCCAAGGCGGCAGTGGCGGCCAATGTCGGTGCCGGGCCTGACATCATTGTCGGCTGGATGGATGATCCGCACCTGTACCCGGAGAAATTGCTCGACCTGACCGATCTGGCCGATTACCTCGGCAAGAAGTACGGCGGCTGGTTTCCGGCGGCGCGCACTTACGCCACCACCGCCAAGGGGCGCTGGGTCGGACTGCCGCTGGGCGCCGGCGGTGCGCTGCTCAACTATCGTGTTTCATGGGTCAAGGAAGCCGGATTCGACAAGTTTCCGACCAACTTTCCCGACTACCTGAAGTTGTGCCAGGCCCTGCAGAAAAACGGCAAGCCCTGCGGTTTTGCGCTCTCGCATGCCACCGGGGACTCCGAGACCTGGATGCACAACATCCTTTGGGGCTTCGGCGGCAAGCTGGTTGACGACAAGAACAAGGTGGCGATCAACAGTCCCGAGACCATCCGCGCGATCGAGTACATGCAGCAGTTGTCGAAGACCTTCATCGAAGGCACGGCGGCCTGGAGCGGGGTTTCCAACAACAACGCTTTTCTCGAAGGCAAGATCAGCTTGACCTCGAACGGCATCTCGATCTATTACGCCGGCAAGAACTCGACCGATGCAGCGAAAAAAGCGGTGGTGGCCGACATGGATCACGCGCAGATGCCGCTCGGCCCGATCGGCAAGCCGGCCGAGCTGCATCTGCTGACCCAGGCGATGGCCTTCAAGTACGGCAAGTATCCGAATGCGGCCAAGGAGTATCTCCGCTTCATGTGGGAGCGTGAACAGTACGAGCCCTGGCAGGCGGCGTCGCTGGGCTACATCAGTCATCCGCTCAAGGCCTACGACAGCAACAAGTTCTGGAACGACGATCCGAAGTACGCGCCGTTCAAGGGCGTGGTTGAGCGCCTGCAGCCGCACAGCTTTGCCGGCAACCTCGGATACGCCTCGGCGGCCTGCCTGGCTGACTGGATCGTGGTCGACATGTTCGCGTCGGCCTGTGTGGGCAAGACCAGCGCCAAGGATGCGGCCGAGCAAGCCGAGAAGCGCGCCAAGCGTTACTACACCTGAAGCTTGGGTGTACGGTGATCCGACAAGGGCGGCCGCGAGCCGCCTTTGTTGTTGGCCCCGCAGCCGCGAAAAGTCAATGGAGAAGCATGCATGCGTGTCACCGCCATCGAAACCATCCGCGTCGGCGCTTACCCGACCATCACCTTTGTCGAGGTGCTTGTCTGCGCTGACATCAGCGGGTTGGGCAAGGTTGATCCAGGCCAACAGTCTTCGCGCGGAGCATCGACAACGGAGCATCGACAACGGAGCATCGACAACGGAGCATCGACAACGGAGCATCGACGCGGGTTCAGCGGCGCGGGCCCGTGAAATAGCGGGAGAGTCGATCACCCCACGGCCAGGCGGCCCGTCGCGGGCGTGCATCGACAATTTCAGCCAACGCCAGCCGCACGTGTTCAAGCGGGGCGCGCCAGTCCCCCGCGGTGGCCTGACGAAAAATGCGCATGCCGGGGTACCAGGGGCAAGTCGCGATCGCTCGGCCCCAGCGCCAGCAGGCGTTGTCGCTCAACAAAAGCCATACCGGCAGTCCCAGCGCACCCGCGAGATGCGCCACGGCGGTGTCCACCGAGATCACCAGGTCCAGCGAATGCATCAGCGCGGCGGTGTCGGCGAAGGTCTTGAGGTCCGCGCTGCAGTCGGTCATGGCCAGTGGTAGCGATACGCCGGGGGCGTCCACTTGCAGCTTGAAGAACTCGATGGCGGGGTTCCTGAGCGTGCCAAGCAGGGACGCCGGCATCGACTTGCCGGCGCCTGCCAGGAACAGCGATGGATCGTGCCGCCGTAACCCGGCAGACCATACCAGCCCCACCCGCAGGCGCCCCGCAGGCTTGAATCTGGCGGCGAAGCTGCTTGCCAGGAGCGGTGGCGCCTTGAGATAGGGCAGGTGCGCCGGAATCGATGCCGCTGTAGTGCCAAAAACGCGCGGCAGCGACATCAAAGGGCAATGACGGTCAAATGCGGGCAGGGCGCCTTCGAGATCCACCACTTCGGCCACACCTGCCAGCGAGCCCAACAGGTCGCGCAACTGCGGGCGTGTGCCCACAATCACGCGCGCGCCGCGCGCCGCCGCCAGGGGTGCATAGCGACAGAACTGCAGGGTATCGCCGAAGCCCTGCTCGCTCCACAGCAACAAGGTCTTGCCGGCGATCGCTTCGCCCTGCCATTGCGCCTGCGCGAATGCGCGCGCCTCGTGATTCAGGTGCCCGGTTTGCCAGCGCGCCTCGAATGCGTCCCAGCCGCGCTTGTGCTCGCCCTGCATCAAGAGCGAATGCGCCATGTTCCAGCGCGCCTGGGTATAGCGCGGCCGCAGTTCGAGAGCGCGTTCGTAGGCGGCGATCGCATCCGCGTGCCGGTGCGCATCGGAGAGGCCATTGGCCAGGTGGAGGTGCGCCTCCGGCATGTTCGGCGCCAGTGCCGTGGCGCGCCGGTAGGCGATGAGCGCGGCATCGAGGTCGCCTTTGCGGTGATGCACCAGACCCAGATTGAGCGGGGGCAGTGCGGATCGCCCATCGACGCGGCCGGCATTTTCGAACGAGGCGATTGCCTGCGCATGCAGGTCGGCGTCGAGCTGCAAGGTACCGAGATTGCACCACGCAGCGAAACATGCCGGGTCGCCGGTGATGGCCGCATTGAAGTATTCGGCGGCAGCCGCGGTTTGCCCCAGTCGCAGCACGGTACGCCCGAGCTCGACCATGATGCCGGTGTTGCCCGGTTCTGCCGCCAGCATCTGGCGATAGATGTTCGCAAGCGCCGCAAAGTCTCCGGCCTGCTCGAGCTTGCCGGCTTTTTGCAGCAACTGCGCTTGCGCATTCATGATTGATTGCGCAAGGCTACATGGCGCTGGTCATGCCGCCATCGACAGTGAGAATGTGGCCGGTGACGTAAGTGGCGGCATCGGAGGCCAGAAACAGGGCAGGGCCGCCGATTTCCGCCGGATCGCCCCAGCGCGCCAGCGGGGTGACGCGTTCCACCCAGGCCGAGAATTCCGCGTTTTGAGTGAGCGCGGTATTCATCTCGGTGGCGAAGAAACCCGGTGCCAGGCCGTTGACGGTGATGCGGTACGGTGCAAGTTCAACTGCAAGGGCGCGCGTCAAGGCGTGCACCGCCCCCTTGCTGGCAACGTAGGCGGAGATCGACGGGCGTGCCAGATAGCCGCTGATCGAGCCGGTGATGATGATGCGCCCGGTTTTGTTCGGGATCATCAGCTTCGCCGCTTCGCGTGCCAGCGTCCACACCGCGGTCAGGTTGGTGTCGAGAATGCGCTGGAAGTCGGCAGTGGCGAAGTCGACGAGGGCCTGGCGGTGCTGGATGCCGGCATTGGCGACGACGATGTCCAAGCGGCCGTGACGCGCCATGATGCCCGCCAGCACAGCGGTTTGGGCCGCTTCATCCGCCACGTCGAACGCTGCCGCTTCGCATTTGCCGCCGGCGGCTTCGATTTGCCGCGCAACGACGTCAAGCGCTGTCGCATCGCGGGCATTGAGCACCACCAGTGCGCCGGCTGCAGCGAAAGCGTCGGCGATCGCGCGCCCGAGGCCGCGCGAAGCACCGGTCACCAGGGCGACTTTGCCAGCCAGGGAAAAGGGATTGGCCATCGATATCGCTCCATTGGGTTGCATAGGGGTTGCATAGGGGTCGCATAGGGGTTGCATAGTGCTGCGCGCGCTGCCGTGGCTGCGGCACGTCGCCGGATTTTCGCGCATTTGTGGCTTGCGGGTCTGGTCGCGCCGATATCGATCGCCGCGTCGCGTCAGCCACCGCTGGCCTTGCAACGGCTGACTCGGTCTTGTGGTTTCGTAGAGCGCACCCGTTTCCGACCCGGTCCCGTTCCTGGCTTGGCAACGGCTATTGGGCCGTGTATATTCCAAGGTGAAGATCGGTTCATCGTCGATCTGCAGCGTGTTTCAAGCAAGCGTCGACGTTCTATCGCCGCCCGACTAAATTTCGCAGGGAGCCACTATGCCAATCACCGAGCTGAACCATTATTTCGTGCGTGCCAGCAATCTGGAAAAAAGCAAGGATTTCTACGTCGATGTGCTCGGAATGGAGGTCATGCCGCGCCCGAACTTTCCATTTTCCGGCTATTGGCTCGGCATCAACGGCAGCATTCAGGTTCACATGGGGCAGGCCGGGATCGAAAACGCCGAGCTGTTTTACCTCGGCACCACGGCAAAGTCAGCCACAGACAATTCAGGCGTGATCGATCACATCGCGTTTCTGGCCAACCAACCGGTGCAGTTCATTGAGCGCCTGAAAACCCTGGGTGTTGGCGCCAGGCCGCGTAGCTTTCCCGAGTCAGGCTTGTATCAGTTGTTCATCAAGGACCCGGATGGCCTGGTGATCGAACTCAATTTCTGGGGGGTCAAGGACATGCCGGAATGGGGCGGCGAAATGTACTCCGAGATGCCGCGCGAGGCCGAACTGCAGCAGTAGTCGCAGGCGACGGCGCCGTTGCGGGCACCGTCGCGGGCGTCGACTAGCGGTGCTGCGGGCCGCTTTGCCTGCCGCAGCTTGTGTTTGCCGTGCGCTCCTCAGCGCGGCCCGGGTGCGCGGTGCTGCGAATCGCCGGTATTGCCTGGCGGGCGTGCCGCTGATGCAGGTGCCGGTGCGGCGGCGGGACGCGCCGCGACAGCGATCGCCGGAACAATAGTTTGCGGGCGTTGAGTTTGTGGCACGCCGCCCGGATGCATGGTCGTTCGCTCAAGCGAATGCGGCTGGCCGGACGATTCCATGCGCTGGATCCCGGCCGCCCGTTCAGTACGAAAGCCTTGCGCAGCAGTTTCCGCACGCGGCGCCTGGGAGAGCGGTTCGAGGAGCTGCAGACCCACTTGCCTCTCCCCCCGGTGCGCCGCGGCAAGTGGTGCCTGACCCGACAAAGGTGTACCAGTGTTTTGGCCGCTTGGCGCAGAAGGCACTGCTTGCGTCGCTGGCGCCGTCGCAACCTCCGGTTGCCGTGCCCGCTGCGCATTGAACTGATCGCGCGTGACGCTGACCGCAGCCGCCGCCACCGGTGTGGCGATCGCAGCCGCCACCGGTGTGGTGATCGCAGCCGCTGCCACCGGTGTGGTGATCGCAGCCGCCACCGGTGTGGTGATCGCAGCCGCTGCCACCGGAGTGGTGACCGCAGCCGCCGCCGCCGGTGTGGGGGCCGGAGTTGGCCGGGGTTGGCCCGATCCGGCCAGAGGGTGGTGCCGTCGCCCGTCGTGAGGCAAATTACCGGCGATTGGTAGCGTCGGGCGCGCGCCCGCGTGTGCTGCGGTCGCCGCCGTGAATTTCGATCCCGGCAGCGGCAGGCGGCCATCGCCTGCCCTGTGCGCAGGCGCTGGCGGCGAGACGTGCGGCGCATGCGCAATCCCCAACGTGCGCTCTGCGTGGGCCATTCGCGCGGCGCGCCGATGCCAGTCGAACGTGGCGACGAAGAGTCGCGTGGGGAGCGCGACAACATGCGGATAAACGCCTGGCGCGTAGGTGCGCGGGCCGAAGCCACCTGACCAGGCGGTCCAGACGAGCGGCGGATGGCTGGGCCACCACCACCTGCCGTAGACCAGATTGGCGTTGTACCAGGGCATGTAGATCAGCTGTGGGTCGGGTGACAAGAGCAGCGTCGCCGGCCCTTGCTGAACCACGCTGATGAGCGTGTTCGATTGCAGGCTGCCGGCGGCCAGTGCGCGCTGTCGCAGCATCTGGATGCTGTCCATCACGCGGGACTGCTGCACCAGAAATGCGTCGCCCAGGCGCGCCACCCAATCGGGTCTTTGCCCCATCATCGCCAGCAATTGCGGCAACGCCAGCAGCGACTTGACGCTGGGGTGCCAGCTCCAGGCCTCGACCGCCCGCAGCGCATCATCCCCCGTGAGTTCCGGATGCTCCAGCGAGAAACGCGCGGCTTCCGCCACTTCCGGCCAATAGGTGGTGGCGATCAGCAGTTGCGACAACAATGCGTCAGGGTAAAGCGCGATCGGCGCCAACATCTGGTCGAGTTCGGCTGGTGAAAAGCCGGCCCGGCGCTGGTCTAGCGCCTGCGTTGCATGGGCCTGGGCAAACAGCGGTCCCGCTGCAGGGATGCCTGCGAGCAGTCCGAGCAAGGTCGGGATCGATGCGAATCCGGCAAGCTTTCTCATGGTGCGGCTCCGGTTCCTACGTGGGGGCGATGGCAAGGCTCTTGCCCATAACGCCTGAGTTTGCCCAAAGGGTGGGGTGCGCGGTGTGCCGCAATTGAAACAAGCTGTGAGCCACCTGCTGAACGCGCAGGTGCAGGAGGTATCGGTTGCGGTCAACGGCACGCAACAGGTGGCAACACTTGCGGCCAGCGGGTCCTGTTGTTCAGTGGCCCATGAACTTGTGCATGGCGGTTTTTGGGCGCTAGTCGTGAACTGCGGGCGCATCAAGCTGTGCAGCGGGGCCAGCGATTGGCGCCCCTAAAGATAATCCGCCCGAATGTCGATCGTCGAACGCTTGCCGAGCGCATCGAAATGGGTCTCCAGCCATTCGCCGGCGCGGGCGCGGCCCAAGTCGCGCAGGCTGGAGAGGTGCTTCCAGCCGGGGTCGAGCTTGCTTTCCAGCCCCAGATGGGCCAGGTCCTTGTCGGCACGGATCGCGTGCATGCGCATATCGCGCAACTGCGAGCGGAATTCGTCCTTGATCCAGCCGTCGGTGATGAGCTTTTGCACGAAGGCGATGGCGCGCATTTCACTCACCAGGGAAGAGTTGAAGCTGATCTCGTTGATGCGGTCCATGATGTCGCCGGCGCTGCGCGGCAACCTGGGCACGTCGAACGGATTGATGTGCACCACCAGCACATCGAGCGCGTCGGTCTCGTAGATCAGTGGATAAATCGGCGGGTTGCCGACATAGCCGCCATCCCAGTAATACTCGCCGTCGATTTCCACCGCCTGGAACAGGGTCGGCAGGCAGGCCGAAGCCAGCACCGCGTCGGCGGTGACTTCGTGGTTGTGGAACACCTTCGGTTTGCCGGTGCGCACATTGGTGGCGCAGACGAACAGCCGCATGTCCTTGCAGCCCTTGAGTTCCTTGAACCTGACCACGTCTTCCAGCACTTCGCGCAGCGGGTTGAAATTGAGAGGGTTCAACTGGTAGGGCGAGAACGCGCGTGTCACCGTGTCGAACATCGCATAGCTGGCATTGCGCACCGCGTCGTTGAACATCGCGTCGAATGGGGAATTGCGCAGCGGGCTGTAGCGCGAGCCGGCGCTGCTGATCTTTTGCCAGAAATCGTGCAGCAGTTCGCGCGCCTTCTCCGGCCCGCCCTGCATGTTGCCGTAGGCGCACACGATGGCGTTCATGGCGCCGGCGCTGGTGCCGCAAATGCCGTCGATGCGAATGCGCCCGTCTTCGAGCAGGCGATCGAGCACGCCCCAGGTGAAGGCGCCGTGTGAGCCGCCGCCCTGCAGGGCGAGATTGAGGGTTTTTTGCCTGACTGCCATGTTGCGTAATCCCCGACCGATTTTTCAATGCGCCTGCGGCCACCGCGCGCGAGCCGTGCGGGCCGACTCTCGTAGCATACATGGCGCGCGACTCTGGCCTGCAGCTTGGAGTAAAGTCTCGCCTTTTGCGACAAAATCGCACTCACTGCTAAGCCATGGCCCAATACGTCTACACAATGAACCGCGTCGGCAAGATCGTGCCGCCGAAACGCCAGATCCTCAAGGACATTTCCCTCTCGTTTTTCCCCGGCGCCAAGATCGGCGTGCTGGGCCTGAATGGCTCAGGCAAGTCGACCTTGCTCAGAATCATGGCCGGCGTCGACAAGGACATCATCGGTGACGCGGTGCCGATGCCCAACATGAGCATCGGCTATCTGGAGCAGGAGCCGAAGATCGACCCCGAACTGAGCGTGCGCGAAGCGGTGGAGCAGGGCATGGGCTACGTGATGGAGGCAAAGAAAAAGCTTGACGAAGTTTATGCCGCCTATGCCGAGGCGGATGCGGATTTCGACAAGCTGGCGGCCGATCAGGCCAAGTATGAAGCCATCATCGCGGCATCCGGCAGCGATACCGAGCACCAACTGGAAATCGCCGCCGACGCCCTGCGCTTGCCGCCGTGGGAGGCCAGGATCGGGGTGCTGTCCGGGGGCGAAAAACGCCGCGTTGCTCTGTGCCGCCTGTTGCTCTCCAAACCTGACATGCTGTTGCTCGACGAGCCGACCAACCACCTCGACGCCGAATCGGTCGACTGGCTGGAGCAGTTCCTGCAGAAGTTCGCCGGCACCGTCGTCGCCGTGACCCACGATCGCTACTTCCTCGACAACGCCGCCGAGTGGATTCTCGAACTCGACCGCGGTCACGGCATTCCGTGGAAGGGCAACTACAGCTCCTGGCTCGAGCAGAAGCAGGCGCGACTGAAGACCGAGGAATCGACCGAGTCGGCGCGCCAGAAGGCCCTGAAGACCGAGCTCGAATGGGTGCGCCAGAATCCCAAGGCGCGCCAGGCCAAGAGCAAGGCGCGGCTGTCGCGCTTCGAGGAATTGTCCAGCTACGAATACCAGAAGCGCAACGAAACCTCCGAGATCTTCATTCCGATCGGCGAGCGCCTGGGCGCAAACGTGATCGAGTTCAAGGAGGTCAGCAAGTCCTTCGGCGATCGCCTGCTGATCGACAAGCTGTCGTTCACCGTTCCGCCGGGCGCGATTGTGGGCATCATCGGCCCCAATGGCGCCGGCAAATCGACCCTGTTC
>Ga0105046_10002761_pt1 | contig 27746 bp, 20 predicted proteins | sample MAT03_FD_78385 | JGI IMG/M metagenome (GOLD analysis project Ga0105046, IMG submission 78385) | Freshwater microbial communities from Lake Fryxell liftoff mats and glacier meltwater in Antarctica - MAT-03 (megahit assembly) | ecosystem: Environmental > Aquatic > Freshwater > Ice > Liftoff... | reverse complement strand
GCCAAAGCTACGTGACCGACGAAGGCAATTGCGCCGACTGAAAGCAATTGCGGGAAGTCCGGTGGGAAACGCAAGTTCGGCGTAGCCAAAAGCCACCGCCCAAATCGGGAAGTTATTATTGCGATGTTCCTTAATTGGCAAAAGTATTTTTTTCTTACTTTTGTATACAACATTACAGCCTATTAAAAAGCATCCGATGTACATTTATAAAGACATCATTACGCTTGAATCTGGCAAACGCAGTGGTCAGCCCTGCATCCGGGGTATGCGTATTACGGTTGAAGACATCCTGCGCTGGTTAGCCTCCGATATGTCATTTGAAGACATTTTGGCTGATTTCCCCGAACTTACTAAAGAAGATTTGGTCGCAGCACTCGAATTCGCTGCCATGCGCCAACAGCGCACCTCTATGGTTGCCTGAAAATTTATGGATAATGCGACGCTATCCAAAAACCCGATCAATTTCTCCTATTCCCAGCACTTGAACATCCTCTGTAAGGGAAAAACCCTGGCCAACCGGGCAAATCATAAAATTACGCTGAGTGCCGAGTGATGTAATTCATTTTATCCCCGTTATTTCGCTTTTATAAAACGAAATAACGGTCAAGTTTAAATATATTTCCAATACCGCCCGATTTATGAGCAAAAAGAATAAACCCGGCAAAAAAATACCCGACAGCATCCACGAAGCCCGGCTCTATTCCGAACGACGGCGCTTGGATGAAACCGGTGACGGCGATCATACGCTCGATCTTATTATGAACACAGCCATTCAGGGGGATGGGGAGTTATTGGACTTTTTAGCTCGAAATTTTGGCATCAACTATGCAGAAGGCGGCAGACATGCTTTGTTCTGGGTGGCGGGTACCCCTGATTTAAAGACCGCCGAATTATTGATCTCGGCGGGCAGCACCGTCCACAATGCAGGAAAAAAGGCGGCCTCTCCCCTCATGCACGCCGCTTACCGCAACCAACTCGACATGGCAAAATTGTTGGAGAAACACGGCGCGCGGGTGCATTACACCGATGGCAATGGCGATACAGCGTTGGCGTTTGCCTTAGAACAGGGACATGCAGAAATGGTGGCGTATTTGAACGCAATGATGGATAGTTAGTGCACAGGAAGCCCTCAGAAAAACAACAATCCGGAAGCTCAAGCCAGCATGCTTGCCAAGATTTGTAAAACATTCATAATCAGAAAATATGAAAATTATTGCCATTCTCCTGCTTTTATTAGGTTGCGCACTCGTCGTGATCCTGGGTCTTATTTACTTTTTCCTTTTGATTATGTCTTTCGATGCGCCCGGTTCCGCTGATGCCCCCGGCGCGTGGGGAATGCGGCTGCTGTTTTTACTGCCTCTAATTGGCTTGATTGTAGCAGTCGTACTGTCATTCTCTGCTATTCAGGCGGGCAACTACGTGCGCTCAGCCCGCATTGGATTGGTCTTTGTTGTGGCCATAATTGGCGCTCTGGCATTTCTTTTCCTATCACAACGTGACAACGACAAGTACGTCAACGAAATGCGTGCCCAGGAGCTTGAAGACGCAAAACATCCCGTACAGCAATTCTTTAGGCCCACAGAACACGGTACAGATACCATCATTGTCTTCCCAGACCGGATTGTTGCTTACCGGGTTTTCAATGAAACCTACAACAGAACAATTGGAGGGCCGATAGGAGAATTGAATGAAACCCGCGATGCAATTCGGCTTAACACGCTGCAGGAAGACTTCCTGAAACGGGAAGAATATGAAGAATTTGTCAACAGTGCCGGCAAAAAATTTACGGAGACCTTTTTCTTTAAGTAATGTTTTGTTAGGAAAACAGATACGCTGCATTTGGTAGATTCCCCTCCCGGAACTACTTTTGTCCTCCCACAGAAAACCTATTGATCTGATCTAATTTTGCCTGAATGAACCTTGCTTCCATAAACCGCCTCTTTAATCAGGCCAATACCCTCCAACTCCTGCGCGATAAAAATGCGGTGCTGGTGCTGGCTTTTTTAAAAGAAGCTTTTGGAGATGGGAAAAAGGGCATCGGGCGGGAAGAACTCATCAGCCAATTAGCCGATTATTTGGAGCAATGGGTTGAAATTGAACCTTTTGACGATCCGGAAGAGCGCGAAATCCCCCTCTTTGAGCGCTACCGGAACCGCGCACGCCGCCTGCTGCGCGACTGGGAAAGCCGCGATAAACGATACCTCCGGGGCGATAACAATACAGAAGGACGCTACGAATACAGCCTGACCGAACACCCCACCCGAGCCTGGCAGTGGCTGGAAAGCCTGGAACAGCGCGAATTTTCAGGTGCCCGATCCAAACTCGACGATATTTTTGAGAAAATGCGCCGTGTCCTCGAAAACAGCCGCGAAAAAACCGACGCCGAGCGCGTTGCGGAAATAGAAGAAAAACAACAGGAACTAAAGCGCCAAATCGCGGACATCCAATCCGGAAAATTGCCTTACAAGCCATTCGACAAAGTGCGCATTCAGGAGGAATACGACGGGCTGCTGGAACAGGTACGCGCACTTTCCACCGATTTCAAAGCGGTAGAAAGCAATTTCGAACGCATTCGAACCGATATTTTGCGCAAACAAGCAACCCAGGACGGCAGCAAAGGTGCCTTGCTCGGCAGCATGCTTGACGCCCGCGACGAACTCGACCGAACGCCGCAGGGCATTAGCTTCAATGCTTTCTTCGAAGAATTGCGCGACGCCCAACGCCAGCAGCAGTTTGCCAACTACGTTCAGGAACTGATCACCGTGCTGGAAGATCGCGAAATTGCCCACGATACCGACCGGTTGCTGACCCGTCTACACCGGCATTTGCTGAGCGAAGCCCGGCCCGTCATGGACGCTAACCGACGCATCGCAGACCGCATTTCCCGCATGGTGGCGCAAAATGCAGCCCACGACCGGCAATTGCTACAGGAACGCATTGCCGCCGTAAAAGCCGCCGTGTTAGACCCTGATTTTGCAAACAGCCCGATCAACCTGGCTGCTCCTTTCTGGGAAATCGGCAACGATCGGGCTGGAATAAAACTGCCCTTGGAAAAAAAGCTGAGTACCCAGCCGGATGAAGGAGCCGTGCGTTTCACAATGCCTCAGACAGGAGGACTCAATCGCCCGGAGTTGGCCTTGGTTGACGAAGAATTGATCGCAACCCGGCTCAATGCGCACATTGCCGACACCCTGGAGATTTTTGGCCAAATGACTTTGCTGGATCTGGTGCAAAAATACCCGCTCAACGAGGGTCTGGCTGAAGTGCTGGCCTACCTGAGCATTGCCGCAGCACCTGGCAATCGCCATATAATCCAACCCGACCAGCAAGATATCCTGCCTTTGGATGCGGGCGATAACGAACAATTTTTGCAGGGAGCGCGGGTGTTTTTTGTAAAATAACCCGATTAAAATTTAACAAAAAATGGAAGAACAATTCGATATTCCCCCAATAGTCCCCGATCATTTTGCGCCTATTGCGATCAAGCTGCTTCAGGGGGTCATTTACGAAGAAGAAACGCGCTATTGGCAGGGTCTGACCAAGTTGTACGAGCAGCCCCTGCGCCACTATTTTGGCCAGATCGGTCTGCAACTAATCGTGGATCGCAATGAAGGTTTGGCGTTTTTAAAACAACACAAAGAGGATCAGGAAGATTTCACCCATCTCCCCAGGTTGATGCGCAAACGCACCCTCAATTTCGACCAGTCCATCCTTTGTGTCTTATTGGCCGAACGCCTCAACGAACACACCGTGCGTGACAGTGCCAGTCGAGAGCCGGTCATGAGCCTGCGCGAAATCCGCGAAATGGTTGAATTGTTTTTCCGCGAACGCAATACGCAACACCGCTTTTTGAAAGACCTTAAAAAAACGGTAGAAGACCTTCGCGGAATGGGTTTTCTGGAATCCATTGGCCCCGAAGCCCTTGAAAACGAAGACGAACGCCGCTACCACGTGCGCCGTATCCTAAAAGCATTCATTGACGCAGACAGCCTCCAGCACCTTTTGAACACGATCGCTTCATCCATAGACGCATGAATCAACCCGAACTGACTTTATTTTCTACTTCCGCCCAAACAGCCGGTTTCCGGCTCGAACGCGTCGAAGTATTCAACTGGGGTGCTTTCCATCAGCAGGTTTACGTCATGCCCCTGCAAGGCGAAAATGCATTGCTTTGCGGTGCCAACGGAGCGGGTAAAACAACCCTTGTGGATGCCCTCATCACGTTGCTGACGCCCAATCCGGAACGGTTTTACAACCAATCGGCCGGTTTTGAAGACCGCAAGCGCATCCGCCGCACGGAAGATTATGTACTTGGGGTATACGGTCGGTCGGCTGCCGGCAAAGAACGGTTGCGCGGCACGGTGCCGGGCGAGGGCACTTACACGGTATTGCTGGGCGTTTTCAGCAACAAAGATTACAACCAGTTTTACACCCTGGCTCATGTCTATTGGTTTAAAAATGACCAGGTTCAAAAGCGCTATTACACCGCGCCGGTTGCCCTGAACATTACAGAACACTTCCAGTTTGGAGGCGATATCCGGGAATTCAACAGCGGGATTGCCAAAAATTTTCAGGCAAGAAACTACGATACCTTCACCGAATATGCGCTCGATTTTATCCCAAAAATCGGCATGCGGTCGCCGGAACGCAGCAATAGCCAGGCTGGTCGAACGAAGCCATTGAGTTTGCTGGGCAAAACGGCAGGCATCAAAGTTCTGGGAAATCTCGACGGCTTCATTCGCGAAAACATGCTGGATGAAACCGATGTAGAAACCTACTTTGAACAACTGAAAAAGGAATACGCCGATATTGCCGAGACGCAGCAAAGTTTAGATAAAGCTACCTGCCAGCAACAAATGCTCATGCCATTGGTGCAGCAGCATACCGCCTGGTTAACCGGAAGCGACGAGCTGCGGCGGCTGGATTTAGCTCAACGTGCCTTGTCTCCCTGGTTTGCAGGGCAACACGTCGGGCTGCTGGAAACGGAAATCGCAAAAAAACAGCATCGGCTCGGGCTGTTGAATGATGAGTTGGGAACACTTGATGCGGAATTAGACAGCCTGCGGCAGGAAGACAAAGACCTCGAATACCAGATCCGGCAAAACGAAGCCGGACAACGCTTAGACCAGTTGAAACGCGAGCGGGAAGAATTAGAAAAACGCCGGGAAACCCAACGCCACGAAGCCCGCCGGTATGCAACCCTGGCCACTTCGCTGGGCCTGGAACCTAATCCGGATAATGCGCTTTTTTTTGAACAGCAAAAACAATTAGACCGCAAAGCACAGGAGCTGGAAGCTAAAAAAGGCGAACAGAACCTGCTCCGGGACGAATTGGTGGGGCAACGCAAAGAACTGAAGCAAACCCTTACTGCCCTTCAACTGGAACTCGCTTCGCTGCGCCGCCGCCGCAACAACCTGCCGGTTGATCTGGTTGAAGCCCGTGCCCGCATCTGCCAGGCCGAGGGCATTCCGGAGCCAGAACTGCCTTTTGTAGGCGAACTGACCCAGGTGAAAGAGGACGAGCGCATGCATTGGCAATACGCCCTTGAAAAATTGCTGACGCCGTTTTCGCTCCACCTCCTCGTGCCGCCGCGTTACCTACCCAAAGTGGTGCAGCGGGTGCGCGATGCCGATCTTGGCGTCCTGCTGCGCTTCATCGAAGCAGACGACAACGCCGGAGAAAGCCTGAACAACGACATCAGCCCCGATACTGCCGCCAACAAATTAGGCGTGTACCCCCAATCCCCTTTTGCCCCGTGGTTGCGCAATGAACTCAACCACCGGTACCCGCACCATTGCACATCCGACACGGCTATCTATAAAAAACACGCCCAGGCTCTGACACCGGAAGGGCTTTATAAAAATGGCAAACAACACCAGAAAGACGACCGCAAAAAGCAGCACGCCCAGTTTGTATTAGGTTGGGACAATGAAGAAAAATTGCGCCAGACCGAACAATTGCTGCGCGACGCCGAAAATGAATTGCTGTTGTTGGACCAGCGGTTCAACCCCATTGAAACCCGCATCCATCAGCTCGACCAAAAATTAGCTGATCTGGCGCGTCTGCACGATTTCGAGCACTTCAATGCCCTCAATTTTGCAGATACGGAACAGCGCATTGCGGCCCTTATTGTCCAAGCCGAACAACTTAGTCAATCATCGGAACAGCTCAAAACCTTGCAAAACCGCCACCAACAGGTGCAGCAAGCGGTAAAAAACACCCAGACCAAAAGGGATGCCACGCTTCAGCAACAAACCAAAACTACTGGCGAAATCGAAAGCCGGCACACCGAATTGCGGTTCAAACGCAATGACGCGGCTACCTTAGACGAACGCAGCTTAGCCTGGCGGGAATTGCAACCCATGCTCAGCGACTTAGACGAGCTTGACTTAGACAGCATTGGAAAAATTCAGCAACATTTGGCCAACAAACTGGGTAGCCAGATCAGCCAACTCCGGGATCAGCAAAGTAAGTTTGAGAAAGAACTCCTGCTGCTGATGAGCCAGTTTAAAAACCCAAAAAAGGACATCATAGCAGCATTTCCTTCGTGGTCAGACGACACTTACGCGCTGCCGGAATACCCAGCCATGGAACACATCGGCCAGTATACCGACCTGCTCGAACGCATCCAGAATGACCAGTTGCCAGCCCTGCGCGAGCGCTACCAAACCCGCGCAGGCCATGACATCGGCAATGCCATGCAGGTCTTTCAGCAACAACTCACCGAACAATTGGCCGACCACCACGAAAACATCGCGAACATCAACCGATCCCTGCGAACCCTACCCTACTCTGCCGATACGTATTTGCAAATTGTCTGCGAATCCAATACCCGAAAAGGCCGGATTGGCGAGTTTTACCACTTGCTGAAGGATTGGGATTACGACCGGGCCGCATTCCGCCTCGCAACGGCACCTGAGCAGCAAAAAATGCTGCGCGAAACGGTGCAACGGATCGGACTACTCATCCAGCGCTTAGACAAAGACCCGGATTGGCGGCGCGAAGTAACCGACATCCGCAACTGGCTCACCTTCAGGACACAGCAGTTCTACACCCAGGACGACACCCCTAAACCCGGCACGCTGTTGGACAGCACGGGTGCCCTGTCTGGTGGCGAACAAGCGAAATTGACCTACACCGTCCTCGCCGCTGCCTTGACGTACCAGTTCAACATCAGCGCCGACAGCCGCAATGCCAAATCTTTCCGCTTCATTATGATAGACGAAGCCTTTAGCAAGCTGGATCCGGAAAACAGCACCTACCTGCTCGATTTGCTCAGCAGCCTGAATTTTCAAATGCTGCTGATTACCCCCAACTCAAATGTCAAACTGAGTCAGAACCGCATGTCTCACCTCCTTTTTGTAAAAAAAGAAGATGAAATGCCGCCCAGATCCTCGGTGTTTGTGTATTCGGTGATGGAGTTGGCCAAAATTCAGGTGGCTCGCTGAATTACCACCGCGCCCGCAACGCCACCATCGCATTCCTGCCCGGTGCCGTAATGCCGGAAGAATACGTGCGGTAGCGCTGGTCGCTGATGTTTTCAAGGCCGCCGCTGAGTTGCAGACAATCTAAGAGTTGATAGCTCAGTTTTAGGTTCAGCGTGTACCAGGAAGGCGAATAAGGCTTGCCTTGCTCGTCCTTCGCGTACAAGTATGGCTTGATTTGTTCTGACGGTGCCAATTCTTCAAAGCTCAAAGCGCCGCTGTATTCGGCATAAAAATCGGCCTGAAAACGGGGGCGCTGGTAACGCAGCCGTGTAACGCCAAACCAGGGCGCTGCGTGGCGCAGCGGCACATAATCGGTATTGTCGTCGTCCTGCTCCTCGCCTTGTTGGTAGCTAAACCGCGAAGACAAGGAAAAGCCGCAGCCCAACTGCGCATCCAAACCGGCCTGAATGCCCCAAACCCAGGCTTTCGCTGAATTTTGAATGGCAAAAATTTGACTCAGTTCGCCGTCGTAAAGAATGCTGTCTAAGCCATTGAGCTGGTAAGTGCGCCGCACCAAAGCATCGTCGAGCAGCGTGTAATAGCCGGTCAGCTCAATGCTCAGCGACTGTCCAAACCGGCGCGAAATACTGGCTTCTGCGCTGTAGGCATATTCCGGGTCAATGTCCGCGTTAGCAACAATCACCGTTCCCGGCGCTGAATCGAATACCTTTCCAACATCGTCAATATTGGGTGCCCGAAAGCCAGTTGCGCCATTCAGGCTGAACTGCCAGTTCGCATTCGGAAGATAAGTGAGGCCCAGACTTCCATTCAGTGCGCCCATAGAGCGTTTGGTTTCTATAATCGGGAAGGGGAAAAAAGTAGTATCGAAGACCGATTCAAAAGTCACGTAGTTGTAACGCGCTCCAGCCAGCAGGTTTACTTTATCGCTCAGCTTTGATTTCCAGCTCAGGTAGGCGGCTGCGGCATTCCAGGTGGCGCTATTCGGATAGCGGGTACTCAATGGGCCGATGTCGCCAGAAGCAATGTTTTCTTCTTCCGCCACCGAGCCCACCTTGTTCAACAACAATTCAGCGCCGTAATACAAAGTGTGCTTGTCGCCAATGGCCTTTTCAAAATCTAAATTTGCGGAAATGACATTGACTTCTTCGTTGCGGTGGCGCAACTGATTCCTGCCGAAACGGCGGTCGTGCCGGCTTTCTTCATAATATTGATGTGCGAGGATGAGCCGGGCATTGTCGTAAAGCCCCGATGCTGCCCGGTGCTGGACGTTCAGGCTGTTCATCAACCAAACCTGTGGGCCGTAATACCACCCCGCAGCCCGCAAGTTACCGCCTGCGTATTCGATGAGGCGGTCGTAGCGCGGCACATCCGTCGTAGTTGAATAATGCAGGCCGTAATTCAGCTCCCAGCGATCCGAAGGTTTCCAACGGATTTTTTGCATCAGGTTTATTTGCTGGTAACCGGAAGGCGTCTGCACTAAAGGATTATCGTTCCGGACAACCGTGTCTTTTCCATTGAGTCGCACCGCGTATTCGGGTCGGAGAAACTCCTCCGGGCCGTTGTTTCCCATACGCAAATCGCCAAAATCGCTGAAAGAGGCGCTGGTCACAAACGCCCACTTTTTGAGGCCAATATTGAAGTCAACGTGGGCCGTTTTTTCTTCGCTGGCTGTGCCATAACGCACCGAAGCGCTGCCCTTGAACAAAGAAGGCGCTTCCGCAGTAGCAAATTTGGCTCGCAGGGTATGAAAATCCATGACTCCGCCAATGGCGTCGCTGCCATAAACCACCGAGCCGGGCCCAAATACAATTTCTGCATTTTCAATAGCTTGCGGATCTAAAGAAATGATGTTTTGCAAGTTGCCGCTGCGGTAAATCGCGTTGTTCATCCGCACGCCATCCACCACCAGCACGACCCGGTTGGCGGCAAATCCCCGAATGATGGGGCTTCCACCGCCGTATTGGCTTTTTTGAATGCTGGCTTCGCCGGAAAGGCCGATCAAGTCGGCAGCGGTTTGGGGGTTTTGAAGGGCAATTTCTTTAGCGCTTATTGAGGTGATGCGCACCGGTACTTCCCGGGAATTTTGTTCCCATCGGTTGGCGGAAACCACCACTTCATCCAAAGTTATCTGCGCTTCAGTCAACAAAATAATGTTGTTCCCAGCAGTAATTTCAGATAAAGCAAGTTGTCTTGGTTCGTAACCCACCGCACTCACCGTTACATTGGCAGCAGCCGATGCGCCATTCAAAGATGCCCTGCCTTTGGCATCCGTGTATGCACTTATTTTCGTGCCGGCGCTGTACACATGGGCGCCTTCGATGACCTGTAAGGTTACCTCGTCTTTTATCACAACCGTTTGTGCAGCAAGCGACAGGCTCCCAAAGAGCAGGCACAATAGGAGTATTTTTTTCATTTTGAGTAATTGTATTAACGGGAAAGTGGTTTGTAGAGGGTACAAAACAGCCTTTCCTGCCAATGATAAAATGCCGGAAACAGCTATCCGTTAATGCCTTGCAACAGAAAGCTGATACCGATTTGCCAAACTTTTTAAAGACGTAGGTGCTTTGTTTCGGGGGCTTTAGCCCGCCTTATCCTTCTCCGCTCCTTAAAACTCACGCTAAAGAAAAGAAAACTTGTCCCTGGGAGGTGGAAAGGGAGGCCCATCGCAAGCTCTGTCCGACAAGTTTTGATCGTCGTCGTTCGGTTCCTGCTTAGTTATAGTGAAGTCAAAAGAGATCAGCGCATTGTCGTTCAATCGCCATTTATCAAATAAAGCCGCAAACACAAATCGTCCCCCACCCGAAGAAAAGGGGGCGTGCCGGGCCTGCATTTTTTCAAAGAGGCCATTTAAAAGGACCGTTTCTGCTATGTCGTGGTAACAAGTGTACCAAATCGTATCGCCACACGGCTCCTGATCCAAAATATCGTACATCTCCCCATAGTAGCGAAACTCGTCGTCTTCGGTCCAAATCAATTGAGGGTGGCCTTTTTTGACCCAGGTCAACGGGATTTTCAGCAGTGTAGTGGAAGCTTGGTTTTCGTGCGATTTTTCCTCAAACCTTTCACGTACTTCGTATTGGATTTTTGCCCTGAGCATTAAAGCCCAACTATTCCAGGCTTGCGGATGTACCAGCAAAATCAATAGCAATGACGCCGCAAGCAACTGCCGGGAACAGGCCGGCTGCTTGTGTTCCGAACGGGGATGTATATTTTTTTCGGCCTGGCGCATGCGTGGTGCAATTGGCCGAAAGTTAGCAATTATTTAATTGCTTCGGGTATCATAACACAATCGGCGAAACCCTGAAAGACATAGCTCATACGGCATAACATGGCCGGGATAGCAGTGCATTTTATGTTAAAAAAAACTCCCGCCCCCTTGCGCCGCGCCGCAAAAATCCTTATACATGCAAAATTAATACCATTACTACCCACGATTCAGCCTGACTTGACTACCCTTCGGTTGCGTCACCTATTCCTTGTTTTAGCGTAGAAATAGCCTGAACCAATTGAGGTTTTTATGTCTTCAATTTAGCGTAGCCGGGCGACTACTTGTCTATTATCTAACTTTTAATAAATAGCTAAAGATGAAATCTATGTACCCAATCCGCCGCTCGCGCCAGGCTCTGCCTGGTGTGTACTATTTTCCGGGCTCCGCCCGGCCGTTCTCTGCCTTGCGCTCCTGCTTTCCACCTGTTTTAACGCCATGAGCCAACCCGCAACCTACTACCTCACCGAATGGTATGCCAGCGACGGCCTGCCCGGCAGCGAACCGGAACAGATCGCCACCGTAGCCGATAATATAAGCGGCAACCTCTACGTAGCTGGCGTGACACTCAATGCTTAACCTGCATTTGGCCAAATACGAGGACGACGGCCTCCTCTACCTCTACCCAACCCCGCCTCCGATCTCCTCCACCTCCAGCTTGGCGGTTTCCACACTTCCGTTCAAGTCCGCATTTTTAATGCACTGGGGCAGGAAATATACGAAACACAGGTAGATGCCACCCCACAGGTCGAAACCCTGCGCATCCCGGTAGCGGCCTGGCCGACGGGAGTGTATAGTGTGCAAATAGAATCGGAGGGGAAGGTGCTGACGCGGCAGGTGGCGGTGCAGCGGTGAGGCGGTTAGTGAGGGTTTGACTTCAAGTCAAGCCCTCACTTATCGGACGGGCAGGTAGCCGTGCAGCGGAGGTAAAATTGATGATTGATTAATGAGGATTGATGATGTGGGAAAGCCCACAATGTTGGGGTTTACGGGGTTTCCTCAAGAAAAAGGTTGAAGATGCGAAAATGCTCCCTCTCAAAGTATACGCCAAATAAAACGCCCCTCTTTCCACGCAATCGGGAAAGAGGGGCATTTTAAATAAAAGACAAATTGGCAAGTTTGCAAATTGGCAAGGCAGATCAAAAGTCAAAGTCATATTCCTGACTCCAATTGCCTGTTTGCTTTTTGCCCCTTGCCTTATTTGCTATTACTAATAATCTTCTTCGATCTCTTCCAACTGCTCGCGGCGTTCGTACATCTCCGAGCCATCCTTCGGCGCTACGATCAGGCTGTCGAAACGGCGCGAACCGGTTCCGGCAGGAATGCGCTTGCCTACGATGACGTTTTCCTTCAGACCGGCTAAGTAGTCGCGCTTTGCGCCAATGGCGGCAGTGCTCAACACCTTGGTCGTTTCCTGGAAAGACGCCGCTGAAATCCAGCTGCTGGTACCCAAAGAGGCTTTCGTAATCCCCAGCAATAAAGGACTGGAGGTAGAAGCAACGGCATCGCGGTAGCCAACCAATTTTTTATCGTTGCGGCGCAGGAAGGAATTTTCTTCCCGAACCTGGCGCAAGGTTACCAACTGGCCTGCTTTGAACTTCGTAGAGTCGCCCGGGTCTTCCACAAATTTTTTGTCAAAAATCCAGTCGTTTTTCTCTAAGAACTCGTATTTGTCTACCGCTTCGCTTTCGAGGAAGCTCGTATCGCCCGGATCTTCGATCTGCACCCGGCGCATCATCTGACGGACGATGACTTCCATGTGCTTGTTGTTGATCGTAATACCCTGTGAGCGGTATACTTCCTGAACGCCATTCACCAGATACTGCTGAACCGCAAACGGGCCTTTGATGTTGAGAATATCCCTCGGCGCAATGGTGCCATCCGACAGCGGCGTACCCGCTCTCACGAAGTCGCCTTCCTGAACCAATACGTGCTTCGACAAACCGATCAGGTACTTGCGATCCTGGTTGTCTTTCGCAGTCACAATCACTTCGCGGTTACCGCGTTTGATCTTACCGAAAGAAACCACGCCGTCAATTTCCGAAACGACTGCCGGGTTGGATGGGTTACGCGCTTCAAACAATTCTGTTACCCGCGGCAAACCACCCGTAATATCCTGGATCTTACCCAGCTTACGCGGAATCTTTACGATTTTCTGACCGGCGATAATGTCCTGCCCATCTTCAATCGAGATGTAGGCACCTACTGGCAAGTTATAACTCCGCAAGTTTTCACCATCCGCGCTGACGATGTGGATGATCGGAATTTTACGCTTGTTCTTAGGTTCGATGATGACCTTTTCGGCGTAGCCCGTCTGGTCGTCGCGCTCAATACGGAAAGTAATCCCTTCTTCGACAGACTCGAAGCGAGCAATCCCCATGAATTCCGACACGATTACGGCGTTGAACGGATCCCATTCGCAAATGAGCTGCCCACGCGAAATGGTGTCTCCTTCCCGAACGCGCAGGTTAGAACCATAAGGAATGTGGTGCGTGCCGAATTGTTTGCCGGTTGTCGTGTCCACCATCCGGATTTCACCGGTACGGGAAAGTACAACCTGTGCTTCATTGCCTTCATCATCCGCAACTTCTGTCGTCCGAACGCCGTCGAACTCGATTCTTGCATTGAATTTGGAAATGATTTCCGACTCCGTTTTTGACATCACCGCCACACCACCCACGTGGAAGGTACGGAGGGTCAGCTGGGTACCCGGTTCGCCGATGGACTGCGCCGCGATGATCCCCACAGCGTCGCCGTTTTCTGTGATCCGGCCGGTTGCTAAGTTTTTGCCGTAGCATTTGGTACATACCCCGCGGAACGTTTCGCAAGTCAATACCGAACGAATCGTGGTCGTTTCAATGCCTACCTTCTCAATATACAAGGCAATCTTCGGATCAATGTATTCGCCCGCTTTGAGGATCAACTCCTCTGTTACCGGGTGGAGAATATCGTGCAACCCGAAACGGCCTTCAATTCTGGAAGCTAAGGATTCGATGATCTTTTCGTTGTCTTTCAGCGCCGCAGTTTCAATACCGCGCAGCGTATGACAATCTTCTTCAACGATAACAACGTCTTGAGATACGTCCACCAAACGACGCGTCAGGTAACCGGCGTCGGCGGTTTTCAAAGCCGTATCCGCCAAACCTTTCCGTGCACCGTGGGTAGAGATGAAGTATTCCAAAACCGACAATCCATCCACGAAATTCGAGAGGATCGGGTTTTCAATAACCGCACCGCCCGTATCGCCGGATTTTCTCGGCTTGGCCATCAGGCCCCGCAATCCGCACAACTGTTTGATCTGCTGCTTGGAACCACGCGCGCCGGAGTCGAGCATCATGAACACGGAGTTGAAGCCTAACTTGTGGGCTGCCAATTCGCGCATCAATGAATCGGTAATCCGGTTATCCGCGTACGTCCATTTGTCAATGATCTGGTTGTAGCGTTCGTTGTTCGTGATCAGACCCATGTTGTAGTTCTCCCACACTTCATCCACCTCGACCTGCGCTTCTTCAAGCGTCTGGAGTTTAATGGACGGCGTGATGAGATCCCCAAGGTTGAACGATAACCCGCCCTTGAACGCCCACATAAAGCCCATGTCTTTGATGGCGTCGAGGAAATCGGCAGTCACGGCAAAGCTGGTGCGTTCCAGTACATCGCCGATGACGTTCTTGAGGTTCTTCTTCGTCAGCAACTGGTTGACGAAAGGCAAGCCATGCGGCACAGCCTCGTTGAAGATAACCCGGCCCGTTGTCGTTTCTAAGAGTTTGGTTACAATTTTACCATTATCGTCTTCCACGGGTACGCGCACCTTAATCGTAGCGTGGAGGTCTAATTGACCTTCGTTAAAGGCGATGGTTACCTCTTCCGATGAGTAGAACGCAGTATTTTCGCCTTTCACCTTAATTTCAGGTGTAGAGCGTTTTTCTTTCGTGATGTAGTACAAGCCCAATACCATGTCCTGCGAAGGCAGGGTAACCGGGGTACCGTTTTGCGGGTTAAGCATGTTGTGCGAAGCCAGCATCAGTACCTGAGCTTCCAGGATAGCAGCCTGGCTCAGCGGTACGTGAACAGCCATCTGGTCACCGTCAAAGTCGGCGTTGAACGAGCCGCACACCAACGGGTGCAACTGGATGGCCTTCCCTTCAATCAGTTTCGGCTGGAAAGCCTGGATGGACAAACGGTGCAGCGTCGGAGCACGGTTGAGCAATACCGGGTGTCCTTTCAAAATATTTTCGAGGATTTCCCAGATGATGGAATCCTTGCGATCTACTAATTTTTTTGCAGATTTAACCGTCTTGACGATACCGCGCTCGATGAGTTTGCGGATCACAAACGGTTTGAACAGCTCTGCTGCCATCGCTTTCGGGATCCCGCATTCGTGGAGTTTGAGCGTAGGCCCGACCACGATGACCGAACGACCGGAATAGTCCACCCGCTTACCCAAAAGGTTTTGACGGAAACGACCCTGCTTGCCTTTCAGAATATCGCTAAGCGATTTCAGTGCGCGTCCGCCTTCCGCTTTTACGGCGTTGGATTTACGAGAGTTGTCAAACAGCGAATCTACCGCTTCCTGAAGCATGCGCTTTTCGTTGCGCAGGATGACCTCCGGAGCTTTGATTTCCAGCAATCGCTTGAGGCGGTTGTTGCGGATAATCACGCGGCGATACAAATCATTCAGGTCAGAGCTGGCAAAACGGCCACCATCCAAAGGCACCAAAGGCCGAAGTTCTGGCGGCACTACAGGCAGGTATTGGATCACCATCCATTCCGGGCGGTTTTCCATGCGTGACATGCCATCGCGGAATGCTTCCACCACGCGGAGGCGCTTGAGGGCTTCCGATTTGCGCTGCTGCGAAGATTCGGTTGCCGCCTGGTGGCGAAGGTCATAAGACATTTGATCCAAATCCATGCGCATGAGCAGGTCGCGAACTGCTTCCGCACCCATTTTTGCAACGAATTTATTTGGATCGGTATCTTCCAGCAAATGGTTGTCTGCTGGCAGGTTGTCAATGATGTCTAAGTATTCTTCTTCCGAAAGCAGATCCATCGCCCCAACGCCGTCGCCGCCTTTGATCCCTGGCTGAATAACGATGTAGCGTTCGTAATAAACGATAGATTCTAATTTTTTGGAAGACAAACCCAATAAATAGCCGATTTTATTCGGCAGGGATTTGAAAAACCAGATGTGTACGACTGGTACCACTAATTTGATGTGGCCCATGCGCTCGCGGCGCACTTTCTTTTCAGTGACCTCCACCCCGCAACGGTCGCATACAATACCTTTGTAGCGAATACGCTTGTATTTACCACAATAGCATTCATAATCCTTCACCGGACCAAAAATCCTTTCGCAAAACAAACCATCGCGTTCGGGTTTGTAAGAGCGGTAGTTGATGGTTTCCGGCTTCAGTACCTCGCCATAAGAGCGCTCCAGAATGTCATCGGGAGAAGCCAGACTCAGGGTTATGGTATCGAAGTCGGATGATAAAATATTGCCCCTTTTTTTAAAAGACATATCACGACAGGATTAGATCGTCGCTTGCAACGCTTTCCAATTTGAAAAGCGCTGCAAGCGGCGGGTTAGAAATTTAATCGAATTTGATGTCTAATGCCAATCCGCGCAATTCATGCACGAGTACGTTGAACGACTCCGGAATGCCTGGTTCCGGCAAGTTGTCGCCCTTGACAATAGCTTCGTATGCCTTCGCACGACCACTGATGTCGTCCGACTTGATCGTTAACAGCTCCTGTAGGATGTGCGACGCGCCAAATGCTTCGAGCGCCCAAACCTCCATCTCGCCAAAACGCTGACCACCAAACTGCGCCTTACCACCCAACGGTTGCTGCGTGATCAAAGAATACGGCCCGATAGAACGCGAGTGCATCTTGTCGTCTACCATGTGCGAAAGCTTGAGCATGTAGATCACACCTACCGTAGCACGCTGGTGGAAACGGTCGCCGGTTTCGCCGTCGGACAGATAGGTTTGACCCAGATCCGGCAGGTCTGCCTGCTGAATGTATTCTGCAATTTCGTCGCGGGTTGCTCCGTCAAAGATCGGGGTTGCAAAACGCAATCCCAATTTTTCGCCGGCCCAGCCGAGTACCGTTTCAAAAATCTGACCCAGGTTCATACGGGAAGGCACGCCCAGCGGGTTGAGAACGATGTCCACAGCAGTTCCGTCTTCCAGGAAAGGCATATCTTCGATACGCACGATTCTGGAAACAATCCCTTTATTTCCGTGGCGACCGGCTAATTTATCCCCTACCTTCAGCTTGCGCTTCTTGGCGAGGTAAACTTTTGCCAGCTTGAGCACCCCTGCGGGCAACTCATCCCCAATGCTGATGTTGAACTTCTCCCGTTTATAACGACCAACTTCTTCGTTGTATTTGATGCTGTAATTGTGCAGCAACTTGGCAATCAGCTCGTTGATCTTCGCATCGTCCGACCAGTTGCTGTAATCCACTGTGGTGTATTCCACTTCGCGCAGCAAATCCTGCGTAAATTTGATCCCCTTCGGCACAACCGAATCTCCGTAGATGCTTTTCACACCCTGTGAAGATTTGCCTTTCAGCAAGGTCAGCAATTTGTCAATCAGGATGGTCTGAAGCTGGTTGACCGCTACCGCGTGCTGGTCATCGAGGCGCGTCAGTTGGTCTTTTTCCTGTACTTTCTGGATTTTGTCCTTTTTCGTACGACCAAACATCTGCTTGTCAATGATAACACCCTGGATAGAAGGCGGCGCTTTCAACGAAGCATCTTTAACATCGCCAGCCTTATCGCCAAAGATGGCGCGCAGCAGCTTTTCTTCCGGTGTCGGATCGGTTTCCCCTTTCGGCGTAATTTTACCGATCAGGATATCGCCTTCCTTCACCCAGGCACCGACGCGGATGATCCCGTTCTCGTCGAGGTCTTTGGTCGCCTCTTCGCTTACGTTCGGGATATCGTTGGTCAGTTCTTCCTCACCCAGCTTCGTATCGCGCACATCCATTTCGAAGTGCTCGATGTGAAGCGAAGTAAAGATGTCTTCCCGTACCACACGCTCCGAGATTACAATGGCATCTTCAAAGTTGTACCCTTTCCAAGGCATGAAGGCCACTCTCAGGTTTTGACCCAGCGCCAGTTCACCTTTATCAGTTGCATACCCATCACAAAGGATAGAGCCCCTTTCCACACGGTCGCCTTTACGGACGATTGGCTTCAGGTTGATGCACGTTCCCTGGTTGGTGCTGAGGAATTTAGTCAGGTAGTACGTCTTTTTATTGTCTTCGAAAGAGACTAATTGTTCTTCTTCGGTGCGGTCGTAGCGAATGCGGATTTGCGTTGCATCCACATATTCCACGATGCCATCGCCTTCCGCATTGATCAACATCCGGGAGTCGCGCGCCACTTTATCTTCCAGGCCGGTGCCCACAATCGGCGCACCCGGACGAATCAGCGGAACCGCCTGACGTTGCATGTTCGAGCCCATGAGGGCGCGGTTGGCGTCATCGTTTTCTAAGAACGGAATCAACGATGCCGAAACCCCTACAATTTGGTTAGGCGCAACGTCCATGTATTCAATCTCGTCGGGCCCCAGTACCGGGAAATCACCGTGCTCGCGGCACTTGATCCTGTCGGTGACAAAAGCGCCAGCTTCATCCAATTCCGCGTTAGCCTGGGCAATCCGGAAATTATCCTCTGCTTCCGCAGAAAGGTACTTCGCACCGGAGACAATATCTACTTTCCCGTCATTCACCTTGCGGTAAGGCGTTTCAAGAAAGCCCATTTTATTGATCTTGGCGTGTACGCAAAGCGTCGAAATCAAACCGATGTTCGGTCCTTCCGGCGTCTCAATCGTACAAAGGCGGCCATAGTGCGAATAGTGAACGTCACGTACCTCGAAGCCGGCCCGTTCGCGGGACAGACCACCTGGCCCGAGCGCAGAAATACGCCGCTTGTGCGTGATTTCCGACAGCGGGTTCGTCTGGTCGAGGAACTGCGACAACTGGCTGGTTCCGAAAAACGAGTTGATGACCGACGACAGGGTACGTGCATTGATCAAATCAATCGGCGTGAAGACCTCGTTGTCGCGTACATTCATCCGTTCGCGGATGGTACGTGCCATACGCGCCAGACCAACGCCAAACTGAGCGTACAACTGCTCGCCCACCGTGCGCACCCGGCGGTTGCTCAAGTGGTCAATGTCATCAATTTCAGCCTTCTGGTTCATCAGGCTGATGAGGTAAGTAACGATCGCGATGATGTCCTCTTTCGTCAAAACCAAAGTCTGATCTGAGATGTCAAGATTCAGCTTCCTGTTGATTTTATAGCGACCTACTTCCCCGAGGTTATAGCGTTTATCCGAGAAGAACAACTTCTCGATGATACCGCGTGCTGTTTCTTCATCGGGTGGATCTGCACCGCGTAATTGGCGGTATATATATTGCACCGCTTCCAGTTCGGAACTGGACGGGTCTTTTTGCAAAGTGTTGTAGATAATCGAAAAATCCTGGTCTATGTCTTCTTTTTGAAGGATGACCATTTGCGCATCGGATTGAAGAATCAGATCAATATTGTCTTCTTCTACCAAAACGTCGCGTTCGAGGATAATTTCGTTCCGTTCGATGGTCACTACTTCACCCGTATCTTCGTCTACGAAGTCTTCCGTCCAGGTGCGCAGTACCCTTGCCGCCAACCTTCTGCCAATGGAGTTTTCCAGCGCCTCGCGGTTCACCGGAATTTCATCGGCCAGGCCAAAAATGTCCAGAATCGCTTTGTCCGTATCGTAACCGATGGCGCGGAGTAGCGTTGTTACAGGAAATTTTTTCTTGCGGTCAATGTAGGCATGCATCACCGTGTTGATGTCGGTTGCAAATTCCATCCAGGCGCCTTTAAACGGAATAACCCTGGCAGAATAGATTGCAGTACCGTTGGGGTGGAAGGTTTGTCCGAAGAAAACCCCTGGTGAGCGATGCAACTGAGAAACGATAACCCGTTCGGCGCCATTAATCAGGAAGGTGCCTTTGGGGGTCATGTAGGGAATGTTCCCAAGGAACACATCCTGCACGATGGTTTGGAAGTCAATGTGTTCCTCGTCGTTGCAGGACAGGCGCAGCTTGGCTTTCAGCGGAACGCTGTAAGTAAGGCCGCGTTGCATACATTCTTCGATGGAATAACGGGGTGGATCAACGAAATAGTCCAGAAACTCCAGCACAAAGATGTTTCTGGCGTCTGTGATGGGGAAGTTTTCCTGGAATACCCGATAGAGGCCTTCATTGATCCTGTTTTCAGGCGTTGTCTCCAACTGGAAAAACTCCTGAAACGACTTGATCTGGATTTCGAGAAGATCGGGATATTCAGAAGAGAGCCTGATTTTGCCGAATTTCACTCTTTTTGACCCTGTGGTTTGTACGATACCCTTTGCTGTCATTGAAGGTAGAATTTTTTATGAGGCAAGTTCCACAGTGCGCGCTGCATTGCGAATGCTTCTTACCGGTGAATCGGACAACAAGATAATGACGCGGGACGTCGAAAAGTTCAATGAACCACCAAACAAACCCGGTCATTTTATACTGATTGCATCTTCCGACGCAATTACAGACAACAATAGGCTTAACGGGTTGGCAAGCCAATCCGTTAAGCCTCAATGAAAAAGTTAAGTTAGTAAAGGTTTGAATAACCTAAACATCCCAACGAATTAATGAAAAAAAGCAATTACTTGATCTCTACTTCAGCACCTGCAGCTTCGAGGGCTTTTTTGATTGCCTCAGCTTCGTCCTTAGATACGCCTTGTTTCAGCGTAGCCGGAGCACCGTCAACAAGATCTTTTGCTTCTTTCAAACCTAAGTTGAGCAGGTTTTTCACTTCCTTCACAACGTTGAGTTTCGATGCGCCTGCTGATTTCAGCGTTACGTCAAACTCGGTTTTTTCAGCAGCCGGAGCCGCTTCACCACCACCTCCGGCGGGCGCTGCGATTGCTACTGCAGCTGCAGCCGGCTTGATGCCGTAATCATTCTCAAGAATACCGGCCAGTTCGTTCACGTCTTTAACCGTGAGGTTTACCAGTTGCTCAGCAAATGCTTTCAAATCTGCCATTGTCAATTAATTTTTGTAGTGTACGATAAAAATATCGTGCGCTTTTGTAAAAGCTTGGAAGCCAAATGAATTATTATTGCTCGCGATCTCCGAGCGTTTTCAACAGTCCCATGATCGTAGTGCCCCCCGATTGGAGTGCGCCAACTACATTTTGTGCTGGTGACTGCAACATGGCGATTACTACGCCAATCAAATCTTCTTTAGACTTGAGATTGGCCAACACCTCCAATTGATCATCGCCGAAATATACATCGGTATCAATGTACGCGGCTTTGAGTGCAGGTTTTGTAGCGCCTCCTTTTCTGAAGTCTTTCAGTAATTTTGCAGGCAAACTGGCTTTATCCGTAAACAGGATCGCTGTTTGGCCTTTCAGTGCCGGGTACAGGTCAGCAAAGCGCTTCTCTTCAGGAAAAGACTCCAATGCTTTTTGGGCTAAGGTATTTTTGACGACTTTCATCTCAATACCGGCCTCAAAAAACAGCCTTCTCAACTTGTTCACCTGCTGTACTGTCAATGTAGAAGAGTCTGTCAGATAAAAGAACGGCGTTTCGCCAAACTTTTCTTTCAGAAACTCGATGTTAACTGTTTTTTCAGTCTTCGTCATCTTATGGTAGATTTGAAGCTTATTTAATTTCTTTCGTGTCAACCTTGATCCCAGGACTCATCGTACTGGCGACCGTGATAGACTTCATATAGATGCCCTTTGCAGCAGAGGGCTTCATGCGCTGAAGCGTTGTCAGCAGTTCCATCGCATTGTCCTGAAGTTGTTCCGGTGAAAAAGACACGCGGCCTACAGAGGCATGGATGATCCCGAATTTATCAACGCGAAAGGCAATTTTACCGGATTTTACATCAAGCACTGCTGCGCCGACATCCTGCGTTACCGTTCCCGTCTTGGGGTTCGGCATCAGGCCTCGTGGGCCGAGTGTACGACCGATTTTACCGACTTTCGCCATAACCTGGGGCATGGCGATAACGACATCAATGTCCGTCCAGCCGCCTGCGATTTTGTCAATAAACTCATCAAGACCGACATAATCTGCGCCTGCCGCTTTGGCTTCGTCTTCTTTATCCGGTGTGCAGAGTACCAAAACCGTTTTGGTTTTACCGGTACCGTGTGGTAGGTTTGCCGTGCCGCGAAGTGCCTGATCCGGTTTTCGTGGATCAACGCCAAGTCGAACATGGACGTCAACTGAAGCATCGAATTTAGCCGTATTCACATCGCGGACTAATTTCATGGCTTCAATGACCGTGTGCAGCTTCTGCGCGTCTACTTTGGCGTCAACGGCTTTCCGCTTTTTTGCAACTTTCCTTGTCATGATTCAAAATTGTGAGGTGATAGCATCCGCCAGATTCGCTGTTATGCAGCACTGAAGGCGGACTCCCTTCCCGATTAACTAATTCTCTTCCTCAGGGCTGCCCCAGGGAGGTGTACCAGAGATTGTAACCCCCATGCTGCGCGCTGTTCCAGCTACCATTTTCATGGCAGACTCGATCGTGAACGCGTTCAGGTCGGGCATCTTATCTTCTGCAATCGCACGCACCTGATCCCAGTCTACCGATCCCACTTTTTTGCGGTTCGGTTCGTTAGAACCAGCTTTAATTTTAGCAGCCTCCAGCAATTGGATGGAAGCTGGCGGCGTTTTGATCACAAAGTCAAAAGACTTGTCCTTGTACACCGTGATCAACACCGGCAAAATTTTACCGGGTTTCTCCTGTGTCAGCGCGTTGAAGCGCTTGCAAAACTCCATGATGTTTACGCCTTTGGAACCCAATGCAGGGCCAATTGGCGGGGAAGGGTTTGCTGCTGCGCCCTTCACCTGGAGTTTGACATAGGTTTCTATTTCCTTAGCCATTTTAAATTCGATTTACACAGTCTTTCTCTCTGATTTAGGGAAGCTTCTCCGAACCGATAGCGCGGTACAAACCGGCCAGAGAACTAAACCCGGCAATTAAGACTGCTTTTCAACTTGCATGAAGTTCAACTCTACTTCCGTTCCGCGCCCGAATATCTTTACGATTACTTTCAGTTTCTTCTTATCCTCGTTCACTTCCTGAATATCGCCGATAAACTCACTGAATGGCCCGTCAATAATTTTGACGGTTTCGCCAACAATGAAGGGTTCGATCAGCGCTTCACCGGAATCCTGGCTTTCATCTACCTTACCCAGCAGGCGATTGGCTTCAACCGTTCGCATCGGGGTTGGCGTTTCTTTGCCAAGGAAGTGAATGACATTGGGGATATTGGCAATCACCTGAACCATTTCCGAAGAAAACCGCGCCGGATTTGCCTCAACTAAAATATAGCCTGGCAGAATGTTGCGTTCAGATATGACCTTCTTACCGTTGCGAATCTTGTATACTTTCTCAGTAGGCACAAGCACCTGGGTGATAAATTCCTCCCAGCCGGAACGCTGGATTTCCAGATCAATCCGTTCTTTGATTTTTCGCTCTTTCCCACTGATGACCCGGAGGGAGTACCACCTGTTGCTGCTTTCTTCAGACATCGCTTCGGTGAATTAATAAAGGGTTAACCCCGCTTAATGATGAATTATTTAGGGTATACAAAATTGGTAATCAATTGGGCAATCGCGTCCATGCCCAAAATAATCAGGGCAAGTATGAGTGAAGCAACCAGTACAACAACGGCACTACTTTGTAAATTAGCCCAGGTAGGCCACGTTACCTTATGCACCAATTCGCTGTAACTTTCCTGTAGATAAAGTTTGATTTTTTCCATCGCTTGCCTATTGGCAATTTAAAAAATTAAGATGCACGGGCGGCAGGAATTGAACCCGCAGCCTACGGTTTTGGAGACCGTCGCTCTACCAATTGAGCTACGCCCGTTTATGCGAAAAATCGAGCACCTCCTAAAAAGGAAGATGCTCAATTTTTTGCAAATCCGAACTTAGCCACAAAAACTGCAGCTATGCCCGTTATGAAAATTAATCCAAAATCTCAGTAACCTGACCTGCACCAACCGTACGGCCACCTTCGCGGATAGCAAAGCGAAGACCTTTTTCCATTGCGATGGTGTTCAGCAATTTCACTTCCAACGTCAGGTTGTCACCAGGCATTACCATTTCCACGCCTTCAGGAAGCATTACGTCGCCCGTAACGTCTGTGGTACGGAAATAGAACTGCGGACGGTAACCATTGAAGAACGGCGTGTGACGGCCACCTTCGTCTTTACCCAGTACATACACCTCACATTTGAAGTGTTTGTGTGGCGTTACTGACTTCGGCTTGCAAATGATCATCCCGCGACGGATGGCTTCTTTGTCAATACCGCGCAGCAGCAAACCAGCGTTGTCACCAGCTTCACCGCGATCGAGCAGTTTGCGGAACATTTCCACACCCGTGATCGTAGAAGTCAGCGGCTTTTCGCCTTCTTTCATCATACCGATGATTTCAACAGGATCGCCAACGTTGATCACACCACGCTCGATACGACCGGTTGCAACCGTGCCCCGACCTGTGATGGTGAATACGTCTTCGATCGGCATGAGGAAGTCTTTATCTACAGCGCGTTCCGGTGTCGGGATTTGATTGTCAACTGCATCCATCAACTCTTCGATTGCCTTGACGCCTTCAGGCGTACCTTCCAGTGCCTTAAGGGCAGAACCCTGGATGACCGCAGCGTTGTCGCCATCGTATTTGTACTGGTTCAGCAGTTCGCGAACTTCCATTTCCACCAGTTCCAACATTTCAGGGTCGTCAACCAGGTCAACTTTGTTCATGAAAACAACGATGTTGGGAACGCCTACCTGACGGGCAAGCAGAATGTGTTCACGGGTTTGAGGCATCGGGCCGTCGGTAGCCGCTACAACGAGGATAGCGCCGTCCATTTGGGCAGCACCCGTTACCATGTTCTTTACGTAGTCAGCGTGACCCGGACAGTCAACGTGTGCGTAGTGACGGTTCACCGTCGCGTACTCAACGTGCGCTGTGTTGATGGTAATACCTCTTTCTTTTTCTTCCGGGGCGGCGTCAATTGAGTCGTAGTCCGTCTTACTTGCAAGACCTTTACTAGCGAGAACGTAAGTGATAGCAGCCGTTAACGTAGTTTTACCGTGGTCAACGTGGCCAATTGTCCCTACGTTTACGTGCGGTTTATCCCTCTTAAAAGTGTCCTTAGCCATCGGTATTAATTTTTGACGTAAGTTTAATGATGAAAAAAAATGTACTGACGCATGGAGCCAATGAGGGGGATTGAACCCCTGACCCCTTCCTTACCATGGAAGTGCTCTACCGCTGAGCTACATTGGCGCATTCGTTTTAAAAAATCAGCAAGCTAACTTGCTTTTTCTTTACGGAAAGCAGGCTGTAACCCGTTGTTAACGAGAGACGAACCCGCTTTCGCGATTGGAGCGGAAGACGAGGCTCGAACCCGCGACCCTCAGCTTGGAAGGCTGATGCTCTACCAACTGAGCTACTTCCGCTAATTATGTGTGGGGGTGATAGGATTCGAACCTATTCAGCTGAAAGCAACAGATTTACAGTCTGCCCCGACTCTCCGACTTCGGCGCACCCCCGCGCACTCAAAACTTTCAAAAGGTTCCTTGAAATTCAGTCATCTTGGTGGCTGCATGAGCCAGCGGAGGGACTCGAACCCCCGACCAGCTGATTACAAATCAGCTGCTCTACCAACTGAGCTACGCTGGCAGTTGAATGCGCTGTATAAAGGCGCCTGAAAATGCCAAAATGATTGAAATTCAAGTGTTGGAACCCATTTTTGAGATCATTTTCTCAAAAGCGAATGCAAAGATATGACTTTGCTACAAAATAAAAAATGTTCCTAATTTTTTTTCTTGGTTTTGTTTCAGAACCCCGTTTTCGGGGGCGAAGGTAATGGTTTTGCGCTTATAACCATAGTGTATTTGAAAAGATTCCCGGAAATAAGCGCCCGGCTGTTTTCCAGTCCAGGCAGCGCCCCTCATGTGTTATTATATTCAAGGTGTAAGTTTCTCGCACGCTGGTGAGGGACACGCCGTTGTGGCTGGAGCTGGTATCGGTGAGGGCACAGTTGACGCAAACATTCCCTATCATTGCCTTGTAAGAAGATTTTTCAATACCACCGGGCTATGCAACCCAGAGGATCACTACCTGGTGAATCCTTTCCGGAACATATACAATGATATTTTGCGGCTCATCGAAGCCAAGCAATACTTCCTCATCCATGCTCCGCGGCAGACCGGAAAGACGACCTTTTTGCACTCGCTGGCGCACCGGCTCAATGCGGAAGGAACGTATGTAGCTACGGTGTGCTCGTTGGAATCGGCAGGATATTCCAGTATTACGGTGGAAGATGCCAACGAGGTGTTTGTCCAATCCATGTATGACCGGGCATCCCGACAATTATGCAAAAAGCCCCACTTTGTTGCAAAGATACCCAACCGACTGGTGCCGTACCCCCTCAAAACCTTTGGTGCTATTGCTGGACGAAGTGGATGCCTTGTACGACGACGTACTCATCTCTACCTTGCGCCAGCTTCGCGACGGCTTCCAGTCGCGCCCTGCCGGTTTTCCGCAATCCATCGCCCTGGTGGGTCTGCGCGACATCCGCGAGTACAGAATGCGCGCCTGCTCCGACAATCCTTCCATCGGGGCAGGCTCGCCTTTTAATGTTAAAGCCAAGTCATGAACGCAGGTTTTCAGGAAAGCATCAACCAGGACATCGCCCAAACCTCCTGGTACCTGCGTCCCGACGGCTCTCTGGACATGGATAAGCTGCTGGAAGCCTTCGTGGATTTCTACCGCTGGAATTCCGAATCGTGGTTGGAGCGCTTTCAGTACAAAGGGGCGGGCCATCAACTCTTGCTCATGGCTTTCTTACAACGTATTATAAACGGTGGTGGCCGAATTGACCGCGAAATGGCCATCGGCAATGGTCGCACCGATCTGGCTGTATTCTGGAAAGACCAAATCATCCCCATTGAGTTGAAAATGCACCACAACGCCCGCTCTCAACCGGACGGCTTGCGCCAAATAGCCCGGTACATGGAAAAATTAGGCCAAAAGTCGGGCTACCTGATTTTGTTCGAGAAAAAATCCTCCGAGGAACTGCCCTGGGAAACGCGCATCCGCCGGGAAATACATGAGGTAGACGGCAAAGAGGTGATTTTGCGGGGAATGTAGACGGGGTGGCTGTAGACAGATGTTGCGGGTTTTTCGAAGACCCCGCTCGCACCATATCTTCCCTCCCCCCGTCAAAATCGCGTGGCTCGCCAGGGATGTCATTGCCGCAGGGAATCTCCCGTTGCGGCCTGTTTTCCGGTCTCCAGTCCGGCGTGCGTAGGTTCCACATTGCATCATTTTCCATATTATTGTTTGATGATTTTTCCCTGCCAAACCACACTCCCTACCTCCTCCACACTACAAAAATACACCCCCGCCGCCAAATGCCCAACCTTCAATTCATGACTAACCTTCCCATCCACCACCCGTAGCCGTTCCCGCAGCACTTCCCGACCAAGTGCATCGCGGACAATGATTTGAGGCGCACTCAGCTTTACCAAAGTTTCGAGCTGGAGCAAAGCCACAAACCCGGTTATCGGATTGGGAGAAATGCTCACCGAAATGTTGCCTTCCGGTTCCGCGACGGCGGTCGTGACCGCCGCTACGGACCGGCACAGGGTATCCTCTCCACGCGGATTGCTCACGGAAAGGCAGACATTGTACACCCCTTCCGCCACATAAGTATGCACCGGATACGGTACTGTGTCGGTAGCCCCATCCCCAAAATCCCAGTGCCAGGCGCGGATGTCGTGGTAGCTGCTGTCCTGAAAAGCCAATTCCAGGGCTTGCGCTTCGTAGCTCCAGGCTGCCGTGGGCGGCTGGCGCAGGGTGTCGCAGGGGCTGCCTTCGAGGGCACCGAGGCGGTAGTTGGGGAAGTTAGGCATGGAAAAGGCGTTCCAAGTGGGTAGTTGCACACAATGCTGGCACACATCGCAGCTAT